>Ga0310121_10000476_pt1 | contig 44109 bp, 40 predicted proteins | sample CB27_Tmax_986_MG_FD_203504 | JGI IMG/M metagenome (GOLD analysis project Ga0310121, IMG submission 203504) | Marine microbial communities from Western Arctic Ocean, Canada - CB27_Tmax_986 | ecosystem: Environmental > Aquatic > Marine > Oceanic | place: Canada: Western Arctic Ocean | collected... | reverse complement strand
ACCGACCCGGCCCACTGTCCGCTCCAGACTTTGCGACCAGCGAGCGGTTCTTCTCCACGGGTGCGGTGCCCCAACGTGATACGGGGACCCCTGCTATTGCGGCCAACCGCCAATCCCTTCGCTGCCTGCGTAGACTCGCCACCAGCTGATTACGCGACTACCAGTCTCCCTTGCGGCTCAGGCGGGCCGGCGGAGCCGAGTGCCGGGACAACGAGGTTGCGTATGGGAGGTCCCACATGGGGCAAGGCCAGGATCTCAGGCACCTGATCGAGGACCAGCTAGTCGTCGCTCCGGATGCGCATGACCTCTTAACGGCACGACTCGCGGAACAGGTGGGCTTCAAAGCGATCTATCTGGGCAGCTACGGATCGTCCGCGACGAGGCACGGCCTCGCCGACCAGTCCTTGGTGAGCGTGGCACAGCTGATCAAGCACGCGCGCGTGGTCTGTGGCCGTGTAGACATTCCGTTGATCCTTGACCTGGAGGAGGGCGGCGGGAACGCGGTCACCACCTACAGAAATGTCGAGGCGGCAGAGAAGGCAGGCGTTGCTGCCCTCCACATCGAGGACCACGTAGCAGGAAAGGCCTACGGGCCAGGCGGGACACTGCACCCGATCGAAGTGGCAGCCGACAAGATCAGGGCAGCGGTGGACGCTCGTTCGGAGATGCTTGTTATTGGTCGGACCGAAGCCGCCCACGTCACAGGTGATCCCGACCAAGCGATCGCGCGCTGCAGGGCCTTCGCCGAAGCGGGTGCCGACCTGGTGTTGGCAGCAGGCCTGCCCTTAGAAGAGACGCTGGCACTGGCAGGGGAAGTCGGTAAACCCGTGGCGACATTTGGGCTGGGTGGAGCTACGAAGGAGGAGTTGGCAGCGTCAGGCGTGAAGCTCGTGCTTCACGCTCTCGAGTCGACTCTTCTGTGGTATTCAACAGCGAAGGGCTGGCTCGAGCATCTTGCGGACACAGATCAGGGCATCGAACCGGAACTCTTCGCTGAGGCCGCCCCGGCCGTAAATACGCTCATGGGTGGCGACCAGAACGCGGAACTCTCGCGGCGATACAGGCTCACGTAGGACCCCCGTGTCGTGGGGCGACCGCGAGCAGGCGTACGAGCTCCCCACCGAGGCCAGCGACCTCTACCTCGAGATCGCCGTGCCCAAGCACCTGCAGCCGGCGGGTGGAGTTGCCGGCGGTGCTTGGGGTCTGCTAGTGCCGGTACAACTTGAGTCTCAGGCTTGAGTCTCAAGGTAGGAACTGACCTCCGCCTTCGGCGCTGCCCGCGCAGCTCGCGTCCCCTAAATGAGCACTCGAACGAATGGGCACCCGCGCCACCCGGAACCTAAGTTGCAGGGCACTAGCCGCTCTCCCGCGCGAGCCGCTCCCGTAGCTGTGCGACTTGGACCCGGAGGGGCTCGCCGCCGGGCGCTGTCATTGGGGTGAGTTCGGCCTCTTCGGTGGCGAGCTCGGCGAAGACCGGACCGGTTGCACTGAGTAGCTCGGGCAAGCGGATGCGGAACTCCTCCAACGTCTCGATGCGGGTCGTGCTGGCGTAGCCCGCGGCCGCGGCCATGCCGGCGAAGTCGATCCCGCTGCGGGCCGGAATCGCCTGGCTGCCGGAGGTCTGGTAGACGCCGTTCGCGAAGAGGAGATGGGTGTAGTTCGCCGGCGCCGCCCCGGCCACGGTCGCGAGCGAACCGAGCTGCATCAGCAGCGATCCGTCGCCGTCGAGCACGATCACGCGCCGCTGGGGCTGCGCGATCGCCAGCCCCAGCCCGAGCGAGGACGCCCCGCTCATGACGACCACGCAGGCGACGCTCGGGGCGTCCGGGGCGATCGTGCGCCAGGCGGGCACCGTCGTCATCGTCGGCACCACGATCGCATCCTCGCGGACCTCGTCGATCGCACGGAGGGCGTCCTCGGGGCGCATCAGGCGGTCTCTCGCCCGACGAGCACCACCGCCGGCCCCGAGCGTTCGCGGCTGAGAGCGTAGTACTCCGGAATGCGGTGCAGATCGTCGCGTGTTTCGAGCAGCGTGTGCGGTACTGCGAACGTGTCCAGCAGCGGTTCCGCGAAGCGGACCATCGAGCGGGGTGAATCGCGGGGCGCGAGCTCGGGCTCGCGGCTCAGCAGACCCACGAGCGCAAAGAGCGGCACGCCGCCGTCCAGTCCGACGCCGCGCATGGTGTTCACGGACGCGTAGAGCCCGGCATGCTGGATCATCAGCGCGACCTCGGCGCCGCCGATGTGGAGCCCGGCCGCGATCGCGTTCGCCTCGTCCTCGGTCGAGCAGGTCAGCAGCCGCAGTTCGTCGTCGCCTTCGAGTTCGGCGATGACGCTGCGCTGGTGCGTATCCGGCACGCTGAGTATCCAGCCGAGCGGCTCACCGGCCAGCGGCGGCGCCGTGCGTTGTGCCCGAAACGCATCCTTGAGCGCAGCCACCATCAGCTCCGCCGGGATGCGCTCGTTCGTGCCCACGGGCGACATCGTACGGCTCTCCGTCCTCGCGGCGCCCGTTTCCCGGGAGTTGACGCGCTCCGAAGGCGTTCGTACCGTGCCAAGGATGGCCCGGACCGGTGGTGAGTCTGCAGCAGCGACGCCGCTAGCGCCGGACCTTGCTGAGCGCCTCGCGCGTATCGCGCCCGAGGTGCACGAAGTCATCACGAACATGCACGGCGAGGTCTGGGCTGCCCTCGACCCCGAGCTGCTTGAGCTCTGCCGCCTGCGCATTGCGACGCTGCAGAGCGATGACGAGGAGTTCGCGCGGCCCGCGCCAGGCGCCTCCGTCTCCGCGGAGAAGTTGGTCGCGATCGGCTCCTGGCCGACATCGCCGCTGTTCAGCGACCGCGAGTGCGCCTGCCTGGCCTTCACCGAGCAGTTCGTCGGCGATGTCGCCGGGACCACGCAGGAAGATGTGGACGGACTGCTCGCGCACCTCTCTTCCGAGGAGGTGCAGGCCTTCGTGACGGCCCTCCTGGCCCTTGACCAACACCAACGGCTGGCGCTCGGACTGCGCACAGTCCTCGCATCTGAGGAGGAGACAGCATGACCCGCGAACGACGCCTGCCCGCGGCCACAGCCGACTCGAAGCCGGTCGCGCCTGCGCTCGGCGCGGCGCTCGGTGCCTATCAGGACGCCGTGGTGCGCCTGAGCGCACTCGACCCGGTGACCACCGAACTGGTGCGACTGCGCTGCGCGCGCCAGCACCAGTGTTACACCTGAATGTCCCTCCGCCTGGGCGTTGCCCGGGACGCCGGCCTCGACGAGACGATGGCCGAGAAGATCGACTACTACGAAGAGAGCGACCTGCCCGAATTCCAAAAGGTGGCGTTGCGTTTGACCGACGCCTTCGTGACGGCGCCTGGCGCGATCAGCGGGGAGTTGCGGGCGCAGGTACGGGACCATTTCACGGAGGCGCAGATCGTCGAGCTCATGCTCGACATGTCGAAGTGGAGCACGCAGAAGCTTCCGGTCGCGCTCGGCACTGACGATCCGATCAACGCCGAGCGCCTCAGTCTGTTCGACTTCGATGACGACGGGTCTGTGGTTTGGGGCCCGACCTTAACGATGCCATTTGCGCCCGAGGCCCAGCCCGCCCGCTAGGTCAGCGGCGGGCTCTCCGCCGGTGTGGGGCTGAGCAGCGCGACGGCCGCAGCCGCGGCCTCCTGCGTCTCAACCGTTCTCAGCTCGGGGCGGGGCAGCCGCGACGCGATCCAGAAGAGGATGAGCGAGACTCCCATCGCGCTGGCGAACATCACGAGCGCCCAGTCGTAGGAGCCGGTCGCGTCGAAGATCGCCCCGGCAACCGCGGGGCTGATGATCTGCCCGCTCGTCTCCACCACCGTGATCACCCCCAAGATCGAGGCGAAGTAGGCGACCCCGAAGGCGCGTGTGAGGAGCAGCGGCTCGATCATCGGTCCGCCGCTCGAGCCGACGATCCAGAGCACGATGAAGATGGCGAGGCCGCCGACGCTGCCGCCCGAGATCAGCAGCGTGAGCATCGCCCCGGCCAGAAACGCGGCGATGACCACGGACGCCGCCTCGATGCTCGGGATGCGGTCCGCGAGGTAGCCGAAGGCGAGCCTGCTCAGCGTACCGCCGCCGGCCGCGATTGAGACGAGCGCCGCCGCCCAGGCGGGCGAGATCCCGATCGACTCGTAGTACGGGATGGAATGAATCATCCAGCCGAACATGCCGTAGAAGAACGCCATCAGGGCGAAGGCGATCACCCAAAAAAGCGGTGTTCGCAGCGCTTCGCGGGCGGTGATGCCGCGGAGCACGCGCTCACGCACCGGCTCCCCTGGCGCGGCTGTGTCGCCGTCGAGGCTCGTCCCTACGTCCGCGGGGTGGTCGCGCACAAGGAACAGCGAGAGCGGGACGAAGACGGCCACGATCACGACGCCGGAGACCAGGAAGGAGCCTTGCCAGTCGACGACGTCGATCGCGACGCGCATGAACGGGACGATGACGAACCCGCCGAGGGAGAAGCCGGTCCCGAGGATGCCGACCGCCAGCCCACGTCGCCGTTCGAACCACCGCGAGATGAGCGTTTGGAAGGGGATGAAGAACATCATCTGGCGAAAGACGGCATTCAGCGACTGATACGCGAACCACTGCCAGAGCTGGTCAGTCGTCGCGAGCAGGCCATAGGTCGCGGCCGTGAACAGCGCGCCGATCAGGATCATCCGGCGTGGCCCGTAGCGGTCGATCCAGCGGCCGATGAGCGGAGCGGCGAGACCGCTTGCGAGAAGCGAGATCGAGAAGCCGCCCGAGATCTCCGCGCGCGACCAGCCGAAGTCGTCTTCGAGCGGCGCGACGTAGAGGCCGAAGGACCAGAAGGACACGCCCGCGGCGATCGCGACGCCGAGGACCGAGCCCGCGAGCAGCCACCAGCCGTAGTAGGCGCGGCGCGCTCTTCGCCAGGTGCGGCCGATCGAATCCCTGCGCCGCGCGATCGCGATGACGCCGCCTCCCCTGCTCGGTGCGAGCCTCGGCCGTCGATTCTAGGAGGAGTTGCTGATCGGGGTCGCGGCGGTGGCGGCCTCGCCCCGCACCTCGCCCGAGGTGGCAGGTGCTCCTGGGCCGGGTCGGTTCGGCGAGATGGGGCGCTCCGCTGGCGCCCTTGGAGAAGGCTGGGCCGGCGGCAACTCGACCGTGGCGATATCTGGCTCGCGGGCGGTCACGGGGTCGCGTCCAGAACTCCATTCCGAAGCCCGGGGCCGCTACGCCTTGCGGCCCCAATGCACGTGGTTGGGAGGCGCGAATCGTTGCGACTGGTGGGTGAATCTGAGCTTCGCTCAAGGCGGGGACTCCTTACGCGAACTGCTCGGCGACGCGCGCCCGCGCTTCCAGCTTCGGCAGGATTTCCGCCGCGGGCGCAGGCGGGAGGGAGAACACGATGCGTTCGACACCGGCTTTGGCGTGCGCCTCGATCCGCTCGGGGTCGGCGGCAACGCCGAAGAGCGAGACGGGGATCGGAGCCCGTCCCGCAGAGGCGGCGAGTTCGTTCAGCTCGCTGATGCGCTGGCCAAGGTCCGTGTCTCCGCGCCCGTCGATCGGCATCCAGCCATCGCCGTAGCGCACCACCCGCTTGAGGGTGTTCGGCCCGTCGCCACCAATGATGACGGGCGGGTGGGGGTTCTGGACGGGCTTGGGCCACTGCCAGATAGGGTCGAAGTCGACGAGCTCGCCGTGGTACTCCGCCTCGTCGTCGGCCCAGATCGCCTTCATCGCCTCGATCGTTTCGCGCATGCGCCGCCAACGACGCTTGGGGTCGGTGCCGTGGTTCTCCATCTCCTCGAGGTTCCAACCGCCGCCGATGCCGAGGAGGGCGCGGCCGCCGGAAACGAGGTCGAGGCTCGCCACTTCGTTCGCGAGGACGATCGGGTCGCGCTCGATGACCAGACAGATGCCGCTCCCGACGAGCAGCCGCTCCGTTGCCGCCGCGGCAGCCGTGAGCGCTACGAACAGGTCCAGCGTGTGCGAGTACTCGCGCGGGAGTTCCGGTCCGCCGGGCCAGGGGGATTTGCGGCTCGTCGGGATATGCGTGTGCTCGGGGAAGAAGAGTGACTCGAAGCCGTGCGCTTCGACTTCACGCGCAAGCTCGCCGGGGCCGATCGCGTAGTCGGTTGGGAACATCGTGATGCCGAACTTCATTTTTTCAGTGTGCCTCTCAGCGTGGTTGGGGTGCGGGCGAGTGTCGGCGAGCCTACCAGGTCCAAGTGGGTCAGCTCGGCCACCTCTGGTCCTCCAGGTGTACTACTCCGGCGCAGACGCGTGAGATCGTCGCCGCAACAGCGCCGGACTCGGACCGCTCGCGGAGCTAGATGCGTAGGACCAGCTTCCCAACGACATCCCGGTCGAGGACGCGGCGGAGGAAGCGGGGGCCATCCGCGAGCGTTCCCGTCTCGATCGCCGGGGGCGGGAGGCGGCCGTCGGCGAGCATCGCGAAGACCGCGGCGGCGGACTGCTGCATGCGATCGACCCGCCGGCTGCGGTAGTGCATGAGCACCATGCCGACGGCGCTCGACCCAGCCACCCTCGATGCCGCGGAGCAACGCACCTTCGAGCAGCTGCACCGCGTGAGCAGCGACCTCAGCGACGCGATCGGGGCTTGGCAGGGTACGGCCTCCGCGCGTCTCGCAGAACTGCGCCAGGCGCGCCTCGCGACCACCGCCTACAGCCCCCTGCCGCCCCCACCCGCGGTTCGCTCCCGGGGGATGTAGGCCCAGCCCCAGGCCCTAGCGCTCGCCCCCCGCTTCTCGCCGCGGAATGTGCGGGCGCGCCGCACGGGTCTGGCGCTGATCTTCCCCTAGTCCGAAAGGTCTAGGCCGGCCCCCTACACGTGGGCCCGGCCCTCCGTGCCCTCGGGCCCCGCCCTCCGTGCCCTCGGGCCCCGCCACGCTCGCCGTGGAGTCGCTGCCCCCCGGCCGTTACCTGCGGGGCGGGCTGTCACCGAACCGTCTGCGCTCTCCGCTCCCTTAGGGCCGGATCCCGTTCAAGATCAGGGTCCTCCCTGCCGACACTTAGGGCAGGTCACTCCTTAGGGGAATCCCCTCGGGAGGCCAAGGGGGAGGCGATGGCGAAGCCGAAACGAAACTCGAGCGGTCTGGCTACCTGGCTAGTCGCGGGAGTGCTCGTCGCTGCAGCTGGTGGGATCACCTGGTACAGCACCGCCGGCAGTCCTTCCCAGAACCAGACGGCGGACCACGAGACACAAACGCTCGCGGCTGCGTCCGACCCTGTGGAGAGTATCGACACAGCCCCGGCTGCTGCACCGTCGCGGGTCGAGCTCGGTGGGTTGCCCACGCGTGTCGTGGTCAGCTCAGCCGGCATCGACGCGGCCATCGATGAGGTCGGCGTGTTCGCCACCGAGAGCGGGCCCCAATGGGAGACCGCCTGGGGGGCGGCCGGCCACCATATCGATTCCGCTCTTCCGGGCGAGCCCGGCAACGTTGTGCTCACGGGCCACGTTTCGGTTGCTGACTCGGCGAACGTTGCGGTCTTTGCAGGCTTGCCCGACGTGGAAGTTGGCGATGTCATCGAGGTCTTCGCCGGGGAGGCGCGCCACCGCTACGAGGTGACCAGTGTTCGGGTCGTGGACCCAGGGCTCGTGGAGGTGCTCGAATCTGATCACCAATCGCGGGTCACCCTGATCACCTGCACGAGTGACCTCGCGCAGCGCCTGATCGTCACCGGCTCGCTCATTCGGGACGAGGGGCAGCGGCCCATCGTCCGCAACGCCAAGGCCGACAACATCGAGGCCGCCGGTTAGTAGCCAGGGAGAGGGAGAAGATCATGTCTCAGATGCGCAAGATCAGCCGCCAGGCCCCGCTCGGGAGCGTCGAGCTCGTTGGGTATCCGCGCGGGAGCGCCGCCGGAGCGCCTGCGTCCGCCCCCAACGATTCGCTCAGCGTGACACCCGCGGCGGGGGAGTTCATCCGCGCCCGCGCAGCTGTGGACGCGGCACCGGATCTGCGTGACGGCCGCGTGGCCGAGCTGCGGGAGCGGGTCTCCCGGGGCGAGTACCGGCCCGACTCGGCGGCAATCGCGCGGCACATCCTGGACGGGGGCGTCTAGCGCCGGGCTAGACGTAGCTCGGGTGGGCGCGATCGATCCAGGTCCGCGCGAAGCGGTCCTGGTACGCGTCACCCGCGTCCACGGGAAAGGCTTGGACGTACGGCCAGAACAGCGTGACTACGTCCTCGCTTACGAAGTTCGCGCCGACGTTCAGGTCGAGGAGGCGGCGCTGGACGTCGTAGCCGATCGCCTGCCGCCGGTCCGGGGACATCTCCGCACGCTGGTCCGCGATGAGCGCATCGAGGTCGTCATCGCGAAGGGCAAAGCTGTTCCTCGTTCCCTCGCTGTGGAAGTGCGGAAAAAGCCAGTCGTCGAGCTCGATCCAGCCGTCGTCGGACCCCACGGCCCACGGAGCCTGCCCTTCGGACAGTCGCTGGCCGAGCGCCTGGATCGGAACCGGGGTGATGGTCACGTTCAGACCGAGCGTGGCTTCGAGCTGATCCCGAATCAGGCTGCCCATCCCCAGACTCTCCTCAACATCGTCCTCCACAAGGAGCTCGAGCGGGTCCGGAAGCTCCTTGCTCTCCAGGTAGCTCTCCAAGGCGAGGCGTGCCTCCGCAACATCGGCCTCCCGCCCGCCGCTTCCCGGGCGGTAGCCGGGTCGTTGCTGCAGCTCCGCTTGCGGCAGCGACCAGCGCGTCATCGCCGCGCTAACCCAGGGGTTGATCGTCCCGGCGCCGTCGAAGAAGCGGTCGAGCATCGCGCGACGGTCGAGGGCGGTGGTGATCGCGTTGCGCAGGCGCTCGTCGTCGTAGGGCGGAAGCGCTGAGAGGAAACGCATGCCGTAGAACTGGGCGAGCGCCGAGCGCGCCTCGCGGAGCTCTGGGAGGCGGCTCTTCAGCTCCCGGGCCGGCCCAAACCCGACCACTGCGGCGTCGAGCTTCTTCGCGCGAAAGTCCGCCTCCACCTCGTCGGCGGTGCGCGGCTGCACCGCGGAGACGCCGTCGAGGAATGGCCCGCCCTCGGGCCCGTGCCACGCGGGGTTGCGCACGGTGCTCGCGAAGGCTCCCTCGGACCACTCGAGCCAGCGGAACGGTCCGCTGCCGATCTGCCGATTGCTCCCGAAGCCGCCTTCGAGTTCGGGGGGTACCACGAAGCCTTCGGGCGAGGCAAAGCGGTCCAACGTGCCCGCGAACGGTACCGCGGTCCGGACTGTGAGCGTGCGTTCGTCGAGCGCCTCCACGGACTCAATCTGCGACCAACGGGCCTTGCGCGGGAAGGACGTGTCGCCCTGCCGTTGGCGCTCGATGCTCAGGGCCACGTCGTTCGCCGTGACGACCCGGTTGAAAAGCGGCGCCTGCTCGTGCCAGCGGGCTTCGGGGTTCAAGTGGAAGGTATAGGTGAGCTCGTCCGGTTGCTCCGGGAGGCCGAGCGCGAGGTCCGGCTCGAGCCGGCCTTCGACCTGGCTTTCGTAAGCGATCAGGCGGCTGTAGATCAACGCCTGCTGACTCAACACGGTCGTCGATCTCGTCAGGTGCGGGTCGAACCTGCCGTCGCTGGAGACGAGGGCGGTGTAGCGCAGCGTGCCCCCGTGGCGGCCCGAAGGCGGCGGCCGCGTGGGCGTGGGCTCGGGCTCCCCCGGTTGGGTGGGCGCGACGGTGGGCGTTGGGCTCGAAAGCGCTGCGGGGGGGCCTCCGCTGGCGCTGTCGCCGCAGGCGCCGATTGCCGTGAGGCCGGCCGCTCCGGCCGAGGCGCCGAGGGCGCCGAGGAACCAGCGCCGGCTCCGCCTTCGCCCGCCCCGCCGTGCCGTCGTCACTCGTACTATCCTTGCTGACCAACGGCTTAGGAACCGGAAACGCCAGGTGAAGCCGAGGAGAGCTGCCATGCCCGAACGATTGAGTGCCAGCCAGGTCGCGGAGGCCGTCAACGCCCTCTCTGGCTGGGCCGCCGATGGCGACCAGGCGATCAGCAAAACCTTCAAGCTCGACGACCATATTGCCGCGATGGGGTTCGTGAACCGCGTGGCCATGGCCGCCGAGGTGATGGGCCACCACCCCGAGCTTTCGATCGTCTACAGCACCGTCGCCATTCGCCTGAGCACGCACGACGCGGGGGGCGTGACCCAGCTCGATCTCGATCTCGCGGGGAGGATCGAGCACTACGCCTAGCGCGGTCTGGTTCCGGGCTTAGGAAACTTCGATCGCGTCCTGGGCGGTCTTCGCCTGCTTCACCAGCGCGATCTCCTGGTCGGTCAGCTCTTCGAGCGGCTTCAGGATCTCGTGCTTCAGCGGGAAGATGTGGACCGAATCCCACCCGCAGACGTCCTCACAGAGGCGGCAGCCGGTGCACTTCTTCTCATCGACGACGCTCACGCCGAAGAAGTCGTCGACACGGTCCGTGTGCTGCAGGCTGAGCGCATCGAAGGGACAGATGTTGATGCAGAGCTCGCAGCCCGAGCCGATGCACTTCTCCTCGATCACGACCGCCTTCGGCCACTCGTTCTTCTTGATCGACTTCGTCACCTCGCCGAACTCGTCGAGGATGGATTCCGGTGGGCAGACCACGCCGCAGGCGCCGCAATCGATGCAGAGCGTGGGGTCGATCACGTGGAGCTCGTTGCGCGAGCCGGTGATCGCGTTCGTCGGGCAGCGCTTCGTGCAGGCAGTGCAGCCGATGCACGTTTCGATAATGCTGTAGGACATCGCCAGCCTTGGGATCGACGTGTGGCTTACGCCAGGCTTGATCTTAGGTTCGGCCCCAGGCGCCCGCAAGCGCAGCCCTTCGTGCTCCCTCTCTGAACTCTGAACTTTGAACTCTGAACCTTGAACTCTAAACTCCCTCCCGCATGACGCTTCCGGACATGCGCTTCGGGCCCACCGAACTCAGGCTGCGTCCCCTCGGAATCGGTACGAACAGCTGGGGGGCGCGGCGGGGCGAGGGCGAGGACGCCACCCGCCCGCGAGCGGCGTTCGAGGCGGCGATGAGCAATGGCGTGCGGCTCATCGATACAGCCGAGGTCTACAACCGGGGCCGCTCGGAGCGGGTCATTGGCCGCATCCTCGCCGGGAGTCACGAGCCCGCGCTGGTGGCTACCAAGTTCGCCCCCCTCCCCTACCGCCTCACGAGCAGCTCCCTCGAAGGGGCCCTCGACGCCAGCCTGCGGCGGCTGCAGCGTGAAACGGTCGACCTCTACCAGATCCATTTTCCCTTCACCCTCCTGCGCATCCGGAGTCTGATGGACCGGCTCGCGGATGCCGTTGCTGCGGGCAAGGTGCGCTACGTCGGCGTGAGCAACTACAGCGCCGCGCAGATGCGAACCGCGCACGCCGCCCTCGCCGAGCGAGGAGTGCCGCTCGTTTCGAATCAGGTGAACTACAGCCTCTGCCACAGAGCGCCGGAAGAGAACGGCGTTCTCGAAACCTGTCACGAGCTCGATGTGACGCTGATCGCCTACTTCCCGCTCGCGCGGGGGGTACTCACCGGGAAGCACCAGGGCGGCGCTCCGGCGCCACGTGGCCTAGGCCGTTTCAGCGCGCGGTTGCGCAAGCCCGAACAGCTACAGCCACACCTACAGCCGCTGCTGCGAGCGCTCGACGAGATCGGCCAGACGCACGGTCGCACGCCGGGACAGGTCGCGTTGAACTGGCTCGCGCGGCAGGAACGGGTCCTCCCCATTCCCGGTGCGCGCCACGCCCGCCAGGCGCGCGAAAACGCGGGCGCGATCGACTTTGCGATCAGCGACGACGAAGCTGCGCGCCTCGCGGACCTGAGCGCGGAGCTCCCCTAAACAGTCCCGCGCTCGGCGTTCGTGCCCTGGCACGGAAGCCAACGGCCCGCGCTGCCCGCTATACTTCGGCGCCGAGGAACCCTGCTTTGAGAATCAGCACCTAAGGAGCCCTTCCATGAGCCTGTTGGCCCGCATCCTTCGTCCCGCGAACACCGCCTACGCCCACTGCGACGGCCCCTGCGGCGTCTACGACCCCGCTTCCGCTCGCATCGCCGCCGAAGCCGTCCTCTCGATGGCGAAGAAACTCGGAGACCTCCACGGCAACGACCTCGCCACGGAGAACACCCGAAGCCGCTTCATTGCGATCAAAGAGGAGCAGGCCCAGCTCGCCAAAGATGAGTTGCTGATCCTCTGGACCGACTACTTCAAGCCGCCGCATCTGGAGGCGAATCCGGATCTGCACACGACCTTCTGGAACGCCGCCAAGCTCTGCTCGCAGAACAAGGTCGAGGTCAACGTCGAGGCCGCGCAGGCACTCGTCGACACGATCGGGGGGATCCACGACATCTTCTGGGCCTCGAAGAATCGCAGCGACGTGCCCTTCTACACCGCGGGCTAAGCGCGAGACCACGATCAGCCCGGACGAAGCCGGCCGCCGTTTGCGGGCCGGCTTCGTCGTCTCCGCCGCCCTCGCCGTACTCGCGGGGGCGCTCTTCGCGCTCGCGCGGCGATGTTTCGTGCGCTACGTGGTCGAAGGCGCGAGCATGGCGCCCGCGCTCGCGGATGGCGACTACGTCGTCGTCGATACCCGGGCCCGCCGCCGCCCGCCCTCCCTCGGCGCGGTCGTGCTCGCGCGCGATCCGCGCGACCGCTCGCGCGTGATCGCGAAACGCGTCGCTGACTTCGCCGGGCGGAAGCGCGTGGTGCTGCTCGGTGACAACCCCGCCGCGAGCACGGACAGCCGCACGTTCGGGCCTGTGCGGACGGGTGATCTCGTGGGCCGTGTCGTCTGGCGTTACTGGCCACCGGAGCGCTTCGGCGCTTGCCGCTAGCCGTCCCCGCTGGCGAGCTGGGCGAGCACGACCGCGTCCGTCGGGAAGGCCAGGGGTGGCGGCGCGGCAGGGTCGAAGTAGCCGACCTCGCTGAGCTCGCCGTCCGCGGGATGCGCCTCGCCCTCCGCGTTCACGGCCGCGAACCAGATGCCCACGGTCAGCCGCTCTGGATCGTGGAAGTTCGATTGCACGGAGACGACTGCGCCCGCCTGCGCGCGGACGCCGGTCTCCTCCAGGAGCTCGCGGGCCGCCGCTTCGCGGATGTCTTCGCCCCACTCGAGCGAGCCGCAGGGAACGCACCACTGGCCCGCGCCCCAGCCCACGGCGCGCCGTCCCAAGAGCACGCGTCCCGCTTCGTCGCGGACGACGATGGCGACGCCGACGCTGGGCCGCCGCCGGCCCGTGGTCACGGCTGTGGCAACTTGCCTTCCGCGGCAAGACCGCAGAGCGTCATCAGATCGGATGCGACTTTCGCCAGGGCGATCGCAACGCTCTTGTTCGAGGGTTGGTCGCCCGCTCCCCAGTGGTCGGCCGAGCGAGAGATGACGACGTCGGGCACGGCGGCGATGCCGCCGATGTGGCGTAAGACCCGGGCGATATCGGTCACGCCCGGTTCGGCATCGCCGCCGGCAATGCCGATGAGGGCGAAGGGCTTGCCCGCGATTTGGGGCACGTCCAGGAAATCGAGAGCGTTCTTGAGGGCGCCGGGGGCGGCGCCGTGATAGGTGGGGACGGTCAGCACGAGCCCTTCAGCGGCCTCGGCGGCTGCCCGCCAGGCGCCCGCGATCGCCGGATAGTCGCCGTCGGGGCGGCCGTCGAGGAGCGGCAGCGTGCCGATCTCGAAGGCCTCGCATTGGGCGCCATCCTGCGTGAGGAGGTCGATCACGAAGCGCAGCGCGCGGTCCGCGCTGCTTCCGTCGCGGATGCTGCCGTTCACGCCGAGAATGCGGACTGCCACCCGTCGAGCGTACGCGGCCGCGCTCGCGGCGGCCACGAAGGTCCCTTGCCGCCGGCCTCCTGCGATTCGATACTGGATCTCCAGGGGCGACGCTTGAGCGATTCCGCGCAACGCTTCTGCCCGGTCTGCGGCATCGGGTTCTCCATTGGAGAGGCGGTGCTGCAGTGCTCCGGCTGCCACGCCGCCCACCACCCCAATTGCTGGATCGAGTACGGCGGCTGCGCGACTGTGGGCGAGCACGAGGGCCAGCCCCTGCCCGTGCCCTTCGGCGAGTCGCGGTCCCGGCGGCCGGCGCCCAACGCGAATCACGGCGAAGCCGATTCGCCGCCACCGATCATCCCCGCGCCCGAGGCCCGCGATGATGATCCCGACTTGGACGAACCACCCACCGTTGGCGGCTTGTCCGCACCGCCGGGCCGGCGCGGCCAGGCAACGCCCCCGGACCGGGCCCGGGCCGCGCCCCCCGCCCGGCGTCTGCGCAATCCAGGCACGCTGGGGGCGCCCACGCAGCGTCTGCCGCGCATCTACGGGGGACAGGGCCTATTCCGCTATTGGTTCGTGCCGGCGGGGGCATTGCTCGCCTTCGGCATCGCCTTCGGCATCGTCTGGGGCGTTGACCGGTTGCGCGGTGGCGATGATGGCGAGCCGGCGGTGGCCGTGGGAACGTCCACGGCAACGGCGGTTGCCAGCGCGACGCTCGTGTCCGCGCCGACCTCACCACCTCCCCAGACCCCAGGCGTGACCGCGACGGCCACGCCGGCGCCGCGTTTTGCGCCGGGCGATGGCGCCGTCGTCGAGGGTACGGGCAGCTGCCTGAACGTCCGCGCGGCGGCAAGCCTCGAAGCGGATGTGGTCGATTGCATCGCCGACGGCACGGACGTCACCGTCTTGGCGGGACCGGTCGATATCGACGACATCAGTTGGTGGCGGGTCGAAGCTCCGAACGTGAACGGCTGGGCGGCCGAGATCTACCTGGCGACGCCCTAGGCGATCTGCTCGCGCAGCCGGGCCATCGCGATCGCGACGGCCGCCGCCTCCTCGCCCTTGTTCCCGTGCGCACCACCGGCGCGGGCGAGCGCCTGCTCGGCCGTCTCGCAGGTGAGGACGGCGAAAATGATGGGGACCCCGGTTGCCTGACTGGCCTCGGCGATGCCTTTCGCGGCTTGGCCCGCGACGTGCTCGTAGTGGTCCGTCTCGCCCTTGATCACCGCCCCGATCGCGATGACGGCATCAAAGCGCTCAGACTCGGCCGCCCAGCGCGCGGCCGTGGGGACCTCGAAGGAGCCGGGCACCCACGCGACGGTGATGTCCTCCGCACGGAGGCCCCGCTCGCCCAACCCCGCCCGCGCGCCGTCGAGCAGCTTCCTGGTGACGAACTCGTTCCAGCGCGCCACCACGACGCAGACGCGCAGGGCCGCACCGTCGTCACTGCCCTCCAGCTCGGGCACGACGACTAGTCCTCAGCCGTTGGCGCGGGCGTGGTTGGCGTGTCCAGCCCGTGGAGGAGGTGGCCCATCCGGGTGCGCTTCGTATTGAGGTAGTCGATATTGAATTCGTTCGGCGGCGTCTCCAGCGGCACGCGCTCGACGATCTCGAGGCCGTATCCCTCGAGTCCGGCGAGCTTGTCGGGGTTGTTCGTGAGCAGCCGCAGCCGGCGGACCCCCAGGTCCAGCAGGATCTGCATGGCGATGCCGTAGTCCCGTCCATCGGCGGGGAAGCCCAAGGCGAGGTTCGCGTCGACCGTATCGAGGCCGTCGTCCTGGAGCTTGTAGGCGCGCAGCTTGTTGTGCAGCCCGATGCCCCGCCCCTCCTGGCTGAGGTAGAGGAAGACGCCACCCTGCTCCCCGATCATCTGCAGGGCGAGGTCCTTCTGCTCCCCGCAATCGCAGCGCATGGAGTGGAGCACATCGCCGGTGAAGCACTGATCGTGGACGCGAACGAGAACGGGGCGGTCGGGGTCGATGTCGCCCTTGATGACGGCGACCTCTTCCTCGCTTTCGTAACGGGCCTCGTAGGCCACGATCGTCATCTCGCCAGACGGCGTGGGCAGCCGCGTCTCGGCGACGCGTTTCACGAGACGCTCGGTCCGGAGCCGGTATTTGATGATCTCGTTCGTCGTGAGGATCTTCAGGCCGTGGCGGCGCGCGAAGCGCTTCAGTTCGGGCATGCGCGCCATCTCGCCGTCGCCCTTCATGATCTCGCAGATGACGGCAGCCGGCTGCATGCCGGCCAGCCGGCAGAGGTCCACGCTCGCCTCCGTCTGGCCGGCCCGGACGAGCACGCCGCCCTCGCGGGCGCGTAGCGGGAACATGTGCCCGGGCCGCACGAGGTCCTCGGGGCCCGTCGCGGGATCGAGCAGAACCTCGACCGTGCGCGCGCGATCGGCTGCGCTGATACCGGTGGAGACGCCCGTGCGGGCCTCGACCGAGACGGTGAAAGGCGTTCCGAAGGGGGAGTCGTTCGTTTTCTCCTCGACCATCATCGGAAGCCGCAGTTCGGCGACGCGCTCCTCCGTGAGGGCGACGCAGATGAGCCCGCGCGCGTAGCGCGCCATGAAGTTGATCGTCTCCGGGGTCACGCACTCGGCCGGAATCGTGAGGTCGCCTTCGTTCTCACGGCTCTCGTCGTCCGCGATGATCACGAACTTTCCCTGGCGGTACTCCTCGGTCGCCTCCTCTACGCCGATGAGCGGCGAGCGATCTTCGGTGGTCACGCCGGCTCCCCCGCAGCGGCGAAGCGCTCTTCCACGAACTGCTCGACGTAGCGCGCGATGATGTCCGTTTCGAGGTTTACGCGTGCTCCCACCCCGCGGCTCACGAGGTTCGTGTGCTCCTGCGTGTACTGCACAAGCGAGACCGCGAAGCTCTCGGCAGCCTTGGCCACGATCGTGAGGCTGATCCCATCGATGCAGATGGGGCCTTTCACGACCGCATAGCGCAACAGCTCGGCAGGCGCGGCGATGTGCACGATGAGCGCCTCACCTTCGCGGTCGTGGGCCGTGACCTGCCCCACGCCCTCGGTCACTCCGCGGACGAGGTGCCCGCTCAGCCGGTCGTCGGGCCGGACGCTGGGTTCGAGGTTGGCGAGGTCGCCGGGGCGGAGATCGCCGAGCGCGGAGCGGCGGTAGGTCTCGGGCATGAGGTTGGCGAGGAAGGTATCGCCCTCGATCTCGGCGACGGTGAGGTCGACGCCGTTGATCGCGATCGAATCGCCGTTCGCGGCGTCGCTGAGGATCTTCGGGGCACGAATACGCAGCAGGCCCGGCCCACTTTCGAGGACCGTCCCGAGCTCTTCGACAATGCCGGTGAACATATCCCGCCTCGCGCAACGCTATGACGAGCCAGGGGATCGACGGGAAAGGTCGATCGACCGCCCTCGCGCGGTCGCGCAAGAACGCCGTTTCGTTCTCTCCCATCCGGACTTTGACCGTCGGCCCCGGAATTCCACCGGGTCAATCCGCCAGAAGCGGAGTCGCGGGCTCTCACCGCCGGTGAGGATTTCCACCTCGCCCCGAGAACGTGGCCTCGATCGTCAGCATCCCGGAAAGGATTGTCAAGGACCGGCGTTGCCGCCGAGCCCGGCGCGTTCCGCCAGTTTGAGCAGCACGTCGTACGTCGCGTAGGCGTCGGCGAGCGCGCCATGTTCGCCCAGGCGGCCGATGCCGAGCCGGTCGGCGACGTGGCCGAGGTTGAAGCGATCGACGTCGCCCTTCAGGAGCAGGCGACGGGCGATCTGTTGGATATCGATCGCGACTGGGGCGAACGGCCAGGGGATGCCGACGCGCCGGGCCGTTTCGGCGAGGAATGCCATGTCGTTGCTGATCCCCCACCCGGCGATGGTTGCCCCACGCCCCAGATCCACGACCCGCGTAAACGCTTCTTCGAGGGGGACCGCCTCACGCCAGGCCTTCGGCGCGTAGCCGGCGACCTTGAGGGCGGCGTGATCGGCAGTACCGATATGGAGTGGCCGCACGCGGCTTCCCCACGAGCCCCGTTCCGGGAAGGCTTCGGCAGTTTTCGCGAGCACGCCCCCGATGTCGATGACCTCGTGCTCGCGCGGGTTCGCGCCGCTCATCTCCAGATCCACGACGAGCAGCGCTTCGCCGGCGGCGCTGGCGGGGGGCTCGGAGGCCGGAAGGAGGGCCCCATCTTCGGCGAGGGCACGGACGCCCGGCTGCAGAAACGTCTCGATCGCGTCCATCGGCCCCTAGAGCTTAGCGCCCCGTAGCCGGGCCCCGAGGCTCAGCGTGGTTTCCACCAATAGCGTTTCGGCCGGCCGCGGAGCCTGAGCTACCATGGCCCCATGCCCGACCGATCGCTTCAGGCCCAGCGGCTCTTCTCCGACCGATACGGGATCGACCCGGCTAGAGTCTCTTCGCTTCTTTCCCTTGCTCTGGCCCGTGGGGGCGACTTCGCCGAGCTCTTCTTCGAGCACCGCACGAACGGGTCGATCTCGCTCGAGGATCAGCGGATCAAGTCCGCCGCCCGCAGCGTGGAGCAGGGCGTTGGCATCCGCGTGGTGAAGGGCGACAGCATCGGCTACGCCTATACGGAGTCGCTCGACGCGGAGGCGATGGCGCGGGCGGCCGAGACGGCCTCGCGCATCGGCACGGAGGACGAGCGTCCGACGGCGATCAACACTACGCCCCGTGCCGCGACAGGGAGCTACTACGGCGAGGAAGCGCTGCTGAGCGATGAGCCGCCCGCGGCCAAGGTCGCGCTGCTCGAGCGCGCCGACCGCGCGGCCCGCGCCTACGACCCGAGCATCACGCGGGTCGACGCCAGCGTCGCTGACGAGACGAAGACGGTTCTGGTGGCGAGAAGCGACGGCCAGATCGTGGGCGATGTCCAACCCCTGATGCGCATGAATGTGATGGTGCTGTCGGAGAAAGGCGAAAGCCGCCAGACCGCGCGGACGGGCGGGGGCGGCCGTCTCGGCCTCGAGTACTTCGAGCGGGTCACGCCCGAAGACACGGCGCGGGATGCCGCGCGTCAGGCGCTGCTCCTTCAGGATGCCGTGGACGCACCCGCGGGCGAGGTGCCGGTCGTGCTCGCGGCCGGCGATAGCGGCATCCTCCTGCACGAAGCCATCGGCCACGGCCTCGAGGCCGACTTCAACCGCAAGGGCACGAGCAACTACAGCGACCGCGTCGGGGAACCGGTCGCGAGTGAACTCGTGACCGTGATCGACGACGCCACGATCGAAGAGTCGCGGGGCTCGATCAACGTGGACGACGAGGGCAACCCGACCAAGCGCAACGTGCTGATCGAGGGCGGCGTCCTGCGCGGCTACCTCCAAGACGAGATCAGCGCGCGCCACTTTGGCGTCGAGCCGAGCGGCTCGGGCCGCCGGCAGTCGTTCAAGCATCCGATCATGCCGCGGATGACGAATACGCTGATGCTCCCCGGCCCCTCCACCCCGGATGAGGTCGTCGCGAGCGTCGAGCGGGGCATCTACTGCGTCGCGTTCTCGGGCGGGCAAGTCAATATTTCGAATGGCGACTTCACCTTCTCCACGACCGAGGCCTACCTCATCGAGAACGGCAAGATCACGTCTCCACTACGCACGACGAACCTCATCGGCAACGGCCCGGACGCGCTCTCCAAGGTCAGCATGGTCGCCAACGACTACGCCCTCTCGGACGGCCGCTGGACCTGCGGCAAGGAGGGGCAATCAGTGCCGGTGGGGGTAGGTCTGCCCACCATCCTCGTCTCCGCGATGACGGTGGGCGGCACCCAACTTGGCTGACGCGACGCCGCTCGACCTCGCCGCTCGCGCGGTCGCGCTCGCTCAGACCCAGGGGGCCGAGCAGTGCGACGCGATCGCCTTCGCCCACACGGAAGCGACGGTCTCGGTGCGGCTTGGCGAGATCGAGAAACTGATCGAGGCCGGCTCCAGCTCACTGGGGCTGCGGGTGATCGATGGTGGGCGTACGGCGGTCTGCTCGACCTCCGATTTCGCGCCGGCAACATTCGAGCAGTTCGTCGCCGATACCGTGGAGCTGGCGCGGATCTCCGCTCCGGACGAACACGCGGGCCTGCCCGAACGAGAGCTGCTCGCGACCGCGGGCGCGGAAGCGCTTCGGCTCTACGACGAACGCATCGACAACCTCTCGACCGAAGAGAAGATCGTGATGGCGCGCGACTGTGAGGCCGCCGCGCTCGCCCACGACCCGCGGATCACGAACTCCGAAGGGGCGAGCGTCTCCACGCGCGTGGGCGAGCTCGCGCTCGCCAACTCCGAGGGCTTCGCGGCGGGGTATCCCGCGACGTCCGTCTCGCTCATGACCGAAGTCCTCGCGGACGACGCCGACGGTAAGAAGCGGAACGCGTATTGGTTCAGCTCCGAACGCAGTCTGCGGGGGCTCATGGAGCCCGCGACGCTGGGACGGATCGCCGCCCAGCGCGCCGTCGACCAGCTGGGCGCGCGAAAGGTGGAGACCAAGCGCGTGCCGGTCATCTTCGAGCCCATGATGGCTGCGCAGCTCGTGGGCGATGTCGCGCGCTGTGCGACCGGTGGCGCCCTCTATCGTGGGGCCACCTTCCTCGCAGGGAAGGTCGGCCAGCAGATCGGCTCAACGGGCGTGACGCTCGTCGACGATCCGACGGAGCCCGGCCGCGCGGGCTCGCGTCCCTTTGACGGGGAAGGCGTGGCGTCGGCTCGCCATACGCTCTTCGAGAAGGGGCGCTTCGAAGGCTTCCTCTTCGACTGCTATACCGCCCGCCGGGCGGATGCGCGCACGACCGGCAGCGCTCAGCGGGGCGTCGCCTCGCTTCCCGAGCCCGGTGCCGCCAACCTCGTGTTGGCGCCGGGGCCCACCCCGGCGGAGGAGATCGTCGCCGGCACCAGTGAAGGGCTCCTCGTCACAGCGCTTATGGGCTTCGGGTTCAATCCCACCACGGGCGACTACTCCCGTGGGGTCGCCGGCTTCTGGATCGAGAACGGTGCGATTGCCTACCCGGTGGCCGAGGCGAACATCTCGGGCAACGTCGCGGAGATGCTCGCGCAGGTCGATGCCGTGGGGAGCGATCTCACCTGGTTCGGCGCAACGGCGGCGCCGACGGTCCGGATCGCGGAGATGACCGTCTCGGGTACCTGATCGTTTTCGGCGCCGCTACTGCGTGATCGGGAGCGCCACCGACCCCAGCGTGATGAACCAGTACGGGTCGCCGTAGCGCAGCATCGTCAGGTCGTTGACGTAGCCCGGGAGGTTGGGGCCGAAGCGGTGCCATCTCTTGGTGGCCGCGTCGTAGCCATAGACCGCGACGATCGGCCCGTTCGCGTTGTTCAGGGCAGCGCTCGGTGCGGTGTCGTCGCCGGGCCAGGTGGTGAGGTTGGCGCCCGGACCTAAGTCGAGCACAGGGTCGGGCCCGCCGCCGCTCGGTACATCTGTCGGCGTTGGCGTTGGCGTTGGTGGGGCCGGGACGCTTGTGGGCGTCGACGTGGCGGCGGCCGGGGGGCTCGTCGGCGTCGGCGTTGGCGTCGCGCTGGGTGGGGCGGTGGTCGGTGTAGGCGTTGGCGTTGCGGTGGGTGGGGCGCTCGTGGGCGTCGACGTGGCGGCGGCTGGGGGGCTCGTCGGTGTCGGCGCCGGCGTCGGCGTCGCCGGGGCGGTGGTCGGTGTTGGCGTTGCCGGAGGCGGAATCACAGCGGTCGGCGTCGCAGTTGGCGGTGGCGGTGGCGGTGGTGGCGGTGGCGAGTCGGCGGGCGTTGCCGTTGCGGTCGGCGAGGGGCTGGGGGGAACTGGGGTGCTCGTGGCCGTAGGGATCGCCGTAGGCGTCGCGGTCGGCGGGGGCGGCTGGGTGGGCGTGCTCGTGGCCGTGGGTGGCACCGCCGTCGGTGTGGCGGTGGGTGGCGGGGGCGCACCGCTGTCGTCGACGTTCCCGAAGCTCGTGGCCCAGTACCAGCCGTACGCCGAACCGCTTATCTGCTCGCGAGCGATCCCAATGACCAGGTACGAGGGCCCCAACATGTTCGCGTTGTGGCCGGGCGAACTCTGCCAGGCGTCGAACGCCTCCTGGGCGGAGTCCCAGACGGTGCCGGTGGCGAGGTTCTCGCCCGCACCCGACGGGTACCCGCAGTCCTGCGCGCGCTCCGAAGGCGAGCGCCCGAGCGAGTCGGTGTGGGAGAAGTAGTTGTTCGTGCCGAGGTCGCGCACCATCCAGGCGGCGGCGCGATTGAGGCTGTTCGACACCGTCAGCGGCCCGAGCCCGTTCGCGGCCCGATAGTTGTTGATCAGGGTGAGGAACGCAGCTTCCTCGCCGTCGAGCGCCTCCGTCGAGGTGGTGCAATCGCCTAGCGCCTGCACGGGTCGGGTTTCGTTCGCGCTGAGGGAGCCCAGGGTCACCATCGCCAGCCCGGCGAAGCCCAACACGACGCCCCCGAGCGACAGGAGGAGATTCGCAGTGGTTGGTCGGCGCGGCATAGCGAGCTCCTCCCCGGGTGGCTTCCCTTAAGGGAAAGTCCCTAGGTGATGAGTCGGCGGTCCGCTCGCTCGGGGAAGGGCGGGACACCGGCTGTTCCCCCGGCTGTAACCTGATGCGATGGCCCCGCTGCCCTACTTCGCTTACGGCTCGAACATGTCCTCAGCGCAGATGGCCGAGCGCTGCCCAGGTGCCACGGCGCAGGGTCCGGCGCGCCTCACGGGGTATCGGCTGGCCTTCGACAAGTGGAGCGAACGCCGCGGCGGCCGCGTGGCGGACATCGTGGTCTCCGCTGGTGACGAGCTCTGGGGCGTTCTCTGGGTGGTGAGCGAGGCCCATCTCGTGGCGCTCGATCGCCACGAGGGGGTGGCCCGCGGGCAGTACCGCCGCTTCGTCGTGGGGGTCGAGACCCTTACGGGCGATCCCGCTCAGGCGTTCGCTTACGTCATCTGCGAGCCCGCAGGGGAGGGCCCCACCACCGCGGGATACCGCGCGCTCCTGCTCGAGGGTGCGCGCGAGCACGGGATCCCGGCGGGCTACGTCCGGATCATCGAGTCGGTCGCGGTCGCCTGACCCCCGCCGCCCAACCGCGGGCGCCCCTGGCCCGACCCCAAGTCCCTCGTAGACTGGGGGTGTGGCACCGCCCGAGACGCCCCCGACGCTCTCGCGAGCTGATATCAAGCGCTTTCGCGCGAACCTCCGGGAGGAGGTCGATGGCCAGGCGCTGTACCTGCGTTTGGCCGAGGCCGAAGACGATCCCAGTCTGAAAGAGGTCTTTCGCCGTCTCGCCGAAAGCGAGGGCAGCCACATCGAGCTTTGGCGGGAGAAGCTGCGCGAGGGCGGTGCCGCCGTCCCCGATCCTCGGCCGGGCTTTCGCGTGCGTGTCCTCGGGTTGCTCGCGCGGCGCTTCGGCACGCAGTTCGTGACCCCGATCGTGGAACGGATGGAAGCGGGCGCGGTCACGATGTACGACGACCAGCCCGAGGCGATTGCGCACGGCTTGCCAAGGGCCGAGCGCTCACATGCACGGCTCTTCCAAGAGCTGGGGCGCGAGCCCGGCCGTGAGGTCAACGTCGCCCGGATCGAGGGGCGCCATCGCTCTGCTTCGGGGAACGCCCTGCGCGCCGCCGTCCTCGGTGCGAACGACGGGCTCGTCTCGAACCTCAGCCTCGTGATGGGTGTCGCTGGTGCGGATCCGGGCCGCGAATTCGTCGCCTTAGCGGGAATTGCCGGGCTCCTCGCTGGCGCCATCAGCATGGCCCTGGGCGAGTGGGTGAGCGTGCTCAGTACTCGTGAGGCCTTTGAACGCCAGGTTGGAATCGAGCGTGAGGAGCTCGAGATGAACCCCGAGGAGGAGCGCGAGGAGCTGGCGCTCATCTACCAGGTGAAGGGCCTATCGGAGGCGGATGCTCGCGCTACTGCCGATCGTGTGCTGGCGGATCCTGCGACGGCGCTCGACACGCTCGTCCGGGAGGAGCTGGGGATGTCTCCGGCGGACGCTGCCAGCCCTTGGGTAGCGGCCCTCACCTCGTTCTTCCTCTTCGCGCTCGGCGCGGTGCTCCCGGTCATTCCCTGGCTGTTCCTCGATGGCGCGCTCGCTATCGGCCTGAGCATCGCGCTTGGCGCGATCGGGCTCTATATCCTCGGCGCGGCGGTGACGCTCTGGACCGGACGCTCCGCGCTCTATTCAGGTGCGCGCATGCTCGTTTTGGGACTGGTGGCCGCGGGCGTGACGTTCGGCATCGGGGCGCTCGTCGGGGTCGCCGTTGATGTGTAGACCACTTGCCACGGGCCCGGCGCCCACCGGATACTGATGCTTCTGGTGGCTAGAGCGAGGTGGCCCCACCCGTTCCCATCCCGAACACGGAAGTGAAACGCCTCAGCGCCGACGATACTGCCTGGGTAACTGGGTGGGAAAATAGGCCGCCGCCGGTTCTTTCTCTCGTTCACTCGACTGCTTCGCGGGGGCGCGGATGTCGCCCTGCTGCGCGCTCGCTCGTTTGATTCTCCTTTTAGCCAGATCGATCCCGGCGACGCCGGATTCTGTCCGTCGCTGCCGTAGGGCGGGCCGGGGCGAGGGACCGCCGCGTAAAGACGCGGTGCGAGCCCAGGGCTGACCGGAGCGGGGCGGTGCGTGCATCGCTTCGCACCTTGATTAGGGCACTGCTACACTCTTCCTATCCATAAGCACAGCGGCCGTCCTTCCCTTCACCCAGACGGGCAATGCGGTCAGACGGAGCCCACCAGTGTCCACCGACGAATCGGCCCCCGAGGCCGGCAAGAGCGACGCCACGGTCCCTGCGACCGGCGCCGTCGCGGATCCACCCTCTACCCCCAGCGAGACCGCTCCGAAGGTGGTCGAAGTACCCACGCCAGAGCCTGCGGCTGAGGCCGCGGCTCCCGAGCCTGAGGCCGTCCCGGAGACGGTTGACGCGCCCATGCCAGAGCCTGTGGCCGAGGCCGCCCCGGAAGCGCTTGACGAACCAACACCAGAGCCTGTGGCTCCCTGGTCCGAGGCTGCCCCGGAGACGGTCGAAGCCGCGACACCCGAGCCTGCGTTTGCGGCCGCGCCTCCGCCGCCAGAGGACATCCCCGAGCCGCCCGCGCCAGTAGAGGCAGCGGTCGAGCCCGAGCCGGCCCGAGCCGAGCCGGCCCCCGAACCGTCGGGCGAGATGGACATGGCCGCGCTCCTCGAAACCGAGGCCGCGCAGCCGGGCAATCTACGCCGCGGCGAGATCATCGATGGCGTCGTGATGGGCGCCTCCCCGGATGGCGTGATCGTCGATGTTGGCACCAAGACCGAGGCCGTCATCCCCCAGACCGAGATGCTCTCGATGGGCGCCGAGGGGCAGACCCGCCTGAAGACGGGTGACAGCGTCCGCGTGATGGTCCTGCAGCCGATGAGCGCCGAGGGCCATGGCATCGTCTCGCTCGACCGCGCCCGCGGCGAAGAGGGCTGGGACATCCTCGCTGCGCGCCTCGAGAGCGGCGAGACCTTCACTGGCGAAGTGGTGGGCCACAATCGCGGTGGCATCCTCGCCAATGTCGAAGGCGTGAACGCGTTTATCCCGCTCTCCCAGGTGGACAGCATTCGGCGGGATGATCCAGACGCGAACAACGCTCTCGCGACCCTTGTCGGGAAGGAGATCCGGCTCAAGGTCATCGAGCTGAACCGGCGCAAGAACCGCGCGATTCTTTCCGAGCGTGCGGCCATGGCCGAATGGCGACGCGAACAGAAAGAACGCATCATCGAAGACCTCCAGGAAGGCGAGATCCGAGACGGTCGGGTCTCCTCGATAACGGACTTCGGTGTCTTCATCGACCTCGGCGGCGCCGACGGGCTCGCCCACCTCACCGAGCTCACGTGGGAGCGGGGCAAGAAGGCGAAGGATCTCTTCACCGTCGGCGATGAAGTCAAGGCGTACGTACTCAAAGTGGATCGCGAGGCCCACAAGATCTCGCTCTCGCTCAAGCGGGCGCATCCCGAGGAGTGGGACAACGCCGTTGACCGCTTCGTCATCGGCCAGGTCCTCATCGGCCGCGTGACGAAGCTGATGCCCTTCGGCTCGTTCGTGCGCCTCGATGGCCCGATCGAAGGTCTGATCCATATCTCTGAGGTGACCAACCGTCGCATTCAGCACCCGAAGGAGGTGCTGAATGAAGGCGATGTCGTCCCGGTCAAGCTGGTGCGTATCGAGAAGGACCGCCACCGCCTCGGGCTGAGCCTGCGCCAGGCGCGGAACGACGCTGAGGCGATGGGCTTTGGCTTCAACCGGGACGGGTCCGTGATCGACTGGCCGGACGATGTCCGCTCCGAGTTCGGTCTTCCCGAGCGTGACGAGTCTCAGGTACGAACGCAGGCGCGCACCGCTCAGGAAGCAGTCGAGCAGGCGGTAGCAGACGATCCCGAACCGGTGTCGGCGTTCGCCCATGCTTTCGCGCAAGCCCTCGAGAACGCAGATGGCAGCGCCACCTTCGCCGAGGATGAAGCAACCCAGGCTGAGGCTTCTGCGGGCGAGGCGGACGTTGCGACCGCAGCGGCCGGCGAGACGCCGGACGATTCCCCCGAGGGGGAGGCTCCCTCTGGGGAAGAGGAGGCCGCGGCCGAGGCTTCGGCTGAGGCAGAAGTGGACGCAGAGCGAGAGGCGTCCATCGACGAGCCGAGCAGTGACGGGGCTGAAGTTGCGGAACCGCTCGCCGCTGAAGCTGAACCGATCGGCGCCAATACAGAGAGCACAGAAAGCAGTGACGACCCGGAGGAAACTCAGGACTCCTCCGAGGTGATGCTTGCACCCGAGGAGACAGACGATGAGAACAGCCGCGCGGACGCCAACGCGTCCGAGGCGGAGGCGGTGACAGCATCTGGCGAGAGCGGCGCCCAGTCGCAGCAGCCGGCGAGCAGCTGAGGGGAAGGCCATGGCGGATCGATTTGACAAGTTCACGGAGCGCGCACGCCGCGTGCTTACGCTCGCCCAAGAGGAAGCGCACCGCTTCAACCACAACTACATCGGGACCGAGCACATCCTGCTTGGCCTCGTGCGTGAGGGTGATGGGGTCGCCGCCAAGGTGCTCTCGAACCTCGGCGTCGAACTCAACAAGGTCCGCTCGGCGGTCGAGTTCATCATCGGCCGCGGCGACCGCACGGTCCTCGGCGAGATCGGCCTTACTCCTCGTGCGAAGAAGGTAATCGAGCTCGCTGTGGACGAGGCGCGGCGCCTCAACCACACCTATATCGGAACCGAGCACCTCCTCCTCGGCCTCGTACGCGAGGGTGAGGGCATTGCCGCTGGCGTTCTCGAGAGCCTGGGCGTCAACCTCGAGCGCGTGCGCGCCGAGACGACGCGCATCCTCAGCCAGTCCCCGCCGCAGGCCGCGGCTGCCGGTGGCACCCGCCAGGCCAGCCGCACGCCCACCGTCGATCAGCTTGGGGCCGAGCTTACGGCCGCTGCTCGCGCCGGGCAGATCGACCCGGTGATCGGGCGCTCGACGGAGCTCGAGCGAGTGGTCCAGATCCTCTCCCGGCGCACCAAGAACAATCCCGTCCTGATCGGCGAGCCGGGGGTCGGGAAGACCGCGATCGCGGAGCTGCTCGCCCAGCGCATCAACTCCGGTGATGTCCCTGAGACACTCAAGGAGAAGCGCCTGCTCTCGCTCGATATCGGCTCGTTGGTAGCGGGCACGAAGTACCGGGGGGAGTTCGAAGAGCGCCTCAAGAAGGTCATCGAAGAGATCAAGACGGCAGGCAACTGCATCCTCTTCATCGACGAGCTGCACATGCTTGTCGGCGCGGGCGCCGCCGAAGGCGCGGTCGATGCCGCCAATATCCTCAAGCCCGCGCTTGCGCGCGGGGAGCTGCAGTGCATCGGGGCCACCACCCTCGACGAGTACCGCAAGCACATCGAGCGCGATGCAGCGCTCGAGCGGCGGTTCCAGCCGATCGTGGTCGAAGAGCCCACGGTGGAGGAGACGATCGAGATCCTGCGCGGGATCCGCGGCCGCTACGAGGAGCACCACAACCTCAAGATCAGCGACGACGCCCTGGTGTCGGCAGCGCGGCTCTCGGACCGCTACGTGACCGAGCGCTTCCTCCCGGACAAGGCCATCGACCTGATCGACGAGGCCTCGAGCCGCGTGCGCATCCGCCGCGCGGCCACGCCGCCTTCGCCTCAGGAGGCGCTCAAGGGCCTCGAGAGTCTGCGCCGCGAGCGCGATCAGGCGACCGAGGCCCAGCAGCTCGAATACGCCTCCGAGCTGACGGACCGCGAGGCGAAGATCGTGATCAAGATCGACGAGATGGGTGAGTGGGGTGAAGGCGAGGGTGGCGTTGCGACCCCCGTCGTGAGCGAAGAAGACATCGCCGAGGTCGTGGCGATGTGGACCGGTATTCCCGCCGCGCAGATTGCTAGCGAGGAGAGCGCTCGCCTGCTCAAGATGGAAAGCACGCTGCGCACGAAGGTGATCGGCCAGGACGAGGCGATCGAGTCGATCGCGAAGTCGGTTCGGCGCGCGCGGGCGGGGCTCAAGGACCCCCGCCGCCCGATCGGCGTGTTCCTCTTCCTCGGCCCCACCGGTGTGGGCAAGACCTACCTCGCACGTCAGCTCGCGGAGTTCATGTTCGAGTCGCAGGACAACATGATTAAGCTCGACATGAGCGAGTTCAGCGAAAAGCACACCGTCGCCCGGCTGATCGGTGCGCCTCCGGGCTATGTCGGCTACGACGATGGTGGCCAGCTCACGGACACCGTGCGCAGGCGCCCGTACTGCCTCATCGTGCTCGACGAGATCGAAAAGGCGCATCCGGAGGTGTTCAACCTCCTCCTGCAGATCTTCGACGAGGGCCGCTTGGCCGATGCCAAGGGTCGCAAGGTCGACTTCCGTAACACCATCATCATCATGACCTCGAACGTCGGCTCGGACCTGATCAAGCGCGATTCGTCGCTTGGCTTCGCGATCAGCCACGATGACGCGCAGACGCACGAGGAACGCTACAAGCGCATGAAGGACAAGGTCCTGAACGAACTGAAGAACGTCTTCCGGCCGGAGTTCCTCAACCGCGTCGACAGCACGGTCGTGTTCCACGCGCTCGCACCGGAGCATATCCGCCGGATCGTCGACCTCGAGCTCTCGCAGGTCGAGCGGCGGCTGGCCATGCGCGCGGTCACCTTCGAAGTGACCGATGCGGCCAAGGATTGGCTCAGCGAGAAGGGCTACGACCAGGTCTTCGGTGCGCGGCCGCTCCGTCGCGTGATTGTGGACAACATCGAAGACAAGCTCAGCGAGATGCTGCTGAGCAACGAGTTCGGGTCAGGGGATCGGCTCGTGATCGACCGCGGCCCGGATGACGATGGGCTCACGATCAAGCCTGTGGAGGCACCGGCGCCCGTCGGGTAAGGGGTCCTTACCCGGAATCACGATGAAGGGCGTGAGCGCTTGACGGGCGTGCCTGGCTGAAGGTACTATCAAGCCTGGCGTGCTATGCCCTGCGCATACCCCCCAGTTCACCGACCGTATTTCCTGCTGCCATCCAGAACCTAGGCCCTGAAGGAGTCGCTAGACCATGACCGCGACGCTAAACGGGACGCGGGCGGGCGCTCGTGCCCCTCTTGCCGTCCAATCGTTCGGCACTATTCCGAATGTGCTCGAGATCCCCAGCCTCATCAAACTGCAACTCGATTCCTTTGAATGGTTCAAACGAGAGGGCCTCCGCGAGCTCCTCAACGAGCTCTCGCCAATCCAGGATTTCAGCGGCGCGAAGATGGACCTCATCTTTGGCGACTACGAGTTTCGCGATCCAAAACACTCCCAAGACGAGTGCAAGGATCGAGACATCACGTTCGCAGCGCCACTGTTCGTCGACGTTGAGCTGCGGATCAAGGAGTCCGGGGAGATCAAGGAGCAGCGCCTTTTCTTCGGCGATTTCCCCCTGATGACAGACCGGGGCACGTTCATTATCAACGGCGCGGAACGGGTTGTGGTCAGCCAGCTCGTCCGCTCGCCGGGTGTCTATTACACGGCGGGTATCGATCCGCAGAGCGGCCAGCGGCTCGGCCACGCCAAGCTGATCCCGAGCCGCGGTGCCTGGCTCGAGTTCGAAACCTCGACGCGGCACATCCTCTCCGTAAAGGTCGACCGCAAGCGCAAGATCCCGATCTCCGTCCTCGTCCGGACAATCGATGAGCCGGGGCTTCTTCCCAGCGATGCGAAGAACCCGGCGTTCGAGAAGTACTTCGCCGCCCAGAAGCGCTTCGACAAGGAAGGTGGCGCCGACGCGGAGAAGGCCCGCGACGCTGCGATGCGCGAAATCGAGAAGGTGCTCGGCACCGACGAGCGCGTCCTCGAGCTCTTCGAGGACGTGGATCTCGAGGGTGAGAACGCGTACATGCCCACGACCATCGCCAAGGACCCTTCGGAGACCAAGCACGAGGCGTTGCTGGAGTTCTACCGTCGCATCCGTCCGGGTGATCCGCCGACGCACGAGAACGCGCGCTCGCTGGTGAACCAACTCTTCTTCAACCGCCGCCGCTACGACCTCGGCCGCGTCGGCCGTCACAAGCTCAACAAACGCCTCAGTCTCGGCGACCAGACGAACCAGCGCTGGCTGCGCGCGGCCGACCTCATCGAGCTCATGCGCGAGCTCGTGAACGTGAACGCGGGTCGCGGCCAGAGCGACGATATCGACCACCTCGGCAATCGCCGGATCCGTGCCGTTGGTGAGCTGATCCAGCAGCAGTTCCGCGTGGGCCTCGTGCGCATGGAGCGGGTGGTGCGTGAGCGCATGACGATCACCGATCCGGAGGAAGCGACGCCGAGCGCGCTCATCAACATCCGCCCGGTCGTGGCGGCGATGAAGGAGTTCTTCGGCGGCAGCCAGCTGTCGCAGTTCATGGATCAGACGAACCCGCTCGCCGAACTCACGCACAAGCGCCGCCTCAGCGCCCTCGGCCCCGGTGGCCTCTCTCGAGATCGCGCGGGATTCGATGTGCGCGACGTGCATCACAGTCACTACGGCCGCATTTGCCCGATCGAGACGCCGGAGGGGCCGAACATCGGTCTCATCGGCTCGCTCGCGACCTACGGCCGTCTCGACGATTTCGGCTTCATCGAGACGCCCTACCGCCGCGTCTTCGGCGAGATGTCGCCAGAGGACCCGAAGCTGATCGGCCAAGAGGTCCGCTCAGAGGTCATTGATGAGCGCGGCGACGTGATCGTCGAAGCTGGCACTATCGTCGACAAGCACGCGGCGACGAAGCTCGCGAAGGCGGGGCAGCCCGTACCCATTCACGCCGTCATCAGCGATCAGGTGACCTACCTCACGGCAGACGAGGAGGATCATTTCGTGGTCGGGCAGGCCAACACGAAGATCGGAGACGACGGCCGCCTGCTCGAAGACCGCGTCGAAGTGCGTGCCAACGAAGAGTTCAAGATGGTGGCGCCCCACGACATCGACTTCCTTGACGTCTCCCCGAAGCAGATGGTGTCGGTCGCGGCCTCGCTCATCCCTTTCCTGGAGCACGACGACGCCAACCGCGCGCTGATGGGTTCGAACATGCAGCGACAGGCGGTGCCGCTGGTACGGCCCCAGGCGCCGCTGGTGGGCACGGGCATGGAGGCGCGTGCGGCGATCGATAGCGGCCACGTCATCGTCGCCCTGGGTGAGGGCGCCGTCACCGAGGCCTCGGGCACGCAGATCACGATCAAATATGACGATCCGAAGCTCGGCACGCAGACGATTCACCTGGTGAAGTTCCAGCGGTCGAACCAGGGCACCTGCCTCAACCAGCGTCCATTGGTGTTCAACGGCGAGCGTGTCGAGGAAGGTCAGCCCCTCGTCGACAGCTCCAGCACGGAAGGTGGCGAGCTCGCCCTCGGGCAGAACGTGCTCTGTGCCTTCATGAGCTGGGAGGGCTACAACTTCGAGGACGCGATCATCATCAGCCAGAACCTCGTGCGTGAGGACAACTTCACGTCGATCCATATCGAGAAGCACGAGATCGAAGCGCGCGACACCAAGCTCGGTGCCGAAGAGATCACCCGCGACATCCCCAACGTCGGCGAAGAGGCGCTCGCGGACCTCGACGAAGAAGGAATCATCCGCATCGGCGCTGAGGTGCGCGAAGGGGACATCCTCGTCGGCAAGATCACGCCCAAGGGCGAGACCGAGCTGACAGCTGAGGAGAAGCTGCTGCGCGCAATCTTCGGTGAGAAGGCGCGCGAAGTGAAGGACACCAGCCTGCGCCTCCCCCACGGCGAGCGAGGCAAGGTCATCGACGTGCGCGTCTTCAGCCGCGAAGACCACGAAGGTCTCCCCGCGGGTGTGAACAAGCTCGTACGGGTGAGCACGGCCCAACGCCGCAAGATCGCCGAAGGCGACAAGATGGCGGGCCGCCACGGCAACAAGGGTGTGATCAGCCGCATCCTGCCACGCGAGGACCTGCCCTACCTGCCCGACGGCACGCCCGTCGACATCATCCTCAACCCCATTGGCGTTCCCAGCCGTATGAATATCGGCCAGGTGCTGGAGACGCACCTCGGGTGGGCAGCGAAGTCGCTCGGCTTCCGCGCCACGAGCCCGGTCTTCGACGGTGCCGACGACGACGACCTCGACGACTCGCTCGCGCGGGCCTGGATCGCCGCTGAGTCCGGCGCGGTCTACTACGTTGATCCGCGCGATTACGCCTTCGATGAGTCGGTTGCGACGAAATGGCTCAGCGAGAAGGGCTACGATCCTGCCCCGATTTTCGGGAAGCTTGAGAAGGGGGCGGCGAAGCGCGCCTGCCTCGAGATCTGGCTCAAGCAGGTCGGCAGCAACCCCCGCAAGGACAGCACGATCGAGAAGCTCGACGAGCTCGCTCAGAAGGCGTTCACGACCTCCGGTGCTCTGCCCCCGCTCTTCGGCAAGATGCTCCTCTGCGACGGGCGCACCGGACAGCCGTTCGATCAGCCGGTGACCGTCGGCTACATCTACATGCTCAAGCTCATCCACCTAGTCGAGGACAAGATCCACGCCCGCAGCACAGGCCCCTACTCGCTCATCACGCAACAGCCGCTCGGTGGCAAGGCCCAGTTCGGCGGTCAGCGCTTCGGGGAGATGGAAGTCTGGGCGCTCGAGGCCTATGGCGCCGCCCACATCCTCCAGGAGCTCCTCACGGTGAAGTCCGACGATGTCGTGGGGCGGGTGAAGACCTACGAAGCGATCGTCAAGGGCGAGGATGTCCTCGAACCGGGCGTGCCCGAATCGTTCAAGGTGCTCGTGAAGGAGCTCCAGAGCCTGGGCCTTTCGGTCGAGGTCTCGAACCAGGATGGGAGCGTCTCGTTCAGCGACGAAATATCGAGCGATCCGCCACAGCTCGGCATCAATTTGTCCGGATTCGAATCGGAGGATCTCTTTAATGCTCGAAGTCAATGACTTCAACCAGGTCCGTATCGGACTGGCTAGCCCCGCACAGATCCGCTCCTGGTCCTACGGTGAGGTCACCAAGCCCGAGACGATCAACTACCGCACGCTGAAGCCGGAAAAGGACGGCCTCTTCTGCGAGAAGATCTTCGGCCCGACGAAGGACTTCGAGTGCTACTGTGGCAAGTACAAGCGCGTCCGCTACAAGGGCATTATTTGCGATAAGTGCGGCGTCGAAGTCGCACGAGCAAAGGTGCGTCGCGAGCGCATGGGCCACGTCGAGCTCGCGAGCCCGGTTAGCCACATCTGGTTCGTCAAGGGCACGCCCTCGAAGCTGGGGCTGCTGCTTGATATCTCGCCGCGCAACCTCGAGCGGGTCCTCTACTTCGCTCAGTACATGATCACTGAGGTCAACGAAGGGGCCCGGAAGATCGAGCTCGAGAACCTCCAAGAGGAGATGGCGCGGGTCACGACGGAGCGAGTCGCTGAGGTCAAGCCGCAGCGCGAGAAGCTCGAATTGGAGCTCGAAGCCGCCCATCAGGAACTCGAGACGAAGCTCGAAGAGAGGCTCGCCAAGATGGCGGAGGAGCGCGCCACTAAGCGCGCCGTCATCGAGGCGGCGACGGTGCGCAACGTCGAAGAGGCCGAGGGCATGATCGGTGAGATCGCCGAGCACGACTTCTCGCTCGAGGGCGAGGTCATCGTCGCGGCCGGTCAAAAGATGACGAAGACTGCGCGGAACAAGCTCGAGCGCGAGGGTCGCAAGGGCGTCACCGCACTAGACAAGGGTGCGAAGAAAGCGATCGAGGCCGAACGCCTCGAGATCGCGACTGCCATGGAGGACGCGAAGGCGGCCGTCTTCGATGAGCTGAACCCGCTCCAGGAGCGGGAGGCCGAGATCCGCAAGGAGACCGAAGAGCAATACCAAGAGCGCCTCGCCGATCTCGAGGTGCTGGTGGATCCGATCGAGGGTGACCAGGTCGTACTCCTCACCGAGACGCGCTACCGCGAGCTCTCGGACGTGTTTGGGCACATCTTCAAGGCGGCGATGGGTGCCGAAGCCGTGCTCAACGTGCTCGAGCGCCTGGACCTCGATGTGCTCAGGGCCGAGCTCAAGAACGAACTCGCGACCGCGAGCGGCCAGCGCCGCAAGAAGGCCACGAAGCGGCTCGACGTCGTCGAGTCGCTGATCGAGTCGGGGAACAAGGCGAACTGGATGATCTTCGAAGTGATGCCGGTGTTGCCACCGGAGCTTCGCCCGATGGTGCAGCTCGACGGTGGCCGCTTCGCTACGAGCGATCTCAACGACCTCTACCGCAGGGTCATCAATCGCAACAACCGTCTCAAGCGCCTCCTCGATCTGGGTGCGCCCGAGATCATCATCCGGAACGAAAAGCGCATGCTCCAGGAGGCCGTCGACAGTCTCATTGATAACGGCCGGCGTGGCCGCGCGGTGAGCGGCAGCGGCAACCACAAGCTGAAGAGCCTGAGCGACATGCTCAAGGGCAAGCAGGGGCGTTTCCGCCAGAACCTGCTCGGCAAGCGCGTCGACTACTCGGGCCGCTCGGTGATCGTGGTTGGCCCGGAGCTGAAGCTGCATCAGTGCGGGCTGCCCAAGAAGATGGCGCTCGAGCTGTTCAAGCCGTTCGTCATGCATTCGCTCGTCGCCAAGGGCCTCGCGCATAACATCAAGAGCGCGAAGCGCATCGTGGAGCGAGCGCGTCCGGAGGTCTGGGATGTCCTCGACGAGCTCATCCAAGACCGCCCCGTGCTGCTGAACCGTGCGCCCACGCTTCACCGCCTCGGAATCCAGGCGTTCCTGCCGATCCTGATCGAAGGCTCGGCCGTGCAGCTGCATCCGCTCGTCTGTGCCGCCTTCAACGCCGACTTCGACGGCGACCAGATGGCGGTTCACGTGCCCCTGAGCCGTGAAGCCGTGGCCGAGGCGAAGCAGATCCTGCTCTCGACCAAGAACCTGCTCTCGCCGGCGAGCGGCGACCCGACGGTCACACCGACGCTCGATATGGTTCTCGGCTCCTACTACATGACGGAGATCGATAGCCGGGCCGAGGGTGCGTATGCGGCCGCCAACGGTGCTCCCGCCAAGGGCCTCTTCGCCTCCTTCGAAGAGGCGCAGCTTGCCTTCGATCTCGGTAAGGTCGATCTGCGAGCGCTGATCAAGGTGCGGACGACCCGATCCGTCTCCGCCGAGAGTGAGGGAGACGAGGTCGAACATGCTCCTGCCGACGAAGAAGCTCAGCCAGCGCATCTTCTCGAGACCACCATCGGGCGGATCATCTTCAACGAGGTCCTACCCGAGGAGATCCCGTTCCAGAACTACACGATGGACCGCCCGGCGCTCCGTCGACTCGTCGCGCTGACCTACCGCAGACTCGGCAGCGAAGCGACTGCCGAGATCGTCGACCGGATCAAGGACGTGGGCTTCCACTATGCGACCCGCAGCGGCGTGACGATCGCGATCCACGAGATCGTCGTGCCTCAGCAAAAGGCGGAGTTGGTCGCAAAGGCGGACGCCGACGTGGAGGCGCTGGAAGAGCAGTACTCGATGGGTCTCATCACCGATCAGGAGCGCTACCAGGCCGTGGTCGAGGTGTGGACCGAGACGACGCGTCTGATCGAGAACGCCATCTCCGAGAGCCTCGCGGAGTACGGCTCGCTCAACTACATGGCCAGCTCGGGGACGAAGGGCAATATCACCCAGATCCGCCAGATGGCGGGCATGCGTGGCCTGATGGCCGACCCGAATGGTCGTGTCATCGAGCTGCCTATTCGCGCCTCTTTCCGCGAGGGTCTGACGGTCCTCGAGTACTTCATCTCGACCCACGGGGCGCGCAAGGGGCTCGCCGATACCGCCCTTCGCACAGCGGACTCTGGGTACCTTACCCGCCGCCTGATCGATGTCTCCCAGGACGTCATCATCACTGAGCACGACTGCGAGACCACCACGGGCCTCTGGATCGAACAGCGCAACGAGCGCGCGACGACGGAGGATTTCCGCGACCGCATCGTGGGCCGCTACGCGGCGGCGTCGGTCACGGACGAGTCAACCGGCGAGATCATCGTCGACCGTAACGAAGAGCTCAACGAGCAGGTGGCCAGGCGTTTCGAAGCGCTCGGGATTGCCCGCGTCTACGTGCGCACGCCCATGTCCTGCGAAGCGGAGCGAGGCATCTGTCAGCTCTGCTACGGCCGCGACCTCGCTCGCCGCGAGCTGACCAAGATGCGCACCGCGGTCGGGATCATCGCCGCGCAGTCCATCGGCGAGCCGGGCACCCAGCTCACGATGCGCACGTTCCATACCGGCGGGGTTGCCGGCACGGTCGACATCACGAGCGGCCTCCCGCGCGTGGAAGAGCTGTTCGAGGCCCGCACTCCCAAGGGCGAGGCCCTCATGACGGAGATCGATGGGAGCGTGGAGGTGCTCGAAGAGGGTGCCCAACGCCTCGTGCGCGTTTCGAACGTCGACACGCTCGTCGAGGAATACGAGATCCTCAAAGGCACGAAGGCGCAGGTTGCCGATGGCGACCACATCGTCGCTGGGGGGGTCCTGGCGGCCGCTCCGGAGAAGAAGACCAAACGGAAGGCCAAGGCCGGGGCGGAAGAGCCGGAGGAGAAGGCCGAAGTTACGCCAGAAGTGGTATCGCGCCTCTCGGGCGTGGTCCGCGTCAAAGGGCGAAAGACTATCCAGGTCATCTACGAAGAGCGTGAAGAGCGCGAGTACGCCATCCCCGCGGCCGCGCGTCTGCTCGTCACCTCCGGTGAGTTCATCGACGCCGGCACACAAATCACCGAAGGGGCGAAGAACCCCCAGCACATCCTCGGCATCCAGGGCCGTGACGCCGTTCGCCGGTACATGGTCGATGAGGTGCAGAAGGTCTATCACTCGCAGGGCGTGAACATCAACGACAAGCACATCGAAGTCATTACCCGCCAGATGCTCCGCCGGGTGCGCGTCGACCACCCCGGCGATACCGGGCTCCTCCCCGGCGACCTCGTCGATCGCCGCGAGTTCGAGGAGATCGTCAGCCGGGTCGTGGCCGAAGGCGGCGAGCCGGCGACGGCGCAGCCCGTCCTCCTCGGTGTCACGAAGGCGTCGCTCAATACCCGCTCATGGCTCGCTGCCGCTTCCTTCCAGGAGACGACACGCGTGCTCACGAATGCCTCGGTCGAGGGCAAGGTCGATAAGCTCGTCGGCCTCAAGGAGAACGTGATCATCGGCAAGCTCATCCCGGCACGCGCCGAGATCGAGGTGCCGCCGCGCGAGCACATTCCCGAGCTGGATCTGCCCGAGTCGCTCCTCCTCGAAGAGGAGGCCGAGCTCGAGCGCATGCTCGCGGAACGCGAAGGCGATGGGGCCGCTGCCGCAGGCGGTGCTGCCACCGCCGTCCTCGTTGACGGGGAAGAGGAAGCTTCGCTCGGTAAGCTCTCGACGGAAGACGAGATCGATGACTTCCAGATACCCGACGGGTCCTGACCTGCCGGGGAATCGCAACATCACGAGAAGGGGGCCCGAAAGGGCCCCCTTCTCGTGACAGCGGCTGCCGGTGGCCCGCCGTGACCGGTCGGGCGGTGCTCTTCGATCTCGACCGCACGCTCTGGGATGTGGGTCCTCGGCCGCACTGGGACGCGATCACCGCCCTCCAGGCAGCGTAGATCGAGCCGCAGCTCGGGCGGCCGGGACTCGCGCAGCTCGATGCGGCCGAACTCATCCGGCGGATTTGGGCCAAAGTGGGGGTCGTCGCCGTGGTCCAGTCTGCGGCGGATCCAAGGGAGCGGCGCTGGCTCGCCGGCCCGGGGCTCGTGGCCGAGACTCTCTCGGAAAGCGGCGTCGTGGTGGGCGAGAAAGCGTGCGCCGCGATCTGGGTCGCAATACACATCCCCCTGCGCCACTTCAATGTGGCCGCCTGCGCCGATGCCGCCCCCACGGTCGCGAGGCTTGCCGCCAGGGGCTTCCGGATCGGCATCGTCACTGCCCGGCCGCTGCCGGCGGCGCTGGTCCGACGCGATCTCCGAGACCAGGGATTGCCTGAGGTCTTTGAAGTCGTGGTCACGTCGGGCGAGATCGGACTCGCGAAGCCCCATCCGCGGGTCTTTGAGGTCGCGCTCGAGGAGTTGGGGATGGATGCGGGCGAGGTCCTGATGGTGGGCGACTCCTACGCGGAGGACATCGTTCCCGCGGCAGGACTGGGGATGAATTCGGTGCTCAAGCTCAACGACCGTGATCCCGACCCGGCCTGGGCGCTCGCCTCCCATCAGGTGCGCTCGCTCGATGACCTCTTGCGGCTCGATCTGCTGGGCGGGTAGCCGACCACGCCCCAAGGACGCTCAGCCTGCAGGCGCCGCCTCGAGGAGGACGACCGCCGTCGCGGCGATCGCCTCGCCCCGCCCGACAGCGTCCAGCCCTTCGGCGCTCTTCGCCTTCACGCTTACCCGCCCGACCTCGGTTTCCGCAAGCGAGGCGACGCTCTCACGAATGGCGCTGAGATGTTCGGCCAACCGTGGCCGCTCGGCGCGGATGGTCGCGTCGATGTTCCCCAGGGCCCAGCCGGCTTCGCGCGCGAGGCCGAGCGCGTGCTGCAGAAACGGAGCGCTGGCCGCGCCCTGCCAGCGCGGTTCCGAGCTGGGGAAGTGCGTGCCCAGGTCGCCCAGGGCGGCGGCCCCGAGGACCGCGTCGGTGATCGCGTGGAGGAGCACGTCCGCATCGCTGTGGCCGGCGAGACCGGGCGCGCCCTCGATCGTGACTCCGCCCAGTACGAGCGGGCGCGCGGGGTCGATCCGGTGCAGGTCCTCGCCCATCCCGACCCGCATCAGCACCCCCGTTCGTGCAGTAATTCCCGCGCGAGGACGAGGTCGAGCGGGCGCGTGACCTTGCTGTTCGCGGGGTCACCCTCGACGATCCGAACCTCCAGCCCGAGGCGTGCGAGCATCGCCGCGTCGTCGGTGGCGTCTTCATCCGAGAGTGCTGCGGCCGTGAGCCAGCCCTCGCGCCGCACCACTTGTGGCGTTTGCGCGGCCCACAGGCGTCGCCGATCGGGGCTGCCCACGATCGTTCGCCCCTGAGCCTCCTTCACGGTATCGGTCACGGGCACGGCGAGGATCGCGCCGGCTGCCCGCGCAGCTTCGGAAACGCACGCATCGATGAGCGCGGGGGTAACGAGCGGGCGGGCGCCGTCGTGGATCGCGACGTACTCTCCGCCGACGGCCCTGAGTCCGGCCTCGACGCTATCGCGCCGCCGCGCGCCCCCCGCGATCACGCTCTGAAGCGAATCGCCGAGCACCTCGCGGCCGACCTCCTCGAGGCGCTCGAGGCGCTCCTCCTGCCCGACGATGACGACTTGCGCAACCGATTCTGCTGCGGCCAGCGCTGTCAGCGACCAGGCGAGAACGGGGCGGCCGCAGAGATCGGCGAGGATCTTGTCGTCACCGCCGAAGCGGTTGGAGCGCCCCGCTGCGACGACGACGGCGTCGACCTGCATGGACCGCACAGTAACATCGCGGGCCGCTACCATGGGAGTGCTCCGATGAATCACCGCTGGGGCGCTGAGGACGGCCGATGACTGTCGCTATTGATCACCTTCTCGCGCGCGTGACCAAGCCTGGTCGCTACACGGGGGGCGAGTGGAACTCGGTGACGAAGGACTGGGAGTCGACCCCGGTCCGCGTCGCCTTGGCCTATCCCGACGCCTACGACATCGGCATGTCGAACATGGGTCTGGGCATCCTCTACGACCTCCTCAACGCCAAGCCCGACGTCCTCTGCGAACGTGCCTTCGCGCCCTGGCCGGACATGGAGGCGGAGATGCGCCGCGAGGCGCTGCCCCTCTGGAGCCTGGAGACGCGTCACCCCCTGCGCGAATTCGACCTCCTCGGCTTCACCCTCCAGTACGAGCTGACGTATACGAACATCCTCAACATGCTCGACCTCGCCGGGATCGCGCTCCGCTCTGAGCTGCGCCGGGAAGACGACCCGATCGTGATCGCGGGCGGGAGCTGCGCCTTCAACCCCGAGCCGCTTGCGCCGTTCATCGATGCGTTCGTCTTGGGCGAAGGCGAGGACGCGATCCTGGACCTCGCCGACCTCGTCCGTACCTGGAAGCGCGAAGGGACGCCGCGGCGCGAGCGGCTGCGGGACCTGCTGGGGATGCCCGGCGTGTATGTCCCCGCCTTCTACGAAGCGCATTACGACGATGAGGGCCATTTCGCCGCGCTCGAGCCCACCGATGCGGCGGCCCTGCCCGTCATCCAGCGGCGCGTCGTCGAGCAGCTGCCGCCTGCCCTCGTGAAGCCGATTGTGCCGTTCCTGCAGACCGTCCACGACCGCGCGGTGGTCGAGATTCAGCGCGGCTGCACCCAGGGCTGCCGCTTCTGCCAGGCCGGGATGATCTATCGCCCCACACGGGAACGCAGCCCCGAGGAGGTCGTAGAAGCGACCCGCCAGCTGCTCGCGAACACGGGCTACGAGGAGCTTTCGCTGCTCTCGCTCAGCACGACCGACCATAGCCGCATCGTGCCGATGGTCGATGCCCTTACCGAGACGTTCCCCGACCTCAAGATCTCGCTGCCCAGCACGCGTGTCGACAGCTTCTCGGTCGACGTGGCGAACGCGATTGCGAAGGGCAAGAAGCATTCGCTCACGCTCGCCCCCGAGGCGGGCAGTCAGCGCCTGCGCAACGCGATCAACAAGCTCGTGAGTGAGGACGACCTCCTCGGCGCCGCCTCGAACGCCTTCGCCCGCGGCTGGACCAGCATCAAGATGTACTTCATGGTCGGCCTTCCTTCGGAGACGCTCGACGACGTTGCCGGAATCGTGGACATGGGCCGCCGCGTGAAAGAGATCGGGCGCGAGCACGTGGGCAACCGCTCGAAGGTCCGCGTCAGCACGAGCAACCATGTGCCGAAGCCCCACACGCCCTTTCAGTGGGCCCGCCAGGACAGTGCGGATGAGCTCACGCCGAAGCACCGGCTCCTCAAGGAAGGTTGTCGCGAGGCGGGCGTCGACTTCAGCTGGAACGACCCCGCCGATAGCCGCGTCGAGGCGATCCTCAGCCGCGGAGACCGGCGGGTCGCTGAGGCCGTGGAGCAGGCCTGGCGCGGGGGCGCCACTTTCGATGCCTGGGGCGAGCACTTCCGGCCCGGGGTGTGGGCCGACGCCTTCGCGGCGGCCGGTGTCGACGGCGACTGGTTCGCCCACCGCGAGTGGGACACGTTCGCCCCGCTCCCCTGGGACCACGTCGGGAGCGGCGTGAACAAGAGCTATCTGCGCGGCCAGTGGCGGGACGTCTTCCGCGAGCACACGGTGGGTGATTGCCACCACGGCGCCTGCAACGTCTGCGGCGTCCAGGACGTACCCGTGGGCGACTGCGTCTCCAAGGTCGGGGAGCTGATCGAGCTGCGGCGCGGCTCGAAGACCTTCGAAGGCGAACCGCTCGAACTGGTCTGACGAGGCGGTTGGCCGTTGGCTCTTGGCCGTTGGTGGGGCGAGCCTGCCAACTGGGGACCGAGCGCAGCGAGCTCATAAGCCACAAAGCGAACGCGGAGGCGAAGCGGCCGAGAGGCCGCGCAGACGCAGCAGACGAGCGCGGGCGGGGCTGGCGGGGAGGGGACCGAGCGAAGCGAGCTGTATAGCCAGCAGGCGAGCGCGGGTGGGGCTCGCGGGGTGGGATCGAGCGAAGCGAGCTGGAACGCAAAGCGAGCGCGGAGATGGAGCGGCCGAAAGGCCGCGCAGACGCAGCAGACGAGCGCGGGCGGGGCTGGGAGGTGGGGCACGAGCGCAGCGAGCTGGAAGGCCGGCGGGGTGGGGATCGAGCGAAGCGAGCTGTATAGCTATACTCGGAAGCCGTGAGTGCCACCTCGGACTACCGCACTGAGCTGATCGCCCGGCTTCGCGCGACCACCGATGACCTTGCCTGGGCCGTACGCGGGCTGCCGCAGCAGCAGTACCTCTGGGCGCCAAGCGCCGACGAGTGGTCCATCCATCAGCACGTGGCCCACCTGGTGGATATGGAGGCGCAGGTCTACCTGCCCCTCCTGCGGTGGGCGAGCGTGCCCGATATGCTCGATCCGGTTGACTACAGCCGCCGCTCCTGGCAGGCCGAACGTTACGATCCCGCCCAGGAGCTCGGCGAGTTCGTTTCCGAGCTCGGCCGCCTCCGCGACGAGGAGTTCGAGGTCTTCCGCGACCTCGACGATGTCACCTGGACGCGGCTGCGGCGCGATACGCGCTGGGGGCCGCTCACCTGCCGCTGGATCGCCGAAGTGGTCTACCGCCACGCGCTCGACCACCTGCAAGGGGTGATGGGCCTGCGCGGTGACATCCACCTCGCGGCGGTCCACCCCGAGGTCGTCGTCGGGGCGACGATCGGTGGCAACGCCTAGGTGCGCCTTCGCAGCATCCTTCGCGCGGTGCCTGGGGATGGCCTCGGGGCAGCGCTCGAATCCGATGCCGATGCAGTCCTCCTCTCGCTGACCGATGAGGCCGAACCGATTGCGGACCTCCGCGTTCGCGTTGCCGAGGCGGTCCAGGCAGTCGCCGCCGCCGAGAAGGTCGCGATCGTCGCGGTCAACCACCCCCGCACCCAGCTCGCCCGCGGCGACCTGGAGGCGGTGGTCAGTCTGCAGCTGCGGGCGGTACTGTTGCCGTACTGCGCCGAGCCCCAGGACGTGCGCGATCTCGCGGTCTTGCTGCGCGAATTCGAATACACGCGTGACATCGAGCCGGGCGATGTCGCCCTCTTTCCCGTAATCGATACCGCGCGCGGGCTCTTGCGCGCCTCCGAGAGCCTCGCCGCCGCACCCCGCACGGCCGGGCTGGTGCTCGCCTCCGACGCCTTCGCGCGAGATGTCGGAGCGCGCGTCGAGGAGAAGGGCGCGCGTCTCGCCTACGCCCGCGGGGCGGTGATCGCCGCTGCTGCCGCTTGCGACGGGATCGCCCTTATCGATGGCAGCTCACTCGAGCTGCGGGAGATGGCGAACTACGGTTTCGCTGGCGCTCTGCTGGACGAGCCCCAGCTCGTGCCCGTGGCCAACGATGTGTTCACGCCGACGCCGACAGCGGCGAAGCGCGCACGTGCCGATCTCGAGGCGTACGAGTCGCGCGAGAGTGGCTCGTGGGTCGGGCGGCGCGCGGGTGCCGTCGTTGACGCGTACCGCGCGCGCAAGGCGCGGCAGACGATCGAGCGCGCGCTACCCCCGGACTGACCCCGCCCATCGAGCCGCGAGCTGCTCCAGGAGGGGGGCGGCGTTGCGTAAGCAGGTGGCGGTGTCCGGTTCGAGCGTGCTGAGGGCGTGGACCTCGTCGCCGGTGGCCCCGGTCGCGTGGCCCACCAATACGACGCAGGGCTTGCCGGCCTCGGCGGCGAGGTCGAGCAGTCGGCCGGTCGTCTTTCCCTGACGGGACTGGGTGTCGAACGTGCCCTCGCCCGTGATCACGATGTCCGCCCGCTGGAGGCGGTCCGCGAGAGCCGTCGCCTGGGCGACGACCTCGAAGCCGCTGACGATGCGGCCGCCGAGGAACGCCACCAGCCCCGCGGCGAGGCCGCCGGCCGCGCCCCCACCGGCGATTCCTGCGATCTCGATTCCGAGTGAGCGATGGACGACGTTCGCGTAGCGCTGCAGCGCCGCCTCGATCTCCTCGACATCCGCGGGCGAGGCGCCCTTCTGCGGCCCGAAGACCGCCGCCGCCCCTTGGGGTCCGACGAGCGGATTCGTGACGTCGGTCGCGATCAGGACTTCTGCTTCGGCGACGGTGGGCGGTCGCTCCCAGTCGATCCGCTCGAGCTCTGCCAGCGGGGCGGCGCCGGGCGCGAGGTCCCGCCCGCCGCCGTCCCGGAGACGGGCGCCGAGGGCTCGGGCCATGCCCGAACCCCCGTCGCTCGTCGCACTGCCGCCGACGCCGATGATGATGTGCCGGGGCTCGCCCGCGAACGCGGCGGCGAGGAGATCGCCTACGCCTTCGGTGCTCGCGCGCAGCGGTTCGCGCTCCCCGGGTGCGATCTGCGCGAGGCCGTTCGCCATCGCGGCCT
>Ga0310121_10000475_pt1 | contig 44201 bp, 38 predicted proteins | sample CB27_Tmax_986_MG_FD_203504 | JGI IMG/M metagenome (GOLD analysis project Ga0310121, IMG submission 203504) | Marine microbial communities from Western Arctic Ocean, Canada - CB27_Tmax_986 | ecosystem: Environmental > Aquatic > Marine > Oceanic | place: Canada: Western Arctic Ocean | collected... | reverse complement strand
TGATCAACTTGATTCAAATAATCAGGAGATTAATAAACTTCGTGAGAATGAATTCGTCTCTAAATTACCTGTTAATGATTCTAAAGATGAAGAGCAATTAGACAAGAATCATACCAGAAGAGATTTTTTGAAATATCTTGGATTTAGTACTGCTGCAGCTACTTTAGCTGCTTGTGAAGGTCCTGTTATTAAATCTGTACCATATGTTATTAAACCAGAACAAATCACGCCTGGGATTGCAAATTATTATGCTACCACTATTGCTGATGGATATGATTTTGCCAGTGTTTTGGTTAAAACAAGGGAAGGTAGACCAATTAAAGTTCAAAATAATTTAGAGACACCATTTTTGGGATCCGCAAATGCTCGAGTAAATGCTTCAGTTTTGTCTATGTATGATTCTTTGAGAATTCAAGGACCAAAATCAAATGGCAAAGACATTAGTTGGGAGGATTTTTATTATCAAGTTGGTGCAATGATAAAAGCATTAAATTCTAGTGATAAAAAAATAGTTCTTTTAACTAATACACTAGCAAGCCCAACAACTGAGAAAATTATTTCAGAGTTTTTGAATTTATATCCTAATATTAGTCATATAGTTTATGATTCTATTTCATCAGATTCTGCACTGAATGCTTTTGAACAAGAATATGGTATTAGAGCTTTACCCGATTATGATTTCTCTAAAGTGAAAAATATTGTGTCTATTGATGCTGATATTCTTGGAGATTGGCAAGGCGGAGGTTATGAATCTGGTTATTCCAAAACAAGAGTCCCTAATAAAAAAGGCAGTAATAATAAATATTTCATGTCTTGGCACATTCAGTTTGAATCTAATATGTCTTTATCAGGTGCTAATGCTGATAAAAGAGTCCCAGCTAGACCCTCAGAGTTAAAAAATATATTGTTTAAGTTATATTCTAAATTATCAAATCAAAACACTTCGATTTCTCTATTAAAAGAGCATGAAAAGTTAGTTGATCAAGTTTTAAATAAAATTAAAAGATCACCTTCTGATACAGTAGTAGTTTCTGGTATTGAAGATGATTTTTCACAGAGGCTTATCCTTGCTATAAATTCCATTTTAAAGAGTAAGGCATTTCAAATTAAATCTCCAAGATTTATTAGGAAAGGAAAAAATGATGATGTTAAAAAACTAATTTCTGACATAAAATCTGGAGAAGTTAAAGGATTAATTATTTCTGGATTAAATCCTGTGTATTCTCTTCCAAATGGTTTTGAATTTAAGGAGTTGATGAAATCTTTAGAATTTTCTCTTGCATTTTCTTCTAAGGAAGATGAAACCTCATCCTTAGCTCAATATATAGGAGCTACACCTCATCAATTAGAATCTTGGGGAGATTATGAATTTAAATATGGACATTATGCTTTAGCTCAACCTACTATTCGTCCATTGTTTGATACTAAGCAGTTTCAAGATGTTTTAATAAGGTTAATGGGTAAAAACACTAATTATTATGAGTATATTAAAGATCATTGGAATGAAATCATTTTAGATGGTCATTCATGGAATAAGGTTCTTCATGATGGATTTCTTTCAAAAAGAAAGTCTTTAAATCTTAATAGAAAAAAAGACCCCTATTCTTTTGATATTTCTAAATTCTCAAATTTTAAAGATAAGGGAATATCTCTTGTTTTATATTCAAAAACAGGAATAGGAAATGGTCAACAGGCTAATAATCCATGGCTTCAAGAATTCCCTGATCCAATTACTAGGGTTTCTTGGGATAATTATTTAACTGTATCTATGGTAGATGCAAAAACTTTAGGATTAAGAAATGAAAATGTAGCCAATGGAGCTTTGAATGGAAGTTATGCTGAAATTAAAGTTGGAGACAAGTCTCTTAAAGTTCCTGTAATTATTCAGCCTGGTCAAGCTAAGGGTACAGTTGGACTTGCTTTTGGTTATGGTAAAACAATGGGCCTTAAAAAGGAAATGAAGGTAGGAGTTAATGCCTTTAGTTTTTATAATGAATTCAAAAATGTTCAAGAAATCAGTATTAAACCCATTGAAGAAATACATGAATTTGCTTGTGTTCAACTTCATAACACTTTAATGGGTAGAGGAGATATTTTAAAAGAAACTACTCTAGAAATTTTTAATACTAAGGACAAAAAATATTGGAATGCGCCTGTAGTTGTTTCTAAAAATCATATTGAGACTTTAGTTAGCTCTCCTGAAGTTGATATGTATGAAGAGTTTGATAGTTCAATTGGTCATCATTTTAATTTGTCAATAGATTTAAATTCTTGTACTGGATGTGGTGCTTGTGTAATTGCCTGTCATGCAGAAAATAATGTTCCAGTAGTTGGAAAAAGAGAAGTTAGAAAGTCTAGGGATATGCATTGGCTTAGGATTGATAGATATTATTCTTCAAATAACACATTTGAAAAAGATAATAAGGCTAAAGATGATATTTCTGGATTATCTGATTCTATAAATATACTGGGTAATATGGAAAAAGCTTCTGAGAATCCTCAAATAGCTTTTCAACCTGTAATGTGTCAACATTGTAATCATGCTCCTTGTGAAACAGTTTGTCCTGTTGCAGCAACTTCTCACGGAAGACAGGGTCAGAACCATATGGCATATAATCGATGTGTAGGCACAAGATATTGTGCTAATAACTGTCCTTATAAAGTTAGAAGGTTTAATTGGTTTTTATATAATGGGAATGATGAGTTTGATTTTCATATGAATGATGATTTAGGAAGAATGGTTTTAAATCCAGATGTAGTTGTTAGATCTAGAGGAGTAATGGAGAAATGTTCTTTTTGTATTCAAATCACGCAAAAGACAATTTTAGATGCTAAATTAGAAGGAAGAGAAATTAAGGATGGAGAGTTTCATACTGCTTGTTCTAATGCATGTAGTAATGATGCACTTGTTTTTGGAGATGTTAATGACAAAGACAGTAAAGTATCTGAATTAAAGAAAAATGATAGGATGTATCATTTATTAGAAAACGTTGGTACTAAACCTAATGTTATGTATCAATTAATGATTAGAAATATAGACGAAACATAAATTATTTAATAAGAATATGGCATCACATTATGAAGCTCCAATAAGGAAACCTCTTGTTATAGGTAATAAGACTTATCATGATGTATCTGTTGATATTGCTGCTCCTATTGAAGGAAAGGCAAACAAACAATGGTGGATTGTTTTTGGGATTTCACTTTCGGCTTTTTTATGGGGTGTTGCATGTATAATATATACTATATCTACTGGTATAGGCGTATGGGGTCTTAATAAAACTGTAGGTTGGGCTTGGGATATTACAAATTTTGTTTGGTGGGTTGGAATTGCTCATGCTGGAACTTTAATTTCTGCAGTTCTTCTTTTGTTTAGACAAAAGTGGAGAATGGGGATCAATAGATCTGCTGAAGCAATGACGATTTTTTCAGTAATTCAGGCAGGGTTATTTCCAATAATTCATATGGGTCGTCCTTGGCTTGGATATTGGATGTTACCTATTCCAAATGCTTTTGGATCACTATGGGTTAATTTTAATTCTCCTCTTTTGTGGGATATTTTTGCAATTTCGACTTATTTGAGTGTTTCACTTGTTTTTTGGTGGACAGGACTTTTACCAGATTTTGCAATGATTAGAGATAGGGCTGTTCGTCCTTTTCAAAAAAAAATATATAGCCTCTTAAGTTTTGGTTGGAGTGGAAGAGCAAAGGATTGGCAAAGATTTGAAGAAGTTTTACTAGTTTTAGCTGGATTAGCAACTCCTTTAGTTTTGTCAGTTCACACAATTGTATCTTTTGATTTTGCAACGTCTGTTATTCCAGGATGGCATACTACAATTTTTCCTCCTTACTTTGTTGCAGGTGCTATTTTTTCTGGATTTGCTATGGTACAGACCCTTTTAATTATAATGAGAAAAGTCTGTAATCTTGAAAATTATATTACTGTCCAGCATATTGAACTTATGAATATTGTAATAATGATTACAGGTTCTATTGTTGGAGTTGCTTATATAACTGAATTATTTATGGCATGGTATTCTGGAGTAGAATATGAACAATATGCTTTCTTAAATAGAGCAACTGGCCCCTATTGGTGGGCATATTGGACAATGATGACCTGTAATGTTTTTTCTCCTCAGTTTATGTGGTTTAAAAAGTTGAGGACAAGTATAATTTTTTCCTTTATAATATCTATAGTTGTTAATATTGGGATGTGGTTTGAACGTTTTGTTATTATTGTAACATCATTACATAGAGATTATCTTCCATCATCTTGGACGATGTTTTCTCCTACTTTTGTGGATATTGGAATATTTATAGGAACGATTGGTTTTTTCTTTTCTTTATTTTTGCTTTATGCAAGAACTTTCCCTGTTATTGCTCAAGCAGAGGTAAAAACTATTTTAAAATCATCTGCAGATAATTATAAAAAATTAAGAGACAAGAAATGAGTAATAAAGTAATTCATGCATTTTACGACGATGATGATGTACTTCTAAGTGCTGTTAAAGAAATAGTGTCTAAAAAACACCATATCGAAGAGGTTTATACTCCTTTTCCTGTGCATGGTTTGGATAAAGCTTTAGGATTAGAAGGAACAAGAATTGCTATTATGGCATTTATATATGGTTGTATAGGTTTTGTTGTATCAATTTTAATGATGAATTATATGATGATATCTGATTGGCCTCAAAATATTGGCGGGAAGCCTAGTTTTTCATATTTTCAAAATATGCCTGCATTTGTTCCAGTTATGTTTGAGATGACAGTATTTTTTTCTGCCCATTTGATGGTTATCACATTTTATTTAAGAAGTAAATTGTGGCCTTTTAAAAAAGCTGAAAATCCTTATCCATCTACTACTGATGATAAGTTTTTAATTGAGCTTCATGTTGGTGAAAATGAAAAAGATTTAAAAACTCTAATAAGAAAAACAGGAGCTATTGATATTAAAATTATTGAAAAGTCTGAATGAAATGAAAAAAAATAAAATCATATTAATATCTCTTTTATACTTGATGATGGTTTCTTGTTTTGATTCATCTAAACCTAATTTTCAATTTTTTCCTCAAATGTATGAGTCAGTTGGATATGAGACATACTCCGAGAGTGATGCATTCCCGAACGGTATAGAAGCCCAACTTCCAGTTGAAGGTACAATTTCAAGAGGATGGAGACCCTATGAATATGAAGATACAAATGAAGGTTATGAAAAAGCAAAATTGAATTTAGTTTCACCAATTGAAGTTACGCAGGAAAGTATAGCAAATGGGAAAAAGCTTTATGAGATATATTGTTCAGTTTGCCATGGATCAAAAGGAGATGGTCAAGGAATTTTGATGAAGCGTGAAGTTTATCTTGGTGTCCCTAGTTATGCTGATAGAGAAATTACACCCGGTAGTATTTATCATGTTTTAATGTATGGTAGAAATGCAATGGGTTCTCATGCTGGACAGATAAATGAGATTGAACGTTGGCAAATATCCCAGCATGTTATGGAATTAAGAAGTATGTTAAAAAAATAAATATGATGTATAATTTTCCAAAAAGACTTAAAATTTTCTCATTAGCTTGTATGTTTATGGGATTTCTAGGTTTATCTTACGGGTTTTTTTCATCTCCTTCAACAGTTGAGGAGGCTATTGAAATGACTGCATCTGCTGATCATGGAGAGTCTCAAAACCATGAAGCAAATGATTCATCTCATGGAAAACATCTTTTACATCAGTTACAAAATAAACCTTGGGCAGCATTATATGTTTCCGCTTTCTTTTTTATGATGATTTCTTTGGGTGTATTAGCTTTTTATGCTATTCAAAGAGCAGCACAAGCTGGATGGCCTATAGTTCTTTATAGAGTGATGGAAAGTATAACGGCATACTTGCTTCCAGGAGGAATTATTGTAATAACTATTCTTGTTTTGTCTGGAATGCATTTTAATCATTTATTTATATGGATGGATCCTGAAGTTGTAGCTCATGATGAATTAATAAAAAATAAGTCAGTATATTTAAATCTTCCTTTCTTTTTTATAAGAGCAGTTTTCTTTTTGTCTGGATGGGTACTATACAGATTTTTTTCAAGAAAATTTTCTTTAAAACAAGATTTAGCCCCAGCCAATGACATATCTAATCATAAAAAAAATTTTAAAATTTCAGCTGGATTTTTGGTCTTTTATTTTGTAACAGAGTCTATAATGTCTTGGGACTGGGTTTTGTCCATAGACCCGCATTGGTTTAGTACATTATTTGGATGGTATGTTTTTTCAAGCATGTTTGTTACAGGAATTACAGTTATAGCATTAATAACGATATATCTTAAAAATAATGGATATTTAGAATTTGTTAATGATAGTCATATTCATGATTTAGGTAAATTTATGTTTGCCATAAGTATCTTTTGGACTTATTTGTGGTTTTCTCAATTTATGCTTATTTGGTATGCTAATATCCCTGAGGAAGTAACTTATTTTATGACTAGAATTGAGGATTATAAGATACCGTTTTTTGGAATGGTAGTTATGAATTTTATTTTCCCTTTGATAATCTTAATGAATAGTAGTTACAAAAGAGTTAACTATATAGTAGTAATGACTGGAATAGTTTTAGTTTTGGGACATTATATTGATGTTTTTAATATGATTATGCCCTCGGCTGTTGGAGATCAATGGTTCATTGGAGTTAGTGAAATTGGAGCATTTTTATTTTTCTTAGGTCTTTTTATGTACATAGTGTTTAATGAATTAACTAAGGCTCCCCTTTTGGCTAAAGGAGATCCATTTATTAAAGAAAGTGAACAATATCATTATTAAATTTATTACGTAGATGACAAATTTTTTTATTTTTATAGGTCTTATTTTTATTGCAATTTCTGTTTGGCAATTAACCAAGATTTTTGAATTATCACAAACTAAAAAAACAAATAATCAGGTTGCTGATGATAAGGATAATGATTTTAATGGCAAAATGATGTTTGCTTTTTTGATTTTTATTTATGTTTTAACTATTTATTCTTTTCTAGCTTATGGTGATGTTTTGTTACCTAAAGCAGCTTCTGAACATGGTAGTACATATGATAATTTAATGTGGATTTCATTTGCTATTATATTTTTTGTTCAAACTGTAACTCAGGGTGCTTTATATTATTTCTCTTATAAATATAGAGGTCAAAAGGGAAGGAAAGCATTTTTTTACTCGGATAATGATAAATTAGAGATGATTTGGACAGTTATTCCTGCAGTGGTTTTAGCAGTTTTAATTTTATTTGGATTATATACTTGGACTGATATAATGACAGTAGAAGAGAATGATGAATCTTTGATTGTTGAACTTTATGCCCAACAATTTAATTGGAAAGCAAGATATGCTGGAGAAGATGGAGTTTTAGGAGATGCCAATATTAGATTTTTACAAGATTTTAATGGTAAAAATTTGGTTGGAATTGACGCAACAGATCCTAATGGATTTGATGATATAGTAGTACAAGAATTACATTTACCCTTAGGCAGAGAAGTGATTTTTAAAATGAGATCTCAAGATGTTTTACACTCGGCATATATGCCTCATTTTAGAGCTCAAATGAATTGTGTTCCTGGTATGATAACTGAATTTGCTTATACTCCAATAACTACAACTGAACAAATGAGACAAGATCCTGACATAATTTCTAAGGTTAAAAAAATAAATAAAATAAGATCTGAAAACAGCAAAGAATTGATTGCAAACGGTGAGATGCCACTGGATCCATATGTTTTTGATTATATTTTGTTGTGTAATAAAATATGTGGAGTATCTCATTACAATATGCAAATGAAAATAATTGTAGAAACAACTGAGGACTTTAATAAGTGGATAAATGATCAGCAATCCTTTGCTGAAGTAATTCAATAAAATATAAAATTTGCAAGATATGTCAACAATAACAAATAACTCACACGAAGAAGATCACGGACATCATCATAAAGAAACTTTTATAACTAAATATGTATTTAGTCAAGACCATAAAATGATTGCTAAACAATATTTAATAACAGGATTGTTTATGGCTATTATTGGTATATTGATGTCTTTGTTGTTTAGACTTCAGTTGGCGTGGCCAGAAAAACCTTTTTGGATTTTAGAAACTCTTCTAGGGAAATGGGCTCCAGATGGAGTGATGGATCCAAATGTTTATTTAGCATTAATAACTATTCATGGAACAATTATGGTTTTCTTTGTTTTGACAGCAGGTTTGAGTGGGACTTTTAGTAATTTATTAATTCCTCTTCAAATTGGTGCCCGTGATATGGCAACAGGTCTTTTGAATATGATTGCATATTGGTTATTTTTTCTATCAAGTATTATTATGGTTGCTTCACTTTTTGTTGAGGCGGGGCCTGCAGCTTCAGGATGGACAATATATCCTCCTTTAAGTGCTTTACCTCAAGCTCAACCAGGAGCGGGATTAGGAATGACTTTGTGGCTTGTATCGATGGCAATATTTATTGCATCATCACTTTTAGGATCTTTAAATTATATAGTAACCGTAATTAATTATAGAACAAAAGGAATGTCTTTTTCTCGTCTTCCTCTAACTATATGGGCCTTTTTTGTTACTGCACTTATTGGAGTTGTCTCGTTCCCAGTACTCTTATCTGCAGTTTTATTGTTGATTATGGATCGAAGTTTTGGGACGTCTTTTTTTCTGTCAGATATATTTATTCAGGGAGAAGTTCTTCACTATCAAGGGGGATCACCAGTTTTGTTTGAACATTTATTTTGGTTTTTAGGTCACCCGGAAGTTTATATTGTTATATTGCCAGCACTTGGAATTACTTCTGAAATTATTGCAACTAATTCTAGAAAACCAATTTTTGGATATAGGGCAATGATAGCTTCAATTCTTGCAATTGCATTTCTTTCTACAATTGTATGGGGACATCATATGTTTATTTCTGGTATGAATCCATTTTTAGGATCTGTTTTTACATTTACTACTCTTTTGATAGCTATTCCTTCAGCTGTTAAAGCCTTTAATTATATAACCACTCTATGGAAAGGTAACCTTCAATTAAATCCTGCAATGTTATTCTCGATTGCTTTAGTTTCTACTTTTATTACGGGTGGTTTAACGGGTATAATTTTAGGAGACAGTACTTTGGATATTAATGTTCATGATACATATTTTGTTGTAGCTCATTTTCATCTAGTTATGGGTATTTCTTCACTTTATGGTCTTTTTGCTGGTGTATACCATTGGTTTCCAAAAATGTTTAAGAGAATGATGAATAAAAATTTAGGTTATTTTCATTTTTGGGTAACAGCCATTTGTGCTTATGGTGTATTTTTTCCAATGCATTTTATTGGAATGGCTGGTTTACCAAGAAGATATTATACGAATACGGCATTTCCATATTTTGATGATTTAGCGGATATTAATATTTTAATTACAGTATTTGCTTTAATTGCTGGTATTGCCCAGTTAGTTTTTCTTTACAATTTTATTCATAGTATGTTTTATGGAAAGAAAACTGAACAGAATCCATGGAAATCTAATACTTTGGAATGGACTGCACCAATTAAGCATATACATGGAAATTGGGAAGGTGAAATTCCTCATGTTCATAGATGGGCTTATGATTATTCTAAACCGGGTAATAAGGAAGATTTTATTCCTCAGCACATTCCATTAAAGAAAGGAGAAGAAGAGTTACAGCATTAAATTGTTTATTTGGAATCTTCAAAATAAAATTATATTTGAATAACTTATCTTTGGGATTATGAATGAAAATTTAGATCCTACTGGTAATTATTTATCTTCAGAGGAACATGAAATAGACAAGGCTTTAAGACCTTTATCTTTTGATGATTTTGCAGGTCAAGAGACTATTTTAGAAAATTTAAAGGTTTTCGTTGAAGCTGCAAAACAAAGAGATGAAGCTTTAGACCATACTCTTTTTCATGGACCCTCTGGGCTTGGAAAAACAACGTTAGCTCACATTTTGGCAAACGAACTTCAAGTAGGAATAAAATTATCATCAGGACCCGTTATAGATAAACCGGGAGATCTTGCTGGACTTTTAACAAATTTAGAACCAAGAGACATTCTTTTTATTGATGAGATTCATCGATTGAGTCCAATAGTTGAGGAATATCTTTATTCCGCTATGGAAGATTATAAAATTGATATAATGATAGAGACAGGTCCAAATGCAAGAACTGTTCAAATTAATTTAAATCCTTTTACACTTGTTGGAGCTACTACAAGATCAGGTCTTCTTACTGCTCCAATGAGAGCAAGATTTGGGATAACAAATAGATTAGAATATTATTCAACGGAATTATTATCGAATATAGTTGAAAGAAGTGCAGATATTTTAAAAATTAATATTAAGAATCACGCTGCTGTTGAAATTGCTGGAAGAAGTAGAGGAACTCCTAGAATTTCAAATGGATTATTAAGAAGAGTTAGAGATTTTGCTCAGATTAAAGGAAGTGGATCAATTGATATGAAAATCACTCAGTATAGCTTAAAAGCATTAAATGTTGATAAATATGGTCTAGATGATATGGATAATAAAATACTTACTACTCTTATAGATAAATTTAAGGGAGGACCTGTCGGAATTACCACTCTTGCAACTGCTGTTTCAGAAAATGGAGAAACTTTGGAGGAGGTTTATGAGCCATTTTTGATTCAACAAGGATTTATTGTTAGAACGCCTAGAGGTAGAGAAGTTACAGAAAGAGCATATAAACATTTGGGAAGAATTAAAAATAGCCAAGAAGGACTATTTTAATCAATTATTGGCTAGATGAATAAATACAATTACACTCAATTCATTAAGCAAAAAGCAAAAGATTCAGGTTTTATAAGTTGTGGTATTTCTAAGGCTGGATTCCTCGAAAAAGAGGCACCAAAATTAGAGCGATGGTTGAATGATAATCATCATGGAAAGATGGGTTATATGGCTAATCATTTTGATAAAAGATTAGATCCAACATTATTAGTACCAGGTGCAAAAAGTGTTGTTTCATTGTTATTTAATTATTATACAGACAAAAATCAAAAAGATCTAAATGCTCCAAAGATCTCAAAATATGCTTATGGAAAAGACTATCATATTGTGATTAAATCCAAACTGAGAAAGTTTTTGGACTTGATTAGAAATAAAGTTGGTGATATAGAATGGGAGAGTTTTTGTTGACTCAGCTCCAATTATGGAGAAAGCGTGGGCTGAAAAAAGTGGTTTGGGATGGATTGGAAAAAATACAAATTTGATTAGTAAAAAAGTTGGCTCTTTTTTCTTTATATGTGAAATAATTACTGATTTAGAATTGGAATATGATAATTTAACAACTGATCATTGTGGGAGTTGTATAGCTTGTATTGATGCGTGCCCTACAGATGCTTTAGTTGTTCCATATCAGTTAGATGCTAATAAATGTATATCGTATTTAACTATTGAATTAAGAGATGAAATTCCTGATTATTTTAGAAATAAAATGGATAATTGGGCTTTTGGTTGTGATATTTGTCAAAATGTTTGTCCTTGGAATCGTTTTTCAAAGAAAAATAATGAACCTGAATTTGATCCAAACGAAAAAATATTGTCAATGTCTAAAAGTGATTGGTTAGAAATTACAGAAGAAGTTTTTAAGGTAATTTCAAAAAATAGTGCCATAAAAAGAACAAATTTCAAAGGGCTTAAGAGAAATATTGATTTTGTTAATAATTAAACTTAAACACACTTTTAACCATGAGATAATTATTTTTATCTCATGGTTTTTTTTATTTTAAATTTTTTAAAAATTTTGTCATCATGAGATTGGTTTTTTTATTTATATTGATTTTATCTACAGGTTGTAATAATACTATTAATAAAAATGATAAAAAAGACAATAAAAAAAATAGAAAGTAAAGTTCCTAATTGTGACGCTCCTGAAGATTGCACAGATATTCTATATGAAAGAATGACAAAATTACAATATGAAATTATATCAATGAAAAAGTTAGAGAGTAGAAAATATTTAGTTAAAGTTGATAATGGGCTTTATTGAGTAAAAGAGCTTGAAATATATTTAAATTAATGTTGCTGGTGATTAAGTTTTTACTCACTATGGATTTAGTATCTTAGTCAAAGAAATAAGTCATGAAAAAAGAAAAGCAAAGAAGAGAGGCATTGGTTTATCATGCAAAACCACGACCTGGAAAAATAGAGGTTGTCCCAACAAAACCTTATCGTACACAAAGAAACTTAGCTTTAGCTTATACACCAGGAGTTGCAATACCATGTCTTGAAATTGATAAAAGAAAGAAAGATGTATATAAATATACTAATAAGGGGAATCTTGTTGCTGTTGTGACCAATGGGTCAGCTGTTTTAGGGCTGGGAGATATTGGTCCATTAGCGTCAAAACCTGTAATGGAAGGTAAAGGATTATTATTTAAAATATTTGCCGATATTGATGTTTTTGATATAGAGATAGATGCTAAAGACCCTGACAAGTTTGTGGAAGCTGTAAAATCAATTGCACCAACATTTGGAGGAATAAATCTAGAAGATATTAAAGCTCCTGAAGCTTTTGAAATTGAGAGAAGACTTAAAGATGAACTTGATATACCTGTCATGCATGATGATCAACATGGAACGGCAATAATTTCATGTGCTGCATTAATTAATGCATTAGAAATTGCAAATAAAGAAATAGAAAAGGTTCAAATTGTTGTTTCAGGTGCTGGAGCTGCGGCAATATCTTGTGCAAAATTATATATGACTTTTGGTGCAAAAAATGAAAATATTGTTATGGTAGATAGTAAAGGTGTTATAAGAAAGGACAGAAAAGTTCTAACTGAAGAAAAGAGAATATTTGCAACAGATAAAAATTTAAAAACATTAAAAGATTCAATAAAAAATGCGGATGTTTTTATTGGTCTATCACGGGGAAATATTGTAAATAAGTCGATGCTAAAATCAATGTCAAAAAATCCTATTGTTTTTGCAATGGCAAATCCTGATCCAGAGATAGACTATGATTTAGCATGTAGTATTCGAAAAGATGTAATAATGGCTACAGGAAGGTCTGATCATCCAAATCAAGTTAATAATGTGTTAGGTTTTCCATTTATATTTCGTGGAGCTTTAGATGTTAGAGCTACAAAGATTAATGAGGAGATGAAAATGGCGGCTGTAAACGCACTTGCTGATCTGTCAAAAGAGTATGTTCCAGAGCAAGTAAATATAACTTATGGTGTCACTAGTTTAAGTTTTGGAAGAAATTATATTATACCAAAACCATTTGATCCAAGATTAATATCTAGAATCCCCATGGCTGTAGCTAGGGCTGCAATGGATTCAGGTGTTGCTACTTCGCCAATTTTGGATTGGGATAGGTATAAAGTAGACTTAGAATCAAGATTAGGAAGTAGTCAGAAAATAGTAAGACTTATCCATGATAGAGCAAAAAGTGTTCCAAAAAGACTTGTATTTGCAGAAGCTGATCAATTAGATGTTCTTAAAGCTGCTCAGATAGTTCAAGAAGAAGGAATTGCAAGTACTATTCTCTTGGGTAATAGAGAATCTATTGAGGAGCTTAAGAAGACAATTCATTTTGAAACTGATGTCGAAATTATTGATCCTAAAGAGAATAGAGAGTCAAAAAGAAGAAAATTATATGCAAAGATTTTTTGGAAAGATCAAAGAAGAAGAGGATACACAAAGTATGATTCAAAAAGATTAATGAGAGAGAGAAATTATTTTGCAGCGATGATGATAAAAAATAAAGATGCTGATGCCATGATAACAGGTTATTCCAGAAACTATCCCTCTGTTATTAAGCCAATTCTTGAAATAATTTCAAAAGTAAAAGGTGTAAAAAGAGTTGCTGCGACTAATCTTATGCTTACTAAATTAGGACCGCTTTTTTTGTCAGATACTACGTTAAATGTAGAACCTTCAGCTATTGAGTTAGCAACAATAGCTAAAATGACGGCTAAAGTGGTAGAAATGTTTGGGATTAAACCTGTTTTAGCTATGCTTTCATTTTCTAATTTTGGTTCTTCAAAATTTCCTCAGTCTAATAAAGTAAATGAAGCTGTAGAAATTTTACATAGAACATCTCCAGAAATTGTTGTTGATGGACCAATTCAATCAGATTTTGCTTTAAACAAAGAAATGTTAGAAAAAAGATTTCCATTTTCAACACTTTGTAATAAAAAGGTAAATACTTTAATATTTCCAAATTTAGATTCAGCAAATATTACATATAAATTAATAAAAGAACTTAATGAAGCTTTATCAATTGGTCCTATTTTATTGGGATTAAGTGAACCAGTTCATGTAATTCAGTTAGGAGCTTCCGTAGAAGAAATTGTTAATATGTCTGCTGTTGCTGTAATTGACGCTCAGTTAAAAAAAAAATAAACAGAAAATGATAACTCAAATAATTGGAAGATTAATTGAAAAAAATCCTACTCAGTTAGTAATTGACTGTAATGGGATTGGTTATGAAGTAAATATATCTTTATATACATTTTCTCAAATTGGTTTAGAAGAAAAAATAAAATTATATACTCATCTTCAAATTAGAGAAGATTCTCATACTTTATATGGTTTTTTTACAATTTTTGAAAGGACCCTTTTTAGACTTTTAATATCAGTTTCAGGAATAGGAGCTAGTACTGCTAGAACTATGCTATCTTCAATAGACCCCAAGAGTATACAAAAAGCAATTGTTTCTGATGATTTAGAAACTATAAAATCTATAAAAGGGATTGGATTAAAAACAGCTCAACGAGTTATTATTGAGTTAAAAGATAAAATGTTTAATCTTTATGAAAGTGGTGAAATTCCTGACATAAAAAACAATACAATCAAAGAAGAATCGTTATCAGCTTTAGAGGTCCTTGGTTATTCAAGAAGACAGTCTGAAAAAGTGATTGATAACATAATTCAAAGCTCTCCAGATAGTTCTCTGGAAGAACTTATCAAGATGGCTTTGAATAAATTATAGAGTATTTGATTGAATCAATTAATGGTGGTAATTATAGATTGCTGAAAAACTTTATTCTTGTAATATTTTTTATTGTTTTTTCAGCTAGATTTTCTTTTGCTCAAGAATCTTATGACTTAATAAATATTGGGTTTGAAAATTCAGAGAATATAATTGAAAAATATATTTATAATACTGAGTTAAATATATATATTATTTCTGCTGAAGTTGGTGATTATCCTATAAGTGTTCCATTAGTCTTAACTGTTGAAGAATTTGAGGCTATGGTTTTAAAGAAACAAATAAGTAAATATTTTCAGAACAAAATAAAGGCTCTTAGCGGAAAGGGAACGAATATTGATGATATTCAAAAAAATCTTCTTCCAGAGTTATATGTAAATAAAGATTTTTTTCAATCTTTTTTGGGTAAGAATCTAATTGATATATCGCCTCAGGGATCTATAGGTATAGATTTAGGTATAAGATATCAAAAAAATAATAATCCTTCTACTTCTCCTAGAGACAGAAAAAACTTTGGTTTTGATTTTGATCAGCGTATTAGCTTAAGTATCCTTGGGAAAATTGGGGAAAGACTTCAAATTACAGCCAATTATGATACAGAATCTACATTTGATTTTCAAAATTTAGTTAAAATACAGTTTAATCCCCCAAATTTAGTGGATGTGAATAATTTAGTGTCTAGAAGATTAATTAATAAAACTCAAAGTTTAAAGAATATTGGTGAAGTAAAAAATACACTTGAAGAGACAAAAAGAAGAATACAACAGCTAAAGGATAATTTTAACAATTTGCCTAATACGAGAAATCAAATTGGAAATCGAGTTTCTGAATATTTAAAAGGTAAAATTACAGAGGATGCAATTATTCAAAATATTGATATTGGAAATATTAGCATGCCAATTAATAGTAATTTAATTCAAGGAGCTCAAAGTTTATTTGGGGTAAGGACAGATTTAAAATTTGGGAAAACAACTATTTCTGGAATTTTTTCAGAACAGAGATCTCAATCGCAAAATATTACTACTCAAGGAGGAGGAACAATTCAAGAATTTAGTGTTTTTTCTTTAGATTATGAAGAAGATAGGCATTATTTTTTATCTCAATATTTTAGAGAGAATTATGATAAGTCTTTAAGTACATATCCTTATATTAATTCTGCTGTTCAAATTAACAGAATTGAAGTTTGGATAACTAACCGAGGAGCACAAACTCAGAATGTAAGGAATATTATTGCACTTCAAGATTTAGCTGAATCTAATCCAGAAAAAACAACTTTAAATGAATTGACTTCTACTTTTTTTAGCTCTAATGACAAAGATGCTCCACCAAGCAATAAACTAAATAGATTAAATCCAGACAATATTGGTCAATCAGGTATTTTAACTGATAATATACGTGATATTTCAACGGTAAAAAGTGGTTTTGGAGAATTAAGTCAAAAGGTTAGAGAGGGATTTGATTATGTTGTTTTAGAGAGTGCAAGAAAATTAAATTCAAAAGAATATATTTTTCATCCCCAGTTGGGTTATATTTCTCTGAATCAGAGATTAAGTAATGATGAAATTCTTGGAGTAGCTTTTCAATATACTTATTTGGGAAAGGTTTATCAGGTTGGTGAATTTGCAAATGGAGATAATCCAGGAACAAATGTTATATACAATCAGCAACAAAGTGTAGTTAAAAATAATAGTTTAATAGTAAAAATGTTAAAGAGTAGCATTACAGATGTTAGTCAACCAGTATGGGATCTTATGATGAAAAATATATATAATATTGGAGCTTTTCAATTAGCTGAGGAAGGGTTTAGATTAAATATTTTGTATTCAGATCCATCTCCAATAAATTATATATCTCCAGTCGATGGGAATAGTTGGCCAGAGAGTTTAGAAAAGCAGATTTTATTAAACACTTTTGATATGGACAGGTTAAATAAATATAAAGACTTAGCACCAAAAGGTGATGGATTTTTTGATTATATTCCTGGTATTACAATTGATCCAAAATTTGGTCGAATAATTTTTCCGACAGTTGAGCCTTTTGGCAAATTTTTATTTAAGATTCTTGATAATCCAAATTCATCAGAGGAAAACTATAATTCTCAAATTACTTATAATGAAAATCAAAAAAAGTATGTTTTCAAAGAAATGTATTCTTTAACTAAAGCAGCAGCTTTAGAAAATTCAGAAAAAAACAAATTTCAATTAAAAGGAAGATATAAATCTGAAGGGGGAGATGGTATAGCTATTGGAGCATTTAATGTTCCAAGAGGATCAGTTAGAGTAACAGCGGGAGGAAGATTTTTACAAGAAGGAATTGATTATATTGTAAATTATGAAATTGGAAGAGTTAAGATTTTAGATGAAGGTCTGAAAGCATCAAATATTCCAATTAAAATTTCCGTTGAAAATAATTCTTTTTTTAATCAACAAAATAAAAGATTTTCTGGGATGAATGTACTCCACACTTTAAATGAAAAAATGTCCATTGGAGCAACTTTGGTTAATTTAAGTGAGAATCCTTTAACTCAAAAAGCAAATTATGGGACAGAACCTGTAAACAATACAATGGTTGGTTTAAATACAAATTTTTCAACTGAAATTCCAATTTTGACTAGACTTGTTAATTTATATCCAACAATAGATTCAAATGTTCAATCTCAAATTTCTTTTCGGTCAGAAATAGCAAGTTTAATTGCTAATAATCCTAGGAACACAGAGTTAGGGGGAGAGTCAAATGTTTATATTGATGATTTTGAGGGAGCACAGACTAATATTGATATTAAAGGATTTTCTTCATGGACTTTGTCAAGTGTTCCTGATAAATTTTTCAAGGGATCTGATAAGGATGGTATTCAAAATGGTGAAGGTAGATCAAAACTTGCTTGGTATACAATTGATCCAATTTTTTTTGGAAACAATCCGCCTAATGGAATAAACAATAATGATATTTCAGATAATAAAACTAGAAGAATATTTATTAAAGAAATTTTTCCAGAACAAGATTTAGTTCAAGGGGCAACAACAGTTCAAAATACATTTGATTTAGCTTATTATCCAAATGAGAAAGGACCTTATAACAATGCAATTTCAGAATCTTATAATCTTGATTCTGAAAATAATTGGGCAGGTATGATGAGACCTTTAAGTTCTACTAATTTTGAGCAAACAAATGTTGAGTTTATTGAATTTTGGCTTTTAGATACTTTTTCAGATACTGAAACTTTAAAAGATGATTTAGGGTTTTTAGTTTTTCATTTAGGAAATGTTTCAGAAGATATTCTCAAAGATGGAAGAAAACAATTTGAAAATGGTCTACCAGGGGGAAATGATTTAAGACCAACTTATTTAACTCCATGGGGAAAAGTCCCTGCATCACAATCTATTCTTTATGCTTTTAATACTGAAGAATCAGATAGATCTTTACAAGATATAGGATTGGATGGACTAATTGATATTGAAGAAAAAGATATTTATACAAATGGAAATTTGAGTGATCCTGCAGGGGATAATTATACTTTCTATGTTAAAGCTGAGGGAAGTATATTGGATAGATATAAGAGTTATAATGGCACTCAAGGAAATACGCCTATAGCTTTTTCTAATAGTGATAGAGGAAATACAACTGAACCTGATACGGAAGATATAAATAGAGATCAAAGCATGAATACCATTGAAAGTTATTTTCAATATAAGATTCCTATTAATAAAAAAATGAAAGTTGGGAATCATCCTTTTATAACTGACGTAAGGGATAATGTAAAGGTTAATACTCCAAATGGGGATCAAATAACTACTAGATGGATACAATTTAAAGTGCCAATCCAAAAGGAGTATTATCAGAATAACAAATTTTCAAATTATTTTGATGCTATAAATTCAATTAATGATTTAAGGTCTATTAGATTTATGAGAATGATTTTAACAGGATTTAATACAAATGTTGTTTTTAGGTTCGGAACCTTAGATTTAGTAAGGGGAGATTGGAGAACTTATAATAAATCATTAAATAAAAAAATTCTTTCAAATCAAAATACAACCGTGGATATAAGTACTGTTAATATATTAGAAAATGAAAATAGAACTCCAATTAATTATGTTTTACCTCCTGAAATAGAAAGAGAACAAATAAATAATAACAATACAATAATTAGACAAAACGAGCAATCTTTATCATTTAGGATATGTAATCTTCAACCGATGGATTCAAGAGGAATATATAAAACAGTTGATCTTGATATGAGACAGTATAGTAAACTAAGGATGTTTTTACATGCAGAGTCAGTTAGTGGAAATCCTAAATTACCAGGAGAGGGTATTAGAGATCAGTTTGACAGAAGACTTGTTGCTTTCATTAGATTAGGTACTGATTATAAGGATAATTACTATCAAATAGAAATTCCATTAAAACCAACTGAGTATTCTGAAAGCAGCTCAAATAAATTGAATGCTAATGAAGTTTGGATTCCTAATTCTAATTCAATAGATATTTCGATAGACCTATTATTAAAACTGAAAGCCGCTGCATTAGAAAAGTTAATTTTTAATAAACCATTATATTATGATGAAGATTTAAATCAAATAAATGAATTTGATCCAATAAGTACTTTGCCGGGACAAAAAAAATACAAATTTTCAATTAAAGGAAATCCATCTTTAGGTTCAATAAAAACAATTATGATTGGTTTAAAAAATCCATCAGTAGTATTAGGTGATGAATTATGTGGAGAGGTTTGGTTTAATGAATTAAGAATTTCAGGTATTAATTCAAAAGGAGGATGGGCCTTAGTTGGATCAATAGATGGTAATATTGCTGATTTCGCAAATTTTTCTGCTTCAGGAAGATATTCAACAACAGGTTTTGGATCAATCGATCAAAGTCCTAACCAGAGAAGTCGAGATGAACTAATACAATATGATCTTGTTTCAAATTTTAATTTAGGCCAATTAGTACCAAAAAAATGGGGTATAGAAGTTCCTTTAAATTATTCTTCAGGAGAAACTATTTCGACTCCTGAATATGATCAATTTTATCAAGATTTAAAACTTAAAGATAGAATAAAAACCTCAACGAGGTCAGGACAAAGAGATTCAATAAAAAATCAATCAATAAGTTATACTAGTCGTAAAAGTATAAATTTAATTGGGGTTAGAAAATTAGATAATGGAATTAGTAAAAAACGTTTTTATAGTCCAGAAAATTTTAATTTTTCGTACGCTTATAATGAAAAAAAACATAGAGATTATGAAATAGCAAAACAAAATGAAACGGTTTTACTTTTAGGTGTAAATTATGGATATAATTTTCAGCCACTAATTTTTTTACCTTTTAGTAAATTAGAGTTGTCTGAATCAGAAAAACCTTATTGGAAATGGTTAAAAGAGATTAATTTTAATCTTATACCAAATTCTCTTTCAATAAGCTCTAATATTAATAGAGCACTTAATAGTCAAAGATTTCGAGAAGTTTATTTAGAAGGTGTTGATGCCTCAAATCAACTTTCATTACCTGAACTTCAACAACAAAATTTTTTATTTGATTGGTCATACTCAATAAATCATAATTTGACTAAATCTTTGCGATTTACATTTAATTCATCAACAAGTAATATTGTTAGAATTGATTCAGATGATTTATCTAATTTATTTATTTCTAAACCCAAAGAAATTTGGGAAGGTATTTGGAATACGGGAGAACCTGATAGACATTTTCAATCTATTTCTTTAAATTATAAAGTTCCATTTAATCTTATACCTATTTTTAGTTTTCTAGATGCAAATTATAGCTATTCAGGTGATTTTAGTTGGCAAAGAGGCTCTGAAGCCTTAGCTAATGTTAAAAATGAAAGTGGTCAAACACTAGGAATAGTTAATCAAATTCAAAATGCAAATACTAAATCAATCACAGGATCAATTTCATTTAATAAATTATATTCATTATTAAATTTAAATGTAGAGAAATCAAATAAAGTTTCTGATAATAAGAAAAACAAAAAGTTAAGAAAAAATTTAATTAAAATTGTTGATCTATTATCAATGATGAGGAGAATACAAATAAATTATACTGAAAATAATGGCACAGTTTTACCTGGATATCTTCCTTCAGTTGGGTTTACTGGTTCAATAAAACCAACTTTAGGTTTCACATTAGGAAGTCAAGCGGATATAAGGTATGAGGTAGCAAAAAAAGGTTGGTTAACAGAATTTCCGAATTTCAATCAACCAATTACAGAAGTTCATAATAGTAAATTTTCTCTTAGTGGTCAATTTTCTCCATTTAAGAGTTTAATTATTGATTTAAATGCAGAAAGAAGTTATTCAGAAAATATTAATGAAAATTATCTTATTGATCAATTATCATATTTTTCACAAAATTCTAATTTATACGGAAATTATGGAACTTCTACTGTTTTAATAAAAACAGCATTTAGAAATACAGATATAAATAAGGATATAAATTTTCAAAATTTTAGAGAATATAGATCTATTATAGCAAATAGATTATATGAAAAAAGTTTATTAGATTCAAATTTACCACTAACTGAAAAATTTCCTAAAGGTTATGGAAAGAGTCAACAAGATGTTCTAATTCATTCTTTTTTAGCAGCTTATTCGGGTTTAGATCCTAATAAAATAAATTTAGATCCCATTAGAAATATACCATTACCAAATTGGAATTTAAAATTTACCGGTTTAATGAGTATTAAATCTTTGAAAAAATTTTTTAACAGGATTTCTTTAACTCATGGATATAGAGCTAGTTATACGATGAATAATTTTCAGACTAATTTTAATTATAATACAGAAAACCCTGTTGAGCTTGATAATTTAGGTAACATATTGCCTAAAGTTCTATATTCAAATGTTAACCTTGTTGAGCAGTTTAATCCACTTTTAAGATTAGATATTGAATTAAAGAATTCTTTGAAAATATTAGCTGATTTTAAAAAAGATAGAGCTTTATCTTTGAGTCTTGACAATAATCTTTTGACAGAATCAATTGGAGATGAATATACCCTAGGGCTAGGGTATAGATTAAAAGATGTTAAGTTTAGAACTAGCTTTGGTGGAAAGAAAATAACATTAAAAGGAGATTTAAATATTAAGGCAGATTTATCTTATCGAAATAATATTACTGTTTTAAGAAATTTAGAATATGATAATAATCAGGTTACAGCAGGTCAAAAATTAATGTCTATTAAAATTACAGCTGATTACGCAATATCTAAAAATATAACATGTTTGTTTTTTTATGATCATAATTTTTCCAAGTTTGCAGTATCGACTGCTTTTCCACAAGCAAGCATTAGATCAGGAATAACGATTAGATACAATTTTGGAAATTAGATTTATTAATTAATTTTGAATCAAATATATTTGTCAAAATAATGAATATACCTGCTGAATTAAAATATACTAAAGATCATGAATGGGTGAGTATTGATGGAGAAATAGCTACAATTGGGATTACTGATTTTGCTCAAAGTGAATTGGGTGATATAGTTTATGTTGAAGTTGAAACACTTGGAGAAAATTTAAAATATGAATCAGTTTTTGGAACAGTTGAAGCTGTTAAAACGGTTTCGGATTTATTTATGCCATTAACTGGGGAGATCATTGAATTTAATTCAGATTTGGAGACAAGACCTGAGCTAGTAAATGAAGATCCTTATCAGTCTGGATGGATGATTAAGATTAAAGTATCTGATTTAAATTCAGTTAAAAATCTTTTAGATTCTAAACAATACAAGGCCCTTATATCAAATTGAGAAATTATTATAAATACATAGCTTATGGAGCTACATTATTTGTAATCTATTCAAGTTTAAAACCTCCAGATCCAAAATCAGAATTATGGACTTTTTTTTATTTTCCAGGTGATAAAATTTTACATATAATTTGTTATTTATTTTTAACGGTAGTTTATTATTTTTCACTTTATAGATCTTCAAGACCAATTTTTTTTTCAACTTTATACTCTTTTTTATTGGGATTTATACTTGAATTTCTTCAGCTTTTGGACATTTTTCAAAGACAATTTGATTTTCTTGATATCTTATCAAACACATTAGGTATAACAATAGCTTTTTTAATAATTAAAAAAATGTATTATTCAAAATCTTAATTCATTGTTTATTTTTTTATAGTTTAGCGTAATTAATATCTTTAAAAATGGACCCAAAAAAAAATCCTAATGCTGATTTGACTCGAAATAGTAGTTTATATTTTGTAATTGGTCTAGCTGTAGTGTTATTAATTTCGTGGAGAGCTATTGAATGGAAAACTTATAAGAGTGTTTATGATTATGAAGCTCTTAATATTGATGATGATGATGATGAGGAAGTACCTATTACTGAACAATTAAAGACTCCACCACCACCACCACCACCTCCTCCTCCTGCTCCTGTATTTATAGAGGTTATTGAAGATGAGGAAGAAATTGAGGAGACTGTTATTGAGTCAACTGAAACAGATGAAGAAGAAATAATTGAAGTTGTAGAGATTATGGAAGAAGAAGAGGATATTGATGTTCCATTTGCTGTTATTGAAGATGTTCCTATTTTTCCTGGCTGTGAACGTGTTAAAAAATCAGATAGAAGAAGTTGTTTTCAAGAGCAGATGAACAAACATATTAAAAGGAACTTTAGATATCCAGAAATTGCTCAGGAAATGGGAATCCAAGGAAGGGTTTATGTTAACTTCATTATATCTAAAGAAGGTTATATAACTAATATAAGAATGAGAGGTCCAGACAAGAATTTGGAAAAAGAAGCTCAAAGAATAATTGCTAAGTTACCAAAAATGACTCCTGGCAAACAAAGAGGTAGACCAGTTCGTGTTCCTTTTAGTATTCCAATTACTTTTAGATTAAGATAATTTTTTATTTTTTCTAGATTATATTTGCTGTTACTTTGATTAATAATGCGTCTAATAGAATCTATTAAATTAAATTTATTTCAAGATTTTATATCTGACTTATTACAATTAACTAAGTTTCGTTTATCAATTAGTGTTGTTTGTTCTTCTATTGCAGGTTATTTTTTAGCTGTAGATAATGTAAATTATTCTAGTTTAATTCTACTTTCCTTAGGAGGTTTTTCAATGGTTGCTTCATCAAATACATTTAATCAGTGGATTGAAAAAGAACAAGATAGATTAATGAATAGGACTAAAAATAGACCGTTACCTTCAGGAAGAATAAAAGATAATACAGCTTTGTTGATTGGTTCTATTTTTTTGTTTATTGGAATAATTTTACTTTATCAAATAAATGTTAAAACAGTTTTTTTTTCAGCATTATCAGTTTTTGTTTATGCATGTCTATATACACCATTAAAAAAAAGGACACCTTTAGCTGTTTTTGTTGGAGCTTTTCCAGGTGCAATTCCTTTTATGCTTGGATGGGTTGCTGCTACAAATAAATTTGGTGTTGAACCTGGAGTATTATTTTTGATTCAATTTATATGGCAGTTTCCTCATTTTTGGGCTATTGGATGGGTAATGCACGATGATTATAAAAAAGCAGGGTTTAAATTATTACCATCAGGAGAGAAAGATCAAGCATCATCATTTCAAATTGTATTTTATACTTTTTGGATGATTTTATTTTCCTTAATTCCTGCGACAAACTATACAGGAAGCTTATTCCTTTCTATTCCAGCTGCAATTTGTATAGGTTTTTTAGGTATAATTATGCTATATTTTTCTATATCATTAATGAGTTTAAGAAATGATAATGCTGCAAAAAAACTTATTACTTCTAGTATAGTTTATATTACTTTATTGCAATTAATTTTTGTTATAGATAAATTTATTTCAATATGAAAGATTTAAAAACTTTAAAATCAGAAAATAATCGAGCAAAAAAAATGATGCTCTGGTTTGGAATTGCTAGTATTTGTATGACTTTTGCGGGTTTATCAAGTGCATTTATAGTAAGTAGTAAAAGACCAGATTGGATTACTCAGATCGAACTTCCATTTTCATTTACAATAAGCACTGTTATAATAATTCTAAGTAGTTTTTCCATTTACTTTTCTAGAAAAATGTTAAAAGAAAATAAATTAAATCAAACAAAATTATTTTTGATACTTACCCTTATTTTATCTTTTTTATTCACTTTCTTTCAGTTTCAGGGATTTAAAAAAATTATAGATTTAGGGTATTATTTTACAGGACCTGAGAGTTCAATTACAACTTCTTATTTATATGTTATTGTTTTACTTCATTTATTACATTTATTTGCAGGAATTATTGTAGTTACAATTTTGCTTATTAATACATTAATGGGAAAATATTCTAAAGAAGATTCTTTAGGAATTGAATTAGCAGAAACTTTTTGGCATTTTCTTGATTTTTTATGGATATATTTATTTTTATTCGTTTCTTTCTATAGTTAAAATTTAATAAATTTGTAATGAATTTTAGATAAAATTATGGAAGTATCTACAGTGAATGAAAGTGAAGAATTAGAGGTTTGGTCTGGTGGTAATAAACCTTTGCAAGCAAATTATGGAAAAATGATGATGTGGTTTTTTATAGTATCTGACGCTCTTACTTTTTCAGGATTTCTTGTCTCATACGGTTTTTCAAGATTTAAAAACATTAATTCCTGGCCTATTGCAGATCAAGTGTTTACTCATTTTCCTTTTCTTCATGGTGTTGATGCACCTATGTATTATGTTGCTTTCATGACCTTTATTTTGATATTTTCTTCTGTTACTATGGTATTGGCTGTTGATGCAGGTCATAATATGAATAAATCAAAGGCTGCATTTTATATGTTACTTACAATATTCGGAGGCGCAATTTTTGTTGGTTCTCAAGCGTGGGAATGGAAAAATTTTATTAATGGAGAATATGGTGCTTTAGAGACTAAAGGGGGACAAATACTTCAATTTGTTAATGGTGAAAATGGTAAAAGAGCAGTAATTCATGATTTTTCAAAAACTATTTTAACAGATAGAACGAATCATATAAAAAGTAAAGGAGTTTGGTATTTTAGTGAGAAATCACTTCCAAGCGTAAGTCTTTTAGAGGTAAAAGAGGGTTTTAAATTAAATTCAAATCTTTTAATAAGAACTGAAATTTTAGATGAAAAGGGGGAAAAAACAATATTATCAAGAAAGGAATCTTTAGAAATAATTGAACATGCTCAGTTAGTTGTTGAAGGAGCTAATCTGATAAGGAATGAATATGGCAATAGATTATTTGCAAATTTCTTTTTCTTTATTACTGGTTTTCATGGTTTTCATGTTTTTTCAGGAGTGGTCATTAATATTATAATTTTTTTCAATATAATTATTGGAACATATGAACGTAGAGGACATTATGAAATGGTTGAAAAAGTTGGATTATATTGGCACTTTGTAGATTTGGTTTGGGTATTTGTGTTTACATTTTTTTATTTGGTATAGATTATTTTTTTAGATATGGCAGCAGAACATAAACTTTCAATTTTTAGAGGATTACTTAAATTTAAATCTAATGAACAAAAGATTTGGGGAGTATTAATTTTTCTATCAATTGTAACTACTATCGAGGTTGGATTAGGTATTAATAAACCCGCTTTTCTTCTTCATAGTTTTTTGCAAATAAAAATTTTAAATTGGATATTTATTCTACTTACTTTAGTTAAAGCATATTATATAGCTTGGGATTTTATGCATTTGAGAGATGAAACAAGTGGGTTTATGAATTCTATTGTTTTACCACTTTTAATCCTTATCCCTTACCTTGTTTTTATATTAATTATAGAAGCAGATTATATCTATGATATGATGCAGGCTGGATTTCAAAGTTGGAATTTTTAAATTTAAAATTTCTGAAAAAACTATATCTTAAAAATGAGTTCTGAAATTAAAAAAAAAATTGTTTTAGGTATTCTGTTTATTTTTCCAATTGTAGTTTATCTTTTTTTTGCTTCTGGTAAAAATAATTTTTCTAAACTCCCTGTTTTAAGTGAAGATGTTTTAGAAATAGACATGTTTAGAAGTCATGAAAATAGAAAAGTTTTTTTAGAGAATAATATTACAATTTTAGGTTATTGGGGAGATAATCTTGAATTCAAAAAGGCGGAGGCTTTAAATTTAAATGAAAAAATTTATAAAAGATTTTATGAATTTAAAGATTTTCAATTTGTAATAATTATTCAAGAAAATGAGAAAAAAAATATAGAATTATTAAAAAACGATTTAAGAGAGGGGACTGGAACTAATTTATTAAAATGGAATTTTTTAATGGGTTCAAAAGAAAATATTTTAAAACATTTTAATAGTTTGAAAATTCCTATAAAACTTGAAAAGGATTTAAGTTCACCTTATGTTTTTATAATTGATAAGGAAAAAAAATTAAGAGGTAGAAATGATGATGAAGATATTGGTATCCTTTATGGTTTTGACGCTAGATCTGTTGCTGAAATTAATAAAAAGATGATAGATGATGTTAAAGTTATTCTAGCAGAATATAGATTAGCACTTAAACGTTATAATAAAATTGAAAGAAATTAAAATTATTATGTGGAAAGTAAAGTATTTAGGTGTTTTAATGATAGTAATAATCTTCGCAATTATTATATTTCCAATTGTTATTAATCGTGTAACAAAAAATCAAATTATTGAAAATAATAGAACATTTTCAGCATCTCCACTCTCATATATAAAAATTAATGGAGAGGTAAGAAAGGTTCCAGATTTTTTATTTTATAACCAAGATAGTTTAATGATTTCTAATGAAGATTATAAAGGTAAAATTTATGTTGCTGAGTTTTTTTTCACTAGATGTCCTAGTATCTGCCCTATAATGAATAAAAATATGAAAAGGATTGAAAGTGAATTTGGAAAAAGAAATGATTTTGGAATTGCTTCTTTTACAATTGATCCAGATAATGATAGACCACATGTTCTAAAGTCTTATGCAGAGGATTACAATGTTTTCTCTAATAATTGGCATTTTTTAACAGGTAATAAAGATGATATATATTCATTAGCAAATAAAGGATTTAATATTTATGCTTCAGTAAATCCTCAGGTTGCAGGAGGATTTGAACATCAAGGTTATTTTGCTTTAATTGATAAAAGTGGTTATTTAAGATCTAGAATAGATAAATTTGGAAACCCAATAGTATATTATTTGGGAATTGATCAAGAAGATATAAATGTTCAGGGAACAGATATGATAATTGAGGATATTTATAAATTATTGAAAGAATAAATTTTCAATATGACTAAAAATGAAGAAATTAGATATAAAAAAATTATATGGGTTTTATCAGTTTCAATACCTATAGTTGTTGCTCTTCTTTTTTTGGTTCGTATTCCTAATGTAGGACCTTTTAATTTTCTCCCACCAATTTATGCAACAATAAATGGAATTACTGCATTATTATTGATTATAGCTTATTGGGCAGTGAGAAATAAAAAATTAGTTCTTCATGAGAGGTTTATGAAATTTTCAATTTTATTATCAGCAGTTTTTTTAGTAATGTATGTTGCATATCACATGACTTCTGAACCAACTCCATTTGGAGGGGCTGGAAATATAAAATATTTGTATTATTTTATTTTAGTAACTCATGTTTTACTTTCTATTTTTATTATTCCTATGGTTTTGGTTACTTATGTTAGAGCTATATCAATGATGTTTGCTCAACACAAAAAAATTGGAAAAATAACATTTCCAATTTGGTTGTATATTGCAGTAACAGGTGTAATAGTATATTTGATGATTTCTCCTTATTATGTTTAGGTATAAATTTTTCTTTTTAATTATATTTTTTTTTACAATAGAGATTCTTAATTCTCAATGTTCTATGTGTAGAGCTGTTCTCAATTCTAGTGAGGCTCAAGATATTGCTAAGGGAATTAATAATGGTATTTTATTTTTAATGTCTATACCATATTTATTATTAGTATTTATAGGCTGGAAAATATTTAAAATTACAAGAAAATAATTATTAATTTTTTTTATATTTGCAATACTTTGCATAACAAAGTACCTTGTAAAACATTAAACTAAATTAATTAAATAATTGAGCTCAGAGAATTTTAAAACTCAAATAAGAAAAGGATTACTTGAATTTTGTGTAATGCAAATTATTTCAAAAGGAAAGGTTTATGCCTCTAATATCCTTGACGAATTGAAAAATTCAAATATTCTTGTTGTCGAAGGTACTTTGTATCCATTACTTAATAGATTAAAAACAGCTCATTTTGTCAAATATAGTTGGAAAGAATCAACTCAAGGGCCTCCTAGAAAATATTATTCTCTTACCTCATCTGGAAAAAAACATATTGAGAAATTATTTCAGTCTTGGAAGGAAATTGATGCATCAGTAAAAAAAATAATCAAACTAAAATAAGTTATGAATAAAACTTTTAATATAAATATAGCTGGAATATTTTTTAACATAGATAAAGAAGCTTATGATTTACTAAGTAGATACTTAGAATCAATTAAATTATATTTCTCAAAAATCGATAAGAATGGTGATATAATTTCTGATATTGAATCAAGAATAGCTGAAAAATTTCTTTCAAACAGTTCTATTAAAAACAACTCAATCTCACTTTTAGATGTAAAGAATATTATTAAGGTAATGGGCACATTAGATGATTTTAAAGAGATTTACGATGATGCAAATAATGAAGAAGAGCCTTTTTCTTCAAATGATAAAGATTCCAACAAATTATATAGAAATGTTAGTGATAAAGTAATTGCTGGAGTTGCTTCAGGTATTAGTAATTACTTCAAAATTGATCCAATAATAATTAGAATTCTGTTCTTTGTGTTAATATTTGCTGGTGGCTTTGGACTTTTAGCATATATAATTTGTTGGATTGGCATTCCACATAAAAATGGATCTGAAAATATATTAAATAAAAGATTTTATAGGGATAAAGATAATCTCGTAATTGCTGGCGTTGCGATGGGAATTGCAAATTATTTTGGTGTAGATGTATCCATTATAAGAATATTATTTGTTATAAGTATATTTTTTGGTGGCTTTGGTCTTCTAGCTTACTTTCTTTTGTGGTTTATTACTCCTGAAGCGAAGACAATAGGTGAAAAAATGAGTATGACGGGACATTCACTTACTCTTGAAAATATAGAAAAATTTGTTAAGAAAAAAATTAATCCAGAGAATAAAGAAGAAAGTGCTCTGATGAAGATTATTTTATTTCCCTTCAGATTAATTGCACCCTTACTAAATGGTATTATAAAACTTATAGTGCCTATGCTAAGAATAGTGCTAAGTATTATTCTTTTTGGATTTTTTTTAGGGATAATAGTATTGACTATATTTTTTGCTTTGACTCAACAAGAAATAATTGATTACATACCTGTACACATACTAGTTTCGAATATTGATTTTCAGATAGACGGAATAAATCTTGCTGTCATTATTAATGAAATTCCACTTTTAATTATATGCACTTTATATCTAAACTTATTATTAACTTTAATTTTATCAATTATGATGATTACTAAATTTTCATTTAATAGACAACTAACAAAATTTTCATTATCTATAACAATTTTTTTTGTTTGGCTATTTGCAACTTCATTTAATTTAATATCTATACCAATAATAGTAGAAAATTGGAAAGATGAGGGTATGATTGATGAATGGATTGAAACAGGAATAATCGAAGATTACAAAAAAGCTCAGACTTATACTAAAACCTTTGACATTAAAGACTTTGAAGGGATAAAAATGGGCATTCCTGCAAATATTTTAGTAAAAGAATCAGATGTTTTCTTAGTAAAAATCGATGCGACACAAAAAGAATTTGAATATTTAACAGTAGAAAAGTCTTCAAATGATGTATTAAAAATTTATTCTAAAAAGACTAGATGGAGATGGAAAGACTGGAAGAGTAGTGATAAAACTTCAATAGTTATAGAGCTACCTAATATAAATACTCTCGAAACTTCTGGAGCTAGCAATATTGACATTGAGTTCTCGAGCTTAGAGGATTTAACGCTTTTAGTTAGTGGAGCGTCTGATTTAGAAATAAATTCTGATATTTCTAAGTTAAACGCTAAAATATCAGGAGCTTCAGATGTTGATATTAATGGAAATATTGTAGATTCAAATTTCAAAATATCAGGTGCATCTGATGTAGATGTTGAGGGAAAAGGAGAAAATTTGTTAATTAGAGTTAGCGGAGCAGCACGATTCAATGGAAGAAGATTTATTGTAAATACAATTTCATTAATTACATCTGGCGCATCAACATCCCATATTCATTCTGTAAATAGAATTAGTGTAGATGCTTCCTCAGCAAGTAATGTCTATCATTACGGAACAGGTAGTATCGATGATTTTAATTTATCATCTGCTGCTTCATTTAAGTCTATTAAAGATTTTGATTAAACTAATTTCAGAAATTTTTGCCTAATAAATACTTATGACTACATTCGCGAAAAAATATTTTATTCATCTTTATTAAGTAATGATTTTAATTAAAAATCTTCACAAGTCTTATAAAATGGGAAGTAATTCTCTTCACGTTCTTAAAGGTGTTGATCTAAAAATAGAAGAAGGGGAATTAGTTGCTATTATGGGATCCTCAGGATCGGGTAAATCTACACTTCTTAATATTCTTGGAATGCTTGATAATGCTGATAAGGGAAGTTATTATTTGGATAATGTTTTGATAGAAAATCTTGATGAGAAAAAAGCTGCGAAATATAGAAATAAATTTTTAGGTTTTGTATTTCAGTCTTTTAATTTGATTAATTATAAGAATGCACTAGAAAATGTTGCTCTTCCTCTATATTATCAAGGTTTAAAACGTAAAGAAAGACAAAAACAGGCTTTAGAATATCTTGATAATGTTAGTCTTAAACCTTGGGCTACTCATTTACCTAGTGAGCTTTCTGGAGGTCAAAAACAAAGGGTAGCTATAGCTAGAGCAATGGCGTCAAGACCTAAAGTTCTTTTAGCTGATGAACCTACAGGAGCTGTAGATTCAACCACTTCTTCTGAGATTATGGGCTTAATTCAGAAAATTAATGATGAGGGTAAAACAATTCTAGTTGTGACACATGAAAATGATATTGCCAAAATGTGTAAAAGAATAGTTAAATTAAAAGATGGTGTTATTGTAGAGGATAAAAAAATTAAACAAATAATTGTAAAGAATAATGTTTAGCAGGGATACTTGGGCAGAAATTTTTGATACTATAAATAAAAACAGGCTTAGAACATTTCTTTCTGGATTTACTGTAGCTCTTGGAATCTTTATTTTTATAATTCTTACTGGATTTGGAAATGGATTAACAAATACATTTCAAAGTTTTTTCGGTGACGATGCTACAAATATTTTAAGAGTTTTTCCAAGCAGGACATCAAAACCTTATAAAGGATTTAAAGCTAAGAGAAGAATTGAACTTGATAATTCAGATATTGCTGATATAAAAATAAATTTTCCATTATTTCTTGAGGGTATAACACCTAGAATTTCAAGAAGCGCAGTCGTTAAATATAAGAATAAGTCCGATAATTATCAATCAAGAGGAGTAGGACCTGCTCATCAAGCAGCTGAAAAAACAATTTTGATGAAGGGAAGGTTTATTAATCAAGATGATATAAAAAATAAAACAAAATATACTGTAATCGGACGTAGAGTTGCACTTGATCTTTTTGGAGAAGAAGATCCTATGGGGAAATTTTTAGATGTTGGGGATACTGTATTTAAAGTAGTTGGAGTTTATCAGGATTCTGGAGGAGAATATGAAGAAAGTTATTTATATATTCCCTATACTACTAGACAATTAATTGAAAAAGGAAATGATAAAGTTGATCAAATAATTTTGAGTTATAAACCATCTATTGGTTATGCTGGTGCAATGGAACTTGAAAAAAAATTACGTCTTTTTTTGAAAAACAAAAAAAGTATTGATCCTACTGACCAAAGTGGTCTTTATATAAGGAACGTATCTGCTAATTTAAAACGAAATCAGGAATTTGCTGGTGTTCTTCAAACAATAGTAATTTTTGTCGCTATAGGAACATTAATTGCTGGGATAATTGGAATATCTAATATCATGGTATTTATTGTTAAAGAAAGAACTAAAGAGCTTGGGATTAGAAAGGCTTTAGGAGCAACACCAAAAAGTGTTATATCAATGATACTTCAAGAATCTGTTTTTATCACTATTATTTCCGGTTATTTTGGTTTATTCTCAGGAGTTTTAGTTCTAAATAATATTGGAACTGCCTTGGAAGAAGATTATTTTATAAAAGATCCTAATATTGATTTAACTACAGCTATTGTATGTACAATAATATTGATAATTTTTGGTGCAGTTGCAGGGTATATTCCTGCAATAAGAGCTGCAAGTATTAAACCTATAGTTGCTTTAAGAGATGAATAGTTTAAAAATAATATTTGATTTTGATACTTGGCAAGAAATTTTTGAATCAATTTCCAAAAATAAAACTAGAACTATTATTACTGTAATTGGAGTTTTATGGGGAATTTTTATTTACATAGTTTTAGCTGGTGCTGCTAAAGGGCTTGATAATGGATTTGAAAGACAATTTAGAAATATTGCAATGAATTCAATTGGAGTATGGGCACAAAGGACAAGTTTGCCATTCGCTGGTTTTAAAAAAGGGAGAAATCCAAAATTAAAATTTAAAGATGCTGCTGTATTGAAAGAAAGAATTCCTGGAATACAGTTTATTACACCAAGAAATGTAAGGGGTGTTTTTGATGGGGGACCCCCTCCACTAGTTGTGAGAGGAAATAAATCTGAAAGTTACGCACTTTATGGAGATACTCCTGAGTATGCAAGAATTGTTGCCAAAAAAATTTATGATGGAGGTCGATTTATTAATGAAAAAGACGTGGAACTTGAGAGAAAAGTATGTGTAATTGGTGAAAGAACTGTCAAAGAATTGTTTGAACCAAATGAGAACCCAATTGGTGAAAACATAAGAATTAACCAGACTTATTTTAAGGTAATAGGAGTTCATAAATTTGTTCAAGGAGGAGGCTTTGAGAGTGATGGAGATATATTTATTCCATTTACAACATTTAATAAGATGTATAATTATGGAGAAAGGGTTAATTTCTTTTTCCTTGCAGCATATGATTCTGAGGATCCTGTAAAAATTGAGGCTCAAATTGAACAGACCTTACAACGAATTCATCAAGTTTCTCCTAAAGATGATGAGGCTTTTGGTTTTATTAATCTAGGTGAAATTTTTGGAAAAATGATTGGTTTTTCAAAGGGTATGACATTTCTTTCTTTAGTTGTAGGATTGGCTACGATCTTTGCTGGGGTTATTGGTATTGGAAATATACTATTAATTTCAGTTAAAGAAAGAACAAAGGAGCTTGGAATTAGAAGAGCTCTTGGAGCTACTCCTTCAGAGGTAAAAATTCAAATAATTCTTGAATCGGTTTTTTTAACATTCGTATCAGGAGTTTTAGGAATTGTTTTGGGAGCATTAGTTCTTGCAGGAATAAATGCCGCTACTTCTGGATTAACAGATTATCCCTATACCAATCCAACTGTTCCAATACCATATGTGTTAGGAGTTTTATTTGTAATAATTACTTTGGGAACATTAATTGGATTAATACCTGCTCAAAGAGCAGTGTCAATAAAACCGATTGAAGCATTAAGAGAAGAATAATTAAATTAAGTTATATGAAAATTTTAAAATATTTAGGAATTGGAGTTTTAGTTTGCGGTGTATTATTTGCAGCTGCATATTTTATTAAAACAAATAGTAAAGGTATAATTGATTATGAAACAGAAACACCAAAAATAGTTTCAATAGAGAGAGAAGCTGTTGTGACTGGGAAAGTAATCCCTGAAGATGAAGTTGAGATAAAACCTCAGATTTCTGGAATTATTGCTGAGCTCTTTGTTGAGGAAGGTGATTTAGTTAGTACGGGAGATTTATTGGCAAAAATTAAAGTTGTTCCAAATGAGCAAAGTTTGAACTCAGCTAAAGGAAGATTAGCTAATTCAAAAATAGTTTTAGAAAATGCTGAACTTGATTATAAAAGAAACAAACAATTGTTTGATAGTGAAATTATCTCAAGACAAGAGTTTGAAAATGCTCAATTAAGATATAGTCAGGCAAAACAGGATGTTTCAAATGCTAGAAGTGATCTTCAAATAATTAGATTAGGTTCAGCTGGAGGATCATCCATGGCAAATACTAATATTAGAGCTACTGTTGCAGGAACAATATTAGAAATTCCTGTTAAAGAAGGGGATCAAGTAATTGAAAGTAATAATTTTAATGCTGGAACAACAATTGCAACTATAGCGGATCTTAAAAAAATGATTTTTGAGGGTAAAGTTGATGAGGCAGATGTTGATAAATTAATAATTGGAATGTCTCTTGAGGTTAAGTTAGCTGCAATTCAGGATCAAAAATTAGAAGCAAAATTAAAGTTTATTGCTCCCAAGGGAAACGAGGAACAAGGTGTTGTTCAATTTAAGATAGAAGGAGATGTTTATTTAAAAAATTCTATATCTATAAGAGCTGGTTATAGTGCAAATGCAATAATAGTTTTAGAAAAAAAAGATAGTATTTTGGGAATTTCAGAAGCCCTTTTACAGTTTGATCGTAAAACTGAAAAGTCTTATGTAGAAGTAATGACTTCAAATCAAAAATTTGAAAGAAGAGATATTAAGACAGGAATAACTGATGGTATAAATGTAGAAATAATTTCTGGTGTTAAAATTGATGAAAAAATTAAAGTTTGGAATAAAACTGAATCTAAAAAAATTGAGGATAATGATGATAAGGGAGAAAACGAAGAAGATGATTTTGAAGATTAATAGATTGTAAAAAATTATGATAATTAATAACATTAAATATAAATTAAGTTTTGTCATTTTTTTATTGCATTTTTTCTATTTAAATGCTCAAAAGGAATATACTTTGGAGGAATGTGTGAATCTTGCAATAGAAAAAAATATAAGTATTAAACAATCATTAATTGATTTAGAAAATGCCTCAATTGAAAAAATAGATGCTATTGGAAATTTTCTTCCTCAAATCACAGCTCAATCACAGCATGTTTGGAATTATGGTTTAAGTCAAAATATTACTACTGGTTTAATAGAGAATTTGACAACTCAATTTACGTCAATTGGTTTAAATATAGGGATAGGTGTATATAATGGAAAAAGAAATTTAAATCAGATATATAGGTCTAATTTAAATTTATTAGCAAATGAATTTAAACTTCTGGATATGAAAGATGATATTGGGCTTTTTGTTGCAAATTCTTATTTGCAAGTAATGTTTAATAAAGAACTACTTCAGGTACAGAAATTACAGATTGAATTAACCAAAAAACAAATTGAAAGAACAAAAAAACAAATTTTAGCTGGTGTTCTTGTTCCTTCTGATATTCTAGAATCTGAAGCTAATTTAGCTTCTCAGGAACAATCTTTAATTCAAGCAGAAAATGCTTTTCATTTATCAAAAATAAACTTAGCTCAATCATTATTAATTACTGATTATGAAAATTTTTACATAGCAGAGGAAAGTCTAGATATTCCAATTTCACTGATTTTAGATAAGAAACCTAAAACTATTTATGAAAAAGCATTGACTTTTAGAAATGATGTTCAATTAGGGTTAACTAATATTGAGATTGCTGAAACTGACATTAATTTAGCTAAAAGCACATTGAAACCAAGTCTTTCTGCTTTTGTTGGATATAGTGGTAGAATAACTTATTCTGACAGGTTATCTCCAAATGGAAATTTTGAAGAATTTCCTATAGGTTATGTCAATAATACAGGAGATATTGTTAGTACTTCAATCCCTAAAACAAGTATAGTTGGTCCTATTTCATTTGTAGAACAATTATATAAAAATGATGGTCTGGCATATGGTGTTAACTTAAATATTCCAATTTTTAATGGATTTTCACTAAAAAATAATGTAAAAAGATCTAAGCTTAATTTAGAAAGAGTTAAGAATCAATTTGAACAAACTAAATTAGATTTAGAAAACACTATTAATCAAGCATATAATAATGCTAAAGGAGCATACAAATTATATGAGGCGGCCCAAAAAACTGTAATTTCAAGAAAAGAATCTTATGAATATGCTCAAAAAAGATTTGAATTAGGATCTCTAAATTCATTTGACTTTATTCAAGCAAAGCAACGTTATGAAATATCAATATCAGATCTTATAAGAGCTAAATATGATTATATATTTAAAATAAAAGTTTTAGAATTTTATTTTGGAATTGATATAAAAATTTAATAATTACTTTTTAATACCATAACACATCTATACCTTAGTGATTAAAAAAATATTTTCATGGCTATATATAATGATCATAAAGATATTCCTGGAAATCCTTCAATTGCAAAGAGTAGTAAAATTAAATTAAGAGAAGATGCCACTGCTGATTCATTGAAGGTTTTATCTTTACAAGACTGGAAATTTTGGAAATATAACGGTTATATAGTTGTAAAGGATGCAATTTCTAAAAGACAAGCTCAGAAAACAGCTTCTTTTTTGTGGGAGTTTGAGGAAAAAGTAACTGTCGATTCTTCAACTTGGTATACATCTCCACGTGCAGAAATTCAAATGAAAGAATTAGCTGGAACAGGAATGATAGAAGTTTATAATCATCAACTTTTGTGGGATAATAGACAGCAAAATAAAATTTATGAGGCTTTTGTTGATATATGGGGTATAGAAAAACTTTGGGTAACTATTGATCGTGCAAATTTGAATTTTCCTCTTCGTAAAGATTTTCAATATAAAAGTTTTATTCATTGGGATTATGATCTTGAAACTAGACCTCAAAATGTTCAAGGAGTGTTAGCTTTAGCTGATCAAACAGATATAAATATGGGTGGATTTCAATGTATACCATGGTTATATAGAAATTATGATATTTGGAAAAAATCACAACCAAAAGATCGAAATTATTTTCAACCCGATATTTCCAAACTGGAAGATAAAATAGTTAAGGTTCCATTAGAGGCTGGGGATTTATTAATTTTTAATAGTACTCAACCTCATGGAATAAGACCTAACAATTCGAAAAAAGTTAGAATAGCCCAGTATATATCTATGATGCCAGCAGAAGAACAGAATTTAGATTTAAAAAATTGGAGAATTAATTCTTGGAAAAACAGGATAGCTCCAGAGGGGCATGCATTCCCTGGTGATCCAAGAAATTGGGAGCTAACAAAATATCAAACTGCAAAACTTAATGATTTAGGGGAAAAACTTTTAGGTTTAAAGAATTGGTGAAAAAGATATTTTTATAGATTATGGATCTTAAGTTAAAGGGAAAAACAGCTTTTATAAGTGGATCTTCTCAGGGAATAGGGTATACTACAGCATTAAATTTACTGAAAGAGGGTGTTACTGTTTATATTAATGGCACAAATTGTTTAAAGCTTGAAAATGCAGTAAAGAGTCTTACTAATAAAATTTCAAATGCTAATATTTTTGGAATTGAAGGAGATTTATCTAATAATAAAGATTTAGAAAATATAAAAAATAAATTATCAAAAATTGATATATTAATTAATAATGTTGGAATATATAAATCTCAATCTTTTTTTAATACATCTAATGAAGATTGGTTAAAGCAGTTTAAAGTTAATTTTATGAGTGGAGTAGAGTTATCTAGGTATTTCTTGCCTAAAATGATTAAATCAAATTGGGGTAGAATAATATTTATCTCCAGTGAATGTGCTTTTTTAGTTCCTGAAGACATGATTTCTTATAGTACTTCAAAACTTGCTCTTCATGGATTATCAAGAGGATTATCACAGTTAACATCAGATACTGAAGTAACAGTAAATACAATTGTTCCCGGTTCAACTCTAACTCCAGGTGCAAATAAATTTTTGTATGAAATGGCTAAAAAAGAAGGTAAAACAACTAAACAGGTTGAAAAGGAGTTTTTTGATAAAGTAAGAACTTCCTCCATTTTAAAACGATTTGCAAAAGAAGATGAAGTTGCAAAAACTATCCTATATATGTGCAGCCCATTATCTATTGCAACAAATGGTTCTATAATTAAAATTGATGGTGGAACAACTGGAGGTATAAATTAATAATAATTTGTGTTTGAGAATTACAGTTTTATTGATATAAGTATCATTTTTGGATATTTTGCTATTATCTTGTGGATTTCAAGGTGGGCCTATAAAGGAAAAAATAATTCTGAGTTATCAAAAGTTGATTATTTTCTTGCTGGAAAAAGTCAAGGATGGCTTGTCGTTGGAGCTTCATTATTTGCTTCAAATATTGGATCAGAGATTATTTTAGGTGTTTCAGGAGCAGGGGCTAGTGGAAACATGCCTTTGGCTAATTTTGAAATTTTAGCTTCATTAATTCTTATATTATTTGGCTGGTTTTTTGTCCCTTTTTATATAAGATCAGGTGTTTATACTATGCCTGAATTTTTAGAAAAAAGATATTCTTTAGCTTGCAGAAATTATTTGTCTGTCGTATCTATTATTACTTATGTAATAACTAAAATTTCTTTAATAATTTTTGCTGGAGCTCTGGTTTTTGAAACTATGGGTATTCCATTTTGGACAGGAGCAATTGTTATTGTATTTGCTACAGGTTTTTATACTGTATTAGGGGGGCTTAAAGCCGTAATTTATACTGACATGGTTCAGGCTTTTATATTATTAATTGGATCTATATTAGTAACTTTTTTTGGACTTTATCATATTGGAGGCTGGGATGAATTAATTTCTATTTTAGATAAAGCTTCTTTTATTGATGGTAATCCAGAAGTAAGTGATTATTTTAACTTATGGAGACCCATAAATGACAATGATTATCCTTGGACTGGAATGCTTTTTGGAGCTCCAATTTTAGGTGTTTGGTATTGGTGTACAGATCAATATATTGTTCAAAGAGCTTTATCAGCCAAAAATTCAATTGTTGCAAGAAAAGGTGCTCTTTTTGCAGGATATTTAAAAATACTTCCTGTTTTTATTTTTTTCTTACCAGGAGTTATTGCATTTGCTTTAATGCAAAAAGGTATTATTAATTTTTCATTAGATAATGCTGATCAGGCTTTACCTGCAATGATTAGTAACTTTTTACCTGTAGGAATAAAAGGAATTGCAATTGCTGGACTTCTTGCTGCTTTAATGAGTTCATTATCTTCTGCATTTAATTCAAGTTCTACTCTTCTAACTATAGATTTTTATCAAAAATATAAACCTAAAGCTACTGAAAGTCAATTGGTTTCATTTGGTCGTATTTCTACCCTATTACTTGTTTTCATAAGTATTGGATGGATACCATTTATGAAAACTTTGATGTCAGGAGGAATTTTTCATTATTTACAAAGTGTTCAAGCCTATATTTCGCCGCCAATAGCTTCAGTTTTTCTTTTTGGGTTATTATATAATTGGATTAATTCTAAGGGTGCGATAATTTCTCTTTGGACGGGTTTTATTATCGGTATTTTTAGATTAGTATTTGAATTTTTATCAAAAGAGGGTACAATAATTGTATCCAAAGACACTTTTTTATTTTATTTTTTACAAATAAATTTTCTTCATTTTGCTTTATTTCTATTTATTTTGTGTTCAATTATTCTAATTGTTGTTAGTAAATTAAGAAGTAAACAAATAATTAAAAATATTGAGGGATTAACAATTAAAACCAGAGAAAGAATAAATGATTCACAGAAATTTAACGATATATTTTTTTCAATAATTCTAGTAATTATCGTTTTATTGCTTTGGTTAGTTTTTAGTCCATTAATAATGGGGTAAAGAAATATGGACTATCTATTATATATTGAAACTTCAACAAAAAATTGTTCTGTAGCAGTCTCTTCTGCATTTCATTTATTAGCTATAAAGGAGCTTAATTCTATTAACTATAGTCACTCAGAAAATTTACATGTTTTCATAAATGATGTATTAAAAGAAGCTAAAATAGATGTTAAGGATTTAAGTGCTGTTGTAATAGGAAAAGGACCAGGATCATATACTGGTCTTAGAATAGGAACAGCTTCTGCAAAAGGGTTGTGTTATGCCCTAAATATTCCCTTGATTTCTATTAATTCTTTAGAAATTATGTCTCAAAAAATTTCAGTACTTCCAAATCAATTGTTAATTCCGATGATTGATGCTCGAAGATCTGAGGTTTATACAATGATTTTAGATCATAATAAAAAAATTGTAAAAAATACATGGGCTGAAATATTAACTTCTAATTCCTTTGTGGAATATGCAAATAATAAGATTTGTGTTTTTTTTGGTGATGGATCAATAAAATTTAAATCAATTAAACCAAAAGTTAAAAATATTTTTATTGAGAATGAATGTTTCCCTTCAGCAAAGAATATGATTTTAAAGGGTTATAAGTTGTTTAAAAAGAAAAAGTATGAGTCAGTAGCTTATTATGAACCTTTTTATTTGAAAGAGTTTATTTCTACTAATTCAAACAAGAAAAAGATAAATTAACCATTTATTGCTTCAACTTTATTTACAATTCCAGGCATCATTTCTTTAAGAATATTCTCAATGCCATTTTTTAATGTAAAAGTTGAAGAAGGACAACCGCTGCATGCGCCTTGTAAGACAACCTTTAATATTTTTTCTTTAGGATCGTATTTTTGAAAAGCAATATTGCCTCCATCTGAAGCAACTGCAGGTTTCACATATTCATCAAGAACTTTTATAATTTGGTTTTCTGTTGAGTCAAATTCTTCTAAGTTTAGATAAGATTTAGATTTTTTTGTAGAAAAATCCGGATTTACAATTGTTTTTTCTTCTTGAATGTAATTTTTAATAAATTCTCTGAGTTCTAATATAACTTCGTCCCATTTACAAATTTCATATTTTGTTATGGAGATATAATTATAATCCATAAAAATTTCTTTTACATAGGGATAATGAAATAATTTTTGAGCTAGTGGAGAATCTTTTGCTTCATCAATATTTTTGAATTCAAAGGTTGATGATACAAGAGGTTTATTAGTTACAAATTTCATTACAGCTGGATTTGGAGTACTTTCAGCATAAATACTTACAGGAATTTTTTCATTATTATAATTATTTAATACTATTCCACCATCATTTAAATAATCTTCTATTTGTTTAGAAACTTCTTGAATTACTTCATTCCATTCTAAAATATTAAAACGTTGGATTTCAATTTTTGATTTAGAAACTATTACACATTTCACAAATGGTAGATAAAAAAGTTGTTTTACTAGTGGTGAATCAATCGCTTCATCAACATTATTGAATTTTTTTTCAGAATTAATGCTTATGGGCTTGTTAATTTCAAATAACGCCCAATCTTTACCAATTTGAGAATTTCCTATTATTTTAAAATTACTCATTGTAGACAAATTAAAAAAAACTGCTTTAACAGTTTTTTACAGTTTTACTATACTTTTAGAATTAGTTTTTTTTAAAATCCTAATTCTTGTTTAACTTCAGCACTTAAGTTCTTCCCTTTAGCCATAATTACACTTCCTCCAGTACTAGAATCTAAAACATAATCGAAACCTTGAGCAGAAGCAACTTTTTCAATAGCTTTTCGGGCTTTGTCATATAGTGGTTTCATCATTTCTGCACTTCTTTTTTGTAATTCTTGACTTGCACTATCTCTAAATTCTTGAATTCTTTGTTGCATACCTTCTAATTCTGATTGTCTTTGTTTGTTTATTAATTCAGTTTGATTCTGGACATCACCAGCATAAGTTTGTGCTTTAGTTTGAAATTCTCTTGCAGAGGATTCTAATTCTTTAGCATACTGTTCTTCTAGTTTTTTTAATTCTTTTTGGGCAGCAATTACTTCTGGCATTTCACTTATTAACTCTTGTGTGTTTATATGAGCTACTTTAGATTGAGCACTGATTTCGATTAATGGTATAAGAGTGAAAATTATACTTATAAACAGTGTTGTTAAATTTTTCATAATCTTATTATATTAATTTTTTTTTGCGATACTTCTTAGGGCTTCTATTTTTTCTTTTCTATCTTGAATTTTTTGGTTTCTTTTTATTCTTTTTAAGACTAGGTCGCTAATATCGTAATTTTTTGCGGAATATAGCATTGTTCCATCTGAAGATCTATCAAAAATATAGTCATATTTTTTTTCTTCAGCTATTTGTTTGACTATACTTAGTACTTGATCCTGAATTGGTTGTAATAATTTTATTTTTTGTTTTATCATGTCTCCTTGAGATCCGAATCGTTTTTCTTGAAGACTTATTAATTCTAAAGCAAAATCTTCTATTTCTAATTCTTTATCTTTAATTAATTCAGGAGTAAATAAAACTTTTTCAATTGTTAATTGATCTTGATATTTTTTTAATTGGATTTTTTTTAATTCAATTTCTTTTTTCCAATCTAAAATATTATTATCCAATAATCTATTAGATTTTTTATATTCTTCAATATTATTTAGAATTATGTCCATATCAATGTAACCGACCCTAGCTCCTTTCTGTGCTTGAGAATTCATTAGAGTAAAGAGTAAAAAATAAAAAATATAATTTTTAAACATATTATTATAACGTAAAAATTGATTATATATTTTTTGAAATCTGATAGTTAATACTATTAATGAAAAATTAAAATTGTTGCCCTATAACAAAATGTGTTTCCCATCCGTTAGGTTCTGTTGAATTAGGATCTACATTGTCAAAACCATAACCAAAGTCAATTCCTAATAAGCCAAATGCGGGCATGAATATTCGAACTCCTAATCCAGCAGATCTTTTTGAATTGAATGGATCAAAAGATCGAAAAGTGTCGTAACCATTTCCTGCTTCTAGAAAGGTTAGACCATAAATAGAAGCTGTGGGTTTTAATGTAATTGGATATCTTAGTTCAACAGAAAATTTGTTATAAATTATAGATCCATCTCTACTTGATAAGGATTGGTTTTCATAACCTCTTAATGCTATTGTTTCCCTTCCATCCATAGAATAGTTTACCATTCCATCACCTCCTAAATAGAATCTTTCAAATGGGATATTTCCTCTATCTTGATTGTAAATTCCTAAAAATCCAAAATCTGCTTGAGTTTTTAGAACTAATTTTTCAATTAATTTAGTATACCAAGTTCCATTAAATTTTATTTTATAATATTCAAGCCATTTGAATTTTTCTTGATCTATTTTATCTATTAAAGGATTTCCTTTTATGTCTTGAAACTCAGGAAGGTCTCCTAGTTTACTGTAATTTCTTCCAG
>Ga0310121_10000474_pt1 | contig 44229 bp, 45 predicted proteins | sample CB27_Tmax_986_MG_FD_203504 | JGI IMG/M metagenome (GOLD analysis project Ga0310121, IMG submission 203504) | Marine microbial communities from Western Arctic Ocean, Canada - CB27_Tmax_986 | ecosystem: Environmental > Aquatic > Marine > Oceanic | place: Canada: Western Arctic Ocean | collected... | reverse complement strand
GCGAGAAGACCCGGTAGCCCGAGAGCATGTCCTCGAAGCGGCTGCCGAAGATGCGGCCGACGATCTCGGTCAGCAGGCTGTTGCCGAAGCGGTGCCCACGACGGTAGTCCTCCGCCGACGCGATCACGCGCCGGCCGTTGACCATGTCGAGGTTGTCCGCCACGAGCCGCTGGACCAGCGCCGGCGCCGCCGTCGGGTCATAGGTGTCATCACCGTCGACCAGGAGATAGACGTCCGCCTCGATGTCGGCGAACAGCCGTCGCACGGCGTTGCCCTTGCCGAGCAGCGGTTCCTCGACCACGAGGGCCCCGGCCTCCGACGCGATCGCCGTGGTGCCATCAGTCGACCCGTTGTCGCCGACCACCACCAAAGCCCCCGGCAGCGCCGACCGAAAGTCGGCCACGACCTTGGCGATCGTCGCCGCTTCGTTGTGGCATGGAATCAGCACCGCGACCTGCAACGTTTCGGCGTCGCTGGCGGCCTCGATCTGTTCCGCGAACGTGGGTTGTGCTGTCGTCACGATGTCACCTCCCAGAGCTGGATCCCGACCGCTTCGGGCACCGCGATCGGCGTCAGCCAAGCCGGCGCTTCGCCCCGCAACAGGCGCTCGCGCAGCGACGTCTCACCTGCGCTCGACGAGAAGAAGACAGCCTCCTTCTGTGACGGGCAGAGCAGCACGATGTCCACTTCTCGCCGCTCCACGATCGAGAGAGCGACGTCGTCGTCCGGCGTGGTCAGGGCATCGTAAGTGTCGAGAATCGTGGCGTCGTTGCGGTGATACGGACCGGTCAGCACCTTATGGTCTGTCCGATAAAGCAACTCTGAGCCGTAAAAGATCGACGTTAAGATCACGCGTGGCTCGTCGCCCAACCCATCCGGTCCATTCAGGTGTGCTGCGGCGGCCTGGAGATCGCAGCTCGCCGGAATCTGCGACTCGCGGGCCTGGGCCGGGTCGTGCGCGCCCAGCGTCGACAGGCCGAGTCCGAGAACCGGCAGGCCGGCCAGGAGGAACGAGGCGAGCCAGATCGCGCCGAACCCCCGCACGAGCTCGTTTGATCGGTGCTGGAGCCGGCGGTGGGCACGCAGCAGCACCAGGCTGACCCCGATCGCCAGCGGCACCTCCGCAAAGGGCGCGATCCGAACGTGCTGCAGCGTCAAGCCGAAGAAGACGGCCAGCAAGCCTGCCAGCCCCAGCCAGATCGCCCAGTCGGCCTCGTGACGTCGTCGTCAGGCCAAGCCAAGCATGATCGGCAGAACGACCAACCCGGAGCCGATGAAAAAGAAGTAGTCGCCCGTCGTCTCTGCTCCGCTCGGCAGGAGCGGCGCTAACTCGGCGACCCGGTCGAAGAAGGCCGCGTCGAGCCGGGGATCCAGCTCTGCGAACGGTCCCTCCAAGATGCCGGGGAACGCCGTCAGCAGCGCGGCGATGCCCAGCATGCCGCCACCCGCACCCACCAGCCCGCGCTCCCCGGTCCCGCCCCGGGCGAAGCCGACCGGAACGGCCCAGCCCGCCTGGCGTAGCCAGATCGCAAACCAGAACGACAGCAGCGCCGTCGCGATGCCCAGATGCACGACCGAGAGCCGGTCGTACTCGATCGCGAGGATGTCGGACAGCGGTCGTTCCAGCACCAGCGCGATCGCCAGCGCCCCCCAGAGACCGGCACCGAAGCGCACGTTCGGGCGCAGCCGCGACTCGCCGTCGCGTAGCCAGGCGAAGCCCGGCACCGTCGCGGCCAGGGTGACCCAAACCAACGACTCCGCCGCGACCCACATACTGAGTCCGGCGACGACTCCCGCGAACAGGGCGGCTCTGTCGGCGGCCCGATTCGCCCAGCCTCTGGCCCCGGCCGAGCTAGAGCACGCACCAGGAACCCGATCCCGACGACGAGCAGCAATAGCTGCAACGTATGGTGATCCGCCCGGCTCGCCAGGCTGTTGAACATGATCGCGGGCTGAGCGAGGAGCACAGCCATCGCCAGCCACGACCCGCGCCGCCCCAGCAGGGGGCGCGTCGCCCAGGCCATCGCGAAGAGCGTGCCGAGCTGGAGCAGCGGCGAGGTCAACGAGCCCGACCAGAACAGCGCCCGCTCATGGCCCAGGAACGGCTCCAAGACCCAGCCGCCCAGCAGAATCAAGACGTCGAACGGGCGGGTCCAGTGCAACGTGTCACCCAGCGGCACGTTGCTGTCCACGATCAGGTTGTCGAACCAGCCGCCGCCCGACCACAGGGCATCCACGCGTACCAGCCGCATGTAGGAGTCGGGGCCCTTCAGTTCGCCATCCAGCACGGGAGAGAAGTCCGAGACGACGGCGAGCGCATGGATCGGCGCCTAAAGCGCTGCCAGAGCCAGGAATGGCCGTGCCGCCTGCCAGGAGATTGGACCGCCCACCGCCCCGCCTCCCTAGACCGCCGCGTTCGACGTCATCACAACGATGCCCGTCACGATCAAGCCCGCTCCCAGCATCGTCATCACCGTCAGCGACTCCGAGAGGAAGAGCGAACTCAAGAGCGGCACCAAAACGAACGACAGCGCGAAGAATGGGTAGGCGCGCGACAGCGGTGTCGACTGCAGGACGAAAACCCACAGGCAGGTCATCGTGCCGTACAGCGCCAGCCCGCCCAAGAAGTGCGGGTTGAGCGCAAGCTGGCGCACCGCATCCACCACGCCCGAGGCCGAGACGGAGTCGGCTGCGAGCTTCCACAGGATCTGCCCGCTCGCAATCCCGAGCACCACCGTCAACGTCAAAATCGTCTGCACCGCTGACATGCGGTCCTCCAGGGACGCGACGAAGGATCCATTCCGCCGGAATCGACGGACGCGATCCCTCTCGGCCCTTGCACCGATGATCGGCAGGCGATCTTCGAGCCACACGAGCACGGCCTGTGCTGGGCCCGCGAGCCGGTTCGTCGTGGTCGTTCTAGTTCCCTAGGGGATTACCCGGTGTTGCATTTGAGGGCCACTCTGCGGGGGTGGTCGCGTGCGCCCCGGGCGACTGGTGGCTTGCCCGCTCGCGTCGGCTTCATCCCCAGGTCCGGGCCCGATGTGCCCCCGTCGAATCGGACCTACCGTCTTCTTGCTGGTCAGGCGGGGTGGTCGTCACACCCCTAGCCCGGCAGCCCGCAGCCTCACTACACGGCTCTTGCGATTTCCACGCTCCTCGCAAGAGCTGAGGCTGCGGCCTGACTCAACTCGACGGCGGCTTCCCGATCAGGTCTAGTAGCTCCGGCAGCTCGGAGATCGTGAGCTGGCCCAGCCGCGGCCGGCCACGCGCGAACGCGATCTCGGTTGGGTCTTCGATCAGGACGGTTCGCATCCCCAGCGCCGCGGCCCCCGCCATGTCAGTGTCCGGCGTATCCCCCACGAAGACCGCTTCGGCCGCAGCGCAGCCGGCCTCCGCCAGCGCCTGCTGGAAGATCGCAGGGTGTGGCTTGCAGGAGCGCGCCGTCTCGCTGCTCAGCAGATGGTGAAAGATCTCCCGCACGCCGAGCGTCGCAACCATCGCGTCCAGTTCACTGTCGTCGGCGTTCGAGACCCCACCCAGGTGCAGGCCACGCTCGCGCAACGCCTCGAGAGTCGACTGCATACCGGGCCGCGGTTCGATCCCATCGAGCACCATGTGCGAGGTGCGCCTCACCATCGCCCGGCCTTCTGCCTCCGACCATCTCAGCCCCAGTAACGACACCGCTTCGCGGAAGCCGCTGATTGCGACATCGACGTGCAGGTAGAACGGCAGCGTCTTGGCCTGCTCGAAGGCGGACTCCATGCCCCGGTGGAGCGCGTCGAAGACGGACTGGTGATCATCGTGGTCAAGTGCCTCGGCAAGGATCGCGGCTCGACGTCGGCGGCTGTCCATCGTCGTCGTATAGGAAAACAGCGTCCCGCCGAAGTCGAACAAGACCGCCTTTGTGACCGGCACCTCGTACCTGCTTTCGCCGCCCCTGCTCCAGACCCGGTTCCGCAGGCAGGCTAGCCCGAGGTCGTCACGCTCGGCTGCTCGCCGGATCGGTCGCGCGCCGCGATCGCCACGACCACCAAAGCGATCCCAGCCGCCTCCGTGGCGGCCGGGACTTGGCTCAGTATGGCGAAGCCCATCAGCGCCGCCGTCGCCGGCAAGAGCGCCGTCAGCAGCGCGAACCGCCCTGGGGACAGCCGTCGGAAGACGACCTGGTCGATCGCGTACGGGATCGCGTTTGAGAGCAGACCCACCGTGAGCCCGGCCGGAAGCAACCACCAGCGATCGGCCAGCGGCCCAAGGAACGGTACGCCGATGGGCGCGATCACGAGCGCGCCCAAGGCCATACCCAGCCCCAGGCCTTGCAGCGACGCCGGTCCGGTCGCAACCCGCGCCCCCAGCACGATGTACCCCGCCCACAACGACGCCGACAGCGCCGCGAAGGCGAACCCCACCGGTTCCCCCGCCAGTGTCACCTCACTCAGCAAGACCACCCCCACGGTCGCCACTGCCAGCGATGCCGTATTGCGCCGCGTCCGTGAGAGCCACACCGCTACCGCGATCGGTCCCATGTACTCGATCGCAACGGCGGTGCCCAGCTGCAGCCGGTCGATCGCCATGTAGAAACTCAGATTCATCAGCGCCAGGTTGATCCCGAACGCACCCGCGATGAACAACTCACGACGCGACCAGCGTCGTTGCGTCAACTGCCGCCAGGGCCGGGTCCACCCCACCACGATCAACGCCGCGCCGCTCACCCGCAGCCAGGCCACGGCCGGCGGGTCCAGATAGTCAAACAGGTTGACCGCTAGCGAGGCGCCCGCGTACAGCGAGATCGCAGAGGCGACGAACAGCGCCTCCGGAGCGGCCGCCATCGGCGCACTGCCGCGCACCTCCGTCGGAGGCGATACCTGTTGCTGCACTGGCATGGTTCGCGCCACCCCCGGACGTGCGGAACACGGTAACGCTGCGCACAGCGGCGGAGGTGGTTGCGTTGTTCGCCTTGAACGCAGCGCCCGAACTCAGGCCTTCACCTGATACTCATCCGCATGAGAGCTCGCGAGGCTGTGAAGGACATCACGAAGATGATTTGGGGGACCCAAGATGACCACCGGACCATGGCAGCCTCTCCGTAAGGAGCGCATCTCACGACGCAGCCTGCTCAAGGGAGGCGCCGGCGCATCCGTGGGAGCGGCCGGGCTGGTCCTCGTCGGCTGCGGCGATAACGACGATGAGACGATCCGCGAACTGCTCGACGAGATCAACGGACTCGAGGACGAGCTCGACGAGGTGGAGGTCGACGGCGGAGCGAGCGGCGCCGGCGCACCGATCCGTTACCCCCGCCGGCGCATCGCCGCTGTCTCCGACCTGCGCGAAGGCGAGCCGCTTCGCTTCGACTACCTGCTCGTCGGTCAGTCTTCGCTGCTGATCAAACTTGGCAAGCCCGCCGCGGGGGGCGTCGGGCCCGACGGCGACATCGTCGCCTTCAGCGAACTCTGCACACACATGGGTTGCCCCATCGCTTCGATGTACAGGCCGGACTCGGCCACCGTCGGCCCTTGTGCCGGCCACTTCACCATGTTCGACCTCACCCATCGGGGCATGGTCGTGATCGGGCAGGCGACCGAGAACCTGCCGCAGGTCATTCTCGAACTCGAGGGAGACGATGTCGTCGCGATCGGCGTCAACGGCATCGTCTACGGCTACCGCGACAATCTCGCCGATGGCGAGCTTGCCGGTGAGGGGGCCTAGCGATGGCGACAATTCCCGCCGAAACCCCCAAGATCCGCGTCCCGCTGCCGCCGACCGATGCCAAGGTGGTTACCACGGCCTGCGAATACTGCCCCGTCGCCTGCGGCTACAAGGCCTACATCTGGCCCGTCGGCGAAGCCGGCGGCCCCAGCGCCGACAGCAATGCGCAGGCGACTGACTTTCCGTCGCCTGTCCCCTCCGGCCGTTGGCCCTCTCCCAACATGCACACGACCGTCACGATCGACGATCGCCTGCAGAACGTGATCGTCCTGCCGAACCCGGACGCCGATGTCGTCAACGTGGGCGGTAACCACAGCGTCCGCGGCGGCACGTTGGCGTTGAAGCTGTACCGCCCCGACGGGCCCACCCGCGACCGACTCCAACGGCCGATGCTGCGCGTCAACGGCACGCTCCAGCCGATCGGCTGGGAGGCGGCGACTGACATCATTGCCCAGATGATTCGCCACACCGTCGACAAGCACGGCGAGCTGGCGACGGGCTTCAAGCACTTCTCCTACTAGTACTTCCAGAACACCTACGCGATCACGAAGTTCGCGCAGGGCGCCATTGGAATGCCTAACGTTGCGCCGCATCAGAACACCGCGGGCGGCACCGACACGCCCGGTCTCGACGACTCCGGGGTCGATTCTTTCAGCGCCTCGTACGAGGACTACAAGGAAGCCGACGTGCTCATGATCCTGGGCACCGACCCGTATGAGACCAAGACCGTCGCCTTCACTCAGTGGATCGCACCGGTCGGGGCGACGATCATCCAGGTCGACCCGCGCAAGACGTTCACCGCCAGTTACGCCGAGGCCAACGGCGGCCTCCATCTCCAGGTCAATCCCGGCACTGACGCTTGGGCGATCATGGCGATCGCACGCCTGATCCTCGAAGAGGGCTGGCAGGACGCCGACTTCGTCCGTGACTACGCGACCCAGACACGAGACGAGATCGAAGCCGACTCCGGCTGGCGACGACGTGCCTTCGGCCGCACCTGGGACGAGTTCCAGGCGGAGATCCTGACGGAGGACGAATACACGCTTGGCCGCGCCTCTGACATCACCGGTGTTCCTGCGGACAAGCTGCGGCGCGTGGCGGAACTGCTCGCCGCGCGCCGCAACGGGGAGCGACCCAAGTCGAGCTTGCTTTACGAGAAGGGTCTCTACTGGACCCACAACTACGAGAATACCGCCGCGCTCGGCAATCTGTCCGTCCTGATCGGAGCGCGAGGCAAGCCCGAGCGGGCCACCTCCCGCATGGGTGGTCACCAGCGCGGCGGCGCCAGCGGTGCGCCCTATCCCTTCGACAAGTCCCCCACCGAGTACCGCGACCCCAGCGGCGAAGTGCACAAGCTGGAGATGGACACCGACCGTTGGCACGTGCAGGGCCGCACCCGCATGGTCTGGTCGTTCGGCAACGATTGGGTCAACGGCTCCGGTGCGTCGCACCACCTGGTGTCACGCCTGCGCGAGATGACACGCGAGACGGAGCCGCAGGTCTCCAGCGCGGTCCCCGCCACCGCCGTCGACCAGCTCAAACAGCGGCTCGACGCGGGCGGCATGTTCATCGTCCAGTCCGATATCTACCCCAACGACCGGACGGAGTTCGCCGATCTGGTCCTACCTGCGGCCACCAGGGGCGAAGAGGAATTCGTGCGCAACAACGCCGAGCGCCGCATGCGACTCTACGGCAAAATTATGGACCCGCCCGGGGAGGCGATCCCAGACTGGAAAGCAGTCTCGCTCGTCGCGCAAAAGATGGGCTTCGACGGCTTCGACTGGGCCGACTCGAACGAGGTCTTCGAGGAGCCGGGCCCCCGCTCCGGCGGTCGCAAGGATTACAAGAAGCTCGTCGAGTAGGCGCAGGAGACCGGCACGGCGGTCCATGATTTCCTGCGCGAACTTGGCACTTCTGGGATCCAGACCCCAATCGTGATCGGCTACGATGGCCGCCCCACCGGCACCCCACGCTTGCACACCGATCTGAAGTTTAAGGGTTCCAACGGCAAGTCGAACTTCGTCACCGCCGACCTCGACGCAATCAAGGATCGCCAGGCCTTGCTCGGCCCCAACAGTGACGAGTTCTGGGTCCTCAGCGGTCGTGTCAACCATCTTTGGCAGAGTCTCTACGACGACAAGCGTAAGCCGCACTTGATCCAGCGCTACCCGGTCTCCTTCATCGAGATCAATCCAGACGATGCGACGCGGCTCGAGGTCATCAGCGGCGACCTCGTCGCTCTCGAGAGCGACCGCGTGCGCACCGCCGACGCTGATCGCGCCCTTGGCGAGATCAGCGCGGTTGCCTATGTCAGCGACAGCGTTCAGCCGGGGACGATCTTCGCGATGTTCCACTACCCGGGCTCGCCCGTGAACGCGGTCGTCACGGCAGACGCGGCCAGCTCGCCGATCAATCCTCGGCAGCCGTTCAAGTTTGGGCGGACACGTCTGACTCGAATCGGCTCCACCGACCTAGCCGACGTCATTCCGTTCGCGCCCAGAAACGTCGTCTAGCGGCGGAAGCCGCGAACCCCACCACGCCTTGCGAAGGAGGCTGCCGCGCCAATTCCGTGGTGACTGACTAGCTCAGGACTTCGATGAAGACGGAGATGCGACCGGCGACCAGGGGCGCCAGCAGCTCGAATGCCGCCTCTGAGAGGTCGATGTGAGCCGCACCGAGTAGGCCGGTGTCCTGGACGACGACCTCGACCGAGCCCTCCGCGCTGGACACGCGCAGGCGGGTGCCGCAGGGCCAGCTCGTCGCCGCCGCGATCGTCGCGTCGCTGGGGCTGTAGATCCCGCCGCAGTACATGGGATTCCCGGCCAGCGATGGGTGATAGAAAGTCGCCTCACCCGCGATGCCGGCCGCGCTAAACGGATCTTCGCTCTCGCGCAAGAACTGCGCCGAAGCCCAGCCCTGCACGCCACCGAATGTGACTTGCCACCACTCGAATCCGCCACTGTCGAACGCGGGATCGCCGTGCACGTCCACCAGCGACCCGACCGCCATGCACGTGATCGGCGTGTTCCCTGCCGTTGTCGGCACGGTGCGCAGATTGAGGCAGCCCGGTCCGAGCACAAAGGCGACGCGCGTCGTCTCCAGCTCAGGGTCTGGTTCGACCGGGTCGGGCTCGTCGGGCTCGTCGGGCTCCGGTGTCTCTTGTGGCGGCGCTTCGGGCGCATCCTGCGACCACAACGCCGCGGCGGTGACCTCAACCCAAACCGCCTGGTTCGAGCCGAGCTGGACCAGCGTGTTCAATTGGGCCGGAGCGAGCGCGTGGTAGCTGTCGTAGCGCTGGCGTGAGGCGTCGAACGCGTGCAGCGCGACGAACGTGTCGCCCAGCGACGCGATGGCATCCGTCACGCTCGCGCTGGGGCCACGCCAGGTCACCAGGTTGAATCCGGCGTCGAGTGGGATGCTGGCCGGGGCCGGATCGGTCGGCAAGGCCCAGGCCAGCGGAGCGTCGCCGGCGGAAAAGATAAACGTCCCCGCTCCGGCATTCAGCGCTGCCAACGTGTTGATCTGCGCCGGCGTGTCCGCCCCCCAGCGCAGGAACTCTTGCGTCGGACTGTCGTAGGCGAAGACCGTGCGCAGCTCGACCGGCAATGCCAATAACTCCGGGCCGATCAGACCGCCCACCGGCCAGGAAACCAGATTCCAACCGGGGAACAGCACGCCCGACGTTGGAGTTGTGCTGCTGACTGAGGGCAGTTCGAGCTCGGGCTCCTCGATCGGCGCCAGCTGCGCTGAGCCGTTCGTTGAAACGAATTGCAACCCGGCGTGGGCGCCGAATTGGGTCGTCGCCGGCAGGTCGGTCCCCTCGAGAGCGTAAGGACCGCTGAACGGCAGCGTGGCCAGGATTTGTCCATCGCCGAACGTCTGATGCACGGCGTAATGGATGTGTGCCAGCCCGTTGTTGCCGGCGAAGCCGGGCGGAGCGACCGTGCCGAGGAAGTCGCCGACTGAGACCATGGTGCCCCGCTGAAGACCGGCCGCCGGGAATAGATGGCAGAGCAAGATCTCATTGCCCAGCGAATCGCTGATCGTGAGGCACTCGGTCGAGACGAAGCCCAGCCTTCCAGCTACCGGGGACGCGACGACAGAGCCCGTCGTCGGCGCGTCCACGCGCACAATGTCGAGGGCGTAGGGGTCCTCGCCGAAGTGCGTCGCGGTGTTGTAGCCCGATGTGATCTGCCAGACGGACCCGGACTGACCAAAGAGCGGCAATCCGGCGGATTGCGCCGATACCTGCCCAAACGAAGATGCCGCCGTCGCGGTGACGACGAGCAGGACGAAAAGCAGCAGTGCGCCCATCCGACGATGCGTCATGGCGGCCTACTTTGGACCATGCGGGAGCACGGATCCAGGCGGAACGCGTAGCCTCCGGCGAGCAACCAACATCCTCGGCGTGCTCCGCACGCCACCCCGATCCACCCTAATGCGCCGCTGAAACGTCGTCGAGCTTATGGGCCACCGCTAGTGGCTCCTGCCCCGCGGGCTGAGGACGCCACCGCTGCGACTGGGTTGTCGCCAAGCACGCCGCTACCATGGGCCGCGATCGACCTCAGCGCCCGCGTAGCGATACTCTAGGAACGTTCGGAATGCCTCGCGACACATTTCACGTCATGTTCCGAGTGGTCTCCAAAAACGCGATCCCGGATGCGGTATTCGAAGCCGCGCGCGAAGTCCTGCCTGTTTTCCGCAAGCAGCCCGGTTTCCAGGGCAGCACGCTCTTTCGCAGCCATGACAGCAAACTGCTCGTGAACCACTTGCGCTGGGATTCCAAGGGCGACCACGAGGCCTGCCGCTCCTGCGCCGACTTCGGGGCGGTCGCGGACGCTTGGGCAGCCATCTTCGCGGCGGGCAAGGTAGAAGTGCAGACGTTCGAGACGCTGGCCGAGACCGTGGCTCCACGTAAGATGCGCAAGCACCGAAAGGCCAAGCTCGCGGCATGACTGATCAGGCCCCACTCCCACTCGAGGGCGTTCGCATCACCGACTTTTCCTGGATCGTCGCCGGTCCCCAGGCCACGCGAATCTGCGCCGATCTCGGCGCGGAGGTGATCAAGGTCGAAAACGAGTCGCATCTCGACTCCATCCGCCTGGGCTTGCCGCAGCCTGACATCGAGCCGTCGTACAACAGCAGTGGATTCCACTCCAACCTCAACCGCAACAAGTTGAGCATCACCGCCAACATCCACCATCCCGGTGGACGTGAAGTGGTGGAGCGGCTGATTGCGGTCTCGGACGTCGTGATCGAGAACTACAGCGCCGGCGCGTTCAGCCGCATGGGTTTCGACTACGAGCGGCTGCGCGAGTTGCGGCCCGACATCATTTACGTCTCGCTTTCCGGCTTCGGGCACCTCGGTCGCGACGCCTCATACGTCACCTGGGGACCCACCGCTCAAGCCGTCTCCGGCTGCACACAGATGTCGGGGCTGCCCGACCAGGATCCGGCCGGCTGGGGCTATTCCTACCTCGATCACTCGGCCGGCTACTACGGCAGCATCGCGGTCTTGATGGCGTTGCATCACCGCGCCCGTACCGGGCAGGGCCAGCATGTCGACATGGCACAGATCGAGACGGGCATGGTGCTCTGCGGCGTGCCGATGCTGGATTACCAGGTCAACGGCCGCGCATACGAGCGCGTCGGCAACCGCTCGCGTTATCCTGCCATCGCGCCCCACAACACCTACCGCTGTGAGGGCGACGACCGCTGGATCGCGATCGTCGCCGAGACGCAGGAGCAGTGGACCACCCTCTGCGACGTCCTCGGTCTGGACTGCGACGACGATCCACGCTTTGCGGACAACGAGAGCCGCAAGCAGAACGAGGATGCCCTCGACGCCACGATCGACGCCGCGACCAGGGGCCACGACCCGGTCGATCTGATGCTGGCGCTCCAGGCGCGCGGCGTCCCGGCCGGGCTGTGCCAGCGCAGCGACGACAAGATGGAGCGTGACCCCCAACTCGCCGCGCGCGATTTCTATCCCACCGCCACGCATCCGGTCCTGGGCGAGCACCGCTTCGAGGGCTACCCCGTGCACTTCTCCAACGCGCGCTGGCGCCTCGACGGCGGAGCGCCCCTCTTCGGCGGGGACAATCACGATGTGTTGACCCGCTTGCTCGGCTACTCGGACGACGAAGTCGCCACGCTGCTGGCCGAGGCCGCGATCTGATGGGCCCACTACTAATGGCCCACTACTGATGACCGGCACGCTGCCTGACGGGCCGCTCGAAGGACTGCGCGTGATCGAAGTCGGCGACCGCGGCGAGATCGCGGGTAAACTGCTGGCCGACGCCGGGGTGGATCTGATCCGGGTTGAGCCTCCCGAAGGAGCTCGCAGCCGCGGGCTGCCGCCGTTCGTCGATGACGACCCCGCCCAGACCAGCCTCTCGTACGCCGCGCGCAACACATCCAAGCGCTCGGTCACGCTCGACCTCGCTGCGCCGGGTGCAGGCGAACTTTGGGCCAAGCTTGTCGCTCGCAGCGACGTCGTGATCGACAGCCATCCGCCGACCGTGCTCGACGAGCTCGCTGCGGGCTGGGACGCCGTCGGCCACGAGCGCCTGATCTGGTGTGCTGTCACCCCCTTCGGGCGCGAGGGCCCGCGGCGCGATTGGCTTGCCCCCGACCTGGTCGGCGTCGCGCTGGGCGGTCCGATGATGAGCACCGGCTACGACGACCACGATCTGCCCCCGATCCGCGCCGACGGCGAACACAGCATGGCGATGAGCAACGAATACGCGGTCGGCGCCATCCTGGCCGCACTTTGGCAGCGCGACGCACTGGGCGGCCCCGGCCAGCTCGTCGATCTCTCAATTCATGAGTCGATCAGCGCGACCGTCGAGGGCGCCTTCCCGAATTGGGAGTACCTCGGCAAGCTCGTCCAGCGCCAAACCGGTCGGCACTCATCGCCCGACCCGCACCCGCGCTGGCAGTATTGCTGCGCCGATGGCAACTACATCCTGCTGATGGGCGGCGGCATTCCTCGCGATCGCCGCTACTGGGAGCAGCTGCTCGACTGGATGGACGAACACGAGGCAGCTTCCGATCTACGCGACCCCAAGTACATCGAAGTGCTCTACACCGACCCTCGGCTGGAGCCCGAGATCCGCGGCCACGTGGCGGAGACGATCGGCGCCTTCGTGCAGCTGCTCGACGCCGAGACGGTCTACCGACGCGGCCAGTCGATGCATCTGCCCTGGGGGCGCGTGCGTCGTCCCGAGGAGAATCTCGACGACCCGCACTGGGCCGATCGCGGCTTCTTCTGGGAGGGTGAGCTTCCCGGCCACCCGGAGCCGGTCCGCTACCCCGGCGCGCCGTATCGCTTCACCGAGTCGCCGGTGCGCCTGCGTCGCCGCCCGCCGTTGTTGGGCGAGCACAACCACGAGGTCTACATCGACGAGTTGGGCCTCAGCGTCGACGAGTACAAGGCGCTCGCGGCGGCCATCCACGGCTAAGGCCCGATTCGCGTGTTTCGCAGTGCGGCTGGAAGCGCTACTGCACGGCCCCCGACGACGTGAGCGATTCCGACTCTTCGGCGCTGAAGCCCAGCTCACCCAGCAGATCGACGCTGTGCTGCCCGGCGTGCGCCGGCGGTCCCTGAATCGCGCTCTTCGTACGGCTGAAGCGCGGCGCCGGAGCCGGCTGCACGATGCCGGCCACCTCGACGAACGCCTTGCGGTGTTTCGCGTGAGGATGGTTTGGCGCCTCGGTCGGTTCGAGCACCGGCGCGAAGCAGACGTCCGAGCCTTCGAAGATCGCCTCCCACTCAGCTCGGGTCTTGCTCTTGATGCAGGCGTCGACCTGGGCCTTCATCTCGGGCCAGGCGTCGCGGTTGTTCTGTTCGGACGCCAGTTGATCGCCGAGTCCGGTCAGCTCCAGGAACTCGGCGTAGAACTGCGGCTCGATTGAGCCCAGCGAGATGTACTTGCCGTCCGATGTCTCGTAGGCGTCGTAGTAGTGCGAGCCCGTGTCCAGCACGTTCGTCCCGTGTTCGGGCGACCAGCCTCCGCTCGCCAAACCACCGTGCACCGATGTCGCCAGCACGCTCGATCCGTCCACCATCGCGGCGTCGACGACTTGGCCCTTGCCCGACTTCTGCGTCTCCAGCAGAGCCGCCACCATGCCCAGCGCCAGCAGCATGCCGCCGCCGCCGAAGTCGCCCACCAGGTTCAGCGGCGGCACAGGCGTGCCTCCGCCCCGCGTGATCGGCGCCAACACGCCCGCCAGCGCGATGTAGTTGATGTCGTGGCCGGCCATCTGCGCGTAGGGCCCCTCTTGCCCCCAGCCAGTCATGCGGCCGAAGACTAGCTTGGGGTTGCGCTCCAGGCAGACGTCGGGTCCCAGACCCAGCCGCTCCATCACGCCGGGCCGGAAACCCTCGAAGGCGGCGTCCGCTCCCTCGATCAGCTTCAACGCCACCTCCACCCCATCCGGGTTCTTGAGGTCGACCCCGATCGAGCGCCTCCCGCGTGCCAGCAAGTCTCCCGGCGGCGCGGATGGATCCCCACCGCGTACGCGGTTCGCGCGGTCGATCCGCACCACGTCCGCCCCCATGTCGGACAGCATCATGCCGCAGAACGGCCCCGGCCCGATCCCCTGAAACTCAATGATTCGATAGCCCGTTAGCGGTCCCACAGAATGGTCCTTTCCTGCGACGGGAGGATAGGCCGGGCGATCACTCAACGACAGCCCATCACGCCTTGCCGTTGTTCGAAGGCTCTATGCTCCCACGCCGTCTCGACGCTGGCCCGCTTCCCACGTGATCAAGACGCCGGGCGCCTCCGGTCGCCAGCGCGGGTGGAACTCCCCCGCCTCGTAGCGGAAGAGCGAGTCGAACTCGGACTCGAGTCGCTGCTCTTGCTCGCCACCCGGCTCCGCTTCTACGTCGCCCAGGGCGTAGCGCGCGGCCTCCTCACGTGACTCCAGAGTCGGGGAAGGCCAACTGAACGGCTCTGGCAAGATCAACACCTCGGGCAAGACGCCCATCTCCCAGAGCACTGGGAGCAAGGCCTGCTGCCCGGGCACCGGCGCAAGCGGCTCCCCATGGACCAGTTCGAACAGCGTGGCGTCCCAGTTGGGAGGCGGCGGATCCCAGATCGAAACGATCGCCCGACGCCCCGCCGTCGTATCCAGCTTGGCGAGGAACGGCTCAATCTCCGCCACGAAATAGGTCACGTCGACCACCAAGGCGATGTCGGTCGAGAGCTCGGGGGCGTCCTCCCAGGTCGATGCGACGAGCGTCACGTTCGCGATTTCTGCCTCGGCGGCGAGCGACTCGAACTCGACTCGCATCCCCTCGGCAGGCTCCACGTTGACGACGTGCTTGCAAGTCAGCGCCAGCGGCAAGGCGGTGCGCCCTGCGCCACCCCCAACCTCGACGACCACATCGTCCGGCTCCACATAGCTGGCCAGCACCGAAAGATTCGTGCCCAACTCGCGATGAGGGTCGAAGCGGTAGCCCGGCGCGACCTCACTCCAGCGCCGCGAGTCGAGCGCCGCGATGCCCAATCGCTCGCGCTGCGCGAAGTACGCCTGGACCATCTCCCGGTAGTGGTCGATCGCCGTCATCGCCGCCTCGATTCAGGATCCCCCGTTGTCGTCCGGCGACCGGCGGTGGCGATCGCCACTTCCAAGCGCCGAAATACTAGTACGCCTAGTCGGCACGGAGCGCCGGGCTGCATCGCTAATCGAGCTCGCGCAGCGTCGGCGTCATGAACATTGCCACGCTTGCCAGCACGAACAAGGCCACGGCCAGTGCCCCGATTACAACCTGGACCCCGGCGACCGAAGCCAGCACCCCCACAAAGAACGTCCCCAGCGAGGCGAGACTCCGTTGCATCATGAACACACTCATGACGCGGCCACGGTAGTCGTCATCGACGTAGCTCTGGACCAGGACGTTGCCGAGCGACATGCGCCCCGCCTCCCCGATTCCGGCGATGATGACGATCGGCGCCGTGATCCAGAAGACATCCGAGATGGCGAACCCTGTCAGCGCCACCCCTTGCACCGCCACCGCCGCCAGGTACAAGATCCCTCTCCGACGCGGCTCCATCCCTGCGATCAGCACAGCCCCGGCGAGTGATCCCACGCCGATTAAGCTGAACAGGATTCCTAGCTTCGCGGGACCCTCGTTGAGCACGCTGGCGACCCAGCCTGGCATCAAGAAGACGTAGGGCATCGCCAGCAGCGCGAAGATGATGGTGGAGATCAGCATCGGGCGCATGACCGCGTCGCCGGCCATGTAACGCAGACCTTCCTTGATCGCGCTCAGACCGCCGGCGGTGTTCCGGCGGCGTGCCTTGGCATCCTCTCGCGCCAGCGCGTCGGCTCGGACCGGCCACAGTGCGGCGGAGGCGAAGGTGTAGAAGCCTGCCATCAAGAAATAGATCCAAGCGGCGCCGAACCACGCGATCAAGAAGCCGCCCAAGGCGGGCGCGAGCAAACGCACCGAGTCGCGCCCCGCCGCGTTGAGCGCAACGGCGTTCATCAGCCGTCGCATCCCCACCACCTCAGGCATCATCGCCTGGCGGGCGGGCATCATGATCGCGTTCACTCCTCCCTGAAGAAATCCGGCGACCAGCAGATGCTCAAACGCGAGCACGTCCGTCAGCACCAATACCCCCACCGCCAGCGCGTTGCCCGCGTTCAACAACTGGCCCACGAGGACGATGTTCTTGCGGTTCGCGACCCGGTCGGCTAGCACGCCGCCGTAGAGGGCTAGACCCAGCCCCGGAATCGCGTTGACCAGGAAGACCGTGCCCAGCGCGGCGTATGATCCCGTTAGCTCGAAGGTCAAATACCCGCGCACCAGGTTCTGCATGTTGAGCGAGGCCATTTGCCCCAGCATCGAGGCGTAGAACCAACGAAAATTGCGGTCCGCGAACGACTCGAAGATCCGCCCGCGCCAGCCCCCCTCGGAGGGCGGGCGTTGCTCCGGCGCGGCGGGGTCGGGGCCCTCCTGGTGCGCGGGGATAGTGGTCATTCGACCAGTATCTCAGGTGTCGGACGACCATGAATGACCGTGCCGTCCATGCCATCAGTCCGATTCGACCGGCAACGATCGGGCGCGAGTCACTCTCTGAGCGCGCGTTCGCCGCCCTCGGTCTCGCACCCGGTCACTCCGATCAGCACGAGGAGGGCCTCCGGTAGCCCTGACCGACAAGCCGCCACCTTATCCTCGATTGCGAATACCACAACGGCATCTTGCCCGGCCGAAACGGCGAATTTCGGCAGGAACACGGTGGTTGCTTCGGTCAGTCCCTGTCGAAGCCCACGCGAGTAGCCCGCGCTGTCCGCTGCCGCCACCGTCGCAGCGAACTGCGCGTCCTGCTCTGCGGCGGTCGTTGCCTCCCGCTCGCCCGCTGTGAAGCCCCGATCGAAGGCCGTCTCGAGCGCCGCCGGGGTCGCGTCGCCCCCGAAGGCGTCACTCAGCGCCGCCACAGCCGCCAGTGCCCCCACTCCCATGGCGAACGCCAGCACGGCCAGAACCCATGTTGGCGTCGTCAATCGCGATCGCCGACGAGCGACGCCCCCCGCGTCCGGATCGCCGCCGGATCGCGCCCACTGATCGCCCATCGCAGCTCGCCCATAAGGCTCGCATGCGCATCCGCAGTGTATTCCGCGTTCCGACCGACGAGGGATGGCAGTACCCTCGCCGATAGCGATGCCCGACTTTTACCTGATCCGACACGGCCAAACCGAGTGGAACGCCGAACGCCGCGTGCAAGGCTTCGCCGACTCACTGCTCACTCCGGTGGGAGAGCAGCAAGCCCAAGACACGGGGCGTCAGCTTGCTGAGCGACTCCAGGGCCAGTCGCCCCTTTTGATCAGCAGCGACCTGTGGCGCGCGCACTCCAGCGCTCAGATCATCGCGCAAACTCTGAGTCTGAGCGGCCCTGTCCGACTCGAGACCTGGCTGCGGGAACGCGGTCTGGGCGTGGCTGAAGGCTGCGTTTGGGAGAACATCGTCGCCGACTTCCCCGAAGCGATGCAGGCCTACGCAGAACGCTCGGACCGTGATGCGATCCCGCGGAGCGAACCCTGGGAGCGCTTCCGGGGCCGCCTTCGCAGCGGCTTCCTTGCCCTGGCGGCGCTACCCGGCCCCGACGTAGTGGTCGCGGTCACCCACGGCGGGGTCATCCGCGCCATGCAGGACTGGGCCGGCGTCGACGTCGACGGGCGGTTGCCCAACGCCTCCTGCTGGCGCTTCCGCTTCGATGATGGACGCGCCGAGTTGCTTGAGTAGTTAGCCCAGCAGGACCTGCCCGGCGCCGCCGTTGACCGTGATCTGTTGGCCGGTCTCGATCATGCGCGTGGCGTCCTTGATCATCGCCACCGCGGGAATGCCGTATTCGCGCGCAACCGTCGCCGCGTGTGACAGCACACCGCCGGTTTCGACAACCACGCCGGCCGCCGTCGCGAAGAGTGGCGTCCAGGGGGCGTCGGTGTAGGGCGCGACCAGGATCTCGCCCGGCCGGAAGTCGGCTGCGGTGCCGTCGGAGAACGACGCGATTACCCGCGCCGGTCCGGTCACCACGCCTGGCGAAACGCCCAGCCCGGTCAAAGTCGAGCTGGGTGCCGGCGCTTCGCCGACGCGCCGGATCTCGGGCAGGCCCGTGAAGTTGTCGGGCAGGAGGTAGTCCTGCACGTCCGCCCACTGCCGCCTGCGCCGCCGCACCGATTCCTTCGCCGTGGGTCCATCCAGCTTGCCGCTCTCCGCCGCCTCTTCGAATTCCGGGTAAAGCAGGAAGAAGACGTCGTCGGCCGTTTCCAGCCAGCTCTTGGCCGCCCAGCGGCGGCCTTGCTCCAGCATCGTCAGGCGGCCCGCGCCGTTTCCGATGATGCAGGTGGCCTTGGTTGTCTCCCGGACCCGCACGAAATCCTGCGCCTTCGCCAGTGCGCTGTCGTAGCCTGTTTTCTGGCGTGATGGCATCAGGTCGCGGTAGCGCTGTTCGGCCGCTACGCGGGCAGCCGCCGCGCGCTGGGCCGGAGCCAGCGGGCCGGACTCATCCGAGGCACTGGCCATGTTGCGCAGCGCGTTGAGCGGCATGGCGGGGTCCTCGCGCCAGCGCGGCACGCCCAGGTCCCACTCGCTCTGGCTGCGGAAGCCGTAATCCTTGAGGAACTCCTCGAAGCGCTCCGACAGGCCGTGCCAGTTGCCATCCGACGCCGAGCCCATCTGGGTCTGAATCTCCTGCCAGGAGAGCGGCCCCAACTCCGCCGCGAAGCCGGGCTGCTTCCGTATCCAGCGCGAGAGTCGCCACAGCGCCTCCATCGGCTGGGCGCTTTCGACCCCGCCCAGCGCGCTGGTCAGCATCACCGTGGCATCCGCCTCGATCTCCGCTCCCGACTTCGCCATCTGCTGTTCCAACAGCGAGATGTACTCGCCGGTACCCAAGACGGAGATCAGGATGTGGTTCTGGAACGTCCGGTGCATTGTGGTGTCGACGCGCCTTTGCAGACGACGCAGCGCGGCGTCCGAGATCGACGTCAGGTCGGTCGACGCGACTTCGTCGGCGATCGCTTGCGCTCGCTTGCGATCCGATGGCACGGTTCGCGGCGCCTGGCCCAGGATGCGGAACATCTTCGCATGCACCGCACGCGCCTGGTCCACGTTGGACGATGCCCCCGCGACGTGTCCACCCTCCTCATCCGCCGTGAAGAGCTGCTCGACCGCGCTCGATCCCTCACCGGTCTGATAGCTCGTCACGATCGCGGTCGTGAAGCCCACGTTGAGCGCCAAGCGCCCGGCCCACGTGCCGATGAAGTTTGGAATCGGGTCGGGATGAATTGTGATGTCGTCCGTGATGCCCAGCCGCTCGAACATCTCGCCGAAACAGATCCGCTGCTGTTCCTGGAACCAGCCCGAGAGCAACGGATGCCAGACGCCCGGCACGACCTCGGCCGCGTTCACCGTTGTCCACATCTCGTACGTGGGGTTGGGCGGATCGTCCCAATCGGTCAGCGGCGGCGCGTAGACCTCGTCGGATGTCGTCATGCTGGCTCCTTCGCTCGGCAATTCGCGGAGCATAGATGTTTGCTGCCCACCGGCCAGGCTCGATTCATGCCCGACGCGGTGGCCTCCAAGAGCCGCGCTGGTCGAAGCAATCCGACTGCGGGCCTCCTCGGGGAGCCGTGGCCTGGCCTCTATACCGGCGGGTGCTCGCTGAATGCCAGCGCGCGCTCGAACGCGTACGCCGCCCGACAGAGCACCGTCTCGCCCAGTGGCTTGCCTACCAGCTGAAGCGCGGTCGGTAAGCCGATCTCACTCATCCCGTTGGGCAACGTGATCGAGGGCGCGCGGTTCATGTCGTAGGGCGCGGTGAAGCGCATCCGCTCCGGGTCGAAGTCCTGCGGCTCGTCGTCGTAGAGCCCGTCTTCCGTAATCCGAGGCGGCAACGTCGCCATGGCGGGACAGGCCAGCATGTCGATCCCCTCGAACGCCCGCGCCAGCAACCCCGTCAACTCGGCCCGCTGGTTCGACGCTTCGGCATACTGCGCGCCCGTGACCGACGCGCCTCGGTCGAGCCAGGCCTTGAACCAGTTGCCGTACTCGTCACGCCGCGACGGGTACGTCGCCGCGTGGGCCGCCACCGCTTCCGGGCCGCACAACGCCAGCCAGGCTGCCATGTAGGGTCGCATGTCCGGCATCTCCACGGGCACAATCTCCGCGCCCAGCTCCGCCAACAGTTCGACCGACTTCGCTACCGCTTCCGCCACGGGCGGGATCACATCCGAAGTCGCGTAGCGCTCGTCCCAGCCGATCCGCAACCCGCTCACTCCGGAGTCGATCTCCGCCAGCAGCGACGGGGCCGGCTCCGGCAGCGTTGTGGGGTCGTTGGCGTCATCCCCGGCGATCGCTTCGAACACAGCGGCTGCGTCCCAGACCGAGCGGGTCATCGGACCGACGTGGTCCAGCGACTCGGCCAACGCCAGCACCCCGTAGCGGCTGACCCGGCCCCAGGTTGGCTTGATCCCGACGATCCCGCACGAGGCGGATGGGCTGCGGATGGAACCCCCTGTGTCGCTGCCCAACGACGCGTAACAAAGCCCCGCCGACGTTGCCACCCCCGAACCACTCGACGACACACCCGTCCAGCGCTCCGCGTCCCAGGGATTGACCGGCACCGCGAAAGCTCGGTTGTAGCCCGCCATCGCTCCCTCGGTCAGGTTCAGCTTGCCCAGCAGGATCGCCCCCGCCCCGCGCAACCGCGCGACCACGGTGGAGTCGAAGTTCGGCACGAAGTCCTTGAGCGCGGCCGTCGCGCCCATTGTGCGCACGCCGTCCGTGTAGCAAAGGTCTTTGACGGCCAGCGGGATCCCGTGCAGCGGCCCCCGGTACCGGCCATCCGCGATCTCGGCCGCGGCCTGCTCGGCCTCGGCCCGAGCCGACTCGGCCATCACCGTCGCGTAGCTCTTCAGGCCTCCGTCGAGCCGATCAATTCGATCGAGCTGGGCTTGCGTCAGATCGACCGGCGAGAGCTCCCCCGACTCGATTCGGGGTGCCAAGGCCTCGATCGTCGCGAACGCAAGATCCTTTGTCGGCATGTTGTGCCCTCCCAGGTTGAGCTGGGAGGCTAACGCCTCCGCTCCGCAGCGGGAGCAGGCGGAGTGGACGTGCGGCGGCGTCCTAGCCGGTCGCCCGTAACAGGAAGCCCCCGGCTCCCTCGCTGCGCACTTGCATGAGCGAGGCGCCATCGCGATCAGGGTCGTAGATCGCTAGGGCCGGACTCGGCGTAAGTTGCGCCCGCTCGAGCGCCGTCCAGGCGCGCAGGAGAACCTCGGCGTCCTGCGACAACGGCTCCGTCGCGACGGCGGCCCCGCAGCGTCCCTCGGGGCCAAACGGCTCCCCGTTGGCCATCGGATACGACAGCTGTCCTGAGACCTTCTGCAGCGCGCGGGTCAGCACTGCGTAGGCGGCGACCTGACTGGGTGCGCCCTCGAACAAGAAACGTAACTAGAGGGGACCGAGCGCAGCGACCGTATCGCCGGAACGCAAGGGTTGCTGGAGCCGGTCGGCGAGCTGTTGCGCCACCTCGGCGTGCTGCATCTGGCGCGTCGTGTCGGCAGCTCCGGTCAGCGCGAGATCCATGAAGGCCACCACGAACGGATCGCTGTGGCACCCGCCGCGCTGGCGCGCGTGCAACAGGCGGTCCGCGAAGATCGCCGGCCCGGACAGACCGCTCGCGTCGTCGCGGAGGCAGGGCGCATGTTGCTGCATGGTGGCGAACATCGTCCATCGCTCCACGGCTGGCCCCAATCGGTGGTAGCGGCGGGATTCGGCCGCAGCGCGTCGTATCGACGGCTTTTGAGCGGCCGGTAGCCGCTGAGGGGCGGCGCGGCCGTCGCCGCCGCCCGCCAGGAGATCATCGACTCGCAGCTGTCCGAGACATATATGCGACATAACGAATACTGAAGCCCCATGGCGGCGTCGCCGATCTGATTGTGCCGGCATCAGAAGGAGTCCTATTATATCTCCCATTTCAACAAGGAACCGATATCGAATATGCGCCGGAACCGGCTGGCCACGGCGACTTTTATGTTGCTCATGCTGTTCGTTCTCAGCATCAGCGCGGTTGCCGCGATGGGGAACAGCGGGGACAACGGCAATGGCGGTGGTGGGGGCAATTGTGGGGGCGGCGGTGGCCAGGATGTCGGCGATGAGGGGCCGGGCAATTCTGGTGGCAATGGGGGTGATAACGGCAACCGTGGCGGCGGCAACGGCGATAACGGCAATGGCGGCGGCAACGGAAACAGTGGCAACGGCAACAGCGGCAGCAGAAGTGGCAACAGCGGGCGTGGGGGTGGTGGCTTCACGGACGACAATCACCCCGGTCGCGGCAACGGCCGGATTCGCACGCTAGACGCCGATAACGGAGGCGACAGCGATGGCGGCGGCGACGACTCGGGAACACGAGGCGGGCGCGGGCAAGCGGACAACAAAGGTGAGATCATGGTCCTCAATCCCGCTGGCCGACTGATTACGTTGCGCGTGTCAGACCACGTCATCGAGCGGTTGCTCGAGGTGATGGCGAGGGCGTTCGGGGACGACGCGATTCAATCCTGCACGAACGCCGCCTCGCATGAGGCACCCCCGAGCGACGACGACGGCGGTACCGGCGATGGCTCCGGCGACGCCGAAGTCGCAGTTTCGCAAGCTGAAGATCCCCCTGCCGACGGCGAAGATCCCCCTGCCGACGGCGAGCCCCCCCCGCGGAGGGCGATGAGGGCGCAGGCGACGAGGGCGAAGAGGACCCCGTGCCGGAACGCGCCGGGGTGACCTGCGGCAGCGTCGGCGGTGGCGGCGACGGTGACGGTGGCGACGCCGGGTGACGCGGGCGATACCGGTGACGGCGGCGATTCTGGTGACAGCGGCGACGCTGGCGACGGAGACGCGGTTGAAGAGGATGCGGCCTAGTTGCTTGCGCTCTCGACCACGCGAGAAGCGCGGGCCGGCGTCCATGCTTCTCGTATCCGGGGAGTCTCCGCTCCGCCGATGCGAGCTGGGGCTACGGATTCTCGCGAAGGAGATTGCCCATGAGTGTCCGAGTCCTTGCCCGGCGCACAATCGGCGCAGGGCTGGTCCTGACCCTGATCGCCCTCGTCCTCATAATGGCGCCGCTGCAGGCGCAGGAGGCATCGACGCATGTCCTGTTCGGCGATGGCGCCGGCGCTACCGTCGACGGCGCGCCACTGCTCGATGGGTCACAGATCGACGCGATCGACAGCCAAGGGGCGTCCGCCGGAGTTGGGGAGTGGGATGGGGGCTTCTGGTTCCTCACCGTGACCACCGCGGAAGCGACGGTCCGGATCCGTTTTGGCGAAGCGCTGAGTGGTCCGCTTCCTTTGCGTGAGACTGCCTTTCAGATCGATCAGCTGGCCCTTGTTAGCCCCGGCGGGCTGACGCCAACCGAGATCTCGCTGGCGACGGGCTGGAATCTGGTCGCCTGGCTCGGTCAGACGACGGATGTCGTCACAGCGCTGGAGTCGGTGGCGGACTCGATCGACTCGATGTTCACCTGGGCGCCTGACGTCGGATTCCAGCGCTACGCACCCGCGGGGCTGGCCTTCCTCAATGCCGTTGAGGTGTTACTGCCCGCGCAGGGACTCTGGGTCCTGGCGACTCAGGATGTCGTCTGGCTGCAGCAAGGCAGCCCCGCCGCGCTGCTCGACCGCACGGTAATCCTCAGCACCGGTTTCAACTTGGTCGCTTGGACCGGAACCGATGGGCTTGAGGCTTCCTCGGTCTTCGAACCGGCGGTGGACATCATCACGTCGATCTTTCATTACGACACCGGTGCTCCGCGCTTCCAGCGCTACACCCCGGGCGGGCTGGCCATCCTGAACAGCTTGGCCAATCTGCGTTTCGGTACCGCGATCTGGGTGGTTGCGTCACAAGAGGTCGCCTTCGACATCGCTGCTCCGTAAGCGAATCGCCGCTCGTTCGAGCTGGCTGGGGTCGAGCCGCTGCAGCGGCCCGTCTGAGCCGCATCTGAGCCGTATTCGAGGGCAGGCACCTTGGTCGCGGTCGGCACATAACTGTGTTGGGAAACGGTGAGATGTCCGTGACCCAGCGTCACGGCGTTCCCGGCGAGCCCAAATTAGGATCATTCCGTCATTAACAAAGAACGGATATGACTAATGCTTCAGCTTCGGCTCTCGGTCGCAACCCTCCTGCTGCTGGCACTCTTCCTCGTCAGTACCGGCGCAGTTGTCGCGATGGGAGGCGGGAGTGGAGGCGATCGTGGCCGCCCGGACAGAGGTGAGGTCACGTTCCTCAATCGCGCTGGAAAGACGATCACGCTGAGCGTGCCCGGCCATGTCGCCGACCATCTGCCCGGCGACGGCGACCCCGGTGACCCGGGCCGGGAGGGATAACCCCGAGCGACCGTAGTCACGACAGTGGGAGAGCTGCCTGATCCCCAGCGCTCGCCCAAGACTCGAGAAGCCCGGGCTTATGCCCGGGCTTCTCTCCGTCTGCGCGTCGGACGGTGGAACTCCGCAGAGACTGCCGATGATCCAACATGGCTACCCATGCGTACGGAGTCATGCTGTCGGCTCGCACTTGCACCTACGTGCTCACGTCGGGCGTGATCGGCCTGCTCTTCGCCACAGCGATCGCGCCGAACGGACTCGTTGCCGCATCGACAGTCGATGCCGAGGAACGCCTGGCGTTGGATCTGGTGAATCAGGAGCGGGCTGCGCACGGGCTGGCCGCGCTGGCGTTCTCCGCCACGCTCCAAGCGGCCGCCGAATGGATGTCGCTCGATCAAGCACGGCCTCGGAGCTGAGTCACGACGACTCTCTCGGCCGCGGCATTCACCGTCGCCTGTCCGACTTTGGTTACCCGACCAACACATCGATCTGGGAGAACGCCGCCGCCGGCGGCGAGCTCGACGGCATCCGCGTCGTTCCGCTCCGGATCGACTCCCCACCCCATCACGACAACATTCTCGCCTCCAGTGCACGCGCGACCGGGCTCGCTCGAGCGCGGAACGACAACGGCCGCTGGTACTGGACGCTCGATATGGGCTCCAGTCTCAGCGACGACGATCGCCTGAACATCGAAGGGGGCGTGGTTGCACCGGAGCCGCCGGCTTCGACCTGGGCGCTCGTCGGCTGGTCGGCTCCCGATCGGGATGTCGCGACTGCCGCGGTGGCATTTGGCTGGACCTCCGCCGTGTTTGGCTGGAATCCTGCCGTCCTCGGATTCGACACATATTTCAGTGCGGCGCCTCCCTCGATCAACAGTCTGGAGACGCTGCGCACCGGTCAGGCCTATTGGGTCGAGCTTGACCCGTCGGACTCCGTCCCGCAGCTTCCCGTGGGGCCGACGGACGGCCTCGTCTTGCTGAGTGGCGGGCTCAGTCTCGTGAGTTGGCTCGGGCCCGGGGGAGTCAGCCTGGCCGACGTGGCGCGGTCGGTTGGTCCCGGCCTGCTCACGGTCTGGGCATGGGACTTCGAGCGACAGCGGTACGTAGTCTACAGCCCGATTTTACCGGTTGAGCTTGGCGACTATTCGCTCAGCACTGGCGGTGGACTCTGGGTCAGCGTCGACCGCTCGATTGCGTGGCAGCAGACGCCATGACGGCGAGGCTTAGAAGATTTCGGTTTCGATGAAGTCGGTCACTTCATCGACGACGCAGGATCGCTCACCGCTCACATGATCGGGTGTACCCACCGGTATGATGGCCGCCAGGAACACAATGGTTGCGGCGAGACCGGCCAGGATCACGGATTTCAAGACATTCCCCTGTGTCTCACTGTCGACAAGCGATCGGCAGCCGCGCAGGACGCAGCGAATTGACTCCGGCGTCAAGGGGGCCTCGCTGGTCGGTGGGAGAAGCCTCGCCGCCCCGGGGACTCTAGAAACCCTGGAAACAGTGCTGGCGGTGGGTCACCGCGAAGACGCGATCCCATTCCGCGAGATCGGCGTGGTCGGCGACCTCAACCTGCCCCTGCCGTGCGAGCTGCGAAGGGCTGACGAACCCCGTCACCATCGACGACAGCGAATGCACGGGAATCGTCAATTGAGGGCGAGCGCTGCTTGTACGGACGATCGACTCCGCGCCGTCAGTCTCCAGTTCCCAGACGCCCTGGTTCCAATCGCAGTCCGCATCCACCACCTCGAAGGTCAGGCCCGCCGCCGCCCCGTAGGGGCGCTGCGCCAGCCCGTGTTCGATGTCGACGACACGGGTCAAGAGTCCGTCTGTGGCCCGCCCGCGCAGCATCCGCGGCTCGTCGATCAGGTGGAAGATGGGGTCGTCCTCCGGGGCGTTGGTGTACACGATGCGGCGCGTCAGGTCGTGCGCGGCGAGGTACTCCCACAGCGCGACGTACGCTTCCAGGCGTGTTCCAGATCAGCTCGACGACGCGTAAGCGCATCGATTCTTCCGGGAACTCCTCGTAGGCGTCTTTCTGGCGGTAAATCACATAGCCCAGCGGGACGCCGTCCTCTTCGTAGATCGCTTGGTAGACCGGCTTCTCTTCCTTGAACGCGCTGAACAGCAGATCCCACATCACCGGCACGCGCGACAGCTCGCCGTTGCGTGCGCTGATGTAGCGTCGATAGACGTCGCGCAGTGTCTCGATCTCGGGCTCGGTCGGGACGCGGATCGCCCCGCTCGGCCGGGGGCCCGACGTGAAGCGGATGTCGCGCGGACTGACGTCGTAACGCCGCTCCATCCCGGTGACTGCGTATCCGTAACGTTGATACGCGGCGTGGGAGGCCCACAGGATTGCGAAGTGCTGTCCGGCGTCGCGTTGATCGCGGAACGACTGCGTCATGATCCGACGCAGGTAGCCTCGGCGCCGCTTGTTCGGCATCGTCCCCACTGCCGTCACTGCCGCGACGTCCACCTGGGCTCCGTTCAGGCGCCAGCGCAGCGGATAGGCGCCGAAGGATGTCGCCATCTCCCCATCTTCGAACGCGCACAGCGTCCAATCCGGCTGCAGCGTCTGCGGCCGGTCGGGGTCGTCGTCACCCGCGAACACCGTCCGCAGGATGAAGTTCAGGGTGTCCATCTCTTCCGCGTGCGCGGGTCGGATCTCGACGTCGGGCATGACCTACACCTCGTGAGCCGCAATCAGAGAGGGCGAACCATACGCCCAGCGAGAGCGGATCATAAGAAGGCCAGCGCCCGATCAGTGACGCCCAGTTAGCCCTTCGTCGGGCCCGACGGCGGAGCTAACACCGAGCAACGCTTCGATGCTTGTCGCGCCGTGGGCCGGCCTAGCGAGCCGTGTAGCCGCCATCGACGGGCAGCGTCACCCCGGTCACGAACGACGCGTCGTCGCTGGCCAGGAACGCCGCCACCGATGCGATCTCCTCCGGCTGCCCCAGACGCCCGATTGGATGCAACGACTCCAGGAACTCTTCCGACGCCCGGTCCTCGCGGATCAAGGCCGTCATTGGGGTGTAGATGTAGCCCGGCGCGATGGCGTTGACGCGCACGTTCTTTGCGCCATACGTCACGGCGAACTGGCGCGTGATCCCCACGACCCCATGCTTCGCGGCAACGTACGCGCCTGTGCCGGGCGCGGGCGGTTCGTCGGCGACCGCGGGTGGGCGCATCAGGCCCTGGAGCCCCGCAATAGAGGCGGTATTGATGATTGAGCCACCGCCACGCTCCGCCAGGAGGACGCAGGCGTGGAACGTGCCGTAGTAGACGCCGGAAAGGTTCACGGCGATGGTCTGATCCCAGCCGTAATCGCTGCCGCCGATCCCGGCGTTGTTCATCACGATGTCGAGCCCGCCCAGCTCGGTTGCCGTCTGCGCCAGCGCATCCTGGACCGCCGCCTCCGACGTCACATCCAGTTCGAGTGCCGCACCGCGGCCGCCCAGCTCGCCGATCTTTGCCGCCGTGTCGCGTGCTCCGTCCCCGTTGAGGTCAGCGCACATCACCGCCGCGCCTTCCGACGCCATTCGCAAGGCGCTGGACGCGCCAATGCCGGATCCTGCGCCCGTGATCAGCGCTACCTTCTGCTGAAGTCGTTCCATGTCCTCCGCCTCTCGTTTTGCGCGCGAGCATACCCTGCGCTGCCCGTGGACGCTGGTGTCTTCAGCTTTTGGCGATCTCCCGATTTGCCCCCCCGGCGCTGGGCCCAATGCCGTTCCGACTGAAATACGGCTCCGCGCGGCCGATGATCAGGGCAACATGATCAGCCGTGTATCCATTGATTCCCCCTCCGGCGGCGCACGTTTGGCGACGAGCGTCTGGGCCGAACTCTCGGAGCCGCCGCACTGCGCCGGCGTCGTTCTGAGCGACGGGCAGCGCCTCGATCTCGCTGAGCGTGGCTTCCGCTCCGTCCTGGTTTCGCTGGGGCCCAGTCGGGCCGAAACGGAGTTGGTGCGACCGCGCGTGCGGGCGCAGCTCTGGGCCGCTCTCATGCGATCCTTCGAGTTTTTCGACGATCAACAAGCCGTCACCGCGGCCCACCCGGCGGCGGTGATCGAGCGTACGGCCGAACTCGCCAATGCCTGCGATGCTCTGATCGCCGATCTGCAAGATCGATCCCGGCTCCCCTCGCCCTCCCCGACCCCGCTCGATCCCGTCACCCGCCGAACACACGACGCGATCAACGGCGCTGCCGTCGCCGCCTACGTCGGCCTGCAGCTTGGCCTGCCCAGCGCGGCGCTACGCGACCTGGCCCATGGCATGTTGCTGCGCGACATCTCCCAGTCGCCGGAAGCCCTCGCGGCCGGTCCTCTGCTGCCCGGCGACCGTGTCTCGATGGAACGCCATGCCGACGAGGCGTTCGAGATGCTGCACGGACTTGGCTGGGGAAACGCCGCCGTGCGGCTCGTCGTCCGTGGGCGTCATGAGCGTCAGGACGGCACTGGCTACCCCGGCAACCTCAGGGACCTCAACAGCGTCCGTCGCATCCTTGGCCAACGCTTCAACCGCGAGCTGATGCACCCACTCGCTGAGCTGGCCGGCGTCGCCGACGTGTTTACCGCGCTCAACGCCGACCGCCCGCATCGGCTGGCGTTCAGCCCGCGCGCCGTGGCCAGCGAGCTTCTCCAGCACGGCGAGCGTAGCCTCAGCCAGGAGGCAGTTCGCGCCTTGCTGCAGCGCTGGGACGCTCTCCACGAGGCCTCGACTCGGCGTGACGATCCGCTCCATCTCGGCCGCTCCGTCAGCGCCACCGGCCTGGGCTCCGCCGCCGGTCGCTAGCTTCCCTCTCCGCCTTCAGCCCTCCGCTCAGCGCGCCCTTGACAGAGACTACGCTCGACGCTATTTCAAAAGGGAGAGCTTCTGAAAACAAGGGGGGATGCCATGACGACCACGCGTGCTGCCAGCGATACGACCAAGACCGACTTGGTTCGCGTCGCCAGCCTTGAAGAGCTTCGCGCGCAAGGCCATATCGTCCTGGCGGCGGGCGGGCGGACGATCGCCATCTTCTATGACGACAGCCAGGACGACCCCGCGGTGACGGACGAGGGTCGAGTACACGCGGTCGACAATCGCTGCCCACACATGGGCTTCCCGCTCAGTCGCGGCACCGTGCGCGACGGCATCCTCACCTGTCACTGGCACCACGCCAAATTCGACCTCGCCGGCGGCTGCACCTTTGATCCCTTCGCGGACGACGTAGCCGCCTTCCGCACGGAGCTGCGCGACGGCGAGGTCTTCGTCGACCCGCAGCCGGTCGAGGAGGATCGCCTGCAACACTGGAACCGTAAGCTGGAAGAGGGGCTCGAGCAGAACATCCGCCTCGTCATGGCCAAGTCGGTGATCGGCCTCAGCGAACTCGGCGCCACCGGGACGATCTTGGAGCGGGCGGCTCGCTTCGGGGTGCGCAACCGCGCCTCCGGCTGGGCCGACGGGCTCTCGATTCTCACCGCTATGGCCAACGTGCAGGACGTGCTCGCCCCCGAGGATCGACCGCGGGCGCTCTTCCATGGCGTGGTCAACGTGGCCCGCAATGTGGCGGGCCAAGCCCCCGACTTCGATCTGGCACCGCTGGACACATCGGAGACGCGCCCGGAAGTCTATCGCGCCTGGTTCCGACGCTTCATCGAGACGCGCAGCGCATCCGCAGCCGAGCGGTGCCTGCGTACCGCCGCGGAGGTTGGCCTCTCCCCGCAGCAACTCGCCGACATGCTCTTCGCCGCTTCGACCGACCATCTCTTCATGGACGATGGCCACGCGTTGGACTTCGCCAACAAGGCCTGCGAGCTGCTCGACCAGATCGGCTGGGACCACGCGGGCGAGATCCTGCCCAGCATGATCGATGGCCTTGCCTTCGCCGAGCGCATGGAAGAGACCTCCTCCTGGCAGCACCCGGTCGATCTTCCACGCTTGATCGCCGACGCCGACGCCGCGTTGACCGAAGCGCTGGCCCAGGGGCAAGAGCGGCTCACGGATTGGGACGGCCACCGCGCTTTGGCCGAATCGATCTTGGACGACGAACCGGATGTTGCGCTGCGCGGCATCGTCGAGGCGGCGCGGGACGGCGTGCCCCTGATTGAGTTGTCCGCGACCGTCGCCTACGCCGCTGCTCGTCGTCCCGTCCACTTCCACATCTCGAACGAGTTCGGCGATTGGAACACCATCCACCACACGTTCACCTACACGAACGCCGTTGACCAGGCATTGCGCCGCGCCCCCTCCCGCGAGCTGGCCCGCGGCATCCTAGACGGAGCGGCCTCGGTCTACCTCGAGCGCTTCCTCAACGTGCCCAAGCAGCCGCTGCCGTCCCCCAACGGCGCCCATCCGGACGGTGCGGGCTCGATGGCCGTGCTGGAAGAGTTCGACCGGCAGCAGCGAGTTGACGAGACGGCGCAGGTCGTGGCGGACCTCGTCGCGGCCGGTCGGCAGGACGAGGTCATCCACACCCTCGGTCACGCGCTGTTGCGCGAGGACGCCGGATTCCATCAATTCCAGATCTACGAAGCGGGGCTGCGCCAGTACCGCAATTTCGAGGGCCGAGTGGAAGCCGACCACATCCTGATCGGCGTCGCCCGATTTCTGACCGCGCACGCCCCCACCGTGCGCGCCGTCGGGCAGACCTTCGATATCGCGGCCCGCCTCCACCGAGGCGAGGCGCTGTTCGATGAGGTCGACGCGGAGTAACCGCTGACCAACTAGCCGGGTTTCCGCGCGGTCACAATCGCGGATGGCCAACTCTCACCGTGTCCGCAGTACTCGCGTCTCACGCCAACGAAGCCGCGCTCCTCCAGCGACGGGCCAACGACCACGGGCCGGCGCCCGCCCACCTGAATCGGCCCGGCCGAGAACCGCTCGATCCAGTCCGACACGAACTGCGTATCGTCGCCCTCGCCCTCCGTCAGGTTAACCAACGCGAGCCTGCCGCCGCACCGCAGCACGCGCCAGAACTCGGCACGACGGTGGCGATCTCATCCGTCGGGATGAGATCGATCATGGAGCTGTTGAAGACGCAGTCGAACGACTCGTCCGCGAACGTCAGCATTCGTGCGTCGGCTAGTCCCAGCGGCGGCCGCTCGACCCCGGCCTCGGCCAGAGCCGCGCGGGCGGTGGCCAGCATCCCCGGCGAAAGGTCCACTGCGACGGCATTCGCCGCGCCGCTCGCCTTGACCTGCTTCGTAAAGCTGAAGCCGGTACCGAATGCCACCTCAAACAGGCGCTCGTCTGGCTGGCGGGCCAGGACGGCGAGCGCGCGTCGCTTTGCCGTGGCCTCGTGCTCCAGCGTGGCGCCGTCATAGGCCGATGCGGCGGTGCTACAGAAGCCTTGCATTTCCTGGCGGGTCAGCGACACATCCAACATCGGCGACTCCTCATAGGGCGCTGGCACGCATGTGCAGCCGGCGTTCTACGGGAGGACCAGCATCCGCGGTGTCGTCTGCGGGGAGTCTGCCGAGCTTGTACCGCGATCGATTGCTTGCGGATCGGACGATCACTAGCCTGGAAATCAGCCCTGCCAGCGGAGTGAAAACCATCGAATGACCGCTCAAGCGGCCCCCAACGAAACGCGCGACGAGATCGCCGAAGAGGCGGCCGTCACCGCTGCGACCGTGGGCTTCCGGCTTCCCCACCGCACCAAGATGCTGATCTTGGGCGGCGCTCTGCTGGCGATGTTCCTCTCGGCGATGGAAGCAACCGTCGTCACGACGGCGATCCCACGCATCGTTTCGCAACTCGGCGGGCTCCACCTGATCGCCTGGATGACGACCATCTTCATGCTCGCCGCGCTGATCACGGTGCCGATCGCCGGACGACTGTCGGACGTCTATGGGCGCAAGCCGTTTCTCGTGGGCGGCCTGCTCGTGTTCATGCTCGGCTCCGCGCTGAGTGGTTTTGCCGACAGCATGGCGCAACTGATCGCCTTCCGTGCCGTCCAAGGCCTCGGCGCCGGGGTGTTGATGGCCAACACGATGGCGATCTCCGGCGACCTCTTCCCGCCGCGCGAGCGCGGCAAGTACATCGGCCTCTTCGCCAGTGTCTTCGGCGTCAGTGCCATCATCGGACCCACGCTGGGCGGCTTCCTGACCGACGAGCTCTCCTGGCGTTGGGTCTTTTGGATTAATCTCCCGCTGGGGATCTTCGCCGTCACGGTGATCGGGCTGAAGATGCCCTGGCTGCGGCCCGCGCCGCGCAAGGTCCAGATCGACTACATCGGCGTGGCCACCCTGATCTGGGCGTTGGTGCCCGGCCTGATCGCGCTCTCACTGGTTGGCAGCGGCGACTCCTGGGGCGACCCGCGCGTTTTGCTTTTGTTCCTCGCGTCTGCGTTGGGTTTACCGGCCTTTTTGCTGGCAGAGCGGCGCGCTCGCGATCCGATCCTGCCGCTGGAGCTTTTCCGCAATCGCACCTTTGCGATTGTGGCGCTCGTCTTCTTCGGGCTTGGGGCGGGGCTTTTTGGCGTCACGTTCTTCATCCCCCTCTTCGTGCAGGGGGTGATCGGCAAGAGCGCGACGGCGTCCGGAACGATCATCACGCCGGAGATGCTCAGCGTTGTCGTCTTCGTCGCGATCTCAGGCCAGATCATCTCGCGCACCGGCCGTTACAAGTACGTGGCGTTAGTCGGCGCTGCGACGATGCTGATCGGTGTTTTGGCGATGACGCAGATGTCCGTCGAAACGAGTTTTGTCGGTGTGATCTGGCGCCTGGTCATCTTCGGCGCCGGAATGGGTCTGCTCTTCCCGGTGCTCACGCTGGCCGCGCAGAACGCTCTACCGCAGAGCATGCTCGGCACGGTTTCAGGCTCAACGCAGTTTTTCGAAAACGTCGGTGGGCTTGTCGGTATCACCGTCTTTGGCGCGCTGCTCAACAATCGAATCGCCTCGCGCCTGAGCGAAGATCTCCCCGCCGACCTGGCCGCCGTCGCGGATCCGCAGCAGCTGATCGATCCGGGCCAACGCGCGGCGATCATCGAGGAGATCGGGTCCGACTCGTTCCTCGTCGTCGCCGAGGCGATGCGCGACGCGTTGGCAAGCGCGATCACCGCGAATTTCTACGTTTCCATCGCTGTCGGTGTGATTATCTTCGCCGCGCTCCTGGCGCTGAAAGAGCTCCGTCTGCGGACGGCCGATGACGTCGAGGGCGCCTCGCACGAGTTCGCCTCGGACAAGCCTGAGACTGCGGCGTCTGACACGCTTCCTGAAGCGCTCAGCGCAGCGACGCCCAGCTCAGCGGCGATGCCGGAGCCCGCGCATTCACTGATCGGGGAAGAAGGCATGAACGGCCTCGGGGCGAACCGCTCCCTGCGTCGACAGATTCTGGATTTGCGCCTGCCTCCGCTGTCGCCACGGCTCATTGGGCGCAGCAGCGTTGTTGGGGCACTCCTGTTGGGTGCTGCGATGGGTGTCGCGGTCGCCGCCGGCAACCGCGACGATAGTCCACGCAAGCGGCCACCCTCGACCGGCATCTTCGCGTCGGTTCGCCGCCTCATGGCCGATCGAATCGACCCGCCTCGTCGCCGCTGACTACGCAATCTCGCCGTCTTCAGCTCGTCGGCCACCGGCCGCCCGGGGGGATCGCACGGGCCTCCGCGCGGCGTGGACCTCCACGGCCGAACGCGAAAAATGCTAAGATCAGCCTAAGAACGGAGGTGATGCACGTTGGATAGCTCAAGTAGTTCGTCGCCCAGCGGCAGGTGCATGCTAGGGGAGGTGGGCGCTCTCTAACGAGCCCTCCTGACCGACTGGGCGACTTCAGTCGAACTATTTCCGACCGCCGGCTGCCCACCGGCGGCCTTTCACTTTAAGGCCCACGGGCTGGATGGCACTCTGTGACGATGTGTCGACCCCTTCCCGTTCCCTTCCTGCGCACGTACCTTCGCACTATGTATGCCCGGCTTGACCGCGACGCCTTTCGCGCCGACCTGCGCACGCGCCATGTCGGGCGCGAGCTGATCTACAAGCTGAGCACCACCTCCACGATGGACGACGCCCGCACCGCCGCGGAGGAGGGGGCGCCACACGGCGCAGTCGTCGTCGCGGAAGCGCAGACCGCCGGCCGCGGTCGCAAGCAGGGCCGCACTTGGACCTCACCCGCCCAACTCGGGCTTACGTTCACAATCGTGGTTCGCCCCGATGCGGAACGGGCCCAACGGCTGAGCATCGTCACCGCCGTCGCCGTCGCCAACGCGGTCGAACAGGTCGCCGGGCTCTACCCGCGGATCAAGTGGCCCAACGATCTACGGATCAAGGGCCGCAAGTTCGTCGGCATCTTGATCGAGGGCGAATGGCAGGCAAAGACTCCCCGGTTCGCGTTGGTCGGCGTCGGAATCAACGTCAACTTCGACCCGGGCGCTCACGCGGCCGAGATCGAACAGGCCGCCACCAGTCTCTCGATCGAACGGGGCAAGCCGTTGCGTCGAGAGACCGTCTTGGCAGCCGTGCTCAATAGCTTCGAGCGCGCCTACGACGGCGCGCTGACGGAGCACCTCTTCGACGGCTGGCGCTCGCGCTCCGAGACCATCGGCCGCGGGGTTAGCGTCCACCACGACAGCGGTGAGATCGTAAGCGGCATCGCGGAAGATGTCGCCGCCGACGGCGGTCTCATGGTGCGCGACGCCGAGGGCACCTTGCACACCTTTCACGCCGGCGAAGTCACCCTCAGAGGCGAGACTCTCCCGGCCTCGTAGAGCCGGGGATTAGGAAGACCTCGGCGGTGCGTCTCCGAGCGCTTCGGTCAATGGCGTCACCGCCTGCTCGACTGCTTCCACGACGAGGCACAGCCCATCCACATCGATGACCTCGATCTCGACCAGTTCGCCGATCCGCCCGCCCGCCGAGCGGGCCGTCCACATTTCGGAGTCGACTAGCGCGATGCCGTTCGGGTCCAGGACCGATCGCGTGCGGCCGCGTTTGCCGAGCATGCGGTGCTCGACGGTGAAGTCCCGCCCCGTTTTCCGCCGCTCATTCAGAATCAACGCCCAGAGACCGAAGAAGACGGCCCCGACGAACGCGGCGACTCCGACCAGCACCCAAATCGAGAACTCTGGTTCGGTCGGGGCGTCGGAGAACAGGATCAGTCCGCCCACGAGGAGCGCAATGATCCCCCCGATCCCGAAGAAGCCGAAGCCGGGAACGAAGAACACCTCCACTGCGAGCAGAATGAATGCCAGCACCACCAATGCGATTCCGGCTGGCTCCGTCTCCAGCGCGCCCACGGAGAAGAAGGCCAAGATCATCATGATTACGCCGAATACCCCGGGCCCGATCAGTCCCGGCGAGACGATCTCGATGAAGATCGCCAGCCCGCCCAGACTGATCAGCAGGAAGGCGATGTTGGGATCGGCGATGAAGTCGAGCACGTTCTCCAGGAACGACATATCGGTCCGCTCGATCACGGCGCCGGCGGTATGAATGGTGACCCGCGTGCCGCCTGGCCGAAGTTCGATCTCACGCCTGTCGATCTGTGCCAGCAAGTCGGCCAGGTCGACCGCCACAAGATCGACCACGTTGAGATCGACTGCCTCGGCGCCGGTTACCGAAACCGATTCCCTCACGGCCTGCTCTGCCCACTCGGCGTTACGGCCGCGAAGGTCCGCGATACCGCGGATGTCGGCGGCGGCATCGTTCGTGATCTTCTCGCCCAGGCTTCCTTCGATCTCTTCGCCGCCCCCAGCCACGGGGTGCGCCGCCCCGATCTGGGTGTTGGGCGCCATCGCCGCGATATGCGCGGACATGGTGATAAACGTGCCGGCGGAAGCCGCGCGAGCACCTAGCGGGCTGACGAAGACGGCGACGGGCACCGTGGCCGCCTCGATCCGCTGCACGATGTCGTCCGTCGCGGAGATCAAACCGCCGGGGGTGTCGAGTTCCAGGACCCACAGCGTGGCCTCGTGCTCCTCAGCGCGGTCGAGCGAGCGGTCGACGAAGTCCGCCGTAACGGGGCCGATGTCGCCGTCCAGTTTCGAGACGTGCACGGCGCCGGGGGTCACGTCGCCTCGGCAAGCGAGCAGCAGTGTGCCCCCGATCAATAGCAAGGCGAAGAGGGACAGGCGCTGGTTTCGGGGACGGGAGCGGGACGGGCGTCGCACGTGACCTCCTCCGCGGCCGATGCGTCCATTGTACGCAGTCGAGGTTTACCCCGATACGCCGTGTAAACTGACGGCGTTGCCGCGAAACCTTTGTAGAAGCGCGCGTCTTTGCGTTGAGATCGCGGCGATCGAAGGATGTGCTTTGCCACCGCTCGTCTCGCACATGATCGCCGCGAAACGCGCTGCTGCGCGCCTCAACAACGCGCCCATCGACGAGGCGTCGGGCGAGTTCCTGCTCGGCGCCACGACGCCGGACATCCGCGTCATCACGCGCTGGGAGCGTAAGCGCACGCACTTCTTTGACCTCGACAGCGAAGATCATCAGGACAGCGTGGAGAACTTCCTCAGCGCTCACCCCCACCTGCGTGACGCCGGTGCGCTCAATCAGGAAACTCGCCAGTGGGCGGCCGGCTTCATCGCTCACATCGCGATGGACCAGGAGTACATCCTTCAGGTCTACCGGCCACACTTCGGGCGGCGTTCCACGCTGGGAGGCGACGAGCGGGCGAACCTGCTCGACCGCGTCTTGCAGTACGAACTCGACCGGCGCGAGCGCGAAGACCGGGACAGCATGGACGCGATCCGGGTGGCGCTGTTCGCCTCCGCCGTGGAGATTGATTGCGGCTTCATCGACCGGGCCACGCTGGAGAAGTGGCGCGATGTCTCGGCCAGTGTCACGGAGCATGCCCCGGATTGGGAGCGCTTCGCGTACATTGCCTCCCGGCACCTCAAGCGAGCGGGCATCGACAGCGAGGGCGACTACAACTCCTTCCTCGACGCCGTGCCGGACCTGCTCGACGAGACCATCCGCAGCGTGGGACAGGCTGAAGTCGACGGGTTCTTCGAACGCGTCGAGGAGCGCACAGCCGAAGTTTTGAGGGAGTACCTGGATTGTCGCTAGATGCGAAGCCAGCCACTTGCCCCATCACGATCGCGCAGGGCGCCGACGAAGCGCGGCGCACGATTCTGCATCGCGTGCCCCTGGGCGACGAACCACTCAGCGACGGCGAAGCCGCCGTCATCGAACGGCTCTTCGGCGCAGCGCTGGGCGCCGAAGAAGCGGTCCGCCGCATCATCCGCGAGGTCCGTATCGAGGGCGACGCCGGCCTGCGCCGGATCTCCGCGACGATCGACGGTACTGCTGCCGAACACGCCCTGCTCGCCACCCCAGGCGAGTTCGCGCGCGCGCGCGCGCTCGTTGATGAAGAGACGGTGCGCGCCCTGCAGGCCGCCGCCGAGCGCGTGCGGAGCTACCACGAGCAGCAGTTGGAGCACTCACTGCGCTCCTTCGAGAGCGGTGGCCTGGGCCAGATCGTGCGCCCCCTGCACCGTGTCGGCCTCTACGTGCCTGGCACGACAGCGGTCTACCCCTCCTCTGTGTTGCACACGGCGATCCCGGCGCAGGTGGCCGGCGTCGACGAAGTCTGGATCGCCAGCCCGGTCAGCCCCCCTTCGTCCGACAGCGCCGCCGACGCCGGCGCTCAGATCTCACCACTCAAGCTCGTCGCCGCGGAGATCGCGGGCGTGCACAACGTGATCAAGGTTGGTGGGGCGCAGGCGATCGCGGCGATGGCTTACGGCACCGAAACTATCCCCGCTGTCGACAAGATCTTCGGCCCGGGCGGTCGCTTCGTCACGCTCGCCAAGCGCCAGGTCTACGGCGACGTCGGGATCGACGCGATCTACGGCCCAACCGAAACCGTGATCGTGGCGGACGACAGCGCGAACGCCGAACTCGTGGCCGCTGACCTCCTGGCGCAGGCGGAACATGATCCGCTCGCCGCGCCGTTGCTGATCACCCCCAGCCTCGAGTTGGCGACCGCCGTCGCGGATGAGATCGGCAGCCAGGCCGCTGACCTCGAACGCGGTGGGATCGCGCTACAGGCGTTCGCCAATCGCGGCGGGATCGCCGTCGTGGAAGACGTTGACGTCGCGCTTGATCTGGCCAACGAATACGCACCGGAGCATCTCGCACTGGTCGTGCGCGACGCTGACAAGCTCGTCGACCGTGTGCGCAACGCGGGCGGCCTTTTCATCGGCGAGAGCTCGCCCGAGGCGCTGGCCGACTACACCGCCGGACCGAGCCATGTCATGCCCACGGGCGGCAGCGCCCGCTTCGCCTCGCCCCTGCATGTGGGTGAGTTCCTCAAGATCACGTCGGTCGTTCGTGCGTCGGACGAGTTGCTCCAGGAGATCGCCCCGCACGCCGCGCGCATCGCGCATGCCGAACACTTGACCGCCCATGCCCGCTCGCTCGAGATCCGACAAGACGACCGCTGAACGCCTACTGAGCGCCAACGCCCACTGAGGGCCCACTGAACTAACGCCATGCTCGACCCCGACACCCCGCCGCCCATTCGTCCTGAGCTTGCCGCTCTGCCCGGCTACGAGCCGGTCGAGCCCGTCGCCGCGCTGGCGCAGCGCTTGGCACTGGACCCGGCCACGGTGCTGAAACTGGACGCCAACGAGAACCCGTTCGGCACGCCAGCGGCGGTCCAGCAGGCTATTGCGGAAGCAGGCAGCTACGCGCTCTATCCCGACCCGGGCCAACGCGAACTGCGCGAAGCCCTGGGACTCCACCTCAACGTCGATGCTGGCCGCATCGTCGCCGGAGCCGGATCCGACGAGTTGATCGACCTCACTCTGCGAGCGCTCGCAACGCCGGACCAGCGCGTGCTGATCTGCCCGCCCACGTTCGGCATGTACGGCTTCCTTTGCGATCTGCACGGCATCGAGCGCGACGAAGTCGAGCGCAAAGCCGACTTCAGCCTCGATCTCGACGCCGTGCTCGCTGCAGTCACGGACCGGACTGCCCTGATCCTGCTCGCTAGCCCCAACAACCCCACCGGCAACGCTCTCAGCGACGGTGAATTGTCCGCGCTGCTGGCGACCGGCGCGACCGTCGTGTTGGACGAGGCCTATGCCGAGTTTGCGGGGCGCACATACGTGAGTTGGGTCATGGAGCATCCCCGGCTGATCGTGTTGCGTACCTTCAGCAAATGGGCGGGTCTGGCGGGCTTGCGCGTGGGGTTCGGCGTGTTTCCGCCGTCGGTTGCGGAGGTCTTGATGAGCATCAAGCAGCCGTACAACGTGAACCTCGCGGGTGAGGTCGCCGCCCTGGCGGCGCTCGCTCACGCGGACGAGTACGGCGTCCAGATAGAAGCACTGGTCGCCGTCCGCAACGACCTCGCTGCTCGTATGGCGGAGTTCGCTTGGATTCACCCTGCTCCCAGCGACGCCAACTTCCTTCTCTGCCGGGTCGACGGCGAGACCGACGGAACGCATTCCGCCGGGGCCGCGCTGCGGGATGCGTTCGCCCAAGAGGGGGTCTTCGTACGCTATTTCGACTCACCCGAGCGGCTACGCGGCTATATCCGGATCAGCGTGCCACGCCCAGACCAGCTTGAGGACCTGATGGAGCGCCTCAAGCGGGCCGCGATTGTGGCTGGCCTGGTCTAAGTCCTCACCTGGTGACCCCCGACGCCGTCGTGCGCTTAACGCCCGAGTGATAGCCAAGCCCGCAAACGCTTGCGAAGATTGATCCATGCGAGAGAGCACCATCCAGCGCCGCACAAAAGAGACCGAGATCGACGTTGCCTTGCGCATCGAGGGATCGGGTCAGGCTGACGTCGACACGGGCATCGGCATGCTCGACCACATGGTTGAGCAACTCGCGCGACACGGCGGATTCGACCTCACCGTGAAGGCCAGCGGCGATCTCAGCGTCGACTCGCATCACACCGTCGAGGACATCGGACTCAGCCTCGGGCAGGCGTTCAACGAGGCGCTCGGCGACCGTGGCGGCGTCGCGCGCATGGCGGACCGCACGGTCCCGCTCGACGAAGCGCTGGTGCAGGTTGTCCTTGACCTCAGCGGCCGCCCCTACAGCGAGATCGGCCTGACCTTCTGCGGAGCGATGGTGGGCGAACTGCCGACCCAGATGGTCACGCACCTGCTGCAGTCATTCGCGCAGGAGGCGCGCATCACGTTGCATGTGCGACAGCTGGCGGGGGACAACGATCACCACATCATGGAGGCGGCGTTCAAGGCACTCGCCCGTGCGATGCGCGACGCGGTGACCTTGATCGAGAGCCCGCAGTCGGTGCCCAGCACCAAGGGCACCCTGGCGAGCTAGCTCCGGCCCCGACTCAAACTTTGGCTTCCTCGACGCTCGTCTCGACGGGGGCGACCTCGTAGCGGTAGTCCTCGATCACGGGATTCGCCAGCAGCTTGTCGCACATGCCGTCGATGGCGGACTCCGCCTTGCCCCGGCTTCCCGCCTCGAGCCAAACCTCGATGTACTTTCCCGCCCGCACCGCGCCCACTCCGTCGAATCCAAGCTGGCCCAGCCCGCCCATGATCGTCAGGCCCTGCGGGTCGTTGACCGTCCGCTTCAAGGTGACGTGGATCTCCGCTTTGAACTGCATCTTGGCCTGTCCCTCCGGCCCTACGGCCGTGTCAGTTCGCGCCCAGTCAGCCGCTCGAATGCTTCGAGATAGCGACGGCGTAGATCCTCCACCACCTCCGGCGGGATCGCCGGTCCTGGCGGTTCTTTGTCCCACCCTGTCGATTCCAGCCAATCGCGCAGCGTCTGCTTGTCGAAGGCCTCCTGGTGCGTGCCTGACTGATAGCCCTCCACGCTCCAGAAGCGCGACGAATCCGGCGTCAGGACTTCGTCGATCAGGATCGTCTCGGCTTCGCCTTGCTCGTTGGCGGCGATGCCGAATTCGAACTTCGTGTCCGCGATCAGGAAGCCGCGCATGCGGGCGCGCTCGAGGCCGTAGACGTAGAGCGCTATCGAGCGCACCTTCATCGCGTTGGCGACCTCCTCGCCCGCGATTTCAACGGCCTGCGCGTAGGAGATGTTCTCGTCGTGCTCCCCGATCGGAGCCTTCGTGGACGGCGTGAACAGCGGCTGCGGGAACGGCTCCGACTCCGTCATGCCGGGCGGCAGCGGAATGCCGCAGACCTGGCCCGACTCCTGGTAGCTCTTCCAGCCGGAGCCCGCCAAGTAGCCCCGCACGATCGACTCGACGGCGACCGGCTCGGCCCGCCGCACCAGCATCGAGCGGCCGATGTACTCGGGACCCAGCGCCACGGGCAGATCCGGATTCTCCGTCGATGAGATCACCCGGATCATGTGGTTCGGCACGATGTCCTGCGTGCGCTCGAACCAGAAGGCCGACATCTGGGTCAGCACACGGCCCTTGTCGGGAATGCCGGTCGGCAGCACCACATCGAATGCCGACACACGATCCGTCGCCACGATCAGCAACCGCTCATCGTCCACTTCGTAGATCTCGCGCACCTTGCCCTGGCGTCGTGGCAGGTCCAGTTGGGATTCCATCAGCACGTCGGGTGGGGTCGTGTCGGCTGTCATGGCTAGATCCCCAGTCGCTCGAATGATCCGTCGATATTGCGCAGGTAGAAGTCGGCGTCGAAGCAGTCCTGCAGCTGATCCGGGCTGAGATTGGAGGTCACCGTGGGGTCGGCAGACAGCAGGTCAAGGAACGCCCGTTCTTCGTTCCAGGCCGTCATCGCATGGGCCTGGACAAGTTTGTAGGCCGCGTCACGCTGCATCCCGCCCTGCTCTACTAGGGCCAGCAGGACTCGTTGCGAGTAGACCAGCCCGTACGACGCGTCCAAGTTGCGAAGCATCCGCTCCGGGAAGACCTCCAGGCCGCCCACAATCCAGGTGAACAGATCCAGCATGTAGTCCAACAGCAGACAAGCGTCCGGCAGGACGATCCGCTCCGTGCTCGTGTGGCTGATGTCGCGCTCGTGCCAGAGGGCGACGTTCTCCAGCGATGTCGTGGCGTACGCCCGCAGCAGGCGCGCCTGGCCGCAGATCCGCTCACACTTCTCGGGGTTGCGCTTGTGCGGCATCGACGACGATCCGGCCTGGCCCGGCATGAAGGGCTCCTCGACTTCGCGCACCTCCGTCCGCTGGAGGTGGCGGATCTCCGTCGCGAATTTCTCCAGCGACGCTCCGATCCCCGCCAGCGTGCTGACGAATTGTGCGTGCCGGTCGCGCTGCACGACTTGATACGAGACCGGCTCGACGCCCAGGCCTAGCTCCGCGCAGACCCGCTCCTCGATCGACGCGGGGACCGTGGCGTGAGTACCGACCGTGCCGCTGATCTTGCCGACGGCAATCTGCGCCTTCGCCTCTGCCAGGCGACGCTGGTTACGGCGCGTCTCGTCCACCCAGCCCGCCACCTTCAGCCCAAACGTCGTTGGTTCCGCGTGCACGCCGTGGGTGCGTCCCACGCAGATGGTGTGTTTGTGTGCCCGCGTAAGATCGACCAGCTTCGACTCCAGCGCCTCCAGGTCCGCTTCCAACAGCGACGCCGCGTCGCGAAGCTGCAGCGCCGACGCGGTGTCCCAGACATCGCTCGTCGTCAAGCCGTGGTGTACCCAGCGACCTTCGTCGCCTAGGTGTTCATTGACCGAGCGCAGGAAGGCGAGCGTGTCGTGGTGGACCTCTTTTTGATAGCGGTCGATGTCCTTGACGACGAAGGCCGCGTTGGCGGCGATCTTGTCCGCGTCGGCCGCCGGTACGACGCCCTCGTCGGCCCAGGCGTTCGTTACCGCGATCTCCACTTGCAGCCAGCGCTCCCACTTGGCCTGGTCGGTCCAGAGCGCAGCCATCTCCGGTCGCGAGTAGCGTGGGATCATGGGATGTACTCGGTTCGCGCGGGCGAGAAGATGTCGATCGCGACGGCGTCTTCCAGCGCGGTTACCTCGTGGGGCAGATCGCCAGGCACGATCCAGGAGTCACCGGGTTCGAGGTCCTTCACCAGCCCCGGCATCACGAAGCGAAGCCGGCCGCTGACCAGGTAGCCCGTCTGCTCGTGTGGGTGCGTGTGCTCCGGCACGACCGCGCCCTTGGCGATCACGATCTCATGGATCGATGTCTGGTCGCCGTGGTTCAAGGTCCGTCGCGAGACGCCCTCGAACATCTCGATCTGTTGCGCGTCATCGTGGGACTGGAGGTTCGCCTCGGCCATCTAGAGCTCCCTCAGTGCGATGTCGGTGCGCAGCATCTTGCCCTCGAATTCAATCCGCGACGCGTTGTCGTAGGCCAGCGTACGCGCTTCGGCCAGGGTCGATCCGCTTGCCACGACCGTCAAGACGCGTCCACCTGCCGTAACGATCGAGCCATCGTCCGCCAGCTTGGTGCCGGCGTGGAAGACCAATACGCCCTGATCGACGTTATCCAGCCCCTGGATCACCTTGCCGGTCGCGTACGAGCCCGGATAGCCGCCGCTGGCCAGGGCCACGCCCACCGTCGGGCGTCCACTCCAATCGATCTCTGTGTCGCTCAGCCGCCCTTCCAGACACGCCTCCATCACGTCGACTAAATCCGATTCCAGCTGCGGGAGGACCACCTGCGCTTCGGGATCGCCGAAGCGGACGTTGAACTCCACCACCGACGATTCACCCTCCTGCACCATCAGTCCGGCGTAGAGCACCCCGCGGAAGGGCGCTCCGTCGGCGGCCATCGTCGCCACGACAGGCGCATGCACGGTGCCGAAG
>Ga0310121_10000473_pt1 | contig 44244 bp, 44 predicted proteins | sample CB27_Tmax_986_MG_FD_203504 | JGI IMG/M metagenome (GOLD analysis project Ga0310121, IMG submission 203504) | Marine microbial communities from Western Arctic Ocean, Canada - CB27_Tmax_986 | ecosystem: Environmental > Aquatic > Marine > Oceanic | place: Canada: Western Arctic Ocean | collected... | reverse complement strand
CAGGAGCGCCGCCTCCAGCGGCTCACCAGCCGTTTCGACCGTGCACTCGGCTGCTACTCCTCAAATGATCGGTGCAAGTACACGCCTGAACTCAATCCCGCATGCCCGATGAATAATGCGGGCTAGGAGACCGTGGTGTGAGCGGAACCGCTCGTCTTGATAAGCCCTCTTTCGTCATGCTGTAATGGATTCATGACCATCTTTGCCGTCCTGCTCCTTCTTGCCCAGGCGGGTGCGCAGCCCACCGACACCGCGGTGGGCCCGCCGCCGGCCAAGCGCACTCCGATCACGATCCACACCGCCGAGGCTCCCGGGGTTCAGGTGTTCTTCATGAACCTGCCGTGGGGCCCGGAAACGTTTGCCGCCATGGAGCGGCCCGGCAAGGGCTTCTACAACCGCCGCAGCTGGCCATTCGCCCGCATGGAGACGACGGACGCCCTCCGGGTCGAAGGCACGGAGCTCCCGGCGGGCAACTACGCCCTCGTGTTCCACCCGAACACACCCGACGACACGGGTATGAGCCTCGAGGTGAGAAAGATTCCACCCGGCGAGTTCCTCCGGCCGGGAAACGTCATGACCCGCACGCCGGAGGGTGAGGCGCTCTGGCAGGGACCGGCGGAGTTCGAGACCGCCGAGAAGACCGTGCCTGCCCTCGAGGTCGGAATCACCCGGGAAGAGCAGAGCGTGAAGATCGACGTGCACTACGGCAATCGCACGACCCAGGCTGTGTTCAGCCGCTAGTAGCCGTAGTCGGAGGGGCGTCGCCCCTTCTTGAAGTCGCCGAAGCCGTAGAAGCTGGGCGCATACTCTCCGACGATCGACACGTCGGACTTCGCGGGTATCGCCTCCTCGAGACCGACAGCCCAGTAGACGCCGTTGACCAGGATCCGACGCAGCCCCTCGCTCTCGAGGTCGATCGAGGCGCCCATGGTCGTCGTGAGGATCCGCGACACGTTGCCGGACTTGCTCCGGTAGTGGCGTGTCCAGACCACCGGCACCATCGGCTCGTTCTTCGGACCCCCGACCGCGGGGTCGGTCGGCTGCATCCCGGTGAGCACCTGGCCGTACACCAGGACGTCGGCGTCCTCGGGAAGATGCGCCAGACCGTAGACGTCTGTGGGACCCCAGATGTCTTCCACTCCTCGAAGGATGGGATGGTCGGAGTTTTCGGTATCGATCACGCCGCGGGTGCTCTCGACCTTGTGCTGACCGTGGTGATTGACCCACGTGTCTCCGAGCACCTGCCGGCCGAAGCCTCCGGGCCACTGCTCGCTGTCGAAGCTGTAGTGGGCATAGGGGCTCGCCGGGTTCTGCCGATAGGCGAAGGCGTGAGTGGCGGTGCGCATCCCCAGAATCGGCTTCCCCGAGTCGACGAAGCGCACGATGTGACGCATCTGCTCGTCCGGGAGCTCCCGAAAACGAGTGAACAGAACCATGACGTCGGCCTCGTCGAGCGCGTCAAGGCCCGGGATGTTCCCCTGGTTCTCGGGGTTGATGGTGCCGTCCGGGTCGATGGCGAAGAGCACCGTGCACCGGAAGCCGTGACGTTCGGCCAGGATGCGGGCCAGCAGCGGCAGCGCCTCCTCCGATCGATACTCCTCGTCACCCGACACCAGGACGACGTGCTTTCCCGAGCCCGGGCCGTCCCCGCCCTCGAACACCAGCCAGGGGTCCTCGGCCCGGGCACCTGCGGCCAGGCTCAGGGCAATCAGGGTCTTTGCGACGACCACGGTCACTTTTCGCAGTCTTGTCGAGCTCACGTATCCTCCGCTGCTTTTTCCGAGAAATGGACGACGCTGAAGGACTCGGGGATGTGGGAGTCGTAGACGCCGTGGAGGTTCAGGCTCCAGCCGGGGCTCTCCGAGACCGGCCTGCCGTGCAGGCGAAGCGCCTCGAATCGGGAGAAGTCGCAACGCAGCGTCTCGCCGTCTCGCGGGGGAAAGACTCGCCCGTCGAAGAGAAACGCCAGGCTCGCCCAGGGCAGGGCCATCTCCACCGTCCACCCCTTGTCCACGGTCGACGGATCGTTGATCTTCCCTTGCACCCGGACGCCGGTCTGTAGTCCGGCCAGGTCGTAGTCGAGGAAAGCCCACCGGCGGCCCCGGGGATGGCGGCCCCAGCGGCCCGCGTCCTGGAAGCCTCCGAGGATGTCCACCCGGCCTCCGAAGAGGTCGAGCTCGGGGCGATCGAATCGGCCGTCACGCTCGAGGGCGTCCTGCCAGACGAGGAGAACCTCGTAGACGGTCCCAAGCGCGTTGATCTCTAGCTCGTAGTAGCAGTCGTCGCCCCCCACGAACAGCTCCACATCGTTGTCGACCCAGATGAAGCTGTCGCGCTCGGTGAGCGTGGCGCTGACCTGGGGCTCCTCGCTCCAGTAGGCGACGTAGAAGTGGGTCGCGTCCCACTGACAGGCCATGCGGGTCTCGTAGAGAGCAGGCTCCCCGCTCACCATGTCCACGAAGCGAGACGAGCGCGGCACGTCCTTCCACGCGGGCTTGTCGAGATCTCCATCCACGACGATGGGACTGCTCGTCCGATGACACACCACGTGCTTGAGTGCGTCCTCGGAGACGCCGTACCGTTTCATCGACAACTCCTCCTGGTCATGGTGTCCGGAAGGCCTCCCAGGCCTCCAGGAGATCGTCCGTCATCTGCGTAGCCACCGCACGCATCCGATGCTCGGAACGGTCCAGCCAGTCGAGCTGCCCGCCGCGAGGCAACCCGGGTGCTGCGTCCCCGTGAGCACGCGAATGGCCTGCGCCGAGCTGAGCCGGGGACTCGAGCGCATCGAGCCGGAGCTCCCGATACGACGGTTCCCAGCTCCGCGCCCACCACTCCCGGGCCTCGGGGGCCGCGTCCGACGGGTCAGGGACCACCACCACGATGTCGTGGCGGATACGACCCATCTGCCCATAGCCCTGCAGGATGCGGAACGCCCGCGACGACTCCTCCGGGTCGACGCAGGGCACCTCGCTCAGGTCGCTCAGCTCCCGGGCCTCGAGATGAAGTCGTCCATCTGGCGCGTCCAGAACGGCCAGTCGTGGCCGCCCTCGGGCCCCCAGTCGTCCACCGAGTGCCCGATTCCCCGGGCCGAGAGAACCTCCGACAGCTGGTGCGTTGGTCCCCGATCCTCCCACGGCCCGGTGCCGATCACAAGCCGGATGTCGTCCTTTGCGAGCTCTCTCACATCCGCGTCGGAGAGACCGGGGACATAGTCGACGGGATTGTTGTAGTAGAAGTTGTCGTCGTAGTCCCCGTCCATGTAGCGCCTGAGGTCATAGACGCCCGACAGGGCCAGACACCGTCGAAAGACGGTGGGTTGCTTCAGCAGACTGTTGGCAGCGTGGTAGGCCCCGAGCGACGCGCCCGTCGTGGTGATTCCGATCCCCGGGCTCTGGCAGTGGTCGTAGATGAACGGCACGATCTCTTCGGCGATGTACCCCTCCGTACATCGCCTGGACCCAGGAGCGATGGCGGGGGTGCGCGCCCTCGTTGTCCCAGCCCTCGTCGTTGACCGAGCCCACGCAGAACAGCTTGATCCTGCCGGCGTCCACGTGGTGGCCGATGGCGTCCAGCATCCCCATGCGCTCGATCTCCCACTCGTCTCCCCCGCTGGTCGGGAAGACGACGAAGGGAGACCCCCAGTGGCCGTACACACGAAGGCCCATTCCCCGGCCGAGCCGGGAAGAGTGCCAACCGTGGCTTTCGACTTGCACGAGAGATCCGGTGGGGGGCTACCTGAACCGGCGCGCGCCCGCCATCGACGACGGGGCGACGAGGTTCTGCAGGAAGACGGCATTCGACGGAGTTTTCTGGAGCTTGTCGATGAGGAACTGGGTCGCCTCGATGGGAGACAGATCGGCCAGCGCCCTCCGGAGCAGGTGCCGCTTCTGCAGCTCCTCGGGGGAGACCAGGAGCTCCTCCCGGCGGGTCCCCGAGCGAAGGACGTCCACGGCGGGGTAGATGCGCCGGTCGGCGATCGCCCGATCGAGGATGAGCTCCATGTTTCCGGTGCCCTTGAACTCCTGGAATATGACCTCGTCCATCCGGGAGCCCGTCTCGATGAGAGCCGTGGCCAGGATGGTCAGGCTTCCCGAGCCCTCGCAGTTGCGAGCGGCCCCGAAGAACTGCCGGGGGAACTGCAGAGCGCGGTTGTCGATGCCGCCGCTCATGGTGCGACCACCCGGCCCCATCTCCCGGTTCGAGGCTCGGCCGAGCCGGGTGAGGCTGTCCAGGAGGATCACCACGTCGCGGCCCGCTTCGACCAGGCGCTTGGCGCGCTCGATCGCCAGGCGAGCGAGCTTGATGTGGGCGTCCGATTCGGAGTCCGAGGTGGAGGCGAGCACCTCGGCGGGCACCACTCGGCGGAAGTGGGTCACCTCCTCCGGACGCTCGTCGATCAGCAGAAGGATCAGGTGCACGTCCGGATGCTTGGCCCCGATGGCCACGCCCAGGTGCTCGAGGAGCGTCGTCTTGCCCGCCTTGGGCGGCGAGACGATCATCCCCCGCTGGCCGTGCCCGACGGGTGCGATCAGATCGATCACGCGCAGGCTGATCTCCGAGTCCTCGCCAGAGAGGGCAAACGCCCTGTCCGGATTCACGGACACCAGGTCCTGGAAGTGCGGCAGGACCTTGTACTCCTCCGGAGTGAGGCCTGCTGCCTTTTGGACTTCTACGAGTACGCGGCGACCGTTCGCACCATCGCGGGTGAGCCCTTCGACTTCCACCCCATCGCGCAGGCCGTTGTCCCGTGCGACGACGTAGGGAACGACAACGTCGTCACGATGTGACAAATAGTTGTGAGCGACCTGCCTGACGTATCCCCCCGCCCCCTCGGTTAGCTCGACCACCCCTTGAATCGGCGTGGTCGGCCCCTCCGTCGGAATCGGAGCCTGGCGGGGATCCCTCGGCCCTTTCGATCCTTGCTGCTGACCGTTGGACCTGTCGTTGCGATGGTGACGATGTCGCCGCGAGTGCCGCGGCCCTCGCCTCAAGGCAGGGCCACCCACCGCGAACTGACCATCGTCTCCTCCAGTCTCCGACTATGGGGCCTTCGCCCCTGGGTTGTCAAGCGAGCCTCAGGCAAGCCCGCTCGATTCAAATGTGGGCTAGGGTTGCTCGCCGGGCAGGAGCGGGCGGCGTGTCACGACGTAGTGCTCGCCCCGATAGCAGACCGAAGCGGGATTGGCGCCGCTCGGCCAGCGATCGGCATCATCCGCGGCCAGAGACCGCGGCGCAGCCAGCACGTCCTCGAACGGCACCGGGAGAAGCCACTCGCGGCACCCGCCGAGAAGCACACCCTCACGCGCGGAAAGCGCGTAGGTGTCGGGCGCCCAGGGCCGCAGGCTCGGATGGTCGAAATTCAGCAGGTCCGTGACGAGCGACGCGAGCGAGCGCAGTGCGGGGGGCGCTGTCCCGGGATCGCCGGAGATCACCACGTCGCGGACATCGCCCTTCAAGACGCGGAGGCGGTAGCGCTTCGTTGCGTCGTCGCCAAACGAGACGGTCGGATTGAGAAGCCCCGCTTTGCGCAGCTGCTTGACGCGGTTCTCGATCCCTTTGGCTTCGCCCTTGCTCAGCTGGCCCGCCCAGATCGCCTCGCTGCCTCCAATGAACACCGTCCTGTCGCGACGCAGGACGAACCGCGGCGGCGCGGCGTCAGGAATCGTTCCGGGCAGGTTGATGGCAGCCTCGAGGACGATCGTCGCATCGGGGATCTCGCCCGCCTCGGCCAACGTCCCTGCGGCCAGCGCGGCCAGAGCGAGGGCCGACAACGTTCGCGTCACGATCCCATCCCCTCGGGGCCCACGGTCCGGTCGCGACCCTCCTCCTTGGCCTCGTAGAGCCGCGTGTCCGCAGCCTTCACCAGCGCCAGGTCGTCCTGGGCGTCGTGCGGGAAGGTGGCGACACCCCCGCTCACCGTGATGTGGTCCGGTGGCTTCCCCCCGTCTCGCGCGAAGGCCCGGCAGAGATCGCGTTGCGAAAGGTCTCGGCGAATCGCCAGGCGTCGGAGGCGCCGGCGCCGTACAGAAGCGCCACGAACTCCTCCCCCCCATAGCGTGCCACCACGTCTCCTCGGCGCCCCGTCTCTTTCAGGATCTCCGCCACCTTCACGAGCACTCTGTTCCCTTCCTGGTGTCCACGGGTGTCGTTGTAGTTCTTGAAGTGGTCGATGTCGAACATGATCAGGGCAAGAGGATCTCCGGTGAGCTGGGCTCGCTCGAGCTCCAGAGCGAGTCGCTCCCGGAAGAACCCGTAGTTGTAGAGGCCGGTGAGGGGGTCCGTGATGGCGCGATGGTGCGTTCGGCTCACCCGCCACGTCAGGCTGCGGACGCGTTCGAGCTGGAGCCAGAAGAGCTGCTCCAAGACATCGGGCCGCTCCTTCAGGAACTGGCGGAAGCCGTCGGCAGGAATGAGCCGCACGCGGGAGTCGCCGGGCGCCCGCACAGTGGCCGAGCGGGGCTCTCCGTCCACCGCCGCCATCTCTCCCACGACCGAGCCGGGGTAGAGATGGCGAAGGATGATCTCCTCTCCGTCCGGCGTCTGGTGTGACACCTCGAGGCGGCCCGAGAGGAGGAGCACCACGTATTCGCCGGGATCGCCTTCGCGCCACAGAGTAGTCCCGGCCTCGAGGGTTCGTTCCTTGCCGAGGGGCCCCAGGTCTCCGAAGGAGCCCGGCAGAGCCTGGACAAAGAGGGTGGGCTTGTCGCCGGGCTCGGTCACAGCACTTTCATCATACCGCCGGAGGGCAGAGGTCAGGGGGCAGGCCGGGTGTAGAGGTCGATCACCTGCTCGAGTGCCCGGCGGCAGACCGCGCAAAACTCCTCCGATCGGGTGAACATCATGCAATTGGCCTGGGGGCGAAAGTACCCTTTGGCCTCGTAGTTCGCCCCCTCGAAGGCGCCGACCGACTCTTGGTGGGGCCCCTGGGCAAGAAGCGCTTCGACCCTGCCCTGCTCTTCGCGGAAGAGCGCCTCCATCTGCTCTTCGGGGCGGCCCTCGGCGCGGATCTGCCGGCGCCGTGCCTGGATCTCCGTCTGTACGGCCTCGAATTCCTCTTTCGCCCACGGCGTCGGCAGGGGGACGCCGGGCGCGACGAGGTCGAGCCACTTTGGAGTTTCTCCTCTTGCCGTGACGTTCAGCTCCCACGGCTCGGGACGCTCGGACGAGCTCTCGTAGGCGACGGACGACGTGTAGTACTCGTCGGCGAGCCCGGCAAAGTGGTGGCCGAACTCGTGCACCAGAACGTACGGAGCAAAGCCGTTGTCGGAGGAGACCGTGGCGTAGAGATTGAAGATTCCACCCCCTCCGTACTTGCGATCGTTGACCACCAGGACCATGGCCTCGTAGGGAGCCGCGGCCGCCGCCTCGCGCAGACGCAGGTTGTCGAAGGCCAGCACGTAGCGCTCGGACCCGAAGGCGTCGTAGCGGACCCGCAGGGCCGAGCGTCGCTGGATGCCGTCCGAGGGGCGCGCCACACCGCTCCTCCGGGAGGGAGTGTCCACGGCCCAGATGTTGAAGTCCGATCGACGCTCCTTCAATGGCGACGTCCCGAGAAGGAGATCGGCCATCCGTCGGGCGTCACGATGCCACTTCTCCGTCTCCTCGGCTGTGTAACCGTCGCCGAGAAGCACGACATCGACCTTGACCGACGGCGGTCCGCTCTCCACCACGGCCCAGACGTTGTCTGCGGGGGGCGGCCCGGTTCGATCGATGGTGGCGTCGCCAGGATCGACCGCTACGGACCAGACCTCGTGGAAGAGGCCGTCGGGGCCCCGCTTCTTGAGGACCACCTGCACCGGTCCCGGCGGCTCGGGAAAGCGGAGCGACTCGTGAAAGGTGCGATTGATGCGCCGGGCCTCGCCGGTGGTCTCCCACTCTCCGTAGATGCTGGCGAAACCCCGGGAGTAGAGGGTGCTCTGGGTGAGTGGGTCGATCACACTGAACCGGTACCGGCCCAGGTTGGTGTCGTCGAGCCGACGCCCGGGGTGCCCAGCCCATTCGCCCTCCACGACGACGCCGTCGAGGGCGAAGCGCTCCTCCTCGGCGTTGCCAGTGTGGAAATAGTCGAGCCGGAACGTGGCCGGCGTCGCGGCCGGAGCCGACGCCGCGGCGGAAGCGAACAGCAGAGCAACCAGAAGAGCGAATCGAATCATGGCTCACCTCGAACGATGCGCATCAGACCACAAAGGCCGCGGGACTGGAAGCGCCTGGCCACCGGTGATACGTTTTGCCAGTGGGCCCCATGGGTGCCACGATGCGGCTCGAGGGCTGCCCGGGGCCGCCGCGCGCCTGACCGAGGAAAGCCGAGATGAAGCTCCGCACACTGCTGCTCCTGCTGCCCCTGCTGCTCCTGGTCCTGCCGCCGCTGGCCAGGGCCGGGTCCGTGCCCGTCAGGGCGCGCAAGAGCATGGTGGTCTCCCAGAACGCCATCGCGTCCCAGGTGGGTGCGTCCATGCTGATGGCCGACGGGAACGCGATGGATGCCGCGGTGGCCACCGCTTTTGCCCTCGCCGTCGTCTTGCCCTCGGCCGGCAACATTGGCGGAGGCGGCTTCCTCCTCTACCGTCCGCTCCGGGGCGATCCCGTCGTTTACGACTTCCGCGAGACGGCCCCGGGGGCCGCGAGCCCGACTATGTTCCTGGTCGACGGCGCATACGACCGTGTTCGCCACCACGACAGCCACGTGGCCGTCGGCGTGCCAGGCACCGTGGCGGGCCTGCACCGGGCGTGGAGCGAGCACGGCCGTCTGCCCTGGGACCGGCTTCTGGAGCCTGCCATCGCCCTGGCGAGAGAGGGCTTCATGGTGACGGACGGCCTGGCCCGATCCCTGAAGAAGGTCCTGCCGCAGATGCGACGCTACCCCGCCTCGCTCGCACAGTTCTCCAGGGACGGCAGGCCCTACCAGATGGGCGACATCCTCCAGCAGCTCGATCTCGCCGAGACCCTCGAGCGGATCGCGGAGAAGGGCCCGAAGGGATTCTACGAAGGCAAGACCGCCCGTCTCATCGAGAAGGCGATGGAACGGGGCGGGGGCCTCATCACACGGGAGGACCTGAAGGTCTACCGCGCCATACGACGACGGCCCCTGCACGGCCAGTACGAGGGGCTCGAGATCCTCACGATGCCCCCGCCGAGCTCGGGCGGTGTCGTCCTCCTGCAAGTGCTGAACGTGCTCGAGGAGTACGACCTTCCGGGCATGGGGTTCGGCTCGGCGTCGTATCTCCACCACCTCGCCGAGGGCCTTCGCCGGGCCTTCGCCCAGCGCGCACGGTATCTCGGCGACCCCGATTTCGTCCGCGACATGCCGATCTCCCGGCTCATCTCGAAGGAGCACGCGGCGACGCTTCGAAGCACCATCCAACCCCGTCGTGCTTCGGTCTCCACACCCTCGTCTTTCCAGTGGCCCCGAGAAGGAGAGGAGACGACCCACGTGTCGGTCGTGGACTCCGGCCGCAACGCCGTGTCTCTCACCACCACACTCGAGGGCGGCTACGGCTCGAAGATCGTGGTGCCCGGGGCAGGCTTCCTCCTGAACAACGAGATGGGCGACTTCAACGCCGGCCCAGGCCTGACCGACGCCGAGGGACTCATCGGTACGGAGCCCAACCTCGCCGCGCCGGGCAAGCGGATGCTCTCCAACATGACGCCCACCATCATCGCGGACGAGAAGGACGGGCTCCGGCTGGTGGTGGGGAGCCCCGGCGGCCGGCGCATACCCGGCGCTGTCCTCCAGACGATCGTCAACATCGTGGACTTCCGCATGAACGTCCAGGAGGCGATCGACGCCACCCGGGTCCACCACCAGTGGCTGCCCGATCTCCTCCGCTACGAGCGCATCGGCTTCTCGCCGGACACCCTCGACATCCTTCGCTCGTGGGGGCACCAGGTCGAGGCGGTGGACTCCGCGACGTACTCGATGGGTTCGGTGCAGGCGATCGCGGTGAGCGAGAAGGGCCGGCTGCTGGAGGGCGGATCGGACAGGCGCCGACCCGACGGCGCCGCGATCGGACGATGACGATGAAGCTCGTGAGCTGGAACGTGAACTCGATCCGCGTCCGCGAGGCGAGGCTTCTCCGCCTCCTCGAGGCCGAGCGGCCCGACGTGGTGTGCCTCCAGGAGCTCAAGGTGACGAACGAGGTGTTCCCGTTCGAAGCACTGCGGGAGGCCGGCTACCATGCGGCCGTCCACGGACAGAAGACCTACAACGGCGTCGCCATCGTCTCGCGGCTCGAGCCCGAAGAGGTGGAGCGGGGCTTCGGAGACGACGAGGACGACGCCCAGGCGCGACTCGTCGCCGCTCGGATCGGCAGCGTCCACGTCGCCTGCGTTTACGTACCCAACGGCGCCGAGGTCGGCTCGGAGAAGTGGGCCTACAAGCTGGGATGGATGAAACGCCTGCGTGCCTGGCTCGACCGTCGTTTCGCGAGCACGGACCCGGTGGCTCTGTGCGGGGACTTCAACGTGGCGCCGGAGGACTGCGACGTGCACGACCCCGAGGCCTGGGAGGGCAGCGTGCTCACCCACCCGGACGCCCGCAAGGCCCTGCAGGACGTCCGGGGGTTCGGCCTGGTCGACTCCTTCCGCCTTCACCACGAGGACCCCGGTTTTTTTTCGTGGTGGGACTACCGCATGCTCGGCTTTCCGAAGAACAGGGGTCTGCGCATCGATCACGTCGACCTGAGCGCGCCGCTGGCCAAACAATGCCGAGGGGCATCCATTGACCGCAACGAGCGGAAGGGCAAGCAGCCCTCCGATCACGTGCCGGTGATCGCCGATCTGGACGTCTGATCGGAGGAGGTCTTCGATGTCCCACCTGGCGTTCGGCATGGCAATCGCCCTCACGACCGGCGCGGCCTGGGCGGAGGTGCAGCAGGCCGGCCCGACCTCGACGAGCCTGACGGCACTCGACACACACCTCCAGGATCTCTCGACGCAGGTGGCGCCCTCGGTGGTCCGGATCGTGGCCACGGGGTACACGAGAGACGCCGGTGCGCTCCTTGCCCGGGCCCTCTCCTACGGCTCGGGTGTGATCGTCGACGCGGACGGGTGGATCGTGACCAACGCCCACGTGATCGACGGTGCCCGTGCGCTGCGCGTCGAGCTGCTGCGCGTGCGCGAGCCGGGCGAGGAGGGATCGATCCTGCGGCCCCGCAGCCGCCACCTCGTCGCCCGGGTGGTGGGAGTCGACCTCGAGACGGACCTTGCGGTCCTCAAAGTCGACGCGAGCGGCCTCCCTGCCCTGCCGCTGGGCGACTCCGACGCGCTCCGCCAGGGCCAGCTGGTCCTGGCCTTCGGCAGCCCGCTGGGCCTGGAGAACTCGGCGAGCCTCGGCGTGGTGAGCACGGTGGCCCGCCAGCTGGCTCCCGAGGCGCCGATGATCTACGTGCAGACGGACGCCTCCATCAACCCGGGAAACAGCGGGGGTCCGCTCGTGGACACCAGGGGCCGCATGGTGGGTCTCAACACGCTCATCGTGTCTCAGTCGGGAGGACACGAGGGCATCGGCTTCGCAGCCCCCTCCAACATCGTGCGCACGGTCTACGAGCAGATCCGCAAGCAGGGCCGGGTCAGGCGGGGCGTCATCGGCGTGCGTGCCCAGACCATCACCCGGGAGCTGGGCGACGCGCTCGGCCTAGGCGTGCGGCGCGGCGTCGTGCTCTCGGACGTCCGGCCCGGCGGCCCGGCGGCAGCCGCCGGGCTGCGCGTGGGGGACATCATCGTCGCGCTCGACGGCAAGCCGATGGAGAATGCCCGCCAGCTCGACGTCAACCTCTACCAGCGGGCCCTCGGGGACGTCGTGCGAATCGACGCGGTCCGCAATGGCGTCCGCGCCAGCTTCGACGTGACGGTCCTGGAGCGGCCCAAGGTCCCGGATCGCTTCAGCGTCTTCGTGACCCCGGAGCGCAACCTGGTTCCCCGACTCGGGGTGCTCGCCATCGAGCTGAACGCCCAGCTCCTCCAGGCGACGACGGGCCCGCTCCGATTCACCGAGGGCGTGCTGATCGCTGCGCGGGCCGGAGGACACAGTGGCACCGAAGACGACCTGCGACCCGGCGACGTCATCTACTCCATGAACGGGGTGTCGGTGCGTGGGCTGGCCGAGCTTCGCCGGGCGGTGGCACGGCCGGGGCCCGGCGAGACGCTCGTCTTCCACGTCGAGCGCGGAGGGCGGCTCCTCTACGTGGTCGTCGAGCTCGAGTAGGCGAGCAACCCCGGATCAGGAACGGAGCAGACGCTTCAACAGCTGGATCTGCCCGGCGTGGTACAGATCGTGTGCCACGATGCCGCGGACGAGCCGGCCGATGGTCTCCTTGCCGGTGGGCGCGCTGGGGCTCGGGAACCAGTTGCTTCCCTTGCGAGGAAACGAGCCTCGCTTCTCACCCGTGAGCCGCCGGCGCGCCGCGTACTTCCAATATGCAGCGTGAACCAGGATCTCCCAGGCGTTGTGCCGGTCCGGCGCCGGCCGCTACAACGCCTGGTCCACGTCCAGCCCTCGGAGCGACCCCTTCAGGTTGGGGCCATGCCAGGACTGGCGGTCGAACGCCTCATCGAGCTGTTCCAGCAGGGCGCTCACCATCGCCCGGGCCGCACGAGTCGTTTTCGCCATGGTCCTGCCTCCAGGTAGTGAGACCGTCAGCTCCCGCCAGGGACATGGCCGTCATGCTGAGGAGCTTCGACTCTGCGCGTGCGACGAAGCATCTCTCCTGTTGGCACCCTCACGGCCAGGGCTCCCCGCGGCGGGATGCCGCCCGCATGGCCGACGCCGCGGGACGCCCCTGGAACACGGTCGGGTCGAGCCGCTCGGCCTCGTCGAACGCATCCGTCGCTTCTTCGAATCGACCCAGCACGTGCAATGCGATGGCCAGAACGCTCCGGCCCCGCCCGCTCCCGGGATCAAGGCGAGCCGCCTCCTCGAGAGCCGCCAGCGCCTCCGCACGCTCGTTCAGCGCGAAGAGCAGGGTCGAGCCCAGACGAAACCAGGCCTCGGCGTCTTCGGGAGCGAGGCGGACATCCTCGCGGTAGTGCTCACCCAGCTCGGTCCACCTCTCGAGATCGACCAGATGGTTGGCCAGGATCTGCCGGACCGCCGTGCGCCGCTCGAGGCCAATCCCCGCCGCGAGAGCCGCCCGGCACGCGGCGATCCCCGGCTCCTCGTCGAGTCGCTCGCACAGCCACGCCTGCTCCCGGGCCTCCGCCGTCTCCCCGGCCGTGGTCGCTCGCGCCACACTCGCTCCGGGCACGAGAATCAAGAGAACCGCGAGCGAGGGTCCTTTCACGCGAGGCTGTCCCGGAATGCTTCCTTGTTCACGACGAAGGGCATCTTCCCTGGATCGCCGTCGTGGTGTCCTTCGAGGACGTCGATGACGGCCTGCACGCAACGACCGGCCATGCCCACGGCGGGATCGGGCGAGAGACGGGTGGCCCGGGCCGCGGACGCGGCGTGGGGATACAGCCGGAGCGTCCCGCGCAGGGATGGATCGCGAAGCGGGCTGTCGGCGGGAAGCGGCTCCGTCTCGAAGACGTCGAGGGCGGCTCCGGCAAGCTGCCCCTCGGCGAGAGCCTTCGCCAGCGCCTTCTCGTCGACCACCGGCCCCCGGGACGTGTTCACGAGGTAGGCCGTGGACTTCATGAGGCCGAAGCGCTCCTCGTTCATGAGATGGTAGGTGGCCGGCTCGCCGGGCCCGGGCCGGATGAGAGGAACGTGGAGGGACACGAAGTCGGCCCGGCGGAGGGCATCCTCCAGGCTCACGTACTCGATGATCTGCTGCCGCGTGCTCAAGCCTTCGCGGTGCCGGACGTCCATCACCTTGCGGACCGAGGCGACGAAGTCCTGGTCCTCGTAGGCCGGGTCGTGGCACAGGATGTCCATGTCGAATGCGGTCGCCTTGTTGGCGACGCTCTTCCCGATCCGCCCCGTGCCGATGACCGCCAGGATCCGGCCGGACACCTCATCACCCAGCATCGGCAGGTACGGATGCCACGTGGTCCACTCGTTCTCCCGGACCTGCAGCTCGGCCGGGAACAGCCGACGCGACACCGCTCCCAGCAGGAAGAAGGCGAACTCGGCGGTGGCGCCCGTGAGGACGTCGGGAGTGTGGGTGAACGGGATCCGATGGCTGTTGGCCGCCTCGCGGTCGATGTTGTCGAAGCCGACCGCGTCCTGGGCCACGACCCTCAGGCCGGCCGCCGTCCCGGCGGAGAAGACCTCGTCGTCGATCTCGTCCCGGAGGGTGGTGATGAGGGCGTCGACCCCCGAGCGGACTCTCTCGAGGATCAGCGTCTTCGGCGGCGCCTCGAGGTGGTCGTAGACCTCGAGCTCCCAGCCCTTCTCGCGGAGCCGATCGAGGGCGTCCTTGCCGATGTCGGTGGTCGCGAATATTCGGATGCGGTCGCCCATGTCTCGTCTCCTGTCGTGTGGTCCCGACCTACGACACGAAGCCCTCGATGCGCTTCAGGGCTTCCTCGATGTTTTTCAGGCTGGTGGCGTAGCTGAAACGGAGGTGCCCCTCGCCCCACTCGCCAAAGGCCGTGCCGGACAGGCACGCCACACCGGCCTCGTCGAGGAGGCGGTCGGCCAACATCTTTGAGGAAAGGCCGGTGCCCGCCATGTTCGGAAAGACGTAGAACGCCCCCTTCGGCTGCTGGCACGTGAGCCCCGGGATCTTGCGAAGGCCGCCCACGATGGCGTCGCGGCGGCGCCGGAACTCGGTCCGCATGGCACGAACCGGCTCCTTGTCCCCCTCGAGGGCGGCGATCCCCGCTTTCTGGGTGAAGGTGGCGGTGCAGGAGACGGCGTTCGTCTGGAGCTTGGCCACGACCTCCGCCAGCGGCGCGGGCATGATGCCGTAGCCGAGGCGCCACCCGGTCATCGCATAGGTCTTGGAGAAGCCGTCGAGGATGATCGCGTGGGGCTCCATGCCGGGCATGGAGGCGATCGAGACGTGCCGGCCCTCGTAGAGGAGCTCCGAGTAGATCTCGTCCGACAGGACGGGGATGCCGTGCCGGGCCGCAACCTCGGCGATGGCCCTGAGGCCGGACTCCGGGATGGCGCCGCCGGTGGGGTTGTGCGGGGAGTTGATGACGATGAGCCGGGTCTTCGGCCCCACCCGGTCCACGAGCTGGTCCACGTCGAGCTCGAAGGCCCGGTCCTCGAGCAGGCGCACCGGGATCGGGACGGCGCCGATGTAGCGGATCATCGACTCGTAGATCGGAAATCCCGGGTTCGGGTACAGCACCTCGTCGCCGGGATCGATCAGGGCGAGGATCGTATAGAACATGATCGGCTTGCCGCCGGGCGTCACGACGACCATCTCCGGCGTGGCCTGGACCCCTCGCCGGGACCGGGAGTCCTCCGCGATCGCCTGACGCAGCTCGGGCAGGCCGGCCGCGGGACCGTAGTGGGTCGCCCCGCCCTTCAGCGCCTCGATGGCGGCGGCGGTGATGTGTGGGGGTGTGTCAAAGTCGGGCTCGCCGATCTCGAGGTGAATGACGCTCTGCCCCTGTGCTTCCAGAGCCCGGGCGCGAACGAGCACCTCGAAGGCCGTTTCCGTGCCGAGCCGAGCCAGCCTCTCCGAGAGCTTCATGGTCGCCCCTCCCGCAAGGAGGGAACTGTATCAGAGCCCGGAGTGACCCGGCTTGAAACCGACGGCTCAGCGCAGTGCGCCAGCCTCCGAATCGAGCCGGTCCACCCCGTAAGCGGCCCGGATGCGCTCCGCCGCAGCCGCGGCTTCCGCCACGTCGACGACGATGCGCTCCGGGGGCGACCCGGGGAGCAGCTCCACCACGTGGAAGCGTCCCTCGGGGCGGGCGAAGGCCTCGCGGAGGTCGTCCATGCTGCCGATGGTGCGACCATTGACTCGCTCCACGATCACGTTGCGAACCCCCTCGTACCCCAGGTTGGCCGCGTCCGGGAGGACGCTCGACAGCAGGATGATGCGCGGGCGCTCTTCCGAGGGCATGTTGCTCTCCCGTTCCTGAGCAATGAGCAGCCGCGGCGGCGCCCTCCGCTGCCAGTCGCCGAAGGCGGTCAGGTAGGGGATGGTGAACTCCTGAAAGACCAGCCCGCCCACCACCATGTAGTTCGGCCCGTGACCGTAGATGTAGGGCGGGATCCTGTCGGCGTCGGCACGGATCCGGCGGAGGGGGACGGGGATCTCCAGCCTCTCGCCATCCCGGAGGACCAGCAGATCGAGAAGGTCTCCGGGGCGACGCCCGTCCGAGAAGAGAAGGGCGAAGAGCATGCGTCCGTAGATCGGGTGCTCGTAGTGGCCCGCGGCGTCGATGGGAATCCCTTCCACTTCGAGGATCACGTCCCCCGCCTGCACGGCGCCGGCCAGGCTGCCGTGGGGCAGGACACGGGTGATGCGGACACCCCGCTCATCCTCGTTCAGCCTCAGCGACTCCCGCAGAGCCGGGTTGGTGAGGTTCTGCCACGCAAATCCGCCGCGGGGGAAGCCGCGCCACTCCCCTGCCGCGGCGTCCTCCACGAACCGGGCGAGGACCGGCGAAGCGATGCCGGACCAGGTGTCGCCCGAGCGAGCCGTCAGGACGCCCACGACCACCTCGTCCACCACGATCACCTCGGACGAGCCGAGGGCATCCGCACCGGTCGCCACGTCGAGGGTGAGAATGTTCGTGCGCGAGAGACCGTGACGGCCCGAACGCACCTGTCGCACGCTCCCGGGATAGCTGTCGAAGATTCCCGACGCCCGCCATCGAAGGATGGACACGTCGCCCTCCCGCGGCACCGGGTCCGCCAGCGGAAGCGGCTCGAGGTCCTCCCAGAACGCCGGATCGTCCACCTCGATGAGGGCCAGAGGTCCTTCCGGATCGGTCAGCACGACCCGGCCGGCCGTCCGTGCGTCCTCGCCGTGCTTCTGGACCTCCACCAGCAGGTGGTTGCCGAAAGCAGGCGACGCACACAGGATGCGGTGGCCCGAGACGACGAGCCCCATGATCGGCCGGGTCCAGGGAGGCTGCTTGGCCCAGGGTGTCTTCCAGTTCCACTCCTGGCCGCTCACAAGGACGCGGACGACGCCGGAGCGAAGCCCCTGGTTCAGGGTCGTCGAGGGCAGGGCGGCCACGGACACCGGGACGTCCTCGGCCTGGCCGAGCGCCACCACCGGCGCCACGAGCGTCGCGAGGGCGGCCGCGAGAAGCGCCGCCGTTCTAGAGCCTGCGGTCGTGCGAGATCGCATATTGCCGGAGGATCTCCTTGTGGGCGGCCTTGGCTTCTTCACGGTCGAGGGCCTCGATGCCCGCATCGCCTTCGAAGACGATCTCGTCGAAGCGACCCTCACCCCTGTCGAACGCCTCGACGACGTCTTCGAGGGACCGTATGGGAAGACCGTTGATGGCCTCGACGCCCACCGGGCCGTTGAAGCCCATCTGGGAGTTGATGGGGTGGCGGAGGACTCGCATGAGCACGATGACCTCGCGGTCCGCCTCCTCCGGGCGCTCGGCCTCCCGGAAGAGGTGGTGCCAAACCAGATCGCGGTTGGCGCTCTGTGCCCAGTTGCGCCCGAACATCTTCAGAAGCTCCGAGTCGAGGGGCATGAAGACCAGGCCGGCGTGAACGACGTAGCGCGGAGCGACATCATAGAGGTTGCGCAGCCGGTCGTAGCGGGGAATGCGACTGGCCGTCGCTCCCAGAACGATCTCGGCGCCGTCGCGCCAGACGGTGAAGTCGACTTTCTCGCCGATCTGACGGTAGTCGAAGAGGGTCTGATACGTCACCCGCGCATCGCCGATGGCGACGGTGCCGTCTGCGGCGATCGGGTGTCCGTTGACGGCGAGAAGCACGTCTCCCGACCGAACGACACCCTCGGCGGTGCCGTCCGAGATCACACGGTTCACGACGACTCCGCTCGTGCCGCCGGGCAGGCCACGCTCGCGTCGATAGGCCGGGGAAAGAAGCGCGCTCGTCTCCAGCCCGGAGTCCGGGAACCCGTCGTACGTTCCGTCCTCGAGATCTTCGAGAAAATGGCGAACGACCGGTATCGGGATGAAGAAGCTCATGTTGTCGAAGCCGGGAAAGCCCTGGAACGCCACGCCGACGACCCGGCCGTCCTGGACGACCGGCCCGCCGCTGTTGCCGGGGTTGATGGCGGCGTCGGTCTGGACCACGAGGTGCGCGTCCATTCCGCTGTGAACGTAGCCCCGCGTCTCGATGCGGGAGACGATCCCCGCCGTTGAGGACACGTCCTGGCCCCCGAGAGGAAAGCCGTAGGTCAGGACCTGGCTCCCGGTGCGCGGGAGCTCGCCCAGGGCGAGCGGGCGCAGGCCCTCGGCGAACCCCTCGTCGGCGACCCGCAACACGGCGATGTCGCAGTCGTGGGCCACGGCCTCCACGGTGGCGATCCGGGGGTTCGCCTGGTCCGGACGCCGCACGAGGATTTGCCGGGCATCGGCCACAACGTGGGCGTTCGTGACGATCCGGCCTTCGCCGATGAGAAAGCCGCTGCCGAGAGTCGCCTGCACCGCCTTCTGGCGCCAGGGCATCGACCAGTCGAATCGGGTTCGGTAGACCTGGACGTGGACCACGGAGGCCGAGATAGCGTTGCCCTCGCCTTCGTTCGCCTCAGAGGCATCGGCAGCTCGGAGGGGGGGTGTTGAGAGAGCCGCTATTGTCACGGCGGCTGCGGCGGCGGCGAGGAACAGCGAGCGGGCACTCGTCATTGAACTCCCTCGGCGGCGGCCACGGCCACACGGGTGGCGTCGGCCACAGAATCGGGGATGCCCGTGCTCCATATGCCCGCGCCCGTCAGATGAAGACCGGGCACCGCCGCGACGGCGTTCTCGACCGCCCGCATCCGCTCGAGGTGCCCCACCTCGAGCTGCGGAGTGCTCGATGGCCAGCGGAAGACCCGTGTCACCCGGGGCCGACCCCTCAGGCCGAGGATGGGCGTCATGTCGCGCTCGACGGCCTGGACCATCTCTTCGTCGGTGAGATCGAGAACGCTCCCGTCGCGCACCCCGCCGAGGAAGCCGCGGAGAAGAACATGGCCCTCGGGGGCGCGGTGCGCGAACTTGGTCGACACGAAGCTCAGCGCCGTCGTCCGCAGACCCTCGCCCCGGGGCACGACCATCCCGTACCCGTCGAGGGAGTGAGCCACGTCAGAGCGTCGGTAGCCGAGCAGCACCGTGGCCGACGAAGCGAAGGGGACCGCGGCCAGCGTCCGCGAAACCTCCGGCAGGAGCCCTGCGAGGGCAGGGGCGATCTTCGGCCCGGGCGCGGCCACGATGACCCTCGGGGCGCTCACCGTGTCTCCGCCGTCGAGACCGATCGTATAGCCGTCGCCGTCACGGGCGAGCGACCGCACGGCGGCGCCGGTCCGGATGGACGCCGTGTCCAGCCGAGCGACCAGCGCGTCCACGAGCTCGCGCAGCCCGCCCCGCAGCGAGTAGAAAGCCGCCGGCGCCGGGGTTCCGGGCTTCGGCTTCGGGCGAGGGGCGGAGAGCATCCCGCGGACCAGGCTTCCATACTTCGCTTCGAGCTCCCGGAAACGCGGGAAGGTGGCGAGTATCGAGAGACGCTCGGGGTCGCCGGCGTGAATCCCGGCGAGCAGCGGTTCGCCGAGGCGCTCCACGGCCTCCTGGCCGAAGCGGCGCCTGAGGAAGGTGGCGATCGACTCGTCACCGTTCTGCGGTCCGGCGGGACGAACCAGATCGAGACCCATGCGCAGCTTCCCCGGCCAGGAGAACAGGCCGCTTCTGGCCATTGGGAGGATCCGGGTGGGCACCGCCAGCATCATCCCCTCTGGAAGAGGGTGCAGCTTTCGACGATGGAGGATGTAGATGGCCTTGAGTTCGGGGTTCGTCGGGATGAGGCGGTCGCCGAGACCGAGCTCGCGACAAAGCCCGATGCCTTCCGGCTTCTGGGCAAGGATCGAGTCGGGTCCGCCCTCGAGCACGAAGCCGTCCTTCTCTTCGGTGCGGATGACGCCACCCAGAGACGGGCCGGCTTCGAGCAGGCGGTACGGGATGCCACGCTGGTGCAGCGTCCAGGCGGCAGAAAGGCCTGATATGCCCCCTCCGATGATCGCAATCGCCGCGCTGGTCACGAGAAATCATCATACACGGCACCGGCGGGGCGCGCCGGGGAACCACTGGGCCGTTGACAGGCCGGCTCGGCGGCTGTCAGACTTCGCTTATTCGTCAGGGTGCCCCCCGTTTCGGGGGGATAAAAGGGAAGCAGGTTGAAGGCCTGCGCGGTCCCGCCACTGTAGCCGGCGAGCCCGCTCTCTCAGGCGCCTGAAGGGCGCCGCCACTCGGGGAAGCCCGGGGAAGGCCGAGAGCGAGGCGATGATCCGGGAGCCAGGAAACCTGCCCTGACTTGCCAGAATGAAAAGGCTTCTCGCGTGAAGGAGCTCCTGGATTCCGGACGGACGCCGAACCCGGGCACCCGTCCACCATCCGACATCCGACGCGAACAGCCTCCGCCAGGAGGTGTCGTGAAAGCTCTCAGTCCAGCAAGCACAGCAGATTCTTCGGAGCGCAGGCCGAAAAGCGGTCCTCTGAATGATTTTCTTGTCAGTCTTCGTCCCCTCTCTCTCGCCCTCACCGGCCTGCTGCTGGCGGCGCACGCGGCGGCGAGCTCTCCAATCCCAGCCTCCATCGAAGGGTTGGTACGGACGAGCGACGGGGTGGTGCTGCCCCACGTGGCGGTGACGCTCGAAGGCCCGTCCGGCACCCACGTCGTGACCACCGACTGGGAGGGTCGCTTCCGTTTCGAAGGCCTCGCTCAGAGTGAGTACCAGGTGTCGGTGGACACCCCCGGGCTCGTTCTCGAGCCTGCGGTACGAGCCGCCGCAAGCGACCACAGCCCCGAGGTCCACCTCGTGCTCTCCCCGGCCCCCGTGCGGGAGCGGGTGGTGGTGACCGCGGCACGGGGAGAAGCCCTCCACTCGAACCTCGGCGTCAGCACCAGCGTCCTCGACCGCAAGCACATCGAGGAACGTGCGGCCCCGTCCATACTTTCTCTTCTGCAGGAGGTTCCCGGCACCGCCACGGCACGAACCGGCGGGGTCGGACACCAGGGCTCGGTCTTCCTCCGCGGCGGCGAGTCTCGGTACGCCGCGGTCCTGATCGACGGAGTTCCGGTGAATCAGCCCGGCGGAGCCTTCGACTGGGGCACAGCGCTCCCCTTCGAGCTCGAGCGGATCGAGGTGGTGCGAGGGGCGGCGAGCAGCCTGTACGGCAACGACGCCCTGGCCGGGGTGATCCAGCTGGTGACCCGTCGCGCCCGGGAAGGCGAAGCTCCTTCGCTGCGGGGCGAGGCGGAGGGCGGCAGCTTCGACTGGCAACGCTACCAGGCGTCGACCACCGGCGCCCGGGGAGGCCTCGACTGGAACGTCGGGGTCCAACGACTCACCACGGACAACTCGGAGCCGAACAGCCGCTTCGAGCAGAGCGCCCTGGCCGCGTCCCTCGGGTTCTGGTTCGGGCCGCGCACGCTGGGGCGAGCGGTGGTGCGGTACGACGACAACACGGTGGGAACGAGCGGACCCACGGCGTACGGGTGTCCCGATCTCGATGCCTCCTTCGAACGAGACGACGTCGTGGTCTCCACGTCGCTGCGACACAGCGTCGGGCGAGCCGCCCACCTCTTCACCCTGGGGTACGCCCGGACGGACCAGCTCTCGCTGAATCCCATCGACTCCGGCTGCTACACGCCGGAGTGGGAGGGCCAGCAGGCACCATTCGAGTTTTGCGACTTCCCCGACCCCAACGGCTTCCAGAACCTGACATCGCGGATCCACGGCGCCTACCAGGCCGACCTCTCCCTCGGCTCGCGGCACCTGCTGAGCGCCGGCGCCGACGCCGAGCACGAGACCGGCGCCCTCGGCAGCCGCGGCGGCGACCTCCTCGAGCCGGACCGGACGAACTTCGGCGTCTTCGCGCAAGACAGGGTCCTGCTCGGCCAGCGCGCCTACCTCACCCTCGGAGCGCGCGTCGAGAGAAACGACAGCTACGGGACGGAGGCCGTCCCTCGGGCCACCCTCGCCGTACGCCTGCGCGAGGGCGAGGACGCGACGACCCTCCGCACGAGCGCGGGGATGGGCATCAAGGCCCCGAACTTCTTCGAGTCGTTCGGCGAGTCCTTTTTCGCCAGAGGCAACCCCGACCTCCTTCCCGAGCGCAGCCGGACGTTCGACCTGGGAATCGAGCAGCGCCTCTTCGGCAACCGGCTTCGCGCCACTCTCACCGGCTTCCACCACGATTATCGCGATCAGATCGCGTACACGCTCATCGACTTCGAGACCTTCGAGGGGACCTACGTGAACCTCGGTCACACCCGGGCCCGGGGCCTGGAGGCGGAGCTGGACCTTCAGCCCCGGCCGTGGTTTGGGCTCTTCGGCCAGTACACCCTCACGGACACCGAGATCCTCGAGAGCGCGAGCGATTTCAACCCCATCTACGCCGTGGGCGAGCCGCTCCTGCGGCGTCCCCGCCACCAGGGCGCCCTCACGGCGCGGCTGAGCTTCCCTCGCTGGAGCGCCGGGCTCACGGTGCTGCACGTGGACGAGCGGGCCGACAGCGACTTCGTGGGCCTCGGCCTGACGCGGAACGCCGCCTACACGCGCCTCGACGCCCGGGTGCACGTTCGTGTCTACGGACCCCTGGAGGTCTGGCTCGTCGGCGAGAACCTGACCGACGCGACCTATCAGGAGGCGCTGGGCTTCCCGGCTCTGCCCCGCTCGGTCCGGGGCGGGCTGCGGCTCAGTCTGGGTGGGGCCCCGCGGTGAGCGGACCCGAGCGCGTTCTCCTGGCCTGGAGCAGCGGCAAGGACAGCGCGTTCGCCCTGCACGTCCTGCGGTCGCAGGGCGTGCAGGGCGCGGGGCTCCTCACCACCATGAACGCCACCGTCCAGCGGGTTGCGATGCACGCCGTGCGGCACGCTCTCCTGGAGGCCCAGGCCGCGGCGGTGGGCTTGCCGCTCCACACCGTCGATCTCCCGTGGCCCTGCTCGAACGAGACCTACGAAGAGGCGATGGGCCAGGCCCTTAGGGCCGCACGGGACGAGGGGATCGGGGCTGTGGCCTTCGGCGATCTCTTCCTCGAGGACGTGAGGCGTTACCGGGAAGACCGCATGGCGGACACGGGTCTTCGGCCCCTCTTCCCTCTCTGGGGACGGGACACGACGACGCTGGCCGAGCAGATGATCGACTCCGGCCAGAAGGCCGTGCTCACCTGCGTGGACCCGCGCGCGGTGCCGGCCGATCTCGTGGGACGTGCTTACGATCGCTCGCTCCTGAAGGACCTGCCCTCTGGCGCGGACCCCTGTGGCGAGACCGTCGAGCGCAAGGGCTTCGTCTTCGCCGACGTCCTCCCGACCGGGCACGGCGAGGGGGGGAGCCACCCGTGAGAATCGTGTCTCTGCTGCCCAGCAGCTCCGAGATCGTCAGCGCCCTCGGGTTCGGGAGTGCGCTGGTGGGTCGCTCCCACGAATGTGACCACCCGGCCGGGGTCGAGAAGCTGCCGGTGTGCACCGAGCCGAAGATCGACGTGAGCGGAACGAGCCGTGAGATCGACGACCGGGTGAAGGCGACACTGCGAGATGCCCTGTCCGTCTACAGGGTCCACGGCGATCTCCTGAAGGAGCTCCAGCCCGACTTGATCGTCACCCAGTCTCAGTGCGAGGTCTGCGCCGTCAGCCTCAAGGACGTGGAGAAAGTCGTCGGCGAGGTGCTCGGCTCCAGGCCCACGCTAGTCTCTCTCGAGCCCAACTCGCTGGACGACGTCTGGGAGGACTTCCACAAGGTTGCGTCGGCGCTGGGAGTGCCGGACCGGGGTGAGGATCTGGTGGGGCGCTGCCAGACCCGCCTCGCCGCACTCGCCGAGACGGCGAAGCACGGCTCCCGCCCCACGGTGGGGTGCATCGAGTGGCTCGACCCACTCATGGGAGCGGGCAACTGGATACCCACGCTGGTGGAGACGGCCGGGGGCCGAAACCTCTTCGGCGACGCCGGGGAGCACTCCCCCTGGATGACCTGGGAGGGCCTCGCGAGTGCCGACCCCGAGGTGATCGTCGTCTTGCCGTGCGGCTTCGGGATCGAACGGTCCTGGGCGGAGACCGAGCAGCTCGCGTCGCGGCACGAGGGCTGGAGGGATCTGCGGGCCGTGCGGGAGGGGAAGGTCTTCATCACGGACGGGCACCACTACTTCAACCGCCCCGGGCCGCGCCTCGTCGAATCGACGGAGATCCTGGCGGAGATTCTCCACCCCGACCTCTTCGACTTCGGCCACGAAGGCCAGGCTTGGCGACGGTTCGACTTGGAGGCGACATGAAGTGCCTCATCGCCTTTCTGATACTGCTCCTGTCCGTCGGCTGTGCTCGCCAGGATCCCGCGATCGACCAGGTCGAGCCGGAGGAGCCGCGCATCGTGGTCATGGCGCCGGCGGCGGCCGAGGTCCTCGAGATCCTGGAGATGACCGACCGGGTGGTGGGTCGAGGGGACTACGTCGTCTGGCCACCGGCCATGCAGGAGCTCCCCAACGTCGGCGCCTATCACGCCCCCAGCGTGGAGACGGTCCTGTCGCTGGGAACGACCCTGCTGCTCACCACATCCAGCCAGGCCGCCCAGGGGGCCCACGTCAAGCTTCGTGAGCTGGGGATCGAGGTGCTGGCGCTGAAGACCAGCACCTACGAGAGTATGCTCGCGTCCATCATTTCCATCGGCAAAGAGGTCGGCCGGGAAGAAAAGGCCCGCGAGGTCACCGACGGGATTCGCAGGGAAATGGAGAAAATCCGGAGGCTGGCCAGGGACGCTCCCAAGCGGCGGGTGGTCTTCGTCGTCGACCGCGATCCGGTCTACGTGGCCGGTCCCGGATCACATGTGGACGAGATGATCCGCGCCGTGGGTGGGGAGAACATCGCCGCCGACGCTGCCTCCGACTGGCAGCTGCTGTCCATGGAGATCATCTTCGAGCGGGCCCCGGAGGTCATCATCGACACATCCGACAACGGGCAAGGCGCCCTTCGCGGTCGGGCCGTGGGGCCGTGGGGCCGCTGGCCGTTCCTGCCGGCGGTCGAGCAGAAGCAGGTGTACTGGGTGGACCCCATCCGTCTGGTCATTCCCGGCCCCCGCCTGCCTCAGATGACTCGCCTCATGGGCCAGCTCGTCCACCCGGAGATCTTCGAAGAGCCGTCTCAGGAGGACTTCGAAGCACTGGCAGGAGCCAACCGTGCGCCCCGGTGAGCCGCTGACGGGTCAGCGGCTCCTCGCCTGGGCGCTGGCGCTGGCGGCCGTGCTGGCGCTGAGTGTCCTGATGGGTGTGGCCTGGGGAACGGGCTCGCTCTCGCTGGTCGATCTGCTGCCCGGCGGGCCCCCACTCTCGGAGCAGGCGCGGGCGGTGTTCTTCAATGTGCGTCTGCCCCGCGTGCTCGCCGCCGCCTTCCTCGGGGGCGCCCTCACGGTGGCGGGTGTGGTCTTTCAGGCTCTCCTTCGGAACCCCCTGGCCGATCCCTACGTCCTGGGTGTCTCCGGTGGGGCCAGCATCGGCGGTGTTCTGGCGCTGCTGTTTGGCTTTGGCAGCGCCGCGAGTCTCCTGGGAGAGCTGGCGGTGCCGGCGTTCGCCTTTCTCGGGGCATTGAGTGCGCTCTTCCTGATCGAGTGGGTGGCCACGGTCGGCGGCAAGCTGACCGTCTACACGATCCTCCTGACCGGTGCCATCTTCAACGCCTTCGCCTCGGCCCTCATCTACTTCATCCAGACCATCGCCTCTCTCGAGCAGCTCCACGCCATCGTGTTCTACCTGATGGGCTCGGTTCCCATGCTGGGCTACCGGGGCGTGGGCTTCCTCGCCGCGACCAGTGTCCTGGCGACGCTGGCGCTTTTCTCCATGGCCCGCGACTACAACGCACTGACCGTCGGGGAAGAGGGTGCCGCGCAGCTGGGAGTGGACGTCGAGCGGATCAAGCGACGCACCTTCATTCTGGGATCGCTGCTGACGGGTCTGGCGGTCTCCGTCGCAGGCCTGATCGGATTCGTGGGTCTCGTGGTCCCCCACCTGCTCCGCCTGATCCTGGGCCCGGATCACCGGCTGCTGCTGCCCGCGGCATTTCTCGGGGGTGGAGCCTTTCTCGTGCTCGCCGATCTGATAGCGCGCGTGGCCGTGGCCCCCAGCGAGCTCCCGGTGGGTGTGGTGACGGCACTCGTGGGCGGCCCGTTCTTCCTCTATCTCCTGCGCCGCAAGGGGTCTCGCTATGACTTCGCATGAGGCGAGGGGGGTGCGGATCGAGACCGAGGCGGTGGGCTTCCGCTATGTCGGCGGCGGGACCGCCCTGGAAGACGTCTCGCTCCGAGTGGAGCCTGGCGAGGTGGTGGGCCTGCTGGGACCCAACGGATCGGGGAAGAGCACGCTCATCAAGATCCTCTCGGGAATCCTCTCGCGCTATGAAGGCTCCGCCCGCGTGGATGGAGCCGAGGTTCGGACGGCCCGGCGCAAGGACCTGGCAGGGAAGCTGGCGGTCGTGCCCCAGGAGACCTCGTTCGGGTTTCCCTTCACGGTGCTGCAGATCGTCCTCATGGGTCGCCATCCTCATCTGGCGGGCCTCGCCTTCGAGACGCGGCAGGATGTTGCGCTGGCCCGGGTGGCCCTCGACCGCTGCGGGGCGGCCCACCTGGCGGATCGGACGATTCAAGACCTCTCTTCCGGTGAGCGGCAACGGGTGGTGTTCGCCCGGGCCCTGGCCCAGGAGCCCCGGGCCCTGTTGCTGGACGAACCGGCGAGCTTCCTGGACATCCGCCACCAGACCGAGCTCTACGACCTGGTCCGGGAGCTGGCCATGACGGACGGCACCGCGGTGCTCACCGTGCTCCACGACCTGAACATGGCCGCCGAGTACTGCGACCGGATCTATCTGCTCCGTCAGGGCCGGGTGGCCGCCGCGGGCAAGACGGCCGAGGTCTTCACCTACGCCAATCTCACAACCGTGTTCGAGACCGAGGTCTACGTGGACACGAACCACCTGACCGGCCAGCTCCTGGTGGTGCCGCTCTCGGGTCGAATGCGGCGCAAGCTGGAGATGAGGAGAAGATAAGGGAAATCGAGCCAGCACACGCTGAGGCTGCGCTAGAATCCGTTCTCGGGCCCGCCCGCAGACGTACAGCGGCCCATCGGTCATCCAGGGGCACATCGGAGGAGGGCGACACTGATCGGCCAGACGCTCTCGCACTACCGCATCACCGCCGCCCTCGGAGCCGGCGGGATGGGCGAGGTCTACCGGGCCACCGACACGAGTCGCGAGGTCGCGAGGTCGCGATCAAGATGCTCCCTCCCGACGTCGCCAGCGACGAAGAGCGCCTCGCCCGCTTCCGGCGTGAAGCTCACCTCCTCGCCGCCCTCAATCACCCGAACATCGCCGCCATCCACGGACTCGAGGAAGCGGAGGGGAAGCCGTTTCTCGTTCTCGAGCTCGTCGAGGGCGAAGATCTCAAGCAGCGTCTCGACAAGGGAGCGATCCCCGTGGACGAGGCCCTCGAGATCGCGACGCAGATCGCCGAAGCCCTCGAGGAGGCCCACGAGAAGGGCATCGTCCACCGGGACCTGAAACCCGCCAACGTCATGCTGACCCCCGAGGGGAAGGTCAAGGTCCTCGACTTCGGCCTGGCCAAGTCCTATGCGGTCGAGGCGGCCTCCGGCTCGATGCCCGATCTGTCCCAGTCGCCCACGCTGGCGCACACGGGAACGGCGGCGGGTTTGATCCTGGGCACCGCCGCCTACATGTCCCCGGAGCAGGCCCAGGGCAAGCCCGTCGACAAGCGGACGGACATGTGGGCCTTCGGTGTCCTGCTCTGGGAGATGCTCACGGGGAGGTCGCTCTTTTCCGGCGAGACCGTTTCCGACACGGTGGCGGCGATCCTCAAAGGAGACCTGGATTGGGAAGCGCTCCCCGCGACGCTGTCCCCAGGCGTTCGACGGGTGCTCCGGCGCTGCCTCTCGAGGGATCTCAAAACGCGGCTCCGGGACGCTGCCGACGCCCGCATCGAGCTCGGGGAGGCCACCCGGGAGGAAGAGCCGTGGCGGTCGGCCCCCGGTGACCCGCAGGCCAGACGGAGTCGGTGGCGGCCGTGGGCCGCTGGGGCAGCCTTCTTGCTCCTCTCCATCTCCCTGGGAGCCGCAGCCGCGAAGTGGACGCGCCGCCCGGAAGGAAGTCCGAACATCCGATTCACCGTGACGCCGCCCGCCTCGGGCGGAGTGATCCGAATGCTACGGCTCTCCCGGGACGGTCGTCGTCTCGTCTACCAGCACTCGTCCGAGCGACGCCTGCTCCTGCACGATCTCGACGAGTTCGAGAGCCGACCCCTCCCGGGCACGGAGGGGGCGTCGCGCCCGTTCCTGTCGCCGGACGGTCGATGGATCGGGTTCTTCCAGTCCGGCAAGATCCGCAAGATCGCCTACGACGGTGGCGATCCCATCGACATCTGCGAGGCTCCGGTGGACGGCCCCGGGGCGACCTGGGGGCCGGGGGACGTGATCCTCTTCAACCCGACGTGGACGTCGAGCGGCCTGTGGCGCGTGCCCGCGGCGGGAGGAACCCCCGTCGAGCTGACGAAGCCCGACCGGGAGAAGGGCGAGACCGGTCACTTCTGGGCCAGCTTCCTGCCGGGCGGTCAGGCTGCGCTCTTCACCATCTTTGGCGGCCAGGGCCTCGCCGACTCGAAGGTCGGCCTGCTCGACCTCGAGAGCGGTCGCTACGAGGTCCTCTTCGAGGGAGCGGCCCCGATCTACGTTGCCTCCGGGCACGTCGTCTACTACAGCGGAGGTGTCTACCGCTCGGTTTCTTTTGACGCGGCGCGTCGCAGGGTGACCGGAGAGGAGACGACGATCCTGCGCCAGGTTCGGCGTCTCAGTCCGGTGGGGAGCGCGGAGGCGTACGCCACGTTCAGCGAGACGGGCGTCCTCGCCTACGTGGAGGGGGACTCGACACTCTCGGAGCCTCCCTCCCGCTTCGTGTGGGTCTCCCGAGAGGGCCTCCTCGATCAAGGGCTGCCTTTCGAGGGCAACCACGGCGTCTTTCGTCTCTCTCCGGACGGGACACGGATCGCGGCGACGCGCTTTGCAGACGGTCGGCGGCAGATCCACGTGTACGACCTAGAGCGCGGGACGACGGAGCAGCTCACCCGCGACGGGCAGAGCGACGACCCGGCCTGGCATCCGGACGGACGGCGGGTGGCCTTCACGTCCCAGCTCGAAGGGACCTTCGACTTGTTCTGGGCGCCCGCGGAGCCGCTGATCGCGACACCGGCGGACGAATCAGCCTGGCAGTGGACGCCCGATGGCCAGTCGGGCCTCTACACCCTCTGGTCACCCGTCTCGGGGCAGGATCTCTGGCGGGCGGGTGCATCGGGTGACGAGCCGAGTCCGCTCCTGGCGTCCGACCTGCCCGAAAGGAGCGCCGCGTTTTCTCCCGACGGGAAGTGGCTGGCCTACAATCTTGACGATTCTCTCTACGTGACCCCCTACCCTTCTCTGGGCCAGCGGACGCTGATCGCCTGCTCCGCGGGGGAACCCCGCTGGAGCCCATCAGGCTCGGAGCTCTTCTACATCGAGCAGCGGCAGCTGAAGGCGGTGGGTTTCGAAGTCCACGAGGGTGTCTTCCGGGCCGGGGCCGCCACGTCGCTGTTCAGGCTGGGGCGTCTCATGGGTGGCTTCGAGGTCGCGCCGGACGGCGAGCGATTCTTGTTCCGCAAGCTGACCGACGAGGGTTCTGGGCGAGACGTCATCCGCGTGGTGTTGAAAGGATTCGACCTGCTGCGCGCCGAAGCCGGCGTGGAGGACGGGCCGTGATCGGCCAGACACTCTCGCAGCAGCGGATCACCGCCACCTTCGGAGCCGGCGGGATCGGCCACCTATTCGTCGGGTTGGGTGTCCGGCGGAGGGGGCTCCCGAGGCGCCCCGCCGGTACCGCGGACGGTCACGGGCTCGCTGGACTCCGCCAGGGGGGCGATCCGGACCCCGCCGGGGCAACTCGACTCGTCCACGGCAACCACCGCGCGGTGTTGTTCCGTCCTCACGATCCGGCCGTCCCGCCGGTGCACGGAAGAAGTAGTCCCGGCCCGGTGGCACCAGGACGCCACCCACAGACTCGCGCCACGCGTCACTTACATCCTTAACGGGTTCTTTTCGTTCTCTTCACGTGACGCGGCGGCCGCCTGCCTAATATTGATTAATGAGGAGTCGAAGAAATGCACGAGGAGAGCTCGATCTCGCGACGCCGGATGCTGTGTATCGAATGCAGAGTTGTCTTCGGTTGATCTCCAGTCAGCTTCTGGTCGTCGCGCTCCTCGGTTGCGGAGGCGACGGTGCCGATCCCGGGCCCACCGAGCCGGAGGCCGTGGAGACCACGCCGGAAGCTGTCGGGCCCACTCCGCAACCCGGGGGGCCAAGCGTGCTCCGTTTCGACGGCTCGGACGACCGGGTCGCGGTTCCGTACAGCCCAACGTTTCCCACCGAGGTCTTCACCATCGGCGCCTGGATCAAGCTCGCCCCACCACCCGGGCGAGCGGCTATCATCGCGCGCGGCGAGGACGACAACTCCTTCAATCTGAGCTGGCAGCTCTACGTACTATCGAGCGGGATGCTCGAGGTCATGCTGGAGGACTCGAGAGAGAACAACTACTGCTATCCGTCGAATAGCTGCACGCAGCTCGGCTCGTGCAGCGCGGGCGACCTCTTCGTAGCCGACGATGTCTGGCACCACGTCGCCGCCACGCGTGAGGAGTCCGGCGCCCTGGGTATCTTCGTCGACGGCGAAAGGAGGGCGAGCTGCGAGGGGACTGGCGTGCCTTCCTCGAACAACTTTCAGGTGTTGTCGATCGGGTGCACGTTCGGCACGATCGGACCGCCCCCTGGCGGTCGGGAGCCCCCCGTCTGGTTCTTTCCCGGGCTCATCGACGAGCCGGCCATGTGGAGCCTCGCTCTGACAGACGCCCGGATCGCGGCGGTTTTCAGCTCCGGAGTGGATGCCGGCTCCACCGGCCTGGTTGGATACTGGAACTTCGACGAGGGTGGAGGACAGCAGGTCACCGATCTCTCGACGGTCGTCGTAGACGGTTTCCTGGGAGAGGACCCGGGGCCAGACAGTGCCGATCCGTTTTGGGAAGCCGAAGAGGCCCGACAGTGAGACAACGCTACCCGAGCGGCAGGTAGTCGATCCCGGGCTTGCCGCCGCCCCGATGGGCCGGGCACAGCGAAGCGAGGAAGTCCTCGTAGGCCATCACGTCCGGGTGCTCGGCCTGCCAGTGCGACTCGATCCCCGACCAGCCACGACCCCGGAAGACCTGCGCGCACTGGGGGCACTGGCGGGGCCATTTGCGGCTCCTGGGGATGCCCTTGCGGCACGATGGGCACTCCAGCGGGCGCCCCGCACGGTGGGCGCGACAAAGCGACTTCCAGAAGCGCTCGTAGGCCGTCGCCGAGCCGTGCCGGGCGCGCCAGTGGCCGACGATACCCTCCCAGCCGGAGCGGAAGATCCGACCGCACAGCGGGCACCGACGACGGCCGCGCTTGGGCACGCCTTTCTCGCATGCAAGACAGGTCTGGGCCACGATTCGGCTCGCTTCCGCCCGAAGTCTACACGATGCTCTCGGCGTCGGCGGACCGGATGTCATCGACCAGGAGGGCCGCCAGGGCGAGGAGGGCGACCGCACAGAGTGCCGAGGTGATCCCCAGAGCCACGACGACCCAGGTCGGAGCAACGAGGGTGCCCGACGGCCCGCCGAAGCCGTGCACGATGGCAACAACACCGGCCGCCCCGAAGCCGAAGGCGAGAGCCAGGGAGTAGAAGGCGTAGCCCACAATGCGGATCGGGCGCTGCTTTGCCCAGAGCGCCAACACGAGGAGGACCGTCCCGAGCGCTAACAGGACCCAGCCGACGAGATCGCCGGGCCTGGCGGCCAGATGAAAGCCCGTGCCATCCAGCGTCACGACGTCGGTCCAGATGGCCAGGACCAGGAGCAGCAAGGGCAGGGGGGCGGCCGAAGCCCGGCGCCACAATCCTCGTCGCGGGCGCGACGCTTCTCTCATGATCAGGGCCTCCTTCGGGCCCATCGGATCGGGCAGGAGCAGATCAGACAATAGCTCAGCGCCGCCGTCGGCGCGAGGCCCCGGGGGACGTGATTGGGCTCACGCCCTGCAGGGCTCGCCGCGAGGGCCGCCTCGGGTCGCGTGCTATCATCAGCGACCCGGAGGTTGGAATTCTATGGCGTACTTCGACATCGATCCCCTGCTCAACACGATGCTCGACGTGGCCCGAACATCTCCGATCTGAACCTGTCGGTGGGGCGGCCTCCCCAAGTGGAGATCGACGGCAAGCTCCACCCGGTTGCCTTCTCGAGGGTCTCGAGGCTCCTGCCGTACCACACGGAGCTGATCGTCATGAGGCTGCTCCAGGGCAAGCGGGACCTGGCGGAGAAGCTGCTGAAGACGGGATCGGCCGACCTCTCGTACAGCCTGGCGAAACGCACACGCTTCCGTGTGAACGTCTTCTCTCAGCGCGGAAGCTACTCGATCGTGCTCCGGGTCATCCCGTCTCGAATCCCGACGATCGAAGACCTCGGGTTGCCTCCCCACCTCAACGAGATCGCCCAGGAGCGCAATGGCATCGTGCTCATCACGGGGCCGACGGGATCGGGCAAGTCGACCACCCTGGCCGCGGTCCTCAAGAAGATGAACCAGGAGAAGGCGATCCACATCATCACGATCGAGGACCCCATCGAGTACCTCCACCCCGCGGACAAGGCGACGATCAACCAGCGCGAGGTGGGCACCGACACGGAGAGCTTCGCCATGGCCCTCCGGGCCGCCCTTCGTCAGGCCCCCAAGGTCATCCTGGTCGGCGAGATGCGGGACGTCGAGACGATAGCGATCGCGCTCGAGGCGTCGGAGGCCGGCCACCTGGTGCTCTCCACGCTCCATACGATCGACGCCGCCAAGAGCATCGCGCATCGTGGGGGTCTTCCCCAAGAACGAGGAGCGATCGATCCGGACGCGCTTCGCCCAGTCGTTCAAGTGGATCGTGAGCCAGCAGCTCATCCCGAAGGCAGAGGGAGGGCGCATCGCTGTTTGCGAGATCCTGCGCTCCAACTCACGCACCAAGGAGTACGTCCAGGAGGGCGAGAGAGAGGGCAAGAGCCTGCAGGACGCGATGGACGCGGGCAGCCTCGACGGAATGCAGACCTTCGACGGCGAGCTGGAGAAGCTCATCCTCGGCGAGGCGGTCGACCGGGAGACAGCCCTGTCTTACGCCACCAACCGGACCAACCTGGAGCTCAAGCTCGCGACCGAGGGCGCTGGCTCTGTCGATTCGGCAATTCCGCTGGCCCCCTCCGAGTCCTCACGGGGTAACCACACGTCGCCGCGGCGCCCGTCGGCATCGGCGATGGACGATCTACTCGAGAGGTAGGACCGTGCAGGCTCAGTGTCCCCAGTGTTCGGGCCGGTTCCAGCTCCCGGACGACAAGGTTCCGGACAAGCCGTTCAAGGTCCGCTGCCCCAAGTGCCAGAGCGTGGTGCCCTTGCCCGGCCGCGCCGCCTCTGCTCCAGCCGACGCCACGCCGAACGGCGCTCCCGAAAACTCGCCCGCCCTCCCCCGCCGCCAACCCCGTTGAAGCCTGCAGTTCCGCCACGGCGGGCGTACACAGGCACCGACGGGGCTGAGCACGCCCTCGTCGCTCTTCCGGACACGACGCTGGCGGAGACGGTCACCGCCGCACTCGGACGGCTCGACTACAACGTCGACGTGGTCGAGGACGTGGAGGAGGGTGTGCGCCTCCTCGAGCAGGGGGCCTACGCCCTGGCCGTCACGGCCAAGAGCGGTGGCGGGGCCGGGGGCCCGAGACCCTGGCCCAGCGCATCCTTCGACTGACCCCGGACCCCCGTCGTCGGGTCTTCGTGGTGCTCATGGACGACGGGTTCACCACGGGTGACGGGACCCAGGCCTGGGCCGTGCAAGCCGATCTCGTCGTGAACGCGCGCGAGGCCGACAGCTGCGACCACCTGATCCGCGCGACGATCCAGGAGAGGAAGAGGCTCTACCGGCCGTACCTGGACGCCGGCCGTCGGATCGAGACCGCGTAGCCCCCAGGACACCCCCCTCGACCGTTGGCTGCAGCCCCACCAGCCGAAAGGCCCTCGCCGCAGGAGTTCCTTCCCGCGCGATGGATGCCGCTGCTCTACCTGGGCTTCGCCCACTGCAGCCTCGCCACGGCCTTCGCGGTCGTCGCCGCCGACCCGAGCGGCGTGGCGGGCTTCTACTACCACCCCCGCCTGGTCGCCGTCGTCCACATGGTGACGTTGGGATGGATCAGCGGCTCCATACTCGGAGCGCTCTACGTGGTGGGGCCGCTTGGTGATGGGGGTGGGCTACCGGCTGCTGCCGATGATCCTGCCGGCTGCGATGCCGCGGGGTGCGTGGCCCTACGTCGCGACGCTGCTCACACAGGTGGGAGCGTGGGGTCTGTTTCTGGCCTTTCTGGCCGGGGGTGGATGGGTCCCCGCGTTCGCCCCGATCGCGGCCGGCGGCGTGGGCGTCTTCCTGGGCCAGGTGGCCTGGATGGCTCGCCACCGGCGTCCCGCGCCCACGGATATGCCACGGCCCGATCTGAGCCTCGCTCATGCGATCCAGGCCCTGGGTTACCTCGCCCTGTCGACCGCGATGGGCCCCTACCTGGCTTTCGCCCCCCCGTCCGAGACGACGCTTCGCCTGGCCATGGTGTACGGCACCCTCGCTCTCGTCGGCTTTCTCTCTCAGATGGTGGTCGGGGTCGCGGGACGGCTGCTTCCCCTGTACGGCTGGCTCCTGGGCTTCGCCGCCCGCCGGTACGAGGAGACCCCGCCCTCGTTGCACCGGGCCCCCGCGCGGACGCTCCAGGCCCTCGTGCTCGGGCTCTGGACCCTGGGGGGGTGCCGGCGCTCGCCGCAGGCTTCGCAACCGACCGGACGACGCTGATCGCGGGTGCCGCTGCGGCCCTCGCCGTCGCCGTGGTGCTCCAGGGCGCGAACCTGGTCGTGGTCCTGGTGCGCCTCTGGCGACGCGGCCCGGTGGGCGTCGAGGGCTAGCCTACCGCTCTCGCCCCTCCGCCACGGGCACGTAGCTGCCAAGGACGTAGTCGCGCACCATCCGATGGGCGCTGAAGGGGGCCACCGCCGCCTCGATCGACGCCTTCATCGTGCGGATCCACTCCCTGGGGAGACCGCTCTCGTCCCGATCGAAGAACCGCGGCACGACCTCGGCGCTCAGGATGTGATGGAGGGCCTCGGCGTCCCTGACGTCCTGGACCGCCGTGTCGGGATCCACCCCGCCGTCGCCGATCGCCCAGCCGTTGTCGCTCCGGAAGCCCTCGGCCCACCACCCGTCGAGGATGCTCACGTTGATGCCGCCGTTGATGGGGACCTTCTGGCCCGAGGTGCCGCTGGCCTCCTGGGGCTTGCGCGGGTTGTTCAGCCAGACGTCGCACCCCTGCACCAGGGCCCGGCCCACGCCGATGTCGTAGTCCTCCAGGAAAACGAGCTTTCCGTGGAACTCCCCCTGGGTGAGGGAGACGATCTTTCGCACGACCTCCTGGCCCTCCCGATCGGCTGGGTGCGCCTTGCCGGCGAAGAGAAACTGCACCGGACGATCGGGGGCCGTCAAAAGCTTCCGCAGCCGCTCGGCGTCGGTCATGACGAGGAAGGCCCGCTTGTAGGTGGCGAAGCGCCGCGCGAAGCCGATGGTGAGCGCGTGGGGATCGAGAAGTGCTTCCACACCCCTGAGCTCGTCGGGGCTGCGACCGTGGCGTGCGGACTGGATCCGGGTGCGCTCGCGGACGAAGCGGATGAGCCGCTCCTTCTGAGCGCGGTGCGCCGCCCAGAGAGCGGCGTCGGGCGCGTCGGCCACCCTCTTCCAGAACTCCGGGTCGAGAAGGTGATGCTCCCAGTCCGCACCCAGGTGCTGCGTGAAGAAGCCGCGCATCTCCGGCCCCACCCAGCTCTGGGTGTGGACCCCGTTCGTGACGTAGCCGATGGGCTTCTCGGACTCGTCGTCGAAGAGGTGCTTCCACATGCCCGAGGAGACCTCGCCGTGGAGTCGGCTCACGCCGTTCGAGCGGGCAGCGAGCCGGATGGCCAGGGCGGTCATGTTGAAGTTGCCGTTGTCGGCTCCCAGCGCCAGGGCCTCGTCGGGTTCGCACACGACGTCGCGCACCCAGGGCTCGAGGTACCTGCGGACCAGGTCGCGGTCGAACGTCTCGTTCCCGGCGGGCACCGGGGTGTGGGTCGTGAAGACGGTGGAGCGCTGCACGAACTCGAGAGCCGGGGCAAGGCTGTCGCCGTCGATCACCCGCTCCCTGGCCCGCTCCAGGCCCAGGAAGGCCACGTGACCCTCGTTCATGTGCCAGACCTCGGGCTTGACCCCGAGGGCCCGCAACGCCCGAACGCCTCCCACACCCAGCACTGTTTCCTGGCACAGGCGCATCTCACGTCCGCGCACGTAGAGGATTCCGCTGATCGGCCGGTCGGCGGGATCGTTGAGCGAGATGTCCGTGTCCAGCATCAGGACGGGAACCCGCCCCACCTGGACCTTCCAGACACCGGCATGGACGACCCGCCCGGGCAGGTCCACCGGGACGGTGAGCATCCCACCGGCCGGAGCCTGCACGGGCAGGACCGGGAGGCGGGAGAAGTCGTTGTCCGGATAGATGTGCTGCTGGAATCCATCGGCATCGACGGTCTGCCTGAAGTACCCCGAGCGATAGAGGAGCCCCACGCCGATGAGGGGGACGCCAAGATCGCTCGCCGCCTTGCAGTGGTCGCCGGCCAGGACCCCGAGTCCGCCGGAGTAGATGCCCAGCGACTCGTGGATGCCGAACTCCATGGAGAAATAGGCCACCGGCCCACGCATGCCCGGGGCACTCTCGGCGAACCACGAGGGCTGCGCCCGGTACTCGTCGAGGGAGGCGATGGTCTCCCGGAACAGGCGCTCGAACTCCGGGTCCGAGAGCAGCCGCATCCACTGCTGGGGCTCGACGTTGATGAGGAGCTGGACGGGGTTGCGGTAGCGACGCCAGGCCACGGGATCGATCCGGGAGAACAGCCGGTCGGCGATGGGCGACCAGCTCCACCAGTAGTCGTAGGCCAGGTCCCGGAGGCGCTCGAGCGACGGCGGCAGCTCGATGTCCGCCGTGGGAAGCGTGCGAATGTCGATAGTGTGTTTCGGCTCAATCATCATTATTGTTTGTGTGGCTCTCGGGCAGGGAGGTGACTGTCGGCCGGTGGTTATAGCCCGGGCCTGCGAACCAGGGGTTTCGCCTCGACGAAGCGCTTGATCAGGACCCGGCCTTCTCCCTCGACGGAGGTGAGCTCGATCCCGACACCCTCCGGTCGAGCGAGGCGCACCACCGTTCCGGTGCTCCGGACCTTGCTCCTGGCGTTCGGCAGGTCGAATGCCAGCCGAACGTCTTCGCCAATCTCCAGCGGAAACGAGCTCAGCAGCAGGCCGTGAACGCTCAGGTTGAGCGCTCGGCCCTCGAAGGGCTCGGCGTCGGCCCGACCGACCCCGACGGCGAAGCTCACCGGGAATCGCACGACCTTCCGTTTCGGGACGTGGACGAGCTGCATCAGCCGATCGTCCCAGTCGGCGCCTGGAGGGAGGGGGAGGACGGCGTTGACGCCCGAGTCGATGAGCTGGACCAGGACGAGCCCCACATCGGAGTGGCCGAGGCCGGCAATCGAGAGGCCCCGGGTGAGCGGCTCGCGTCGGAGCGCTGCGGCCACCGCGGGGGCGTCGAGGAGAGCGGCATCGACGATCACGATGTCGACTTGCCCGGCCTGCACGGCCCGCTTGACCTCGTCGACGCCGGAGGCACGGATGCGGGCCACGTTGTGACGGAACAGCAGCGTGTCCCGGAGCTGGTCCTCGAGGGAACCTTCGGAGACGATGACGGCGTGAATCAACTGCGATCCTCGTCGTCGAGCTCGCGGATCCACGCCTTTTTCGAGGCGTCGCTGGGCATGCGCCAGTCGCCCCGTGGCGAGAGGCTTACCGAGCCCACCTTCGGTCCGTCGGGCATCACCGACCGCTTGAACTGGTTGTCGAAGAAGCGCTCGATGAAGACTCGCAACCAGCGCTCGAGCGTGGCCTCGTCGTACTTGTCTCCGAAGGCGTGGCGGGCGAGGAAGAGCATCTTCCGTGGCCCCGCACCCAGGCGCAAGAGCGAGAACAAGAAGAAGTCCGCCAGCTCGTACGGGCCGACGATCTCTTCGGTCCTCTGGGCGATGGCGCCGTCTTTCCCGGGCGGGACCAGCTCGGGAGAAACCGGCGTCTCGAGGACGGCATGGAGGACGTCGCGCTCCGTCGGGCTGGCATGATGCTCCGCCACCCACTCCACCAGCCGCCGGACGAGGGTCTTCGGCACGCTGGCGTTTACGTTGTACATCGCCATGTGGTCGCCGGCGAACGTGGCGAAGCCCAGGGCCAGCTCGGAGAGGTCCCCGGTGCCGACGACGATTCCGCCCTCCTTGTTGGCCAGGTCCATCAGCACCTGGGTGCGCTCCCGGGCCTGGAGGTTCTGGAACGTGATGCTCTGGCGATCCTCGGGATCCAGCCCGATGTCGCGGATGTGCTGCTCGCACGCCGCGCGAATGTCGATCTCCCGGAGCTCCGCCCCCACGGCCTCCGCCAGCCGGCGAGCGTTTTTTCGTGTGCCCTCGGACGTTCCGAAGCCGGGCATCGTTACCGCGAGGATGCCGCCACGGTCGAGGCCCAGGAGATCGAAGGTCCTGAGCGCCACCAGGAGCGCCAGGGTCGAGTCGAGCCCCCCGGAGATTCCCAGGACCGAGCGTTTCGCACCGATGTGCTCGAGACGTCGGGCCAGACCCGCGGTCTGGATCGAGAAGACCTCGAGGCAGCGATCGTCCAGCGTGGCGGGGTCGGTGGGGACAAAGGGATGGGGGTCGACCGAGCGCTCGAGACGGTGAGGCGAGGGGGAGGGGATGGGCTCGAGGGGAACCACCCGATAGTCCACCTCGGCGACGTGGACGGTGTCGGCGAACGAGGTCTGCCGCGCGCGCTCCACGCGCAGGCGCTCGGTGTCCACGTCGGCCACGATGGAATCCCCGTCGCGGCGGAAGCGCTCCCCCTCGGCTAGGAGCACCCCGTTCTCCGCCACCATCAGGTGGCCGTCGAAGACGAGGTCCGTCGTCGACTCGTGCACGCCGGCGTTGGCGTACACGTAGCCCGCCAGCGTCCGGCCCGACTGCTGACGCACCAGCTCCCTCCGGTACTCGGCCTTGGCCACGAGGTCCGGAGAAGCCGAAGGGTTCAGAAGCACCGTGGCCCCAGCCACGGCGTGGAAGCAGCTGGGTGGAACCGGCGCCCAGAGGTCCTCGCAGATCTCAATGGCCAGGGTCACGCCGGGCTCGTCCGGGACCTGGAAGAGAAGGTCGATCCCGAAGGGGCGGGGCTCGCCACCGAGTCGGATCTCGCTCTCCCGCGACTCTCGCGACGAGGAGAACCAGCGCTCCTCGTAGTACTCCTCGTATCCGGGCAGGTAGGTCTTGGGCACCACGCCGAGGACCTGGCCGTACTGGATGACGGCTGCCGCATTGTAGAGCCGTCCCTCCTGCTCGACCGGCAGACCGACCACCACCACCGCCGGCACGCTCTCGGTTTCGCGGCAGAGACGCCCGAGGGCCCGCTCGGCCCCTGCGACGAGGGTGGACAGGCTGAAGAAGAGGTCGCCGCAGGTGTATCCGGTGAGGCCGAGCTCGGGCAGGACGAGGACCTGCACCCCGCGCTCGTGGGCTCGGAGCACGCACTCCACGGTCGCATCGGCGTTGCGCTCGGGATCGGCCACGCGGACAGGCGGGCAGGCCGCGGCCACGCGCAGGAAGCCATGGGGTGCGGTGCTCATGAGTCGCCGGGCGGGACGATGGTGTAGAGCTTCCCGTCCTCGGCGTCCTGTTCGAGGCCGGCAGGGGGTGGCGTCACGCCCGGGTCATCGATGTTCCAGCCGCCGCCGAGGGCCCGGTAGAGGCCGACCAGGCTCTGCACCCGGACTCCCTCGCTGCTTGCGAGCTGCTGCTGGAGCTGAAAGAGCGTGCGCTGGGTGTCGAGGACGTTCTGGAAGTTCGTGAGGCCGGAGACGTACTGGGTTCGCACCAGGTCCACCGCCCGTTGCGTGGCGTCCGTGGCTCTCCGAAGCTGCTGGGCCCGGAGCCGCCCCTGGGCGTACGCGGCGAGAGCGGTCTGCACCTCCTCCAGCGCGAGGAGCACGGCTTGCTCGTAGATCTTGAAGGCCTGGTCCGCCCGGGCCTGCTCGGCCCGAATCTGGCTCTGGACCCGACCCCCCGAGAAGACGCTCCAGCGCACCGGGAGCCCGATCCCCCACGTCACGCTCTTCCCCGTGGCGAGGTCGCTCAGGACGCCCGCGTCGCTGGCAAAGAAGCCCGTGAGCGACAGCCGGGGGTACAGATCGGCGGTCGCCACCCCGATCCGGGCCGTCTGGGCGGCCAGGTCCCGCTCGGCCCGACGCACTTCGGGGCGCTGGCGAAGAAGCTCGGCGGGCAGACCGATGGCGACGTCTTCCGGCGGGGAGGGGATCTTCCGGACGTCGCCCAGCCGAGCATGCAGTGCTCCCGGGCGCCGGCCCACCAGGCCCTCGAGGCGATTGAGGGACGCCTCGAGGGCCGGCACCTCGGCTTCCGAGCGGCCCAGGTTCGACTCCGCCTGGGCCCCGTCGAGGGCCGACGTGAGCTCGGCCTTGAAGCGGTCCGAAGTGAGGGCCAGGCTCTCCCGTTGGGCCTCGATGTTGGAGTGGGCATAGATGAGCCGCTCCTGCAGGGTGCGCACCTCGAGGTAGTTGATCGCCACGTCCCCGAGGAGCGTCACGAGGACGTCGCGGTAGTCCTCGATGCTCGACTCGTACTGAGCCGTGGTGGCTTCGACCGATCGGCGGATCCGGCCGAAGAGGTCGATCTCCCAGGAGAGCCCCGCTCCAAACGAGAACGTGTCGACGCGCTCGGTGAGGCCCGTGGCGCTCTCGCTGGGCTCGGTGGTGCTGGCCTCGGCGTTCACGTCCACCTGAGGGTACCGGTCGCCCACGGCGATCCCTCGGATGGCTCGGGCCTCGACGATGCGAAAGAAGGCGACCTGGATGTCCCGGTTGTTGCCCTGCGCCTCTTCGATGAGGTCGCTCAGCAGCGGATCGTCGAAGACCGTCCACCAGGTCTGGACACTCGCCGCGCCCTCAGCAACGCCCTGGACGTGGGCCTCGTACCACGCATCGGGGGTCGTGATGGCGGGCCGGGTGTAGTCCGGACCGACCGTGCAGGCCGGACCGGCGACGACCGCCGCCGCAACCGCCACGCCCAGGAGACCTCTCATGGGGGGGATTGTGACATGCTCCGGCGGCTTCCCCCAAGGCGGTCGGACCCGCGTGCTAAGATCCCGCGTTGCAATCACATGGGAGCCTCATGAAGCACACTGGCGCCGTTTTCCGCTCTCCCGGGCGATGGTCGGCCGTCCTGCCGCTGGCGGCCCTCGGCCTGGCCGGCTGCGGTCAGGCCGAGCCGCCGGCGCCGGGGCCCGCTCCCCCGTCTCTCTGGGCACGGCCGTCTTCGGTGGGATGCTCGCGTTGACGGTCCTCGGGGTCTTCTTCATCCCGTTCCTGTATTACGTCATCCAGAGCCTCGTCGACCGCCGGAAGGACGAAGCCGGGTAGTTGGATGGGCGCTGCGCGCTTTGGGCGGGCGAGGAGAGAACCGAAAAATGCGACACACGAGTCGAGACCTGACGGCCCTCGTATTGCAGGTCGTCTTGGCGGCGGCGGGAGCGGCGACCCTCCAGGCCGCCGAGCAGCCTCCCAACATCATCTTCTTGCTGACCGACGACCAGCGGTGGGACACGCTGGGGGTCAACGGCAACCCGATCATCCGCACGCCGAACCTCGACCGCCTGGCGCGGGAGGGCGTGCGTTTCGACAACATGTTCGTGACCACGTCCATCTGCGCCACCAGCCGCGCCTCGTTCCTCACCGGGCAGTACGCGCGCCGTCACGGGATCTGGGACTTCAACGAGGGGCTCACGGAGGAGCAGCTGGCCGACTCGTACGTGGGACGGCTCAAGCAGGCCGGCTACCACCTCGGGTTTGTCGGCAAGTGGGGAGTGGCCGACCCGCCGCGCGACTATTTTGACTACGACCGCGCCTTCGGCGGGCAGGGTCAATACCGGCTCGAGGTGGACGGTCGGGAACGCCACCTCACCTCCGTGATGGGCGACCAGATCGTGGAGTTCCTCGGCGAGGTCCCGGCCGATCGACCGTTCTGTCTGTCGGTGAGCTTCAAGGCCGCCCACGTCCAGGACTCCTACGATCTGAGCCAGGAGCCCTTCCCCTACGACCCTCGCCTGGAGGACCTGTACCGGGACGTCATGATCCCATCGCCGAGCGCGGCGCTCCCGGCGCTCTTCGAGCGTCTCCCGGCGTTTCTCCAGAATTCCGAGGCAAGGCTGCGCTGGGCCATTCGGTTCTGGGGCCCGGCGCGATACCAGGAGTCCGTGAAGGGGTACTACCGTCTCATCAGCGGTGTGGACGATGTGGTCGGTCGGCTGCGCCGCGCCCTGGATGATGACGAGCGCGGGCTGAGCGATCGAACCGCCATCGTCTTCGCCGGCGACAACGGTTTCTTCCTCGGCGAGTTCGGCCTCGCCGGCAAGTGGACGCCCCACGAGGCCTCGATCCGGGTGCCCCTCGTGATCTTCGATCCGCGCGTGTCAAAAGAGCATGCCGACCGGCGAGTGGACGCCCTCGCTCTCAACATCGACGTGGCGCCGACTCTTCTCGAGCTGGCCGGCGTGGCACCGGGAGACGAGATGCAGGGACGGAGCCTCGTCCCGCTGTTGCGCGACGACGCGGTGGGCTGGAGATCCTCGTTCTTCTACGAGCACCTCTTCGTGCACCCTCGAATCCCCCGCTGCGAGGCCGTGAGGACCCAGGGCTGGAAGTACATCCGCTACCTGGACACCGACCCGCTCTACGAGGAGCTCTACGATCTCGAGCGCGACCCCCAGGAGCTCCAGAACCTCGCCGCCGTGTCCGGCTACGCGGCGCCCCTCTCCGAGCTGCGCCAGGCCTGGGCGCAGTGGCGCAAGACGGTGGAGTGACTCGGGCGGCGCCGGCGGCCGCCAGTGTCCGGCAGGCGTGTCAGGCGTCGGGTGTCAGCCTCTCGGGAAGGCGAAAGGGCTGGCGGTTGCCCATCCGCGGGACCGCCAACAGGCGCTTCAGGATCCCCTCCGAGAGCCGGCCGGTAAGGCGCCCCGTTCCCGCGATGTCATGGTAGGCCTCGTGGCGTACGAGGCTGAAGGCGCGAACGACACCGAGAAGTGTGGCTCGCGCTGCGCGGTCGAAGGCGCCGAGCTTCGGCACGTCCAGCAGCTCGCAGGTCTCCGGGTCGAGGAGCTCGCGCATCAGGAGCCGGGGCAGCCGCCGGGTGAGGGCCTTCGGCGGCGGGTTCATCCTCTCCATGAGCAATCTCAGGGATCGAGTGAGCTTCGCCCCTTCCGGGGTCCGGGCCTTCTGGCGACCCTTGATCGTATTGAAGAGCTCAGCTGCCGCTGCCGGGCCCTCGAGAGGGAGAAGGCTCTTGCTGACACCCATGACGTGCCCGACCACATTCCAGGAGTGGACGTAGGCCACCTTCTCGTTGTCCTTCAAGTGGATTCCGAGATCCTCCCAGCCCCGCAGGATGACGTGAGAGAACGTCATCAGGACCAACGCCAGGTCCTCCTGGTTGATGGGGTGGCCGTCCTTCTCTTGCCGACCCAGTCGAGCCAGTCAACAACAGACCCCGCTTCATCGGTTCACCCCGCGGGCGGTGCCATCCCGCAGGAAACTCTGGTACGCTCCCGCCTTCACAGAGGACTGACAGATGCGCGTCGTCGTCAACGGCGAAGTCCACGAGCTCGATGTTCACCCCGACGAGACGGCCGTCGAGGTCGTGCGGGATCGGATCGGCCTCACCGGCTCCAACTGAGGCTCACCTGATCCGATATGCGGGTGACTTCGTCCTAGTCTTTCGTGAAGCTCAAGACGCCTACCTCGTCTTCGACCAACTCGCCGAGCGTTTCGCCGAGGTCGGATTGAAGCTCCATCCAGACAAGACCCGGCTCGTTCACTTTCGGCGTCCGCCGTGGGGACCGTCAGGGAAAGACCGGCTTGCCCCGAGAAGTCTCGACTTCCTGGGTTTCAACTATCACTGGGG
>Ga0310121_10000472_pt1 | contig 44304 bp, 48 predicted proteins | sample CB27_Tmax_986_MG_FD_203504 | JGI IMG/M metagenome (GOLD analysis project Ga0310121, IMG submission 203504) | Marine microbial communities from Western Arctic Ocean, Canada - CB27_Tmax_986 | ecosystem: Environmental > Aquatic > Marine > Oceanic | place: Canada: Western Arctic Ocean | collected... | reverse complement strand
AATGGATAGTAGATGACTTGGTTCCGACTAAAGATATGTTAAAGGTTCTTCATTTAACAATTAAAAAAGTCTCTGATGATATTGAGTCATTTTCATTTAATACGTGTATAAGCACGTTGATGATATGTGTAAATGACCTTCATAATTTAAAATGTCATAGTAAAAAGATTTTAGAGAAATTGGTAATACTTTTATCTCCATTTGCTCCACATATTTCTGAAGAAATATGGGAGAGCTTTGGAAATTCTACCTCAATATCAGAAGTTAGTTACCCTTTATATGATGATAAGTATCTTATTGAAAATGAAAAAAATTATCCAATTTCCTTTAATGGAAAAATGAAATTTAATTTAAATTTATCATTAGATTTAGATAAAAAAGAAATTGAAAATATTGTATTGAGTGATTCAAGGACTATTAGATATTTACAATCCAAACAAGTTAAAAAAATAATTTTTATTCCTAATAAAATTATAAATATCGTATTTTGATAAATAAATTTTTAAACAAAAAATTATAGTTGAATTTGTCTAATTATTTGTTGTTGAAGAGATATAAAAGTTTCTGTTCTGGAAATTCCATTGATGGTTTGAATTTTTTTGTTTAATAGCTCCATTAAATGTTCATTATCATTACATAATATTTTAACAAAAACACTCCAATTTCCAGTTGTGTAGTGACATTCTAGTATTTCTGGAATCTCTTCTATTTTTTTTACAGCTTCATTATTTCTAATAGCTTTATCTAGGTATATTCCAATAAATGCTAATGTTTTATATCCTAAGGATTTTGGATCAATATTTATTTGAGAGCCAGATATTATGCCAGATTTCTCAAGTTTTTTTAATCTTTGATGTACAGCAGCTCCAGAAATTCCAGTTTTTTTTGAGAGAATTAAAATTGGAATTCGAGCATCTTTCATTAGAGTTTTTAAAATAATTTTGTCAATACCATCAATTTTAAAAGTATTCTTATCTATTTTCATTTTAGATTAATTAGATTTTATTAATTAAAATTGACCTATGACTTTAAATTTTCGATATATTTTTCAATTGCCATAGTCATAGAAGGGATTTCTTTAGTAGGTGCTTGAATGTTTGGTATTAAATTTGCATTTTTTACTGCATCAATAGTAAATTTTCCAAATGCTGCTATCAATGTTTTATTTTGAACAAAACCAGGAAAATTTTTCATTAAAGAATCAATTCCTGAGGGGCTAAAAAAAACGAGGATATCATAGGAAACATCTCTTAAATCACTTAAATCAGAGATAATTGTTCTATATAATTGAATTCTCTTCCAATTTATTTCAATTTTATTAAGGAAATTGGGAACGTCTGATTTTAATTTATCTGAGGTTGGTAGAAGATAGTTTTCCGTATTAAATTTTTCAAATATTTGTTCTAAATCATTTATACTTTTTTTTCCTACATAAATTTTTCTTTTTCTATAAACAACATATTTTTGTAAATAGAATGCAATTGCTTCAGATTGACAAAAATATTTAGTTGAACCAGGAACTTTGAATCTCATTTCTTTTGATATTCTAAAATAGTGGTCAACTGCATTTCTACTTGTTAGAATTATATTTTGAAAATCAATTAAATTAATTTTTTGAAGTCTTACTTTATTTGCACTAATTCCTTCAACATGAATAAAAGGTTTATAATAAATTTTTAATCCATACTTACTTTTAAGTCTATTGTACGGAGAATTATCATTTACAGGTTCAGGTTGAGAAACCAAAATAGAATTAATTTTCATAATTTCAGACTTGTATTCTAGTTTCATAAATGGTAAGGTATATCCATAACCAAGGTGAAATTTTAACAGAGCAAATATAAAAAATTATATAGAAAAATTGATTTTGTCTATCCTTTAAATATCTAGATATTAAAATAAAATTAGATATGGACCATGATAGAATAATTGAAATAAAACAAATTAAAATGATTTTATCATTTAGATATGAAAATTCATTTATAAATAGTAAAATCAAAGTACTAAAACATAAAAGTATATTTTGCGAATAATTTTTACTCAGAAAAGTTTCAACATCATCAATTATAGAAAAAATTGAAAAAATTGATTTTACAATAAAGAATCTACATATAAGGGTTGTAGATATAATAAAAAATATATATAAAAAATCATTTGGAGTTAAAATTGGATTTTTAAAATATTTAAAAAATTCGTAAAATAGAAAGCTAATTGAAGTTGAGATAATTAAAAATGAACCAATATTAAATGGTTCAATAACAAAACACTTATTTATCTGAGTTTTTAATTTCTTATCCAATGATAAAAAATTGAATACAGAATTAAATTTTATTGGAAAAAACCAATTTAATCCGGCAAAAATTAAATAGTTAGAATAGCAAATAAAAAATATCCAATCTTTATTATCTAAAGATTTTAAAATCCAATCATTCACAATACAAAAATAATAGAATTAAAGTTCAATTTATTCTTTATTATATCTTAACTTTTTAATACTTCTACATTTTGTAAATTTGAATAATTTATGTCTGAAACATTAGTAATTATTCCAACTTATAACGAGAGTGAAAATATTTCATCTTTAATTAACAAAATTTTTAAAGAACATCTAGAAATTCATATTCTAGTTGTTGATGATAATTCTCCTGACAAAACTTATGAGATTGTAAAAAAATTAATTTTAACTTATTCAGGAAAATTGTTTTTGGAGTTAAGAGATTATAAGAATGGATTGGGAGAAGCATATAAACATGGATTTAAATGGGCATTGGAACACAATTATGAATATATTTTTCAAATGGATGCAGATTTTTCTCATGATCCGATTGAATTGTCAGTTATGTTAAATTATCTGAAAAATGATTTTGATGTTGTTATTGGTTCCAGATATATTAATGGCATAAATGTCATTAATTGGCCATTAGGCAGAATTTTATTATCTGTTTTCGCATCGTTTTACGTAAGATTGATTACTAGAATGCCAATTAAAGATCCAACTGCAGGTTTTGTTGGTTATAGTAAAAAAGTTTTGACTTCAATAGAAATGAATAATGTTAGATATATTGGTTATGCTTTTCAAATTGAGATGAAATATATTTTATGGAAAAATAATTTTAAACTCAAGGAACATTCAATAATTTTTTTAAATAGAGAAAAAGGAATATCTAAAATGGATAGTAAAATTATTTTAGAAGCTATTTTTGCTGTACCGATGTTAATATTTAGAAAACTTTGAGATGAAAAAAATTTTAATTTCTAATTCACTGGTTGTTAATGAAGGTATAATTCACGCCAAAGATATATTAATAAAGGACAAGAGAATTGAAAAAATTGGAGATCATATATCTGAATTTAATGTTGATGAGATAATAGATGCTGAAGGTTTATATTTATTTCCTGGAATGATTGATGATCAAGTCCATTTTAGAGAACCAGGGTTAACTCATAAAGCAAATATGGATACTGAATCTAAAGCAGCTTTAGCTGGAGGCGTAACTTCTTTTATTGAAATGCCAAATACAGTTCCACAGACTATAACAATTAATGATTTTAATAATAAAAGATTAATTGCTAAAAAAAGTTCAGCAGCTAATTATTCATTTATGTTTGGTATTACAAATAATAATTATACTGAAATTTTAAAATTAGATAAAAATAATGTGCCTGCTTTAAAAATGTTTTTAGGTTCCTCAACTGGACAAATGCTTGTTGACGATTATGATTTGATAAATAAAATTTTTAATAACATTGATTTAGTCATAGCTGCTCATTGTGAAGATGAGGAGATAATAAATAAAAATTTAGATAATGCTATAAAAAAATATGGATCAAAAATTCCAGTTTTTGAACACCCAAATATTAGAAGTGAAGATGCCTGTTATGTTTCATCTTCTAATATAGTTAATTTGGCCAAAAAGGCTGGTGCTAGACTTCATGTCTTTCATATTTCTACTGAAAAAGAACTTTCCTTATTTGATAATAATACTCCTTTAAAGAAAAAGAAAATTACAGCAGAAGCTTGTATACATCATCTTTGGTTTTCGGATAAAGATTATGATAGAAAAGGAAGTTTTATAAAATGGAACCCATCAATTAAAAAAATTAGTGACCGGGATTCAATTTTAGAAGGAATTAATATAGATTTAATTGATGTAATTGCATCAGATCATGCACCACATACCATAACTGAAAAAAATAATTCTTACTTGAATTGTCCCTCCGGTGGACCTTTAGTTCAGCATAGTCTTTTAGCTTTAATTGATTTGTTTTTTGAAAAGAAATTAAGTCTTGAAAAAATTGTAGAAAAGGTCTGTCATAATCCTGCAATTTTATTCCAAGTAAAAGATAGGGGGTTTATTAGGGAGGGATATTTTGCTGATTTGGTTTTAATAGATTTAAAAGAAAAGCATTTGGTTCAAAAGAATAATATACTTTATAAATGTGGTTGGTCCCCTTTTGAAGGAATTTCTTTTAAATCTTCTATAAAAATGACTATGTTAAATGGTCAATGGGTATATTTGAATGGAGAGATTGTTAATACTAATGCAGCTATGGAACTGAAATTTGATCGTTAATTGTAATGAAAAAAAATAAATTAATATTTTTTTTAGTTTTTTGTAGTTGTATGGATAATAATACTATAAAGAAACCTGATAATTTGATTGGTGAGAAAAAGATGGAAGCCATATTGTACGATATAGCTATTGTAAATTCTGTGAGATCATCTTCATTTCAAAATTTAAATTATTCAGATTTATCATTAAATTCATATATTTTCAAAAAACATCAAGTTGATTCTATACAATTAGTTAAAAGTGAGATATATTATTCAAAACTTCCAAGGATATACTTGAGGATTCATAAAAATGTTGAAAAAAGATTAAAAAAAGTCAAAGACAGTTTAGGGAATTTATTAAAGTAATTATTTAATAAGAAAACCTTCACCTATTTCTTTAATTTTACCCTCAATATTTTCATATTCAAAATCAATGAATTTTTTGATTTTATTTCCATCAAATTCTTGACAACTTAAGAAAGTAGATATGAGAGGAATACTCATAAAGCTCTTTTTTATTTTAAGAAAAGACAAAAAATTGTCAATAAAATAAAATATGTATAAAATTGATTTAGTAAGTGGAATTTTTGGTTTCGTTTTATTTAAAACTTTTGAAATTAAATCTAATAATTCTTTATAGTATAAGTTTTTTGAGACAAGAATAAATCTTTCATTAAGAATTTTTGAATTCATAAGTTTTATAGATGCCTTTGCTACATCGTCAACTGAAACAGCACCAACTTTTCCGGTAGGATAAAATTTAAGTCCTTTAAAAATTTGTTTAAATAAAACTCCGGAACTTCTACTCCAAAAATGTGAACCAATAATAAATCCAGGATTTACTATAACAGCTGGAACTCCTTCTTGAGTTCCACGCCAAACTTCTAATTCGGATTTATATTTAGATAAGGCATAATCAGTGTGATTTATTTTGTTATTCCAGTCTTGATCTTCATTAACTAAATCATCATAATTTTCTACTCCGATTGATGCAATAGAACTAATAAATAAGAGTTTTTTTATTTTATATTTTATTGCAAGATTTACAATATTTGCTGTGCCTTCAACATTTGTCTTCATTAATAAATTTTTATGTCTTTTTGCAAAAGAAACAAATGCTGCGCAATGATAAATTCTGTCAATTCCTTTATATATTTCATCAAGAGAATACACGTCAGTTAAATCAGCTTTTTCCCAAATTATCTTATTAAAAAGTTTTGGATAGCTTGTATCCATTATTTTAAAGAATTCTCTTGTTTTTTTTATATTTTTCTCTTTTCTAAAAGTTGATTTTATAGATGAATTATTTTTTGAAAGTTCATAAAGAATATAAGATCCAACAAATCCAGTCCCTCCTGTTACTAAAATCATATGAGCTAAATTAGTATTTTTGATTCTGATTTTAACTTTCTTTGTTATAAATCTATATTTTTAAAAATAGTATGCAAAAAAATTTTGTAGAAGAACTTAAATGGAGAGGATTAATAAGTGATATAATTCCAGATACTGAAAGATATTTATTAAAGAATTCCGTATCTGGATATATTGGTTTTGATCCAACTTCAGATTCTTTGCATATTGGAAGTTTGATACAGATTATTATTTTAATTCATTTTCAAAAATTTGGTCATAAACCGATAATTCTACTTGGAGGCGCTACAGGGATGATAGGTGATCCTTCGGGTAAATCTAAAGAAAGGAATTTAATGGATCAGGAAATTCTTAAGAAAAATTGTCAGGAAATAAGACTACAAATGGAAAAATTTCTTGATTTTGATGAAGAAAAAATAAATTCAGCCATAATTGTAAATAATTATGATTGGATGAAAAATTTTAGTTTAGTTGATTTTTCAAGAGAGATTGGTAAGCATATTACTGTGAATTATATGATGGCTAAAGATTCTGTAAAAAAGAGATTAGGTAATGATTCCAATGAAGGGATGTCATTTACTGAATTTACTTATCAATTAATTCAGGGATATGATTTTCTCCATCTTTATAATCAATATGATTGTAAAATTCAAATTGGAGGGAGTGATCAGTGGGGTAACATTACAACTGGCACTGAGTTAATTAGAAGAAAAAATGGAGAAAAAGCATATGCAATTACCTGCCCTTTAGTAAAGAAAGTTGATGGAACTAAATTTGGAAAGACAGAAGAGGGAAATATTTGGTTAGATAGAAAGAAAACGTCACCTTATAAATTCTATCAATATTGGTTAAATACTTCTGATGAAGATTCATTTAACTACATAAAAATTTTTACTCTTTTAGAAAAGGATAATATTGATAAAATTTTAGCTGAACATAAATTAAATCCACATAATAGACTTGTTCAAAAGACTCTTGCCGATGTGGTTACTTTATTAGTTCATGGAAAAGAAGATTTAGAGAATGCTAAATTAGCATCACAAATTTTGTTTGGTCAAACAACTAAAGAATCATTGGAGAAAATAAATTCAGAAATATTTTTAGAAATTTTTGAAAGTGTCCCTAATGCAAGTTTTGAAATTAAAATTCTAAAAGAAGGGATTGATATTGTTTCTTTACTTTCAGGAAAAACCAATTTTTTAAAATCAAATAATGAAGCTCGTAGAGCACTTAAGGAAAATTCTATATCCGTTAATAAGTTAAAAGTAGATGAAACATATGTAGTCTCAGAAAAAGATTTAATTTTAGAAAATTGTATTTTAATTCAAAAAGGGAAGAAAAATTATTTTTTAATCAAATTTATTTAGTTAATTAAAAGATTACAACCCCTAATATCTGAATTGTCGAATCTTCCTATAAGTTCAAATCCTCCGTTTCTAAATTTTTTTCCTAAATCCTGAGTTGCTATAAATGAACAAGAATCAATATTTGCTAAATCAATAATGTTAATACCTCCAACTTTTTCATAACCAATTGATTCAAAGGGATCATCAGTAGACCTAATTTGAATATTCATCCAAGGAGGACTATGAAAAACCCCTTTTTCTTTGGAGTAAGCTTGACTCATTAATTCGGTCATACCATATTCTGAATGAACTTTTTTTACTCCAAATCCATCATAAATTAATTGGTGTAATTCTTTTTTTGTAATTTCATTTTGTCTGCCTTTCATTCCGCCAGTTTCCATGATAATTGTGTTTTTAAGTTTAAATTTTTTGTATTTAATTAGATTTATTAGTGCAAAACTGACTCCAATTAAAATAGTTTTTTGGTTTTTTCTTTCAAGTGTTTCTAAATTTTTTATTAAATCATCATAGTTATCTAGGTAAAATCCACTTAATTCATTTTTAGTTTTTTTAATTAAGTATTCCATCATATAAATTAATGAAGAATCTTTTCTTTCTAAATAAGATGGAAGTAAAGCAAGTATAACATAATTTGATTCTTTACCATAGAATTTGTTAAAACACTTTAAGAAAGTTCTATTATAATTATTTAAAGATTTTACATAGTGTTTTGATGCAATATTATTTGAAGTTGTACTTGAAAGGAATACTTTTTCAGAATTTCCTTTGAAACTTTTTACCTGATTTGATTTGAAAAAATCAATTGGTAAAAAAGGAATTTCTTTTGAGGTTTTGATATCTGAACAATTAATATTAAGTAAATCACAAAATGATCTGTATACTTTACAGTTTTCATATTGATAATTAAAAATTTTTAAAGCCAAATTATTAAACTCAAAAGAATTTTTAATATTTAAAAAGGATGTTTTATTTTCAATAATTATCATTCGAGATATTTTTTAATTTTATCTTAATATAAGATTATGAATTCTTGATTAAATTGTAAAATTAAATTTTATTGTTTGGAAAATAAAAATATTAAAATTCTTGTCGTAGATGATGAACCTGACATTGTTGAAATTATCAGTTATAATTTAAAACAAGAAAATTATCAAGTATTTACTTCTGATAATGGAAACGATGCAATTAATATTGCTTATGAACAAAAGCCAAATCTAATAATCCTTGATGTTATGATGCCTGAAATGAATGGCATTGAAGTATGCGAAATACTTAGATCAAATAAAATATTTACTAATATTATAATAATGTTCTTGTCTGCTAGAGGAGAAGACTTTACTCATTTGGCTGCTTATGAGGCAGGTGCTGATGATTATGTAAATAAACCAATCAAACCCAAATTATTAGTTTCTAAAGTTAAGAGTTTGTTAAGAAGACTCAATTTATCAAATCAAATTTTTACAATGAAATTAATATATAAAGAATTGATTATTGATAAGGAAGAGTATACAGTTAAAGTTAAAGGAGATAAAATTATTTTACCAAGAAAAGAATTCGAGTTGTTATTCCTTTTATCATCAAATCCAAATAAAGTTATTCATAGAGAAAAGATAATGAATAAAATTTGGGGAGATGATGTTGTTGTTGGAGATAGAACAATAGATGTTCACATTAGGAAACTTCGTGAAAAAATAGGTCAAAATTATATTAAAACGATTAAAGGAGTAGGATATAAATTTATTTCTGAAGATATTTAGTTAAAAATCTGTTTTGAAAACTAAACCAATTATTTTACTTGTAATAATAATTTTATTTTTTTTAATAATAACTCAAATTATAATAGGGTTTTTTTATTTTGAATTTTCAATTTCTTCCTTTCCTTGGATAAAATTGTTTATATATAATTTAGTTGTTTTTTTATTTTCTTTTTTTATTGTAAGGATTTTTATAAATTATTTTATAGTAAATAAAATTTCAGAAATATTTACTGATACCAAATCTTCTCCAATTTCATTTATGAAAAATTATTCTTCAGATGATGTTCAATTCATTACAAAAAATTTTCAAGAAATTTATAATGAAAGAAAGCAAGAGATAGAGTTTTTAAAAGATCAAGAATCATTTAGAAAATATTTTATTGGAAATTTATCACATGAGTTAAAAACACCTTTATTTACTATACAGGGTTATATACTAACTTTATTGGATGGAGCTTTGAAGGACGAGGAAGTAAATAAAAAATATCTTAAACGAGCTCAAAAGGGAGTACAAAGATTAATATATATTATTAAAGATCTTGATATGATTACAAAATTTGATTCTGGAATTGAAAAAATTAAGAAAACTGTTTTTAATATAATAGATACAATTGATAATGTAATTGAATCATTAGAAACAGCTTCATCTAAAAGATCTATAAGTATAATTTTTGATCATGATCATGGAAGAATATTGAAGGTGTTTGGTGATGAAAAAAAAATTCATCAAGTTTTAATTAATTTAATTACAAATTCTGTTAGATATGGAGTAGATGATGGAACAACTGAGATAAATTTGAAAATAATTCAAGAAGATAAACTTTTAGTAAGTGTAACTGATAATGGTCTTGGAATAACTAAACAAGATATGCCAAGATTATTTGAAAGGTTTTATAGAGTAGAAAAAACTAGAAATAGAGATGAGGGAGGTTCTGGTTTAGGATTGTCAATTGTGAAGCATATAATTGATGCTCATGATGAAAAGATAACTGTACAATCTGAGGAAGGTGTTGGATCTAATTTTTCTTTTACTCTTGATTTGTATAAGCCATAAGATCAGATTTGAAAATACTTAATCATTTAAATTTAATTGTTTTGGGTAGTAAAAATAAGTTAAAGAGATTTAAAGAAAATGAAACATTTAATAATGTTTTTCAGCCTAAAAGATCAACTTTAATTAATGATTCATTTGAAATGAAGGGTAATTGGAATAAAAATTATTTTAAAAATAATAATCCGATTATTTTAGAATTGGGATGTGGTAAAGGAGAATATTGTCTATTTATGGCCTTAAAAAGTCATAAATATAATTGTGTTGGAGTAGACATTAAGGGGGCTCGGTTTTGGAGAGGAGCAAAAACAGCTGATGAACAAAAGATAAAAAATGTTGCTTTTCTGAGGGCTCAAATTGAATTAATTGATTATTGTTTTGAGAAAGATGAAGTTGACGGAATTTGGATTACATTCCCTGATCCACAGATAAAATATAAAAGAACAAGACATATATTGATTCATCCAGATTTTTTAAACAAATACAAAAAAATTATGAAGAAAAATGGTGTTATTCATCTTAAAACTGATAGCGAATTTTTATTTGGTTATACTCTTGGTATTTTAAATAATTATCCTTGTAATATTAACTATGCTCATCATGATATATATAACAATCCTAATTCTCCAACTGATGCAAAATCAGAACAAACTTTTTATGAAAAAAGTTTTTTAAATCATGGGAAAGCTATAAAGTATATAGAATTTCAATTATAATAATGAATTTAAATAAATTAGATTTTTTTCAAAGGGTATATTATGTAGTAAAGAAAATTCCTGAAGGGAGGGTTACTTCATATGGAGCTATTGCCAAATATATCGGATCTCCTCAAAGCTCAAGGGTTGTTGGATGGGCTATGAATGCTTCACATGTCTATAATAATATTCCTGCTCATAGAGTAGTAAATAGAAATGGAATGTTAACAGGAAAATATCATTTTTCGGGCACAAATTTGATGAAAGAATTACTTGAGAATGAGGGTGTAAAAATAGTTGAAAATACTGTAGTTGATTTTGACAAGTTTTATTGGGATCCTTCTAAAAATATTCTTATACTTTCGATTTTAATTTCTTAACAGTATATTTGCATTTATAATTTTTTATAGAAAATTTTAATGAAAATTGTTAAAAAATCAATTATAGATACACTTAAGATGGTTAGTGTTTCAGGAGAAAATCAAAATCTTATTGATAGCGGGTTTGTTAAGAATGTTATGGTTTTTGGTGATCAAGTTGATATTGATTTGATAATTAAAAATCCTAGTTTGCAAGCAAGGAAAAAAGTAGAGGTTGATATTTTAAAAGCTATTCATGAAAATGTCTATGAAAAAGCTAAAATAAAAGTGAAATTTGAGATAGTAGCTGATAAAAAAATTGATAATACAATAAAAGGAAAGCCTATAAAAGGAATTGACTCAATTATAGCTATATCTTCTGGTAAAGGAGGAGTTGGTAAATCAACAATTACTGTAAATATTGCAGTTACTCTTTCAAAAATGGGTTGTAAAGTAGGAATCTTGGATGCAGATATTTATGGACCTTCAATTCCAACCATGTTAGATATTGAAGGTTCAAAACCATTGTCAATAAATGAAGAAGGTAAGTCTAAAATGAAACCTATAGAAAATTATGGTTTAAAAGTTTTATCTATTGGATTTTTTACTAAACCTGATCAGGCTGTCATTTGGAGAGGACCAATGGCTTCTAAGGCATTAAATCAAATGATTTTTGATGCTGCATGGGGTGAATTAGATTTTCTTTTAATTGATTTACCTCCAGGCACAGGGGATATTCATCTAAGTATTGTACAATCTTTACCATTAAATGGCGCAGTTGTTGTTAGTACTCCTCAAAATGTTGCCCTATCAGATGCTAAAAAAGGTATTGCAATGTTTCAACAACAAAATATTCAAGTACCTGTTCTTGGGATAATAGAGAATATGAGTTATTTTACCCCAGATGAGTTGCCAGATAATAAATATTATATCTTTGGTAAAAAAGGAGCTGAATATTTAGCTAATGACAAAAACGTACCTTTTTTGGGAGACGTACCTATTTTTCAAAGTATAAGAGAAGCATCTGATTTTGGTCATCCAGTTGCTTTACAGAAAAACACCATATTAGCTGAAAAGTTTAAATTAATTTCTCGAAAATTAGTTTTTGAGTTAATTAAAAGAAATAAAAGTTTACCTCCTACCAAAGCTGTAGAAATTACTAATATGGTTGGATGTGAGGCTATAAAATAAAATTATGAATTCAAAAGAGATAAAAAACAAAGTATTAATTGCATTGGAAGAGATAAGACCTTTTTTAGCTTCTGATGGAGGAGATATATCATTAGTTTCCATAGAAAATGACCGTGTTGTTAATATTCAACTTCATGGATCCTGTGTTGATTGTACTGTAAATCAAATGACATTAAAAACAGGTGTGGAAATGACAATTAAAAAATATGTTCCTCAGATTGAAAAAGTTATTAGTGTAGAAGATAATTAAAATGATTAATACAGATATATTAATTATTGGTGCAGGACCAATAGGACTTTTTGCTGTATTTGAAGCAGGTTTATTAAAATTGAGATGTCATCTTATAGATTCTTTGCCTTTTCCTGGTGGACAATGTGCTGAAATTTATTCAAAAAAACCAATTTATGATATTCCTTCTCGTTCTGAAATTTTAGCTGGAGATCTTGTAAAAAAATTATTGAAACAAATAAAGCCTTTTCAACCAACTTATACTTTAGGAGAAAAGGTTTTAACTATGGATAAAATTTCAGATAAAGAATTTATTGTAACTACAAATAAAGGGACTGAAGTTAAATCTTCTGTTATTGTAATAGCTGGAGGGTTGGGATGTTTTGAACCTAGGAAACCTTCAGTTGAAAATATTGAAAATTATGAAGGCAACGGAGTTGATTATATTATTAAAAACCCAGAAAAATATAATGATAAAAAAGTTGTTATTTCTGGTGGAGGTGACTCAGCTTTAGATTGGACAATTTTTTTAAGTGATAAAGCAAATAGTTTAACTTTGGTTCATAGGAGAAATGAATTTAGAGGAGCTTTAGATTCTGTGGAAAAAGTTCAGAATCTTAAAAACAAGGGTATAATTGATATACTTGCACCAGCTGAAATAGTTTCAATTAATGGGGAGACTAAACTTAAAGAACTTACAATAAAAAGAGATGATATTAGTACAATTGTTAAGACAGATTATTTTATTCCTTTATTTGGTTTAACCCCTAAATTGGGTCCAATAGCTAATTGGGGTTTAGAAATTGAAAATAATTCTATAAAAGTTGATAATTCTTTAGATTATCAAACAAATATTCATGGAGTCTATGCTATAGGTGATGTTAACACTTATCCAGGTAAATTAAAATTAATATTATGTGGATTTCATGAAGCTGCTTTAATGTGTCAAAGTGTATACAAAAGAATTTTTCCAGATAAAAAAAAGATATTAAAATATACAACTGTTACTGGTATTCAGGGATTTGATGGATCAAAAAAAGAATCACCAAAGTCTGCTATAAAGGTTATTAAATAGAATATGAATAAAGATATTCAAATAAGTATTATAGATAGAAATGGAAAAACTCATCTAGTTCTAGCGCCAATAGATATGAATTTTAATTTAATGGAGATATGCAAACTAAACAATATAAGTGTTCAGGGAACTTGTGGAGGAATGGCAATGTGTTCTTCATGTCAATGTTATATAATTAGTGATCATGAATTACCTAAGAAAAATGATGATGAGATTGCGATGCTTTCAGAAGCCCTTTATTTAAGAGAAAATAGTAGGTTAGGGTGTCAACTACGAATTACTTCAAAGTTAGAAGGGCTTAAAATTGAAATAGCCCCAGATTAATACTTATGAAAAATATAATTTCCATTTTTATTTATAGTTTCTTATTTATTAGTATTTCTTGTCTTTCAAAAAAAAAATTAATGTTAATTGGTCATCGTGGAGCAGCAGGATACGTAGTTGAAAATACAATACCTTCTATTGATAAAGCAATTAACTTAGGTGTTGATGCTGTTGAGGTAGATGTTTTTTTATGTAAATCAGGAGAATTAGTTGTTTTTCATGATGAAAATCTCGGTAGATTGACAAACTCTGATGCTTTTATAGAGTCATTGACTTTAGATTCAATAAGGAACATAGATGTTTTAAAAAATTACAAAATACCAACATTAAAAGAGGTTATAGAATTTATAAATAAAAGAGTTCATTTAAATATTGAATTAAAGGGTTCAAATACTGCAAAGCCCACATATGAATTACTTCTTTCTCTTTTTTCAGATAAACAACAAATAATTGATAAAATTTCAATTTCTAGTTTTAAATGGGATGAACTTGAGACAATTTACAATTTAGATAAAGAGATTCCTTTAGCTGTTTTAACTGATAAAAAGCCTATAGAAGCAATTAATAAAGCAAAAAAAATAAATGCAAAAGCAATAAATATTGATTATAAATTGTTGAACAGAAAAATTGTTAAAAAAATTCAATCAGAAAAATTGATTGTTAATGCTTGGACCGTAAATGATAGAAAGGAAATAAAAAGAATAATTAAATTGGGTGTTGATGGCATTATTACAGATTATCCAGATAGGGTAATTAAATAAACATATTTCTGAAAAACTTTATTTTCTAATTCAATATCTTTGTTTTTTTATGAAAATTCAAGATTTTATTAGTAACTCTGATCAATTGATGAAAGGAGAAACTAAATGGTTGGCGCCAAGTAATATTGCATTGGTAAAATATTGGGGAAAAGAAAATAATCAGTTACCTAAAAATCCTTCAATTAGTTTTACACTTTCAAATTGTGTGTCTGAAACAAAATTAATTTTTGAACCAAAAAAAAGAAACAAAGAATTAGTAAATTATAGTTTCTTTTTTGAGGGTAAGTATAGAAAGGATTTTAATAAAAAAATTGAACTTTTTTTTAGCAGGGTATATAAATATGTTCCTTGGATTAAGAATTATAATTTCATCATAAACAGTAAGAATTCTTTTCCTCATAGTAGTGGAATTGCATCTTCTGCTTCCTCAATGGCATCATTATCACTTTGTATAATGGATATCGAAAGGATTATGTTTCCCAAAATGTCATTAAATTATTTTAATAATAAAGCTTCCTTTTTGGGTAGATTAGGATCAGGGAGTGCTTCAAGGAGTATTAAAGGCCCAATTTGTATTTGGGGAGCTACAAAGTCGTTTGATAAAAGTAATGACTATTATGCTGTTGAATTTGGTCAAAATCTTCATGAAATTTTTAAAACTTATCGAGATACAATACTAATAATTGATAATAATAAGAAAAAGGTATCTAGTTCTAAAGGACATGAGCTCATGTTAAGTCATCCTTTTTCAAAACAGAGATTTATTCAAGCTAAAAAAAATACTAAACTGTTGATTTCAATTTTGAAAAATGGAGATCTTGAGAATTTTATTTCTATAGTTGAATCTGAAGCTCTTACATTACATGCATTAATGATGACATCTAAACCTAATTATATTTTGATGAATCCTGGAACTTTAAATGTGATTTATAAGATTATTGATTACAGAGAAACTACTAAAACTCCTATTTGTTTTAGTTTAGATGCAGGTCCAAATGTCCACTTATTATATCCTAATAGTTTTTCAACTGAAATTTTAAATTTTATTAATGAAGAGTTGTTAACTTATTGTAAGGAGGGCAAATTCATTTTTGATAAAGTAGGCATGGGTGCAAAAAAAAATTAACTTTATAATATTATGAAAGGACCTTTATTCTTTGCGAAAATTTTACTTTTTGGCGAATATGGAATTATTGAAGATTCAAAAGGGTTGTCTATTCCGTATAATTTTTATCGTGGTGCTTTAAAAATACCATCAAGCAGCTCTGAGGAAAAAATGAAATCTTATCAAACATTAATTCATTTTGCAAAATTCTTAAAAGATATTCCTGATGAAATTGTGATTTTTGATTGGAAAAAATTTGATAAAGATTTGGCCTTAAAAATGTGTTTTGACAGTAGTATTCCTCAGGGTTATGGAGTTGGAAGTAGTGGAGCTTTAGTTGCTGCTATTTACGACAAATATGCTTTAAATAAAATTACTGTTTTAGAAAATTTGACTAGAGAGAAATTAAAAAAACTGAAATTAATTTTTTCTGAAATGGAGTCTTATTTTCATGGAAAGTCTTCTGGTTTAGATCCTTTAAATAGTTATTTAAGTCTCCCAATATTGATAAATTCTTCTGATAATATAGAAACAATTGGTATTCCATCACAAAATCCAAATGGAAAAGGAGCTGTTTTTTTATTAGATAGTGGATCTGAAAGTGAAACTGGACATATGATTTCTCTGTTTATGGAAAATATGAAGAAGGAAAATTTTAATTTGATGATGAGAGATAAATTTATAAAATACTCTGATTTTTGTGTTAATGATTTCTTAAAAGGAGATATAAAATCACTTTTTAATAATATTAAGGTTCTTTCTGATATTGTATTAAATAATTTTAAACCTATGATACCTAACTCTTTTAGAGATTTATGGAAGAAAGGTATTGATTCAAATTTATATTATTTAAAATTATGTGGTTCTGGAGGTGGAGGTTATATTCTTGGGTTTACTCAAGATTATAAAAAAACAAAAATTGCTTTAAAAAAATATAATATTGAGTTAGTTTATAATTTTTGATTAGAAATGAATGTTTTTAAATTAAATGATTTTAAAATATATCAACTTTTAAGTTTTTTTAGTATAATTAGAGGGTATAATATTATTGTATTAATCTTAGCTCAATATATGACTGCTAAGTATATTTTTAATCCAATTCAAAGTTGGAAATCTCTTTTTTTTGACAAAAATTTTTTATTTATAGTCTTAGCAACTGCTTTTTCTACATCAGCTGGTTATATAATTAATAATTTTTTTGACTCACCTAAGGACAAAATAAATAGACCGAAAAAATTTTTTATAGAAAATTTAGTTTCTCAAAAAAACCAATTGTTTTTATATATTTTTTTAAACGTTTTTTCTATAATCTTAGCATCACAAATTTCATTTAATGCTATAATTTTTTTTTCAATATATATTTTAGGAATATTTATTTATAGTATTTCAATAAAACGTTTATTTTGGTTGAGTAACATTTTTTCATCAATTCTTATGATAATGCCATTTTTGGCTTTATCTGTTTATTTTAAAACTTTTGATTATGTAATTTTTTATTTTGCAGCGTATTTATTTTTTTTGATTTTTTCAAGAGATATAATTAAAGATCTAGAGAGTTTTAAAGGAGATTGGGTTTCTAGATATAGAACTTTACCAGTAGTTTACAGTAATTATATAACTAAGTTTATTTTTTCACTAATTATTATTTTAACTTTTATTCCTACATATTTGTTAATTTTTGAAGATCTGGGATTAATGAATTATTATTTCATTTTTAGTATTCCTTACCTTATAATAGTTGTGTTAATTTTATGGTCCTATAATAAAAGTAAAATTTATTTAATTATTCATAATTTATTAAAAGTTTGGATTTTACTTGGAGTATTAAGCACTTATCTTATAAGCATAAATTTTGTTGAATAATGAAGAATTTCAAATCAAAAGCTAATGATTTAGTTAGGCTAAATAAGTTTATATCAAATTCTGGAATTTGTTCAAGGAGAGAGGCGGATTCTTATATTTTAATGGGTATGGTTACTGTTAATGGAAAAGTTGTAACTGAGATGGGATATAAAATTAGTTTAAGTGATAAAATTAGATATGATGGACAGTTAGTTCAGGCTCAAAAACTCGAGTATTTTGTTTTGAATAAACCAAAAGGATTTATAGCTGATTTAAAAAAAAAAAAATTAACCAAATCGGTTGATGAATTAATCAAATTAGTTTCAAATAATAAAACGTTATTTTTTGAGGAAATGAGTAGAATCTGTTCTGGATTACTTTTTTTCACTAATGATCAAAGGCTTAAAAAAAAGATTATTGATTCAAAAAAAATTGAAATGGTTTATCATATAAAATTTGATAAAATTATTGATGAGTCTTTGTTAAATAAACTAAGGAAAAAAAATAAAAATTCAAAAGATCAATTGCAATTCGAATCTATTAATCAAATTGGAAGTAAATTCAAAAAAGAATTAGGTGTGAAAGTTTTTTCTACTTCACCGTTAACTTTGATAAAATTTTTTTCAAGTTATAGTTTGAGAGTTCAACAAATTGATAGGTCTATTTATGGACCGCTTACTAAAAAAAAATTACCTAGAGGAAAATGGAGAAGACTTGAAAAATTTGAAATTAGTATTTTGAATATGATTTAGAATTGGTTTATTAGTGAACTCGTAAATAAAAATTCCATATACAATTGCATACTCGATTATTAGAAATAAGGGTTCTTCGTTGAAACCAGTTGTTTTATATGCTGAATAACTTAATAGACAGGTCAGGCTCCAAACTATAGGATAAAAATATCCCGTAAAAATTGATATTATTATAAGATTAATTATGTACCATGGGTGGACTGTAGTTGATATAAAAAAGTAGAAGCTATAAATTATTAGTATGTTTTTTAAAATTTTTGACATGCTATTGTTTGGTTTTAAAAAAGTAATACAGCCTACTAAAAGAATTATTATAAAAGGCGTAATTAATGAGAGACTTTTAATTATATTATATCCAAAGATTTGATATCCAAAATATCTTATTATATAGTATATACTTGCATTAAATTCGAATGTATCAAACCATAGATAAATAGTATTTAAAAAGGTTAATAAAACTTTTTTTTCTAATAAAGGAAACCAGATTAGTGTTGAAAATAAAAGAAGGTAAAGAAGAAAATAATTAAATTTTTTTAATCCTAAAAATTTAAAAAACAAGGGAATAATTATGATTGGTAATAGTTTGGCAGCTATTGATAATGACATAAAAAAACTAGAAATGACTAATTTTTTTTCAAAAAGATATAAAAATGAAATAACCATAAACATTATCATTAATCCCTCTCCATGCAAGTTTCCAATTGTTTCAACTATTATCATTGGATTTAGATAGTACCATCCAATTTTTTCAGGTTGCTGTCCCAATTTTATTAATAATTTTTTGGCTCCAAAAAATAGAATAATTTCAGATAATAAATAAATAATTTTTATAGTTAAAACAGGTTTAATTATTTCACCATTATTGAAATATGCAGATAAGTAAAATAAATATTGGCTAAGAGGAGGATAATTAGAAAAGTTAATTGAACTTAGTCTTCCCATTTTGGAATATATTAAATCAGATAATGGAAATTGGATTAAATTAACTAAAGCTTCTGGTTTATATAGATATGGATTTATTCCAAGTATTTGAATGCTCCCATCCCAAATGAATCTATAAAAATCTTGTGATAATTGAGGTATTGATAGTATTAAGGTTAGTCTGAAAAGTAAACCTATAAAAAAAATTGCTTTTAAACTTATTTTCTTTTTAAGGAGAATGAATTGAAAAAGAAAAAGAAAAATAAATGTTATTAATAAATAAAAGAACTTTTCTTTTGGAATAAAAAAACCAATTAGAAAATATAGAATAACACATAAAAAAATTGTTAAGCTTAATGAAAAAGTTTTCTTTAATAACATGAATTAATTTAATTATCTGATTTTAATGTATTTATAACTATATATGAATATCCTAAAAAAAGAATAAGATGGAATGGGAACAATTTAAAAGATCCATTATTAATAAAAAAAGAAATACATAAGCTAAGAAAAAAGTAAAAAGTTAAAAATAAGTCAAATAAAAAGTTTATTGGAATTATTTTTTTTGAGTAAATATTTTGTTTAACATTATTTTTTATGGATTCTATATTGAATTTAGGAGTTCTAATAAACGGGCTTTTTTTTCTTAAATGACCTTTTAATACGGCGATTGAATTATGACAAGAAAACCCTGAAATAATTGTTAAAAAAAGTATGAAATTTTTTGTGTAATTGAAAAACGATTTAATTCCACTACCAAAGTTTATTTTATAAATTATCCAATAGCTTATAAAAAGTATTATAGTTGAAATAATAAAAATTGAACTAATATTAAAAAACCAATTTATCTGATTGTTTAGATTATTAAAAAAAAGTAAGGGAACACTTAGAAAAGAAATAATAAAAACATTCAAAAACATTGAACTACTTAACAGATGAATTAAACCAATTATTTTTGTGGTTACATTAATAGATTTAGATTTAATGATTCTCCAAAACATTTTTTGAAAATTTTCTGCACCTCCTTTATTCCATCTATATTGCTGAGATTTTACAGCATTTATTGTAATAGGAAGTTCAGCTGGCGAAATGATTTCTTCTAAATATTTGAATTCCCAATTCTTTAGTTGTGCACGGAAACTGAGATCTAAATCTTCTGTTAGTGTATCTCCTTGCCAGTTTCCAGAATCTATTATACATTTTTTTCTCCATATACCAGCAGTTCCATTAAAATTCATAAAATGATTGTTAATGTTTCTACCTACTTGTTCTAAAGTAAAATGAATGTCTAAAGCAAAAGCTTGTATCTTGGTTAAAGTAGAATAGTTTCTATTTATATGCCCCCATCTTGTCTGTATTAATCCTATATTTTTGTTTTCAAAATGAGGAATGGTTTTTATTAGCCAATCAGCTTCAGGAAGAAAATCTGCATCAAAAATTGCAATAAATTCTCCTTTAGCAAATTTTAGACCATTTCTTAATGCACCAGCTTTGAATCCTTCACGATTAGATCTAGTAATTTGTTCGAATTGGAAGCCTTTAGTTTTATAAAGTTTTATAAGTTTCACTATTAATTGGAAAGATTCATCATCTGAATCGTCTAATACATGAATTTGTAATAGTTTCTTCGGGTATTTTAATTCACTAATTTTTTTAAATAGCCTTTCTATTACATATAGTTCATTATATATTGGAAGTTGAATTGTTACTTTAGGTAATTTTTTTTCTGATAGTAAAAACTTTTTTGTTTTTTGTCTCTTTTTCTTTATGTAAAAAAAAAGCAAATATGCTTGAGAAAGACTAAAAACAAATATTAATAATAGACAGAAAAAATAAATTATTAAAATTAGATATGAAAACATGTAATTATTATGTCAGAATTAAAGTTCATTTTTTTAAATAATATTTAAATATCCAGAATAAAATTTTATAACCAGCCATTATATTGCCTAATAAAGTACTAGAAATTTTTGATTTTCCTATACGCTTTCTGTATCTAACAGGAATTTCAGTATATTTTATGTTATGTTTAATAGCTTTAAGTTGCATTTCAATAGTCCATCCAAAAGTTTTATCTTCCATCTTTAGTTTTTGAAGAGAACTCCATTTGATTGCTCTAAAAGGACCTAAATCTGTAAAATTAGCCCCGTATAAAATTTTTAATAAAAAACATGCTAGAGAATTTCCAAAAATTTGTTGCATGGTCATTGAACCAGGTTCTCTCAAACTTTTAATTCTAGAGCCAATTACAAATTCATATTTTTTTTTTATGATTGGGTCAATTAATAGATCTATATCTTCTGGGTAATCAGAGAAATCTCCATCTAAAAATACAATTATATCACAAGGATTTTTTTTTATAAATTTTATTGCCTTAAGACAAGCGTAGCCATAACCTTTATTTGATTCATTTAATATTGTAGCTCCATTTGATTTTGCAATAAAGGAGGTGTTGTCACTTGACCCATTATCAACAACTATAATTTGATTTACATACTTTGGGATTGAATTAATAACATATGAAATTGATTTTTCTTCATTTAGAGCTGGAATTATAACTGATATTTTATTCAATGTTATTTTAATTAATTGAATAAAAGCTTTTATGATAAGCTATTATATTCAAGTTGTTGTTGAGGAACAATATATTTATCAAAATAATAGCTTGAAAATTCGTCCATTGTCCAAAAAAGTGATATAGTAATAATTGTAAGAATTATTGCAAATAAAATTTTGTTTATTTTTTTTTGATATTCAGAGTTTAGAGAGCAATTTTCTTTTTTGTTGAATCTAATTATACCAATTAAAAGAATAATAAAAGCTAAAGTTCTTAAAATTATTGCACCAATGCCTGTCGTCCCATCTTCTTTGTAAAAAAAATCAGCGAAAGAAATAGCATAAATACCACCCATTAATCCAAATTGAAAAAGAATTACAGGAGCAATACAACAAAAGATTCCTGTAATCGCAGCAGTAAGACTAAATTTTAAAAAATGAACTATTTTCCACATAATTAATTTGAATAATCAAATTTATAAAATACTTTACCTAAGTATTAAAAATTTATTTTAATTATTAAGAGACCAATCATAAGTTAAGTATTTAATTTTAGGATTTTTTAATTCAATTCCAGAGTATTGAGAAATGAAATCAATTTTTTCTCTTTTTGTTCCAAAATCTTTACTAAACCATAAAAAAATTCTTGATAAGTAAATTTCATTTTCACTTAAGATATTTTTTTTTGTGTTACATAGAAAGGCTTTAGTAACTATTGTTAACTGTTCTTCTAATTTTCTTCCAGAGTAAGCCTCATCTAATAATTTTGGGCATGATTTAGATGAGCAGTTAATTGCAAAATGAATTCTTGGTTCATTCATTTTTCTAAGTATTTTATGTTCTATATCTCCTAATGAATATTTCTTTTTATATAATTTTTTCCCCCAACAATTGTTAATGTCTTTTATACTATTTATTGGAAAATTTTCTAATATCAAATTAACAGTTATAGCATTGTAAGTATTAATCCAGTAGGCTAGCTTATCATTTTTTGACCATGATTTTTTTGAAGGGTTTAGTTCTAGTGTATTTATATATTTTATTAATTCTATTTGATCTTTTTTCCAATCTTTATAGTTTACATTTCCATTAACAGACACATATTCTTTAAGCATTTTATTCCACCTGTAATTTATATTTTTTTGAGCTTCAACAGTATTAAAAAAAATAAACGTTAAAGAAAAAATTAAAACAGCTTTAAATTTAATTTTTGATTCCATATAATAATTATTTTTTAAAATTATTATTATAAATCTTCAATAAAGTTGAATTTTGAATTAAATCTTCATAAGTGTCTATATCATTTAATTCTGGAAGTAAAAAAAGATTATTGTTTAGAATATTAATTGTATCTAATAAAACACTTTTAGTTCCCCATTTTATTCCTTTGAAAATTTTTGGTATTCTTTTATTTAACCCTAATAAATAATATCCTCCATCTGTAGAGGGACCAATAACAACTGAGTTTTTATCTAATTCTGAAAACCCTCTATCAATAATATTTTTATTTAAATCCCATAAGTCTGAACCTATAATTATTATTTTTTTATAACCTTTTTCAAAACCCCAATCAAATGCATTAGAAATTTTTTCACCTAAATTATTTCCTGCTTGAATTTTATTCCATTTAGCAAAATTTTGAAATGGGTTTTTTGAAAATTTAGTTTTATAATGGAAAATTGCAATATCCATTTTTAATTTTTTTGTAATACTTACTGTTTTTTTTAAAAGTTGATCATAAACCCATGTGCTTTTATTTTTTCCAATAGAAGTCTTAAGTCTAGTCTTTACCGAATATTTTTTTGAATCTTTCACAAAAACTATGAGAAGTTGATTCATTATAACTATTAGTTTTATATTTTATTATGATCTAATTTCATTAATAAATTTTTCAATTTTATTAATTCCCTCTTTTTTTATAAATTCAATAAATGCTGATCCTATTATTGCTCCTTTGGAATACTTAACTGCATTTTTATATGTTTTAGAATTACTGATCCCAAAACCAATTAATTGAGGTGTTTTTAAATTTAATGATGAAATATTTTCAAAATATTGTAATTGTGAATTTTCAATAGAATTTTTTACTCCTGTAATACTTGAATTGCTAACCATATATATAAAACCTTTTGAAATTTTATCAATAAACTTAATTCTTTTTTTATTAGTTTGAGGTGTAATCAAAAATATATTATATAAATCATAATTTTCAAAAATATATTGGTATTTATTATGGTAGACATCGACAGGTAAGTCTGGGATTATTAAACCATCAATGCCTATTAATTTTGATTGTTTACAAAAACTTTCAATTCCATATTGTAATATTGGATTGAAGTATCCCATAATTATTAAAGGGATATTAATTTCTTCTCTAATATTTTTCAGTTGTTTAAATAATAGTTTAGTATTCATTCCATTTTTTAATGCTATAGTTGAACTTTCTTGTATTGTAGGACCATCAGCTAGAGGGTCACTAAACGGAAGTCCAATTTCAATAAGATCTACTCCAGCTTTTTGTAATTTTTTTATAATTGGTACAGTATCATTAATATTTGGAAACCCTGCTGTAAAATAAATAGAGATTAATTTTTTGTTACTTGAAAATATCTGATCAATTCGATTCATTAAAGTTTAAAATAATTTATATAAGTATCTAAATCTTTATCACCTCGACCAGAGCAGTTAAAAATTAAGATGTCATCTGGAGTAAATTTCATTATATCTAAAATAGAAAATGCGTGAGCTGTTTCAATAGCAGGAATAATACCTTCCATTTGAGATAAATTAAGACCCCAAGTCATTGCATCTTCGTCAGTAATTGAAATAAATTTAGCTCGTTTTGAACGATAAAGATGGGCGTGCATTGGGCCAATACCGGGATAATCTAATCCAGCTGAAATAGAATAAGGTTCAGTTATTTGTCCATCTGTATTTTGCATTAAAAGAGTTTTGCTTCCATGGATAATTCCTTTTTTTCCAAGAACTGAGGTTGCAGCACTTTTACCAGTTTTGATACCTTTGCCAGCAGCTTCAACAGCAATAATATTCACATTTTGATTTTCGAGATAATGATAATAAAGTCCAGCTGCATTGCTTCCTCCTCCAACACATGCAATTAAATAATCTGGATAATTTCTTTTTTCTTGAGTTAAAAGCTGGCTTTTGATTTCATCACTTATTACAGATTGAAATCTCGCAACCATGTCTGGGTATGGATGAGGGCCAACAACTGATCCAATTATATAATGAGTGTCTAATGGATTATTTATCCAATCTCTTATAGCTTCGTTTGTTGCATCTTTTAGTGTTCTACTTCCAGATTTAGCTGGTTTTATTTTAGATCCAAGCATTTTCATTCGGGCAACATTGGGAGCTTGTCTTTTAATATCAATTTCACCCATATATATAACACATTTAATTCCCATTAATGCACAAACTGTTGCAGTAGCGACACCATGTTGTCCAGCTCCAGTTTCAGCAATAATCCTATTTTTTCCTAATTTTTTTGCTAAAAGAATTTGACCGATAGTGTTATTAATTTTATGAGCACCAGTATGACACAAATCTTCTCTTTTTAAATATATTTTTGTTTTATATTTATTGGAAAGTCTTTCAGCAAAATATAGTGGAGTTGGTCTACCTACATATTTTTCTAATAAAATTTTAAACTCTTTTTTAAATTCAGTCTGGGAAATAATTTTTAAATAATTTTCTTTTAATTCATTAACATTTGGATATAGCATTTCAGGAACGTATGCCCCCCCAAAATCTCCATAATATCCATTTTTATCTACGTTATATTTCATTTAAATAATTTTAGTTTAAACTGTTTTAATAGTTTTAGGTTTTTATTTCCTGGGTAAATTTCAAATTTACTATTTACATCAATAGCATGAATTGGAAGATTTGATTTTGTTATGTTTTGAATTTCTGAAATTTCTTCAACACCAATACCTCCGCTTAAAAAAAAAGATTTTAATGAAGTGTAATTTTCAATCAATTTCCAATCAAACTTAAAACCATTACCTCCTGGTAATTTACATTTAGTGTCAAATAAAAAATGATCACAAACATCTTCATAACTTTTAATTTTTTTAAAATTAAATTTTTCATTTATTGAGAATGATTTAATACATTCAATACCAAGATCCTTGATTTTTCCACAAATTAAAGGGCTTTCATTTCCATGAAGTTGAACTGCATTTAGTTTATAATGTTGTATGTGTTTTTTTATTTCATCTATAGATTGATCAACAAAAACTCCAGTTAATTTAATTTTATTATTTATTTGAGGAATTTGATTATTAAAAAAACGGGGAGATTTTTTCCAAAAAATAAAACCCAAGTAATCTGGCTTTAAATCTGAAACTCTAGTTATGTTTTCAGGAATTTTCATTCCACAGATTTTAAATTTCATTATTTAATTTTTTAATAAAATTTTTTAATTCAATATCAGGAGAGTTTGTTTTCATAAATTTTTCTCCTATTAAAAACCCTTTATATCCGATTTTTTTTAATTCTTTAATATCTTTAATTGATTTTATACCGCTTTCTGAAATTTTTATATAATTACTAGGAATTTTATTTGATAATGATTTGCTGTTATCTAAATTTATATTAAAAGTTTTTAAATTTCTATTGTTAACACCTATAAAATCAATATTTGGAACTATTGATTTTTTTAATTCATTTTCATTATGCACTTCTATTAATATTTCTAAACCCAGGTTTTTTGCAATAGTTGAAAATTTGATTATTTGTTTATTTGAAAGTACTGATGCAATTAATAAGATTATATCTGCTCCAAATGCTTTTGATTCAGAAATTTGATATTCATCAATTATAAATTCTTTTCTCAGTAAAGGCAAATTTGAAACACTCCTTGCCTGAACTAAATCTTCCAAAGAACCTCCAAAATATTTGTTATCTGTTAATATAGACATTCCACAGGCACCTGCTTTTTCATAACCATTTGTTACATCATTAATTGACAAACTTGAATTGATATTTTTTTTTGAAGGAGACTTTCTTTTAAATTCTGCAATTATTCCAGATGGGCTAGATTCGATTCTAGATTTTAATGATATAATATTTCTTTTGTATAGGGGTGATTTTTCAATAAAACTGATCGGAAAAATTTCTTTTTTATTTGAAACTTCAATTTTTTTATCCTTAATTATTTTATTGAGAATATTATTCATCTTTTTGAAATTTTAATCAATTCATTAAAGGCTTTTTTAGCTTTTCTAGATATTAAGGATTCCATGGCTTTTTCAAAGCCCATTTTAGGAGTTAAATTTTTTACTGTTGATATTGCCATTCCAGCATTCGCGCAGACTACATTTTTTTGTGCTGTTGTTCCTTTTCCATCTAAAATATTTAAAAAAATTTTTGCCGAGGATTCAATTGAGTTTCCTCCGGTAATTTGTTTTGGTTCTATCTTTTTAACGCCAAATTCATTTGGACTAATTAATAATTCTTTGTCTTTTTGAATTACTCTGGTTTCACAAGTCAATGAAATTTCATCATAACCATCAAGCGCATACAATATTGTGAAATTTTGTTTTGTTTTTTGAAATAAGTAACCATAAAGTCTTGCTAATTCTAAATTGAAAACACCTGTTAATTGGTGTTTTGGAGATGAGGGGTTAACTAATGGGCCAAGTATATTAAAAAATGTTTTTAAACCTAATTCTTTTCTAGCAGGGGCAATAATTTTCATTGCAGGGTGAAATAACGGAGCATGCAAAAAACAAATTCCAGCTTTTTCAATTGAATGTTTTAAAAAGCTTTCATCATTAGAAAATTTTACATCAAGAAATTCTAAAACATTACTTGATCCACATCCGGAAGACACTCCGTAATTTCCATGTTTTGCAACTTTAATTCCAGCACCTGCAGTAACAAAAGATGAAAGTGTGGAGATATTAAATGTATCTTTATCATCTCCCCCGGTACCACAAAGATCAATTGTTTCAAATTCAGATAGATCAATTGAAACACATAAATCAATTAAAGCTTGACGAAAACCTTCTAATTCGTTTAAGCTTATCGAGCGCATCATATATATTGTAAGAAAAGAAGATATTTGACTATGGTTATGTTTTCCTTCAGCAATTTCAATTAGAATATTGTAAGCTTCTTTTTTACTAAGTTCTTGATATTGAATTAATTTGTTTAAAATATTTTTCATAAGTAATCAATTATTAATCCAGTTTTTTAAGATTTTTTTGCCAAAAGGTGTTAAGATAGATTCAGGATGAAATTGAACCCCTTTTATATTGTAGTTTTTGTGTCTTATCGACATAATTTGACCAGAGTCATCTACTGAAGTAATTTCTAAGCAATCTGGGATAGCTTTATTTATAATCCATGAGTGATACCTTCCTACAACAAGATTATCTGGAAGGTTTTTAAATAAAATATCTTTTTTTAAAATTTTGATTGATGTTTTAACACCATGATAGACTTTATCAAGATTAATTAGTTTAGCTCCAAAAACTTCTCCTATGGCTTGGTGACCTAGACAAACACCAAGTATTTTGTGAGTGGATTTATATTTTTCAATTGTAGATTTTAAAAGCCCAGCCTCATTTGGAATTCCTGGACCTGGAGATAAAACAATATAATTGTAATTTCTGATTTCATTTAGATTAAATTCATCATTTCTTTTAACCGTTGTTTTACAATTTAGTTCATTAAAATAATGAACTAAGTTATATGTAAAGGAATCATAATTATCAATAATAAAAATTTTCTTCATAATATTCTTATAATTCTTCAGCATTAATTAATGCTTTATCTAAAGCTCCTAACTTGTTATAAACTTCTTGTAATTCATTAATAGGAATAGAATCTGAGACGATACCTGCTCCAGCTTGATAATATAATTTTTTGTTTTTACTTAAAAAGGATCTAATTATAATTGCATGATTGAAATTACCTGAAAAATCCATGTATCCAACAGCGCCACCGTAAAAATTTCTTGCAGTTTTTTCATAAAGGTTAATTAGCTGTAGAGCTCTATGTTTTGGAGCTCCACTTAATGTCCCTGCAGGAAATGTGTCGGCAACTATTTGAAATGTTTTAGAATTATTATTGATTTTTCCAGTTACTTTTGATACTAAGTGAATAACATGTGAGAAAAATTGAATTTCCCGGTTTTTTTCTACTTTTACATTAGTTCCATTTCTACTTAAATCGTTTCGGGCTAAATCTACAAGCATTACATGTTCACTATTTTCTTTTGGGTCTTTTGAAAGTTTCAACGCTGTTTCTTTGTCCTTTTTATCATTTCCACTTCTTTTAAAAGTTCCAGCAATGGGATGAATTTCTGCCTTTCTATTTTGAATAATTAACTGAGCTTCTGGAGAGCTACCAAAAATTTTAAAATTACCATAATCAAAAAAGAATAAATAAGGAGAAGGATTTATAGACCTTAAAGCCCTATATACATTAAATTCATCACCAGTAAAATTTTGATAAAATCTTCTTGATAGAACTATTTGAAAAACATCACCACGAAAGCAATGTTTTTTTCCTTTTTCTACAAAATCAATAAATTCTTTATCTGTAAGATTCGAAAATTTTTCTCCTTTCTTTTTAAATTCATATTTAGTAATTCTCTGTGTTTTTAAAATTTGTTCAATCTCATTTAAATTATCATCATTTGAGTAATTATGAGAGAAAATATGAGCTTCATGACTAAAAAGGCTAATAGCAATTATATTCTTATAAACTGCATAATATATATCAGGAATTTCAAGATCTTCTTTATCCCTATTTAACTTAATTTTCTCGAAATAAGAAACGGCTTCATAAGCTATATAACCAAAAATTCCACTGGTTATGAATTTAAAATTATATTTTTTGCAGTCAAATTGTTTTGAAAAAGATTCTATTAGATTAGGGAGATCATTACTATCCATATTTTTATTCAATATTGTCTTCCCATCAGGATATGTAATTTTCAAATCATTATTTTTAATACTGAAGGTTGAAATTGGATTACAACATATGTAAGAGTAAGTATTTGTTCTACCATCATATTCACTGCTTTCTAACAAAATACTATTTGGGAAAATGTCACGTAGTTTTAAATATGCACTAACTGGAGTTATAGTATCAGCTATTAATTTTTTGTAATTTGAATTTAATTTATATTTTTTCATTGTTTATAAAATAAAAAAGGCTTGTCGTGAAGACAAGCCTTTTAATAAGCTAATAGGTTCACAAACAAATCAAATTATTTTGTTCCACCAATTAATATTTTTTTTCAAATTTTCCATCGATTGCAAATATAGTACAAAAATTAATATTTAAAACTTGTTGTAAACATCAATTAAATTCAAGACTTACTTCAAGTTTTATATCATCATAAATTAGTTTATCACCAAGATTTTGGAAAAATGTTTCAGATCTAAATTTAACATCATATTTTGCTCTATCAAAAATTAGATTAGATTTAGCTTTTTTTTCATTTAATTCCATAGTAAAAGTAACTGGATGTGTTTTACCCTTAATTGTTAAATCTCCTTGTAAGGTTTGAATTCCATTAATTGGCTCGTTACCTTTTAATATTTTTAAAAAAGCATTTTTATATCTGTCAACACTGAAAAAATCGTCTGATTTTAAATGACCTTGTAGATTACTTTTACTTCTGCCACTAAGGTCTTCTACATTAAGACTAGTCATATCTACAGTGAGATTTCCTGAGATAATTTTATCTGAATATTTTCCAGTCGTACTTAAAATTATTTCTCCTTTTTTGAATTTTAATGATCCATAATGTTGTTTGCCTGTTATTTCATCACCGTACCATTTTACATTACTTTTTTCAATATTAATTGAAAGTGTTTCAGTTTGGGAATATGTTATTAGGAAATTAATGCATAAAAATAAACTTAAAATGTACTTACTCATTTCATTAAATTTTATAGTTGCAATAATATATTTTTTTTTAAAATTAAAAAAAAAATTTGTAAAGTCGAGATCTTGTATTTAAATTTGTATATGGATTTAGATCAAATAGATTGGATAAAAAATAAGAAAGAAGAAGATAGAAGTGTAATATTGGATGTAAGAACAGAAGAAGAATACAATTTTGGTCATATTAAAAAATCTATTTTGATAGATATTAAAAAGCCTGATTCATTCATGAAAGCTATTTTAAAACTGAAAAAAAATAATTCATATTACGTTTATTGTAGATCTGGAGTTAGAAGTGAAATGGCATGTAATTTAATGAAAGCGAATGGTTTTTTAAAAACATATAATCTGGTTGGAGGTTTTTTAAAATGGAAAGGAGAGATTGAAACGATTTAATTATTGGTTTTTTGTTTGATTTAAAGGATATGATTTATACAAAAGAAGTTCAGTATTTGAGCTTTAATTTACATTTTAGATATATTTAATTTGATCTTTATCTTTTAATAATTTTTTTTTCACTTTCTTTTTTTGATATTGCATTTATAAGATATAATTAAAATGGACAACAAGTTTAAAAAATTAAATTACATAATTCTGATCTTTTTATTATTTAATAATTTCAATTTAAGGGCCCAAGAAAAGGGATTAGATTATAGAATAAATGAAGTATTTACTCCGATTGCAAATTGGTGGGAATCTCTTATTCTACATAATTTTCCTGGCACTGAAGTTCCAACAATAATTTTCTTACTCGCTGGTGGAGCAGTATTTTTTACATTTTATTTTGGCTTTGTTAATTTTAGACATTTTTTTACTGCGATTAATATTGTTAGAGGTAAATATGATTTTATTGATCAAAATGTTTCAGACAAGAATAACCAAAAGTTAAATGATAATAAAGAACAAGGAGAGGTTAGTCATTTCCAAGCTTTAGCTACGGCTGTTTCAGGAACTGTGGGAAACGGAAATATTGCTGGTGTTGCTCTTGCAATAGCTGTTGGTGGTCCAGGAGCAACTTTTTGGATGATACTATGTGGTTTGTTAGGAATGTCTACAAAATTTGTTGAATGTACTTTGGGTGTGAAATATAGAGATGTTGGAGAAGATGGGACAGTTTATGGAGGACCAATGTATTATTTAACAAAAGGATTGAAAGAAAGAGGTTTTGAAACAATTGGAAAAACATTAGCTGTAATTTTTGCACTATTATGTATAGGAGCTTCTTTTGGAGGAGGAAATGCTGCTCAGTCAAATCAAGCCGCTATGCAACTTGTAGGCTCATTTGGCATGACTGGAGGTAGTGCAAGAACAATTATTGGAATTATTATGATGATTTTGGTGGGAATTATAATAATTGGAGGAATAAAAAGAATAGCTTTAGTAACTGAAAAGATTGTTCCTTTCATGGCTATAATGTATGTTTTGGCCTGCACATATATTATCATAATAAATTTTTCTTTTATAGATGATGCAATTGGAATGATAATTAGTCAAGCTTTTAATCCCCAGGCTGGACTTGGTGGATTGCTAGGTGTGTTAATTACAGGTTTTAGAAGAGCTGCATTTTCAAATGAAGCTGGAGCAGGATCAGCATCAATTGCACATTCAGCAGTTAAAACTAAATATTCAGCATCCGAGGGTTTAGTCGCTTTACTTGAACCATTTATTGACACAGTTGTTATATGTACTATGACTGCTTTAGTTATAATTATTTTTAATGGTGATAATAATTTTTTTGATTACGGTGGAGATGGAGGAGTTGTAATGATTAATGGAGTTCCATTAGAAGGAGCAGGAATTACAGCTGCAGCATTTTCTGAATATATTTCCTTTTCAGGACCTTTTTTAACTTTGGCGGTTGTACTATTTGCTTTATCTACAATGATTTCTTGGTCATATTATGGTCTTCAATCTTGGATGTATGTGTTTGGGAAAAGTAAAATTTCTGGGCTTATGTATAAAGCTCTTTTTTTAATTTTCATCGTTATTGGAGCTGCTGGAGACATGTCTTCAGTATGGGCTTTTTCAGATGCAATGATTTTATCTCTTGTTTTTCCAAATATGATTGGGTTGATATTACTATTTCCAAAAGTAAAAGAAGAATTAAACAAATATTTAGTTAAAATAAATAGTGTTAGGAATAAAAATTAGTAAACAAAAAATACTATTATAAAGTATTTTTTAGAATTATATTAATGTAAAATAGGATATGATAGATATAGAAATTTCGTCTGATTTGAAAATGAAGGAAACTGAGATGATGGTTTATGATTCAGCAAAGGGTTTTGCTGATCAACAAATTAAACCATATTTTATGGAATGGGATGAAAAACAGTTTTTTCCAAAAGAAATTTTTAAGCGTGCAGGATCTTTAGGTTTTATGGGAATGTTAATTCCTTCAGATTATGGAGGAGCAGGAATGGGTTATCATGAATATGTAGCTATGATAGAAGCTGTTTCTTCTATAGATGCATCTATAGGTTTATCTTTGGCTGCTCATAATTCTTTAAGTACTAATCATATTTATATGTTCGGGAATGAGGGTCAAAGAAATAAATGGCTGCCAAAAATGTGTTCTGGTGAATGGATAGGTGCGTGGGGATTAACTGAACAAAATACTGGATCTGATGCAAAAAGTATGGATACTATTGCAGAAAGAGATGGAGATAATTGGATAATTAATGGATCTAAAAATTTTATAACTCATGGAATGTCATGTGATATAGCTGTAATTATTGCCAGAAATGGACTTAAGGGAAAAAGTCGTGAAATTACGGCTTTTGTTGTAGAAAAAGGTACTCCAGGATTCATTTCTGGAAAAATTGAAAATAAATTAGGAATGAGGGCTTCAGAAACAGCTGAAATGGTTTTTGAAAATTGTCTAATTCCTGATGCTAATAGATTAGGAAAGATAGGTGATGGATTTATTCAGTCTATGAAGATTTTAGATGGAGGAAGAATATCAATAGCTGCTCTTTCTCTTGGCATAGCTAAAGGAGCTTTTTCAGCTGCACTTAAATATTCTAAAGATAGAGAGCAGTTTGGAAAGCCAATTATTAATTTTCAGGGCATATCATTTAAACTTGCCGAAATGGCAACAGAAATTGAAGCTGCAAAATTATTAACTAAAAAAGCCTCTGAGTTAATAAATCAAGGAAAAAAGGTTACTTCTCAAGGAGCTATGGCTAAATTATTTGCATCAGAAATGTGCGTAAGAGTAGCTAATGAAGCTGTTCAAATTCATGGAGGTTATGGTTATGTGAAGGATTATCCAGTAGAAAAGTTCTACAGAGATTCAAAATTATGTACTATAGGTGAGGGTACAAGTGAAATTCAAAAAATTATTATTTCTAGAAATTTATAGATGTTCCTTTTGATTTAAATTAGTTTTTTTATATTTGTCAAAATTTTGAAAGAAAGTATTTTATGCTAATAATTCCTATAAAAGAAGGGGAGAATATTGATAGAGCTTTAAAGCGTTTTAAAAGAAAATTTGATAAAACTGGGGCAATGAGACAACTCAGAACTAGAAAGGAATTTATTAAACCATCAGTTAAACATCGTCAAAGAGTTCAAAAAGCTCAATATTTACAGAAGCTTTTAGATCTTCAAAATCAATAAATAAAAATTTTACTTTTTCATATCTCTTTAGTTTGTAAATTTGGATATAAAGTTTTGTATGTCCATTTCTAAGTTTTTAGATTACATATATCTGGAAAAGAAGTCTTCCCTTCATACTAAAATTGCTTACAATACTAATTTATTAAGTTTTGAAGATTTTGTAAAAACTAATTTTAGTATCGATTCTATTGAAAATATATCATATAATGAGATTCGATCATGGATAGTTTTTTTAATAGAAAGTGGAAACTCAAATAGAACAGTTAATAGAAAAATTTCAGTTTTAAGATCATACTATAAGTTTTTATTAAAAACTGAAACTATCAAGTCTTCTCCATTACAAAATCATAAGGTTTTGAAAACTGCTAAAAATATAAATCTACCTTTCTCTGAAGATGAAATAAAGTCTGTTTTTAAAGGAAATTTTTTCCCTGACAACTATAATGGTATTCTTGAAAAAACTATGATTGCAATGTTTTATTTTACTGGAATTAGGAGAATAGAATTGATTAATTTAAAGGACCATGATGTAATGATTAATGAAGGTGTTTTAAAAGTTCTTGGAAAGAGAAATAAAGAAAGGTTAATTCCAATTTTGGATGAATTAATAAATATAATTAAAATTTATATTAAAATAAAAAATAAAGAAATTATAAGAATTAATTCATCAACATTTTTTGTAAACAAAAAAGGTAAAATGTTAACAGAATCTTTTGTTTACAAAACAGTAAATCGTTATTTTAGTATAGTATCATCTAAAACAAAAAAAAGTCCTCATATGCTTCGTCATAGCTTTGCAACTCATTTACTCGATCAAGGGGCAGATTTAAATTCAATTAAAGACTTACTAGGGCATTCTAGCCTAGCGTCAACTCAATTTTACACTCATACTAGTATGAGTAAAATTAAGGATATTTATTTCAAGACTCATCCAAGAGAAAAAAATTAATACAAATAAAATCTTAGACATGAATATTATTTTCCAATCAATAAATTTTAAAGCAGACATAAAGCTTAAAGATTTTACAAAAAAAAAGATAAAAAAAATTAACTTATTTTATAATAAGATTATTAGTGTTTTTGTTTTAACAAAGGTTGAAAATTCGTCAAATAAAATAAATAAATACGCAGAATTGAAGATTGGCATCCCTGGTAATAGTATAATTGTAAAAAAAAGATCTAGGTCTTTTGAAGAGGCAATTAAGATAGCTTCTGAGTCAGCACAAAGAATTATTAAAAAAAGAAAAGAAAAAATAAGATAGATTTTGCATCAAACATTTTTTATGTTTTTTTTGAAACCACTAAAATTAATATTTAATTTACAATCGATTTTTTATTAAAAATTATTAAGCCGATGTAGCTCAGCTGGCTAGAGCAGGTGATTTGTAATCAGATTATTTAATAAATCAATTGTCTTTTTTACAAGAAAAAAGTAAAACCATTAATATTATAATGATTTTTTTTATATTCTAAATGTAAGAAAAAACCCCTAAAGTTAATTAGTGGGATATGCTTAATTTGGACAAGTTCACCAAAACAGGTTTATTAGCATTTGCAAATGCAGAAGCCGTTGAAAATTTTATCCATCGATAATCTCATCCGTTGTATATCCAACATTGTTGAATTGGAAATATTGTTCTTATATGGGTATATTTTATATCGCCTCAGTTTACCTCTGACGAAAGAATTAGTAATATATTTGCCAACTCTTAAAAAAACATAATGACTATAATTAAAAATATTGCCATTATAGCTCACGTTGATCATGGAAAAACAACTCTAGTAGACAAAATTTTACATCACTGTAATTTATTTCGCAGCAACCAAAATACAGGAGACTTAATTTTAGATAATAATGATTTAGAACGCGAAAGAGGAATCACTATACTTTCTAAAAATGTATCGGTTGAATATAATGGAGTTAAAATTAATATTATCGACACTCCTGGACATGCTGATTTTGGTGGTGAGGTAGAAAGAGTTCTAAATATGGCAGATGGAGTTTTACTTCTTGTAGATGCTTTTGAAGGACCAATGCCTCAAACACGATTTGTACTTAAAAAAGCAATTGATTTAAAATTAAAACCTATTGTTGTAATTAATAAAGTTGACAAAGAAAATTGTTCTCCTGAAATTGTTCACGAATCTGTTTTTGATCTTATGTTTGAATTGGGAGCAGAGGAATGGCAACTTGATTTCCCTACCGTTTATGGTTCTGCAAAAAACAATTGGATGAGCACTGATTGGAAAAATGAAACTGATTCGGTTGCACCATTATTAGACATGGTATTAGATCATGTCTCTAGTCCTGAAATAATGACTGGAAATACTCAATTACTTATTACATCTCTTGACTTTTCATCTTTTACTGGAAGGATTGCGATTGGAAGATTGCATCGTGGTCAACTTAAAAATAACATGAAAGTAAAGTTAGTTAAGCGGGATGGCTCTCAAATTAATACTTTGATTAAAGAATTAAACTTATTTGATGGATTAGGACGCAAGAAAGTTGAGCGAGTAGAAGCTGGTGATTTATGCGCAATTATAGGTCTTGAAGGATTTGAAATAGGAGATACTGTTGCTGATTTCAATGCTCCTGAAGCTCTTCCTTCAATTTCTATAGATGAGCCTACAATGAGTATGTTATTTACTAAAAATGATTCTCCCTTTTTTGGAAAAGAAGGAAAATTTGTTACATCTAGACATATTCATGAAAGGCTTGAAAAAGAATTAGAAAAGAACCTTGCAATGCGTCTTGAAGAAACAGATAGTCCTGATAAATTTATTGTATTTGGTAGAGGCGTTTTACACCTTTCAGTTCTAATTGAAACTATGCGACGTGAGGGATATGAGTTACAAATTGGACAGCCTCAAGTAATAATAAAAGAAATCGATAGACAGAAAATGGAACCTATGGAGGAGCTCACAATTGATCTTCCAGAGAAAGTCTCTGGAAAAGCAATTGAAATGGTAACTCTTCGAAAAGGTGAAATAGTTAGTATGACTTGTAAAGGAAGTAGAATGATATGTAATTTTAAAATTCCATCAAGAGGTATCATTGGTTTACGTAATCAACTTTTAACTGCTTCTGCTGGTGAGGCAATTATAAATCATCGTTTTATTGAATTTAGTGTATACAAGGGGGAAATCTCAGGGCGGATTAATGGGTCTCTTATTTCTATGGAAAAGGGGGCTGCGATACCTTATTCTCTGGATAAGCTTCAAGAACGTGGAAAGTTTTTTGTATCTCCCAATGAGTCAATATACGCAGGTCAAGTTATTGGTGAAAATACGAGGCAAGATGATATCGTAGTTAATATAACTAAGACAAAAAAACTTTCAAATGTTCGTGCATCAGGATCTGATGATAAGGTTAAGTTGGCTCCTGCAATTAAATTTTCATTGGAGGAAGCTTTAGAATATATTCAAAAAGATGAATACGTTGAAGTAACTCCAAAATCAATACGTCTTAGAAAAGTTTATTTAGATAAAAACGAACGAAAAAGACAAAAACAATAAAAAAAATGATAATAAATATAAGCAATCCAATCCTTCTTTAGTCTGCTCAAAAGAAATAAGCGGAATAAATAGTAAAAGAAGTTTTTCTTTTTCATAGTATATAAATGTAAGAAAAATAAAAACCCCCTCACTTTTGTGAAGAGCTTACGCTTGCTCCCCCTCTTTATGGAGACCTTTAATTTACTTGACTAATAGTGAAGAAGCTAATAAATATTTTCATTACGAGTATAGAAAAGATTGGGAATTGTAAATATACCCAATATTAAACTATAATAAGACCAAAATAAAGACAAGGTTCTATTTGAGGCTAATATAAAAAGTTACATTAGCACAACGAATACTAAAGCTAGTTATAAAAAAATTCAATCTAACAAAATGAAAATATTAAAAACAGTTTCCAAATTAGTTAGTTTTATTCTGTTTATTTTATTTACGAGCTGTAATCCTAAATTTACTGAGGAAAATAATATAGATTATAATATTATAAAAAATATAGGAGGAAGTACCTTAGGATATAATCCAAGTTCAGGAGTAAAAATTTTAATTATTGACCGTTTTGCGTTTAAAGACCTTAACAAGAATGGACTTTTAGACACCTATGAAGATTGGAGATTGCCCTCAGAAGAAAGAGCAAAAGATTTGGCTTCAAAACTAAGCTTGGAAGATATTGGAGGACTTATGTTATATAGCTCACATCAATCTATTCCTGGCAGTAGTCGTGGTTTTGGATCTTCAAATTACAATGGGAAACCGTTTCCAGAAAGTGGTGCTAATCCAAGCGACTTATCTGATGAGCAAATAAAGTTTTTACAAGATGACCATTTGAGACATGTATTAATTACGAGAGTAAATAGCCCAGTCGATGCTGCTCAATGGAATAATAACGCTCAAGCTTATGTTGAGGCTATCGGATTTGGAATACCAGTGAATACTAGTTCAGATCCTAGACATGGTAGTGATTCATATGCAGAATTTAATATTGGTGCCGGTGGAGCAATTTCTATGTGGCCAAGCACATTAGGTATTGCAGCATCATTTGACCCTATGTTGATGAAAAAATTTGGTGAAATTGCATCAATAGAATATCGTGCTTTGGGTATTTCTACTGCACTTTCACCTCAAATCGATCTCGCTACCGAACCTAGATGGAGTCGATTTGACGGAACCATGGGAGAAGATCCAGACCTTGCGACTGATTTAGCACGTGCCTATGTTGATGGATTTCAGTCTACTAATATTAAGGGATGGGGTATGGAAAGTGTAAATGCTATGGTAAAACATTGGCCGGGAGGTGGTCCTGAAGAAGGGGGGCGCGATGGTCATTTTGGTTATGGTTCTTATGCAGTATATCCTGGAAAAAACTTAAAAGATCATATTCAACCTTTTATAAATGGTGCTTTTAAATTGGAAGGCGGTACAAAGATGGCTTCAGCTGTTATGCCATATTATACTATTTCGTCTGGTGAAGGAGAAGCTGTTGGAAACGGTTTCAATAAGTATTTGATTACTGACGTTTTAAGAGGAGAGTATGGTTATGACGGTGTTCTTTGTACGGATTGGGGAATTACTAGAGATGTTACTGCCATTGATAAGTTTGAAGGCAAAAGTTGGGGAGTTGAAATGATGTCAGAATCAGAACGTCATTATAAGGCTATTGATGCCGGAATGGATCAATTTGGTGGAAATAATTCTATTCTACCCATACTTGATGCATACAAAATTGGAATTGAAGAACAGGGTGAGCAGTATATGCGAAAACGTTTTGAAACTTCTGCAGTTCGATTATTGAAAAATATTTTTAGAGTTGGATTGTTTGAGAATCCTTATTTAGACGTTACTGAATCTCAAAAAATAGTGGGTAGTCCAGAATTCATGAAAGCTGGTTATGAGACGCAATTAAAGTCTATCGTGTTACTTAAGAATCATCAAAAAATATTGCCTTTAAAAGAAAATAAGAAAGTTTTTATTCCACAGCGTTATATTGCTCGAAGTTCAAATTGGTGGGGTATGATAACCCCAGAAAAAACAGAATACCCCTTTAATATGGAATTGATCGGAAAATATTTCGATCTAGTAGATACTCCTGAAGAGGCAGACTTTTCAATTATTGGTATTAAAAGTCCAGATGGTGGAGTAGGGTATAACCGCAAAGATTTAGAAAAAGGAGGTAACGGCTATGTACCTATTAGCCTTCAATTCAATAGCTATAAAGCAATAAATGCTCGTGAAGTTAGTTTGGCTGGCGGAAGTCCGCTTGAAGACTTTACCAATCGATCATACAAGGATAAAACAGTAACCGCCAACAATATAACAGACATGGATTTGGTAAATGATACAAAGCTAAAAATGCGGGATAAACCTGTAATTGTTATTGTTCATGTTTCGAAACCTATGATATTTTCAGAAATTGAAAAAAATGCAACTGCTATATTGGTTCATATGGGAGTGCAGGATCAAGCTTTGATGGAAATATTATCAGGCAAAATAGAACCATCTGCTTTGTTACCATTTCAAATGCCCGCCGATATGAAAACGGTGGAAACACAATTTGAAGATGTTCCTAGAGACATGAATCCCTACGTTGATTCTGATGGTAATGTTTATGATTTTTCCTTTGGGTTAAATTGGAAAGGAAAGATAGAAGATGAAAGAGTGAAAAAATATCAATAATGTTAAGACTTAGAAGGAATGTCATATATAGGAAAAAACTTGTTTTAAAAGAGAGATTTAATATATTTTCCTAACATTTAATTAACTGATTTTACTTACAAGACCATCTATTAAACAATCACCAAAAGTATTTTTTAGCTATTATTTAGTCTATTACATACATACGAAAAATTTAATTTCTCTATTTTTTTTCAAGAATCTAAATCCTGAATTTTATTAATATATTTCTTTTTCCCAGAACTATTGACTATTCCAAGTATATCTTCTAAGATAGCTCTTGCATCATTAGAATTAGAAAAAACAGGCATCCTTTCATCGTGAAGGAATCTTAAAGCTTCTTTATCTAAATCAGAAAAAACATCGTTTAGTCCAGGGGTATGATTAGGAAACATAATACTTGATTCATCTATAGTGTGTTTTAACCCTAAAATATATCCTAACTCATGTCTTATGGTATATCGAATCACTCTATTTTTAACTACGGCTGAGTTCTCGGGAGCATACATTTTAATGGAGTTCATAAAAACTCTTCCATAATCGATATTCCCTGCCTCGTTATTAAACCACCAGGCATATCCCCAATAATCTTCAATTGGCGTATTTTCATATACTGAATAAACTTCTTTGAAAGTGTCCGCATCAGTCACCATCATATGAACATTAGAATCTGAAAGCGTATTAACCTCGTTAATGGAAAATGCTTCATCATTGTCTAAAATGGTATTTAATTCTTTTATAAAAAGTCCTAATTCTTCTTTAAATTTTGATGACATAATTCCGTCTAAAAAAAGATTCATTTGTCTCCACCTTAAAGTATACTGTGGACCATTTGCTCCATCCCCAATAACAATTTGTTCAAAACGTTTTAATAATTTTTGTTTATTGATAAACTTGGCTAGAATTGAAATATCAGAATGAATATTAATATCAATAGGATTTTCTCTTGATCCATTTGACCAACCCATAAAAAAGTATTCCGAATTAGGTGTTGCTGTTATTGTTACACTAGAATTTTGGTTATATGTACCTCCAATAATATCTACACTACCTCCTTCAGCAGCAGAAATAGCTAAGGTGAACGTTGTAATTGCTGCGGTAACTTCACCACCAGTAGAGTCGTCTTCCTTAGAACAAGAAAATAGGATTAGGAAAAATAAAATTGTAACTCTTTTGATAATATGGTTATTATCGAATTACAAGATATTAAAAACCTTTTACATTATTAGTTAGTATTTATTGATTATAAAAAGTCAAGAACAAGTGTATATGACCATAATTTTGCCAAAGTCATAAAGTTTCATTAATACAAAATATGAGAACAAAAGATTGTATGTAAATTAAAAAAAAGAAATATTGTTTGATGATATTTAATTGATATTGAAAGATAACTCTTAGAAGTAAAAAAGTATATGAACTTTTAAAAATATTGAATTTAAAAATTGATTTTATAAGAGATGACTGTTCACCTAGAGATTTTGTTGAGGTTTTAATAGGAGTATTGGACAAAGAATATCTGATCTGCAGAAAATTAGAGAAGAAAATATCAGATATGACGAAGATGGAATCGTTTTAATTGACATAATTCAGGTCAAGGGAGAGAAGCCAGTCACAGTACCTGTTCATAATCAAATAGTCATTAGTATTTTAAAACACAAATTACCATATCCAATATCAGACCAAAAGTTTAATGATTACATGAAAGAAATTTGTAAAAGATCTGGAATTAATGAAGTAGTAAAAGGATGTAAAATGAATCCAAAAACCAAAAGGCAGTTTAAATAAACTAACTAAAGAAGTAAAAGAAACTTTGCAGAATATTACTGAAGAGCTTGTAAGTGATATAGATATTAAGGCTTTAAATTATAACCAAAAGCTAAAGTTTTTACAAATATCACTTCAATATTTATTACCAAGACTCAAACATCAAACTAACGAAAATTATGAAATGTCATCTATATCTCATCAAATAAATATAGTTGAAACTACGGATGAATTAGAAAGATTTGAAAAAGTTAGAAGGTATGAAGAGGAAAATAATGTTAAAATTCTGTAACCAATTCTCACAAGGAAATAAAATAATTAATTCCGAATAAAATATATTAAATTTGCCGACAGTTTATTGAAATTTTGAAAGCAGTACTTTTGATTAAATTGTGATTTTGTTATTTTAATTAATAAAAGTAATCTTTAAATTCTAGCGAAACTACTGTAAAAACTAATATAAGCCGATGTAGCTCAGCTGGCTAGAGCAGCTGATTTGTAATCAGCAGGTCGTGGGTTCGAGTCCCTCCATCGGCTCAGTTAATTTAAGAGTATTTTTATACTCAATGGGGGGATACTCAAGCGGCCAACGAGGACAGACTGTAAATCTGTTGGTTTTTACCTTCGCAGGTTCGAATCCTGCTCCCCCCACAATAACCTTTGTAAGCCCCTATAAATAGTAGGGGTTTGTAACAGTTTATACCAATTTATAATTGTGTTGAAAAATCCTGCTCTCCCCACACTAGTGTATATAATATGATATTTGTATATATTTGAAAAAAATATCAATAGAATAAAAAGCGAGAGTAGCTCAGTTGGTAGAGCGTCAGCCTTCCAAGCTGAATGTCGCCGGTTCGAACCCGGTCTCTCGCTCTTTTTTGCCGATGTAGCTCAGGGGTAGAGCGTTTCCTTGGTAAGGAAAAGGTTCACCAGTTCAATTCTGGTCATCGGCTCTACTGATAGTAGAACCTCACATAATTTCAACTTTCAAAATAAAATACGAAACGGACATTTTAAGGACATTATTAGTTATTTCTGTAAAAATTTATCCTTATAAACGCTGAAACCTTTTCTTTAAGCTGTTAAAGTATTTTGACATCGTGTTCTTCTTCATACTGTTCAACCTTTTTAAGTCTATCAAGTTCGTGTGTTGTTCTAACAATATTTACCGTGTGAGATATAGGTTCTTCAATTTCGTTGTATTGATGCTTTAGTCGTGGTAAAAGATACTGTAATGAAATTTGCAAGAACTTTAGCTTTTGGTTTGTATTAAGTTTTTGTATTTCAATAGAACTAACAAGCTCTTCAGTAATATCCTGCAAAATTTCTTTTACTTCTTTAGTAAGTTTATTTGGTTGTCCTGCTATTCTTCCCATAATAAAAGTTGTACTTTATTCAGAAGTTAAAACAGTAGCAACGGTCATAATAGTAGAAAGAAGAGAATTGTTACTACCGCCTAACCTCTTATTAAAATTAATTCGGCTCACTTTCTATAACATCTTTTAATGCTAATGTTCGTAGATGCGTTGATAATGAAACACGATATCTTTTTGCTATGTTTTCTAAAGTTCTTTTGTCTTCTTCAGTTGTTTTAACTTGAATTGTTGCTGTTAATTTATTATCCATAATTTCTGTTTTTGTTTTTAAAATATATTAGTGTTAAATATTATTTAAGTTTTTAGTTATTAATTTTTAAAGTGCAAGTATTATTTTTTAAAAATGCTTTTTAATAAAATGCTTTATAATAAAAATGCTATATAATATTTAACTTGCTTTGATAATTTGAGGTTTAGAATCAGGTCCCCATTTATTCTCAAATTTATTTCCCTCGGTGCAAGCTAGAACTAAAAGCCATATTGCCCCTAAAATTGGGATTAAACCTATTAACAAA
>Ga0310121_10000471_pt1 | contig 44325 bp, 43 predicted proteins | sample CB27_Tmax_986_MG_FD_203504 | JGI IMG/M metagenome (GOLD analysis project Ga0310121, IMG submission 203504) | Marine microbial communities from Western Arctic Ocean, Canada - CB27_Tmax_986 | ecosystem: Environmental > Aquatic > Marine > Oceanic | place: Canada: Western Arctic Ocean | collected... | reverse complement strand
GCGAACAACGCCCCTTTGCTGGCCTTCTTGTAGAGAGCAATCAAGCTGTAGAAAAAAACGCAACCAGCTGATCCAGAGACAAAATAGTGAAAAAAGACTTGACTTCAAACCTCAGATGTCTGGGCTAGCCACATTAACGCCTTCGGCGTAGGAAACAAACCTCCTGAAGTAGGAAAGGTTTCTTTCTCGAATGGGGCCAGAGCTTCTGGGGGCGGGACTAACCAGGAACTGAGCCTGACAAATTGGAGTTTGGTCTTTGAGAGTATAGAAGCAGGAAATCCTCCTTGGACTCTTGACGGCGACGCTGGTCATCCTCTTTGTTTTTCTGTTCCCTGCCAAAATCCAGCACAAGATGCGCGACTTCGAAGTCTACTGGCGTGCCGGGACAAGGGCGATCGCGGCAGAGTCCCTCTATCGCCCCGAGGATGGGCACTACCAGTTCAAGTACCTGCCGGCTTTCGCGCTAGCGGTTTCCCCACTGTCAACACTCTCCCTGCCAGTTGCCAAAACACTCTGGTACACACTCTTGGTGGGACTCCTCTTCTTGATCCTATTATGTAACTGGCGATTGCTCTCACTACATCATCAACCTGCTTGGATCCTGCTCCTGTTGACTTCGACTGTAATGGCCAAGTTTTACGGACACGAGCTGGTCCTGGGCCAGAGCAACCTTCTGATGCTGTCGCTGGTCTCCAGGCCGCCGTGCTTCGGACCATAGATTTGAATGCAGAAAACTTCGGCCTGGAGACCGAAGCCACGTTTGCCGCATATCCGCCCCAACTATCCCTGCAGGTTAATCACCACCATCTTCAGTTCGGTCATCTCCTCGACGGCGTACTTGGGACCTTCTTTGCCCATGCCGCTGTCCTTGAGACCTCCATAGGGCATGAAATCGGCTCGCCACTGCGGTCCCCAGTTGATGTGGATATTTCCGCTGTCGACTTCGCGGGCAAAACGCAGGGCGCGATCGATATCCTGGGTGAAAATTGCCGCGGAGAGCCCGTAACGCGTGTCGTTGGCACTTGCAATTGCCTCGTCGGTGTCGCTGAAGTGACTGACGGCCACGGCGGGACCGAAAACCTCTTCCCGGCTGATCCGCATGTCCGGGTCGACGTCGGCCAGGACGGCGGGCTGCAGCACCGCTCCGCTACGATCACCGCCCGTGATCAACCGGGCGCCTCCTTCCACCGCCTCTTGGATCCAGTCGCCTACCCGGATGGCGTCACTTTCCCGGACCATGGGGCCCATGGTGATCTCTTCGTTCAATTGGTCTCCTACATTCAGAGCTTCGACATTAGACTTGAGGAGACCCAGAAAGTCGTCGTAGACCTTACGATCTGTCAACACCCGCTGGGCGGAAATACACACCTGACCAGCATTGGAGAAGCCGGTCGTCACCGTGGCAGCAGCCACCTTCTCCAGATCGGCGTCGGCCATGACGACCAGAGGCGCGTTCGAGCCCAGCTCCATCGTGACCTTCTTCATCCCCGCCACCTTGCAGATTCGATCACCGACTTCGTAGCTGCCAGTGAAGCTGATCTTGCGCACCCGTTTGTCTCCGGAGAGAACATCGCCAATCTCACCTCCAGGTCCAGTGACACAGGCAACAGCCTGGGGTGGCAGTCCGGCCTCCAGCAATAACTCCACCAGCTTCAGAGCGGAGAGAGGGGTATCGGTAGCAGGCTTGATGACCACTGAATTACCCGCGGCCAGAGCTGGTCCTACCTTGTGGCACACCAGGTGCAGCGGGAAGTTGAAAGGACTTATGGCTGCGACTACCCCACAGGGGACCCGAAGTGTGAATCCGAACCGACCTGCTCCCCCGGGGGCTGCGTCGAGAGGGAGCACTTCGCCCGTCAGACGTTTTGCTTCTTCCGCCGAGAGCTGAATGATCTCCGCGGCACGACTGGCCTCGAAACGACCCTCCGCCAGGATCTTCCCCTCCTCAGAGCTGATCGTACGAGCCAGGTCTTCGGTACGCTCGAGCATCAGAGCGGCGGTGGCGAAGAGGATCTGAGCCCGGTCGTAGGCAGGCATCTCTCGCATGATCTGAGCACCCTCAACAGCCCCGGAGATGGCCGTGTCCACGTCGGACGCTCCCCCTCTGGGCACCGTGTCTACCACGGAATCATCGTAGGGATTCTTGACCTGAATCTGGTTGGCCGCCTCCGTCCATCTGCCCTGGATAAACATCTTCATTGGAAACTCTCCTTAGAAGTAGAAAAAAACGGGCGGCCGCTACGACCGCCCGTAAAGATATACTTGATTTTAGTTGATTGTTTAGGGGATTGGGCCCGAAAGCAAAAGACCACTAGTTCCTAACCAGGTCCCCGACCTGCACATCCGATCCAGAAACGACCGTCGCCATGGAGGAGCCTTCATCTGCCTCGTCAATCCTGGCCTCTCCAACGGACGTGGTGATTTCTCGAAGGACCTTGCCGGTGGCGGGATCCTTGACCGTGCGCTTCACACGTAGGATCTTCAGAGTGTCGCCTGCTTTGAGTCCCGCGCCACTCCCTACGTTGAGGATAAGGCTGGATCCGTCGACATCGGCAATCATGCCTCGGATCACGTACTCAACATTGGGCAGCCTTCCATTTTCTTCGATGAGCTGTTTCGCCAGGTCATCAACAGCAGCATGAACCGCCTCTCCCAGAATCGTCTCGCGGAAATCGCTGCTGCCCATGCTAATGCCGCCTGCACCAAATCCTCCGCCTCCTGCACCCATTCCTCCGAGCATTATGCCACTACGCTGGGATTCTCCTTTACCGGTCTTCGAAGCCAATATCTCACCGGTGTTGGTGTCAATGATGCGAGCGGTAACGGCAACTGTCGCCTTCCCTTTGTTCTTACCAAACTTTCCGCCACCGAACTTCCCGAATCTCCCAGCAATGCCACCGATGCTCATGTTCTTCTTTTCGATGCCAAACTGGGTTATGGACCCTACAACCATGCCATTCACGCCCAACACTTTCCCAACCTTGGCAGCGGAACTCGAATCGGCGCGGTTACTATTGGAGAAATTCTGCTCGGTCATTACAGTATCCAGTTTCTTGCGCTCGATGATTGAATAGGTACCGTCATTCACCAACTTGTCTACCAGCAAATCGGAAATCCCTTTGCCGATGTCCCAGTTGCCCTTCCACCACTTCTGTACTGTTCCGAACTCGAAGTCGAGGATGGCTACCCGCTTCTTATCCGAAGCTGCGAGGCTGAGACTGGTGAAAACGACCAGAAGAATCGCGTTCGAGAGAAGTTTTTTCATCATGAAGCCCCTTTGTTCTAAATTTATTCTGATGACTCTATAGGGAGAGGGCACTGCATTTTGGGCAGATCGGTTATTCCCCTCCCTCAAACGTTTCCGACAGGTACTACTTCGGATCCGGCTTTCCTGACCAGCGAGCTGAGCCTGGTTACCGAATCTCCTTCAACCCACCTTCCTGGAAAACGAGGGCATAGCTCGAGTACTTCCAAATCTCGCGGGGTCCGAGCCGGATTTTTTCAGCGGGCGATCCAACTGCCTGCACTACCTCTTCCTCACTCATCCCTTCCCGGAGTAGCGCTGACCCGGAAAAGCCCGAATTCACGCTGTCTTCAAATGGGTCCCGATCCTGCCAAGTCGCCACGAAGTGATCCGTATCCGAGGGCTGTTCCGCATAGTTCCAGCTGGGCCACGTGAGGAAGCTAGTCCGGTATAGCCCGTGAGAGAGCGAACCGGACCTGCTTTGCAGGCGCCTGAATCCGGAAGAGCGACCGTGGCTGGACAGAGATCGAGATCGGGGTCTAGAAAGACCCAATCCAAACCCACTGGATCGGGAAGATATAGGAAAGATGCCGGTCTGGTTTCTGAGGAAGTGGCCAAAGAACGTCGATCCCGAACGGCTGCGTTCCGAACGATTGGCCCGATCCCGAGACTGTGCCATCCCCACCGAAATGACGAGGAAGCCAACGAAGGTTGCAGCAACGATTCTCGTTCTCATTAACGCCCCCAGAGTGATTCCATGATAGTAAGATCGGGATTGGTCGTCAATTGTTCAGCACGAAGCGAAAGACGACCGCTCCACAGACTTCCATTGTCCCTTTGCCCCTCTTCCGAGCCCTTTTTCGGGTTTCCGCCCTTCCCGATGGCGGAAACCAAGAATCTGCGCAAGAATAACTTGGTAGAATTGGCGCTCAGATTTGCACCAGATTTGGCCGCGAACGATTGAGAGAAACCGCCGGCGTAGCCGGATCTACGTTGAGGATTTCGCGATTGAGGAGCGGCCGAAGATGGTGTGAAGATGAGATGCCAAAATGCCAAGTTATTTTTGCACAGACCCTAAGTCAACCGCCTGAAACCAGTGTGTTTGACCGGTCCACCGATGCGTTGCTCCACGTCCCCGCTCTTGATGCCCGCCGACAGCTCGGAAAAGACCGGATCACAGGCTTCCAGAAACCGTTCCACATGCTTGTCCTGATGGGCATAGGTGGGGTAGAAACCGCCTGCTACCAGGAATCCTTTTTCCAGCATCCGCACCGTCCACAGCGTCTGGATCGCTGCTGCCTTTGGATGGTCGAAAGCGAAGAACGTCAGGGCCGGATGGCCGCTGCAGCCGAAGGGAACACCGTGGGTTGCTGCGATCTGCTCTAGTCCAGCACGGGCCTTGATCCCGATCAGGCGCACGTGGTCAGGCACATTGTGGCTCATGAATTTCTTGATCGTTGCTACACCTGCGGCCGGACCTACGGCCTCGGTCCAAAGCGCGCTCGAGATAAAGGTGTTCTGCGCTGCTTGCATGGTGTCGGCATTGCCTATCACTGCCGCAATGGGATGTCCGTTTCCAGTAGTCTTGGCGAACACGGCCAGATCCGGCTCGATACCGTAACGCAGGTGAGCTCCTCCCAGGCCCAGCCTCCAGCCAATCGTAATCTCATCCATGATGAGGCGCGCCCCGGAGCTGTTGGCCAATTCTCGAATGCTCTCCAGAAACCCCGGCTCAGGATCGAAGTTACGGGTTGGCTCCATGACAATCGCGGCCAGACTGGAGCCGTGCTCATCAACAATCGCCTTGAGTTCGTCTATCTTATTGTAGGTGAAGGGCATCGCCGTGCCAGCTAGACCCGACGCGACACCAGCCGGTTCGAGTCCCGGCATCAGGTGCCCCCCGCCCAGGCGATCCGAGTCCGCTTCACTTTCCACCTGCAGATTTGCCGCCAGATACCAGTCGTGCCATCCGTGATAACCGCAAAAGGCGATCTTGTCCCGACCAGTTCGAGCGCGGGAAATCCGTATAGCAATCATCATGGTTTCCCCGCCCAGGCGTCCCAACCTCGCCATCTCAGCCCAGGGGTGGATCTCGAGCAGAAGTTCGCCGAGCTCCACCTCGTCAGGGGGGTTGAGACTACACATACAGCCGTTTCTTACCCGCTGGACGACAGCCTCGGTGACATCAGGGTCGGCATAGCCCAACAAGGTAGCTCCGATGCCCGCCATGGACATGTCGACGTATCGATTGCCATCGAGATCTACCGTTTCGCACCCCCGGGCCTCGGAAAAATAGGGAGGCCACTGTTGGGGCGCAGTCATCTCCTGGCGCTTCCCGAACAACTGTGTTCCACCCGGGAAGATAGCCTTGGCGCGATCGTACCTCTCCTGCCCTTGTCTGATACTGATAGGAACTCTGGTGGTCTGTGACACGGGTCCCTCCCGGGTAGCTAATGAGATCTCTGTTTTGAAGCTTTCTCTTTTCAGGACGATACCGGAGCGCCCAATCACGGTCAAGCTCCGAGAGTCCGGATCGTGGCGGTGGTCTCCAGGCCGCCGTCTCGAGCCAAAGGCTCGAAAGAGTGCTTCGGCCTGGAGGCCAAAACTACATTTGCCAATGAAGTTTCAGCTTAGTCCCGCCCCCAGCCGCGCTGGATTATTCAGAAGGAAACTTCCAAGGCGGAGCTGCCAGGTTCGGCTCCTGATAAGGGGCCGCTCCCTTGACGGTCACGGCTCTGTCATTTGGCGATTCTTCATGATCACCTCGCCATTCGAAGTTTCCGTCGGAACCGCTCGCCGCGCCTTCCCAGGAGCAGAGACGTGCGACGTTCCGACGAATTGTTCTAGTTTCAGCTTAGTGCCCCCCCAGCGGTGCTGCCCCATTCGAAAACGAAACTTCCCGAGCCATAGAAGCCTGAAGAGCAAGCGAGGGGTTGGGGAACACCTCGATTCACCCCGGCTTGGCTGCTTACCGCATCTCAGGCTCCTTCGTCCCCCCCCCATTGCGCTACCCCCCAACCCCTCGCTCGTGCTTCGGGTTTCCTCAGGTTTTGTATTAATGGGCGATCTGGAGTCGTGAGTTCCAAATGAAGTTCAGCTGAGAAGTCGTGTCCCTTGACCAATATCAGCCGATCCAATAGAGTTATGCACCTGAAACGCCAAGCGGTGTGCTGCCTATTTTCCTCAGACCCTTCCTTTCAAACAAAGAGCCGCTATTTCCCATGAGCAAAATCAGATTGCCTTCTCTGGACGAGCTGCGTGGTTCGGGCCAGTCTCTCCATGAAGTTCGGATGACCGGCGAAACAACACCCGGGAAACTCCCGATGACGGAGGAGATGCTGCTTGAAGAACCTAGCGGTAATCTCTTTGGAATGACTCAGAACGTAGGCATGGGGTGGAGTCCGGATGAGGTCGGCCGAGACCCCTATCTTATCTTGAGTACCCTGGGAGGTCTTCGGGGGAGCGATGGTGAGCCGGTTGCTTTGGGATACCACACCGGACATTGGGAGGTCGGACTGCTGGTGCGGGAGGCTGCAGAAACCCTGCGCGAGAGGGGAGCTCTTCCCTTCGCAGCCTACTGCAGTGATCCCTGTGACGGACGCAGTCAGGGCACTGAGGGAATGATGGACAGCCTTCCCTATCGGAATGATGCCGCCATAGTGCTGCGCCGGCTGATTCGATCGCTCCCTACTCGCCAGGGGGTCATGGGCGTCGGCACCTGCGACAAAGGGTTGCCCGCGATGATGTTGGCTTTGGCTGGCTGCGCCGATCTGCCTGGAATACTGGTACCGGGAGGGGTAACGCTGCCGGCAGCAAACGCCGAGGATGCGGGAACCGTACAGACAATCGGAGCCCGGTTTTCACATGGCCTCATCAACTTGGATTACGCGGCGACAATGGGCTGCCGCGCTTGTGGCTCTGCAGGTGGAGGGTGCCAATTCCTGGGCACGGCTGCCTCGGCACAGGTTGTCGCAGAAGCGCTGGGAATGGCACTCCCACACAGTGCTCTGAGTCCATCCGGTCAACCCGTCTGGACCGATATGGCACGTCGCTCGGCTCTTGCCCTTCTGCACCTTCGCGCCCAGGGGATTCCGCTGTCGAAGATACTGACGCGGGGAGCCCTCGAGAACGCCATGCTGGTTCACGCCGCATTCGGCGGCTCGACCAACCTGCTGCTCCATCTTCCAGCCCTCGCTCATGCCGCGGGGATTCCCGTGCCTACCGTGGAGGACTGGAGTCGTGTCAATCGCAGTACTCCACGATTGGTGGACGTGCTGCCGAACGGCCCTCGGAACCATCCTACAGTTCAGGTGTTCATGGCCGGTGGTGTCCCTGAGGTCATGCTTCACCTCCGCGATCTTGGCTTGCTGGACATGCAGGTGATGACCGCTGCCGGGGAGAAACTCTCAGATGTCCTCAACTGGTGGCAGGAAAGTGATCGACGCCAGCAGGCCCGTACTACATTGGCGAGCGCTGGAGAAATTGATCCCGATCTTGTGATCATGGATCCCGATCAGGCCCGAAAGAACGGATTGTCCAGCACCCTGGTCTTCCCATCCGGGAACATTGCCCCTGAGGGCGCGGTGATCAAGGCCACCGCGATCGATCCCACGCTGATCGACGAGGAGAACGTCTATCGCCACCAGGGTCCAGCTCGAGTCTTTACCTCGGAACGGGCGGCGGTCGAGGCGATCAAGGGACTGAGTGCTTGTCCCTTGAAGTCTGGAGACGTCCTCGTTCTGGTTGGCAGCGGACCTTCAGGCTCGGGAATGGAGGAAATCTACCAGATAACGTCTGCCCTCAAGTTCATCCCCTGGGGGAAGACTGTTGCAGTTATCACCGACGCCCGTTTCTCAGGAGTCTCGACCGGAGCCTGTGTGGGACACGTAGGGCCAGAAGCGCTGGCAGGAGGACCCATCGGTCGATTGCGCGATGGAGATGTGCTCGAAATCGTGATTGACCGCAAGGGACTGAAGGGAAGCATCAACCTGGTCGGAGACGGCGGAGCCAGGTATTCCGCCAAGGAAAGCGACGAGCTCCTGAAATCGCGCGCTCCCTATCCTGGACTGCAGGCGCATCCTCGTTTGCCCGAAGACACAAGATTGTGGGCCGCCCTACAGTCCGTCAGCGGGGGCACCTGGAAGGGGTGCGTGTACGATGTAGATCAGATCATCCGCGTCCTCGAAGCGGGCACCGAGGCCCTTCGAGGTAAGAGTGCCGAAGAATCAAAATGAAGCTGACCCCACTGGACTAAAAGATTGAAAGATCGCTCAGGCGGCGGAGCGAGACATGAAGTCTCCGGCTCAACTTGTCCAGGCACTAGGACTGCAGGGCGAGGAGCTCATTCCGATGGGAAGGTGCCTGGCCAAGGTCGACCATGCTTTGGTGATGGAGCGTCTTGAGCGGTCGCCCAGGGGGCACTACATCAACGTCTCGGGCATCATGGGTGAAGGAAAGACCACGATCTGTATGGGCCTGCTACAAGGGATGGGCTACATTGGCAAACGAGCTGCCGCAACCATACGACAGCCCAGCGGCGGTCCTACCTTCAACATCAAGGGACCCGGCGCCGGAGGCGGACTGGCACAGTGTATTCCGCTTGCTCCACTTTCAGTGCGACTCACTGGGGACATCGATTCGGTCACGAACGCCCACAACCTGATGCTGGTGGCGCTAACCGCGCGGATGTAGCACGAGCACAATTACGACGACGAGCGATCGACACGACTCCAGCTGAGGCGGCTGGACATCGACCCTGCAAGGGTCTCGATGAATTGGGCCATCGACTATTGTGCGCAGGCACTGAGACACATAACGATCGGCAAGGGCGGTAAAACCGATGGCGTCGAGATAGAATCAGGTTTCCTGATCACCGCTGCTAGCGAGATCATGGCCATTCTTTCAATCGCGAGGGACCTGTCAGATTTCCGAAACAGGATGGCAGAGATCGTCGTGGCTTATGACAGAAGCGGCCGGGAAATCACAACCGCTGATCTGGAAGTCGACGGCGCCATGTGCGCCTGGATGGCAGAGGCGATCAACCCGAACTTGCTGCAGACGATCGAAGGTCAACCGGTTTTTGTTCACGCCGGTCTCTTTGCCAATATCGCCCTGGGTCAGAGCTCGATCATCGCGGACCTGATCGGTACTTGTCTGGTCGATTATCTGGTAACGGAAAGCGGGTACGAAAAATCTGGAATTTTAAATTTCTCTCCTCCGGACTCAGTCCCAGCGCGGTCGTTATCGTTGCTACCATTCGGGCGCTCAAAACTCACGGTGGAGGCCCTAGAGTCCGCCCCGGGGTGCCTCTGGACGAGGTCTATTCCAGGGAGCATCTGGGCTTGCTGGAGAAGGGATGCGCCAACCTCGCCGCACATATCGATGTGGGCAAGAGGAGCGGGATTCGACCCATTGTGTGCCTGAATTCCTTCCTGGCCGACACCAAAGATGAACGCTCTCTGGTCCGCCGAGCGGCTGAGTCTGCGGGGGCCTACTTTGCAGTTTCCGAACATTGGCTAAAGGGGGGCGAGGGGTAAGCAGAGCTTGCCGAGGCAGTCGTCTCAGCTTGCTCGAAGCCGAATGACTTCAGCTTTCTCTACGGGCTGGAGACCTCGCCGACCGAGCGAGTCGAAATGGTAGCCCGGGAACTCTACGGCGCTCGGGGAGTCAGCTACTCCCCGAAGGCTCTGGGAATCATGAAGAGGCTTGAGTCCGAGCCCGAGTCGCGACAGTTGGGCACCTGTATCGCCAAGACACACCTCAGTCTCCCGCCCGACGTTTCGAGGAATCGACGTGGACACGAAGATGGGGGCGATCACGGGGCTATCTTGATCATGGGTTCAGGGGAGCCTGAAACGCGAGCGAGGGGTTGGGGACCAGCACAAATGCTCCCGACTCGTCTGCTCGTCTCTGGTTCAAAGCCCGTTTGTCGACGTTTGGTGCCGGGGCCCAACCCCTCGCTTGCGCTTCAGGCTTTCCTGACCACCCTGCCAGCCAGCTGTCTGAAGTTTCAGCTCAGTGCCCCCCCCAGGAAGCGCTCGCCCCATTCGGGAAAGAAACTTCCGGCTACTGGGGATTTGTGCGTCACTGAGTGGGGAAGAGTTGTCCGGCTCTCTCCTCGGAACCTGGTCTCATGTTGCTAACGGCTCAAGTCGTTCGCGGCTCTGTCGGACTTGGCTTCGTGACGCCGGTAGTTCGGCCGTTGGCGGCACCTTCGGAGGACAGGGGACGTGCGACGAATTCTTGAAGTTTCAGCTCAGCAGTGAAGACAGCGGAATTCGGTAAAAACCTGCTCTTCGTCTGCCTGGACCTTGGCGTAGTCCAGGAGAACCCTCAGGGCTTTGTTCTCATCGGGAAGGCTGTGCTTTTCCGCCATCGCCTTTAGCCAGTCTACTTGATCCGAATTGAGCTCAAAGCTGTGGTCAATCTTGGTTTCGCCCATTATATTTCTCTCCTACTACGCTTGCCGCGTCCGTCCTTTATAGAGTCGCTGCCATTGCTACCGGCTTCTGCTCCACTATTGGTCCTGGAAGATCGCCGGTGTCCTCTCTGATGTACTTTCTCTGACTGGGTCTTATAGACTCCAACAGTTCGGCTCGAGTCTTGAGTTTCAACGGTTTCCCTGGGTAGAGTTTGCCCATCCGGTGCAGCAGCTTTTGAGGAACTGCGCTGGCGAAATCGAACATTGGCCAGGTGAAATTCGGACCGTTGGTCTTGCGTAGGCGTACGGCCCAAACCGCAAGAGCACCTAGCCTGAAGGCGCTGGGCCCCCACCAACTGTACAACCCGGGCCGGAGATTCAACTTCCAGCATCTCATCATCAACTGCCACTGACGCTTTGAAAGGTCGCGAGTCTCGGCCACTCCCTTGCCCTTTTCCATCTTGGTCCCGGCCAAAGGCGTGAACACCGAGGGTATCAAGAACCCGAAAAGTCCTCGCCGCTCCATTTCGTAGGTCAGGTCGAGGGTGGCCTCGACATCCTCGTCCGTCTCACCTGGATTCCCTATCATCAGCGTCAACATGGGGAACCAGTTGTTCTTATTGAGGATCTCCAACCCGCTCAGAACCACACTCGGCCAGTCGTTGATGTGAAACGGAACTCCCTTACTGGGCATCACTTGCTTGGCCATGCGAACCGAACCGGTCTCGAGCCCGATCAAGGGAACCAGGGCTCTCTTCTCTGGGTGTGAGCTGAGATTGGGAAGTCGGATAGGACTCTTGTCCAGGAGGATTTCAGACAGACCCCGGATCAACTCGGGGTCCACCACAGCAGGAGCCATCGTAGAGTGGCTGAGCACGAACTCCTCTACTCCCGGGTAGTTGGACACATCCCGATATAGATCGAACAAGGCCTCCCTATTGGGAAAGAAGAACGGCGTCTTGCTGCCCACCTGCCCCCAGATGAACATATCTTCGGTGGCCAGTGAGATCTGCTTGTTTCCGTTGGCCACGTTCGCCTCGACCGCCTCCATCATCCTGTCTCTCGGCAAGGCGATCTGAGGGTTGAGATCGGGCACGCAGAACTGGCAGCGACGCCCGCAACCGGTGGTCATTTCGACCACCCCGAAAGTGGTTGCCTTTTCCGGGAAAAGGATCGCGTCCGCCATGGGGTGAGCAACCTCCACCTGCGCTTCCAATGGCTCGCCCTGGATGGCCTTTCGAAAGAGCTCCATCGTGCCAACCGACTCACTGCGTCCTTCGACCACGCAATCCACACCCAAACTTTCCGCAGAGCCGGTCTGGTTGATCTGCCAGCCGCCAGACCCCCCCACGATGACCTTGTAGTTGGGCCGATGAGGATTGTTCCTGATATTCTCGAACATGAGGTCCGAATAGTAGGAGTTGATGGGCTGCTTGGAGCTCCCGAAAATGGACGTATAGACTCCAGCAGCAAAGGTAACTCCGTGCGGATTGTGCGTGGAGACTGCCACGATTCTGGTGTTGGGTCCGATGAAGTTCTCGAGATCCTCGGGGTAGCAAACGACCACATTCTCGGCGCTGAACTCCGCCCCCATCACCCTCTCGAGAATCCGAAGTCCCGCCGGAGCGGCCTGAGCAGTCCCGTCGCTGGCTCGTTTGGCTTGCTTCCACGCCGGGTACTTCCGGTTCAGCACTCCTTCCATCCATACCGGCAAAGAAGCCATCGCCATTTGGATGAAGTAGCCAGCATGGTCAATCATCTCGGTTAGAGGTGCCGTCAATACGATGAGTTTTCCGTCGTTCATATCTAGCTCCGTCCTACTTGGCGTCCATCACTTTCGTCAAGAAAGCGCTAAGTATAGCAAGTCGCAAACAAATTTGGGAGACACTGATCGGAGGTCGGGATCAGTTCGCCGTAAACGACACCGACACCCTGAGGGTTCCCCAGCTCATCGAGAACTTACCCCCGGGCGACAACTCGATCGTGAACTGCTCCACGCTCTCCGTTCCCTGGTCGACCGTGAGAGGGACCGAACCAAGGTCCTTGCTGGCATCACGCTGGGTTCCCCACTGGCCGGTTTGCGTGTTGATGATCAAATCCCACGCTTCGACACCGGTCTTCTTCGCAAAGAGGCTATAGGAACCTTGAGGCACATCGAGGGCACCGAACTTGAGATCCCCTTTGGTGCTGAGCGTCGTTGCCTGGTTCATCCCCAGCCTCCAAACGTGAGCTACTTCGATCAGCTGATTGAGGTCCCTTCCCCGGAGAGTCGGCCGACCATAATTGATGGAAACTGCCTTACCTTCCAAGGTGATCTCGGTCGTGGCGCGGTCTTCAGCGAAGATCGAAGATCCGCTCATGAGTAGAAGCGCTGCAATCAACAATCCTAAGGGCTTGAATGAAATTCGCATCCTAGATCCTCCGAAACTACTCGGGTTGTCCTGGTTTAAGTCCTGATGTTGGGAATTGTAGTGATGGAGACCTGGGACTTACCCTATTGGGTCTATCCTCCTGGTCCGTCTGCCAAGAAATAGGATTCCAGCGAATTCAATTGGTCCGCCAGTTCCTCCACATGATGCTGCAGCAAATTTCGAATGGAGATGAGTCCTGTCAGACTTCCCTGACGACCAAGAATAGGGAGATGGCGCACGTGGTTGGCAACCATGAGTTCGAGCGCGTCCCCAGCATCCTGGTCTTCGAAGATCGACTTGACGGGTGAGGTCATGACCTTTTTGACCTGGGTGGCCGCAGCATCTCTCTGGGCGGCCACGACCCGCAACATCACATCACGCTCTGAGAAAATGCCCACCAGCTTCTCGCCTTCAAGAATCGCTGTCGCACCGGTGCGAGCGTTCTGCATGCTCCACACCGCTTCGAGAACGGTCGCGTCCACCATAACGGTGGGTGGAGGCACTTGGGCGATTCTGATCACTTTCATAAGATCGAACTCCTAAACTGAGAGGTGGGTGAGGCGCAGTATAGCACACGCATCCGTGGGAATGCTCCGAACGGTTTCTCTGCCTGTTTCCGGAAGCTTCAGGTCGGGAACAACCACGGTTGGGAAACCTGAAACATTCAAGCTGGAACCAAATGAAGTCTCAGCTTAGCCCCGCCCCCGGCTGCGCTGTCCCATTCGAGAACGAAACTTCGGTCGAGGATAGGCGATATCGTGCGTCACTGCGTGGGGAAGAGTTGTCCAGCTCTTTCCTCGGAACCTGGCCTCATGTTGCTAACGGCTCAAGTCGTTCGCGGCTCTGACGGACTTGGCTTCGTAACGCTGGCAGTTCACCCGTTGGCGGCACCTTTGGAGGACAGGAGACGTGCGACGTATTCTTTAAGTTTCAGCTTAGCGCATACTCACGTCATTACGGCCGGCAATCCGGCGTCACGGACCAACTTGTTGAAGGCCGGAACATCTTGCTCGGTAAGCTCCTGGAGGAGCTTAAATTGAGCATCGAGCCTTTCACATAGATGCTCGAAGACGTCGTAGGCCTGCTGGGGCGGAGCAGCGTCGGCGCTCGACACGACACTGATCAGGGCCGCCAACTTATAGTTCAACCGTGCAGGAAGGCGCAGCCAGTCAGCTGCTGTCTCCGCATCAACCTGGATTAGCTCCTGCTCTACTGCTGCGAGCTTCTCTCGCAGATCCCTGGCAGACGTTTCCATCAATTGAGAGGACTCGGCGCTGGAGAAGCCCTCGAGACGCTCCTCCCATTCCCTCAGTTGGGCCGTGATCCTCCTGAGTTGGTTGATGTGTCCGTGTGTCTCGGAGAGCTTGTCGCGGATGTGGCTCCAGAGGGCGAACTGCGCGTCGAGGTCCTCCTGGGTGGCTGATACCCTGGGGTCATTGAGGATTTTGAAGGAACGGATCGAGGTCTGATCCCCAACCCGAACCCGGACCTGGTAGGTCCCGGGCGCGGCCAGCGGCCCGGTCTCCATTTTCTCGGTTATGAGGTCTTCCGCCACCTTCTCAGCATTGGGGTAGCGCATATCCCAGACGAAACGGTTCAAGCCCAACTCTGTCGACAGGGGGCGTTCGCCATTCTTTTCCTGGCTGCTTATGGCCTTGATCAGAATGCCCTGGGCGTCCAGAAAAGAAAGGGTTACAGGCTCAGCGGGTACGACACCGAGAGAGTAATAGACGATGACTCCGTGCGGCGGGTTCTCGCCTACGTCAAGCCCCCTCAAACCAGCCTCGCCCTGCAGCGATTCCTTCTCATAGAATGTGCCCGCAGCTCCCAGAGCCAGCATGTAGCACTTGCCCGGACCCCGATGAATCCCGACGCCCCATTGCAGCCAGCGACGATAGGAGGGGCACGGTGGGAATAGATGGGCCGAAGCGTCTACCACATTCTCTGAGAGCTGGCGAAGAGGCGTCAGATCATCCAGGATCCATAATGAACGCCCATGAGTCGCCGCCACCAGATCATCGTCCTTGATTCTCAGGTCGTAGACCGGCACTACCGGCAAGTTGCATCTGAGACAGAACCAGCTGTCTCCTTCGTCGAGCGAGACATAGATTCCGGTTTCGGTTCCCACATACAACAATTCTTGCCGCACCGGATCCTGGCGGATTACCCGACTGATCTCGCCCTTGGGGAATCCGTCACTGCGAGTTTGCCAAGTCTGGCCGTAGTCGACTGTCTGGTAGAGGTAGGCCTCGTAGTCGTCTAGCTTGTAACGAGTAGCAGCGACAAAGGCTGTCCCCGGAGCATGGGAAGAAACCTCAATCGAGCCGACCCAGGACCATTCAGGCAAATCGGGCGGAGTCACGTTGCGCCAGTTGCGGCCCCCGTCGCGGGAAACGTGAACCAGGCCGTCATCACTTCCGGCCCACAGCAGACCCTGCTCCAGGGGCGATTCAGCAAACGCAACGATGGTGGCATATTGCTCGGCACCGCTAGAATCACGGGTAACTGGTCCGCCTGATATTCCGAGTTTAGACGCATCCTGGCGGGTGAGATCCGGGCTGATCGCCTCCCAGTTGCTTCCCTCGTTCAGAGTCCGAAACAGGAGATTTCCCGCCGCGTAGACGACCTTCGAGTCGTGGGGAGAAAAAGCGATGGGAAAGGTCCAGTTGAAGCGGTATCTATGATCCTTCGAGGCCCATCCCTGATCGGTCTCGGGCCACACCGTTACCAGCCGGATCTGCCGGCTCCGGTGATCGTAGCGCTGCAAGGCCCCGCCTCCCCCAGGCGAACTTCCCACCGCCCCGATGTAAGCGATGTCCGGGTCGCTTGGGTGCACCGCAATGTGTCCACTCTCACCGGTACCGACGGCATAGCACTCGGCCCAGGGAATCGCACCAAATTCAGTAGCACTGGGCACGCCAATGCTGGAATTGTCCTGCTGAGTTGCGTAGACGCGGTAGGGAAAACGGTTGTCGACATCGACCCGGTAGAACTGGGCGGTGAGCTGGTTGTAGATGGTCGACCAGGTCTCCCCTCCGTTGAACGAGACACATGCCCCCCCGTCATTTCCCTCGATCATTCGCAGTGGGTCGCGGGGATCGATCCAGAGGTCATGGTTGTCACCATGAGGCGTCGTAATCTGGGTATAGTTCCGGCCACCGTCGGTGGATTTCCACATATCCAAGTTGGTGACGTAGACCGTGTCAGCGTGCTGAGGGTCGGCAAAGATGTGACAGTAGTACCAGGGACGATTGAGCAGATCCCGCTTCTTCGACATCAGCTCCCAGCTATCACCCGAATCGTCGGAGCGATAGACACCCGCTTCTTCCGCCTCGATGATCGCCCAGACGCGGCCGGACCGAACCGGCGAGACGGCAATTCCCATCTTGCCCTTGAGGCCCGCCGGAAGACCGGTTTGGCCGCTGATCTCTGACCAGGTGTCGCCCCCATCTTTCGATCTATAGAGGCTGCTGTCCGGACCGCCGCTGGAGAGGGTCCAGAAATTCCGATAGGCCTCCCAGATAGCGGCGTAGAGAACGCTGGGATTGCGCGGATCCATTGCCAGATCTACGGCGCCCGCCTTGTCGCTGCGGAAAAGGATCTTCTCCCAATTCTCTCCGCCGTCTTGAGATCGAAAGACGCCGCGATCCTGGTTGGGCCCAAAGGCGTGGCCTAACGCGGCCACGTACACTAGATCCGGCTTCCTCGGATGAACTCGAATCTTGCCAATATGGCGGGTACCGGCCAATCCTACGTGTCGCCAAGTCTGGCCTCCATCGGTAGACTTGTAGACGCCATCACCGTAGGAGACGTCGGTCCGGATCGTGGTCTCACCGGTTCCCGCATAGACCACATTGGGATCCGATTCAGCCACGGCAAGGGCCCCAATGGCAGCCGAATAGAAGAACCCATCGGAAACGTTCTCCCAATAGGTTCCGCCGTCGGTGCTCTTCCAGACACCGCCCGCGCAGGCTCCGAAGTAGAAGACCATTGGATCGGAAGGATGTCCGGCTACCGCGACGACGCGGCCTCCCCGGGGCGGTCCGATACAGCGCCACCTGAGCCCCTTCAGCATGTTTGAGTTCACGCTTGAGCTGTGCATTCTGTTTCCCTCGTTGGTTGCTGGCTCCCCGGGTACGGTCACCGACATAAAGGTATTGAACCTACTTCTTCTCGAGAGCATAGAATTCTATTCGAAACTGGGTCGGCGCGGATAATCGATTATCTGTTTGAATAGGGTCTCTCGCTGGCTGGCGACAAACAAGAGGACATGATGAAGAAACTTTCCTTCATAGCAGCGCTGGTCTTGACCTCAGAACTGGCGCTGGCGCAGATCACTCTCAGCGTTCCAGACGTCAATGTGGCTCCGGGCTCCAAGGTGATCGTGCCGGTATCAATCAGTGATGGAGAAGACGTCACGGCGATTCAATTTGCGCTGACCTTCAACACCACTCTTCTCTCCACTCCTGCCGAGGGCTCGGTGCTGGCAGGCGGCGCCCTGGCCGACCACAGCGTGGGGCCCAACCTGGAGGACGGAAAAGTCACGGTCGTGATCTTCTCGGGCTCTCTCTCGTCGATGACGCCGGGACCTGGCACGGTGGTCAGTATCGTTTTTGAGGGGGCAGCAGGTGCGGCCCTTGGCTCCTCGACCACGCTGGAGCCTTGGAGATTCAGGCATCAGATACGAACGGAGACGCCGTCGCTGTGGTTTCCAACGAGGGAACCGTCACCATCAGCGATTCGGGAAACACTCCCTCCGAAGGGCAGAATCGGTTGATCTTCTCGCAGGTTGCCAACGGCACCTTGGATACGGATGTCTTGTGCGGCCACAGGCAAGCCTATGAGTGACCGCCAGTACACTCTCAAGCAAGATAGCGGGCAGTCGCTTACCGCGACATGGAGTTCTTCGACGGCGAGCGGCGTTGGTTTCTACGATTCAAAGTGGATGCTCTGCAGCGCATAAGGAGCAATCCGTTGATCGACCTCCATGAGGATCGTGTCGCCTTCGCGTTTGTCTTTCACCACTTCTATCTGCGCCTCGTGGTTTTCTTCGGTTGCCTGGGCATTTTCATGAATCTATTCCGTGGCGAGATGCTCGACAAGACGTTGCACTACTGGCTTCTCGCACCGGCGCGGCGCGAAGTCTTGTTGATTGGACAGTATCTCGTCGGATTGATCGCGGCCGCGGTGATTTTCACGGCGGCTGTCTGGATCTGTTACGCGACGATGGGAGCCGCGGTTGTGTGATACTCTCTGCAGACGCGCATCCCAGCGGGACTCTTCGGTTCGAGCAGCACACGCTCAACCCAACCTCGCAGGAGTCTTGCGAGTTGGATGGAGGATGAGTGATGGGAGACCTTCAGGAATGGTTGAGTGCGTCGCTTGTATGGTTTGCTTTGGGACTCATCCTGTTGCTGCTGGAATTTTCGAGTCCCGGATTGATTCTGGGGTTCTTTGCGGTCGGTGCCTGGCTGGTGGCGCTCATCAGTTTGATCGTAGAAATTCCACTGAACTTGCAGTTGGGTATCTTTGTCGGATCTTCGGTTATGGGCCTGCTCTTATTTCGCAGCAAATTCAAGACGCTTTTCAACCCGGATGAGCAGGGTGGTGACGACGACACAATGCAGGAATTCGTGGGCAAACAGGCGGTAGTGAGCCGAGAGATTCACCCCGGCAAGGCAGGCAAGGTCGACTTTCGCGGCACCTATTGGGGGGCCGAGGCCGATGAGCTAATCGCGGTAGGGTCAGCGGTTCAAATCGTAGATAGAGAGAATCTTACGTTAAAGGTAAGAGCCTTATAAGGAGGTCGCCATGGACATCGGTACGCTTATTCTTTTCGGCTTGGTCGCTGTTGCCCTGGTTACGTTTTTCAAAACCATCCTGATCGTTCCGCAGAGGGCTGCCGTTATCGTCGAGCGTTTGGGCAAGTACCGAGCCACTCTCGATGCTGGATTTCACGTCCTGTTGCCGTTTCTGGACCGCATTGCCTACAAACAAACACTGAAGGAGCAGGCTGTAGACGTGCCGCCTCAGACCTGCATCACGCAAGATAATATCTCGGTTTCGGTAGACGGGATTCTCTATCTACAGGTTATCGACGCAATGAGGGCATCCTACGGAATCAATAATTATCAGTACGCCTCCACGCAGCTGGCACAGACGACCATGAGGAGTGTTATCGGCAAGCTGGAGCTGGACCGTACCTTTGAAGAGCGGGAAACGATCAATTCAGCTATCGTCGACGCTGTGGATAAGGCCTCTGATCCCTGGGGAGTCAAGGTTACACGTTATGAGGTCAAGAACATCATACCGCCGCAGAGTATCAAGGACGCGATGGAGAAGCAGATGCGAGCCGAGCGTGAGAAGCGCGCCGTGATCGCCGAATCAGAAGGTGCAAAGCAGGCCAAGATCAACGTAGCCGAAGGGGATAAGCAGGAGCTAATCGAGCGATCCGAAGGTGAGAGGGAGCGCCGAATCAATGAAGCTGTGGGGCAGGCGTCAGAGATAGAAAAGGTAGCCGAGGCTACCGCGAAAGGGATTCGGGAAATCGCCTCCGCGATCAACCAGGAGGGAGGCATGGATGCGGTCAATTTGCGCGTTGCTGAGCAGTACATCAAGGAGTTCGGCAATCTGGCCAGGACGAATAATTCTTTGATTATTCCCTCCAATCTTTCTGACATTTCCGGCATGATTGCTTCGGCGATGACCGTGATTCGGAAGAGTCGGAGTGATGATGAGGCCGCTCCGAGGTAACTGTTGGGTGTCTGGGCCAGTTTCACGCCTGGGAGACTGGCAAGGGAACGGGAGCTCCATCGGCCTGGATCGTTCCGATAGAAACTTCAGCGCAGGCCTGGGGAGATTGTGCGTCACTGCGTGGGGAAGAGTTGTCCGGCTCTCTCCTCGGAACTTGGCTGCATGTTGCTAACGGGTCGATTGCTAACGGGTCGAGTCGTTCGCGGCTCTTCCGGACTTAGCTTCATATAACTGGCGGTTCACCCGGTTTGCGGCACTGTCGTACAGCCGTAGTTTCCGGCCCTGCTCACTCTTTTCACTGATTCACAGCTCACTATTCGAAAGGGCACTCCCGCCGTCCCCTTGACTGGGTCTCGGGGTAGGCGCTCGGTTTGTAGAAGCGGTCATAGAATTCCAGATCGGGGTGGTGTGCCTGGTAGCCGAGGACCGTTCGGAAGGGACCGCTGTTGGCTGGGAAACGGCCGTAGCGGTTGTAGATGTACTCACAGTAGGCAATCGTGGCGGCGATGGCCTCGTCGGAGTAACGAGGGATGTCTGCTTGGACGGCGGCACCATCCTTCCAGGCCGTCGACTCTCCCCCGTCACGGAAGGTGCCCTTTCCCTCGGCAAACTTGTAATCCACGAAGGCCAGTACCGCTTCTTCCATCGAGCGGTAATAGGGTGGACAGTAGGGTTTGATCAATACTTCACCATTGCGTTCCAGTCCCACCGCCGTTGGTACCGGTAGCTCCTGTCCCAGGATTCTGAGCAAGGTTTTCATGAAGAATCCGGCGCCGATGATTCGGGATGAGGGAATGTCCTCCATGCGAAAGCCCAGCGGTTGCATCCAGCTGGATGGGTGAGCCGCGAAGTGGACGAAACCTCCTAGACCGAGTGCTTGACTCATCAAGCCCAGGTTCTGATGCATCTGCCCCTGTTCCAGGGCAGCGAACTCATAGAGCCAGGTCTCCAACAGGGTCACCGTGGCGACCCGTCCCAGAGTCAGATCCTCGTAGAGATGTCCCCCTTTGGAGCGGGCGAACCTTCCAATCTCAGCCGGCTTGAAGTGATTGTGGTCATCCAGCAGGAAATGGAGACTTCGTGGCTGAAAGCAGTCAGCAGGACGTTGATGTAGAAGGCGCTTAGTTCGCCGACCGGGAGGAAATAACTGGTCCCCGGTAGATTCGCCGACCATTTGTTGAAGGCGGAAACGAAGGGAAGTTCGCGAGGGATATCCACTCGCCGATCTGCAACCCGGACTCGGCTCTGTTGGTATAGCTCGACGAACTCGTGCTCACGTGCGCTCCGGGCCAGCTCCGCGATCTGGCCTCGGGGGAAATCCTGAGGTCGTTTCAGCATCCACGCCCCCTCATCATTGATCAGGAACATGATCCCGGAATGCACAGCATCTCCGCTGGCCACGGTGCGGCCGACCAGGTGGGTCATGATGTTGCCGCTACCCGATTCGGGTTCCTCGCCACTCTGAAATGGCAATTCCGCCAAGACAGGGCCGGTGATACCGCAGGCAGCGAATGCCAGTGCGGCCTCCTCTTCGATTGTCAGGGCCTGTGGCTGATGTTCACTGGAATGGGTGAGCGGACCCCCATCGAGCGCCATCGCTCTGGCGAAGCGCCGCCTGATCAAGGACTCGAGCAAGGAATAGCGATCCCATGCTTCGGAAATCCTCAACTGCCCAGCATTCGATTTCGTTTCAGTCATGCCAATTGCGTGGCGTGGGATTGTCCAATGCGAAAGCTGGAGCTGACGGCTTCAGTTTTCAGACTTCCGCTGTGCTTCGCGCCTGGCCTTCAATGCCGCGGTGTGATCCCAGGGTCCAATCCATTCTTGCCGGATCTCCATGCCGAACCTGGGGGCGTCGGACGGTACGACATAACCATCCTTCGGCATCGGCATGCCAGGAATCGGACAGACTTCATCCAACGGAATGCCTGGGTCAGAGCCCATCCAGTACTCTGCCATCGGGCTCTCGGGCATGGCGATCGCGAAATGCTGCCCCCATGGTGTGCCGGCCCCGGTGTGTGGGACCGTAATGAGGCCCGCTGATTCAGCGATGGTATAGACCTTGACTGCCTCCGTCAGGCCGCTCGACCATTTCATGTCTGGCTGCAGGATGTCGACTGCGCGGTGCTCAACCAGCTACCGGAATGCCTGCCTGCCGTGATGGTTCTCGCCGGTAGCGATCGGTACCCAGTTGATAGCCTTCTTGAGTTCTACGTAGCCTTCGAGATCGCTGGAGATCAGCGGCTCCTCAAACCACCTCAGCGCGTAGGGACGCAGTCTGTCGGCCAGCCGAATGGAAAACTCGACGTTGAAGGACATGACCGGGTTGTACATCAGTTCAACCTTGCCGCCTACCTGCTCACGGGCGTTGGCAATGTGCTCTTCCGCTCTGTGTATGCCGTCGATCCCATCGCTGTAATGGGACGGATTGCTTGCCTTGAACGCCGTGAACCCCAGCTCTTGAGCCCAGTCCAGGTCGTCTGAGGTGCAGTAGAGCTTTATCTTGTCCCGACAGGGGCCTCCAAGCAGGCTGTATACCGGCGTCTGGAGAAGCTTCCCTTTAAGATCCCAGAGCGCGAGATCGACGCCGGAGCGTGCGACTGTCGCGATCCCACTGGCCCCGTAATTCTGCACCGACCTCCACATCAGGTCATTCAGAAATTCGATGGCCAGCGCGTCACGACCCTCGAGCAACGGTGCGTAGTGGTAGTCGATCATCGCTGCCACGGGCTCGCCGTAGCTGCATGCCCCAAGACCAGAAGTGCCGTCCTCTGCAATCACCTGCACCCACACATCGGGGGAACCCGCACCCGGCATGCCTCCGAAACGACGCGTAAACTCCGGGTAGAAGTTGATGGGCAGCGCACGATCTCCTACGACCTGATTGGCGTTGGGCCTGCGTGCTGGTGTCTTGGGGGGCTGCTTCGGGATGTCCAGCGTAACCGCTCTTATTTCCTTGATTTTCATAAAGGCCTGATGAATGCGACAAACGGAAAGGGAATCGATGGGGTTGTCCGCCTAAAATGATCTTGCGCTCAAGCGCGGCGCACCTGAAATTCTGGGGATCCCCCCGTCGGGTTGTACCCCGAGTTTTCTAGCACCACGATGGTGGGACGACCATCGTGTGACTTCGTCATGGGGAAGGTCACCGTGTGATGCCGCGCGATGATCACCGGGTCGCGCGTGCGACGGTTCAGAAACTCATTGACCGGGTCCATGCCTCCGCCTTGAGCCCCACCGAATGGAGGTAGGTAATAGTGCATGGGGACGACCCAGGTGGGTTTGATAAAGTCGATCATGCGGTCGAGCTCCGGATACTTGACAGTATACTTCTGGCCCGTGATGACCAACATTACATCGCAGTGACCGACCCAGGGTCGCATCTCCTCGTTGCTCAAACCGAACCCGAGATCGCCGAGATGACCGAACCACAGACCGCCGGCCTGGAAGGCATAGAGAGCGTTGTCGTCGGTACCCTCGGGATGGTCGGGTATCTCCGCTGCTGGAATCGCATGGATCGGTTCGCCGTTGATCGTGTCCCTGGTTTTGCCCGTGGCTACATCCAGAGCATTGATCACCCGCGGACGACCGTTGACCAGGGGAACATTGTCATGAGCCGGGTCGGTGAGCGAGCTGACGATGACCGTGTCCGCTTCGAGCCGAAAACCGTCGTCCTCCAGATTGCATTTCTCATGACTGAAGGGGTCCATGACGATGGTGGGACGTCCACCCTCCCAGATCCGGAAACAGGCGTGGCCGACGAATTCGAGTTGCACCGACATTGGAAGTTCTCCCGTAGATAGATTTAAAAAGTTCAGTTTCGAAGTGCATCCTTGAAGCTGCGCAGCGACTGCGCCAGGATCCCACGTCTCATCGCTACATCCACGCCCACGAAGAACACCCGGACACCGAGTTGGCGGTAGTACTTGGCCTGCTGGGGACTGCCCGCGCCCATCACGACTATCTTCCCGGCGCCGGCTGCTCGAGTCAGCACCCGTTCGATTTTGGGGGTGAGGTTCAGCTTGGCGTCGTCTCCGGAAATCCCCAGGCCTATGGACCAGTCATTGGGACCTACACCGACCATGTCGATTCCTTCGACCTCGAGGATGTTGTCTAGATCTTCAAAGCCCTCATCGCTCTCAAAGAGAATCATCAGATGTGTCGTCCCGTCGACTTGGCGAAGGACTTCTTCTTGATCGCCGACAAGCTGAAAGCCCATGCCGGCGTTGGTAGAAGAAAAGCCGCGCTGTCCGGTCGGAGGATACTTGCCCAATTGAACCAACTCGGCAGCCTGCTTCGCACTTCGAACATCCGGTAGGACGATCACCTGCACGCCTCCATCCAACAGAGGCTGTACGTTGGTTCGTAACAGCTCGCGAATCCTTACCAGCGGTACCATGCCCAGATGGGTAATTGTACGACTGAGTTGAATCGCCTCTTCTGAAGATTGTGGGCTGTGCTCAAGGTCGATCCAGACGATGTGGTACCCCTCCTGCGCCATCAACTCGATGTCGGTGAGTGTGACGTCTCGGCAGAGCACACCGTAAAGAAGATCATTCTCGTCCAGCAGTTCGCCCAGGCGATCGGCTATGGCGTGCATTCCAAACTCCCTCACTTGCTAGAGCGTTGTCGGACAGTTCAATCCTCGACGAGGTCGTTCAAGCCTCCCTGCTCATACCATTTTGTACCGGGAGTGGGGGCGGCCTCCATCACCAGGGGGCGGAGATAGTCGAACGCCTTTTTCAACCCGTCGAGCACACCGATATAGTCGACTTCCATTTCGACCGAGAGAGCGCCTTCATAGCCGATGAAGCGCAGGTTTGTGATGAAGTCCCGCCAGAATCTCTCGTCGTGGCCCCAGCCAACTAGTGCAAATGTCCAGGAGCGGTCTTCTGGCCTGGCCATGGAGGTGGTTGTGTCCAGGGTGCCGAGCAGCCTGAGGTTGCGCTGATCGATGCGCACGTCCTTCATGTGTACATGGAACAGTGCGTCTCCCAGGAAGCGGATGGTCTCCAGCAAGTCGATCTGCTGGATGAAAAGATGGGAGGGATCAAGATTGCAGCCGATGATGGGACCGATTGCGTCGCGAAGCTTCCAGAGGGTCGGGGGCGAGTAGACGATGTTGCCGATCCAGGGTTCGATCGCCAGCTTGCAGCCGTGGTCCTGAGCGATCTTGGCGTACTCCTTCCAGGCGGGGATCACTCGCTCCTCCCACTGCCAGCGGAGGACGGCACGGTTGGCTCCGTTGTAGGGATCGACAATCCAACAGGGGGTCTTGTCTCCGGGCGCACCCTCCGGGGTGCCGGAGTTGAGGGTGATCCGGTCGACTCCGACGGCTTCGGCGAGCCTGCAGACCTGGCGGAAATGCTGCAACCAGCTCTCCTCTGCTTTCCGGTCGGGAGACAGCGGTGATCCGTGGGCCGTCAACGCACTGATTGCGAGATCGTGCTCCTGTAGTGCGTCAAGCCAACGCTGCAGCTCGTCCTTGTCATCGAGTAGTTTTTCGAGATCACAATACTTACGGCTGGCCTCGCCCTGAGTGGCAACCTCGATCATCTCCGCACCAAGGTTCTGGGCGAACTTGAGACCTTCAGCGAAGTCGAGTGGAAGCAGAAACAGCGAGTTGATTCCAAGTTTCATAGACCCGGTCCCCAGAGGAAACGAAGATCTTTAAGGAGAGAGGATATTCTACTGGTCAGGATTGTGAATTCCAAGATGAAGCGCTACAGGTTGTCACCCGCGACTAGGGCACGGCCGATTACTGCCAAGTTTTTTCAATTTTTGGGCAGCGACTTCTTTTAGAATAAGAGCGGGGGGCGAAGTCGTCGTCAAGCTCGACGGCCAAATCTGTGGGTGACCCCCCTGGAGGAAGGTAGTGCCAATGTCCCATTTCTGGTTCGTCCTACTGCTGCTGATTGAGGTTCTCGTTGGCTGCGCCAATTCAACTGAATCCGAAGCCGATCTGGCTGGCCAGGAGGCTCTAGAACAGCAATTCCAGGAGTCGATGTCGGGGGTCGTCCTGGAGGGTTTCTTCACTGTAAATGAGTCGGACAGCGGGGTAAGAGAGGAGCGATATCACATCTCCAAGGTGTCGAAGCTGGCGGGTGACTATTGGGTTTTTCAGGCGCGCATTCAATATGGAAATCACGATGTTACCGTACCCGTTCCGGTCACTGTGAAGTGGGCGGGTGACACACCCATACTGACGCTGACGGACGTGACGATTCCAGGCCTTGGAACCTTCACGGCGCGCGTGCTCTTTTACGACGAGAACTATGTAGGAGTGTGGAGGCACGGGAAGCATTCGGGGCAGCATTTCGGACGCATTGTCCCTGAGGTCGACCAAGACATTTCCACGAATTGAGGGGGGTGGGGGCCGAGCCGTGGCGGTGATCTCCAGGCCGCCGTCCGAGCCAAAGGCTCGAAAGAATAGGACTCCGGCCTGGAGACCGAAGCCACGTCCAAGTGTGAGGTCAGTCCCGTCCCCGCTGCGCTGCCCCATTCGGGAAAGAAACTTAGATTGCCTCTGCTATGATCATCGCTAGCAGCGCTGACAGAGCCATGACCGTGAGGGAGTGGGATCCTGTGCTTCAACGAAGCGCTTGGGGGTGTGGTCCCTGTCGGGCCCCGCTCCCTGACAGTCACGGATCTGTCAACTGGCGAAGGTTGCTTCGCTTCCTCGTGGTTGAAGTTTCAGCTTAGTGGCCACCCGGCCGCGCTGGATCATTCAGGAGGCAACTTCAGGTTGTTGACACGCGGTGCAGGTTCTTCTGTGACGTTCAGACGTTTCGACGAATCGTTCAGGTTCCAGATCTAAATCGGGCGGAGATTCAATTGAAGTGGCAGGAGAGATCCTGGGCCTGACCGAAGGCGTCCGCGATCGTTTGCTCTGCCTCCTCGGGAGGGATTCCACAAGCTTCCTTCAGAGACTCAATCACGATCTCGGTTCCTGGCACCTTGTCGTCCTCGCGGAGATGCGAAACCAGTTCCACGGCCAGCCCCAACTCCAGCTTGTTGGTGTCGCCATGGTGTTCCTCGATGGTCGAAACCAGGTACTCGGGTAGTTGCCAGGAACACCCCAGAGCCGCCCCCAACTGGGCATGTGTCCAGCCGAAAGACTCGTTTTCCAATTCTGCCAGGTTTGACTCTGGATCCGAATGCCAATGTTCCAAGACCTGGCCATAGCCCGGGCCTGTGCCTGTGCCAGCAAGGGAACTGCCATGTCGAGCAGTAGACCGGCGGTGAAGCATTGTGCCTGCCTGCTGGGATTGAACCTTGCAGCCAACAGGCGCGCCAGACTGGCCCGACGAAATGCCGTGGTCCAGAAACGCCCTGCTTCGAAGCCAGGGGAGGGAGAATCCGGCAGGACTTCCCGAATAGGGAGGGACAGGACCAGCGACTCCAAGTGGGAACGGCCCATCAGTGAACAGGCATGCTGCATGCTATCTACGGAACGGCGGAGACCGTAGGCGGCCGAGTTGACCGTCTTTAGAACCCGCACCACCAATCCAGGATCCGCCACAGTCTGTTCAGCCACCTTGTCCATGGAGTTCTCCGGATCGCGAATGGAATACAGAATGGGCATGAGGGCGGATGGAAAGGTCGGGATCTCCGTTGCACCCAACGCCTTCGTCAGGGTTTCATGCTATTTTTGCTGACTTTTTCGAAAGAATCCAAGCATGGCAATCTCAGTCGGCGCGGCGTGCCATTCGATTGCTGAAGATGGAGAGCAATCCCCCTAGCATCACGTACCCCGTGATGACCTCCAACATGGTCAGGACCAGGGCCGTCGGAGTTTTAGGGAGCACATCTCCATAGCCGAGCGTGGTGAGGGTTACGACGCTGAAGTAGAGCGGCGACAGAAAAGTCGGATGCGATCCGTAATTAATGCTAACCAGGGTGTAGAGCCAGGCGAATAGTAGGACTAGAGCGGCCGTCCATAGCCCCCAGCGGAGTAGACTTCGTCCGCAGTCGCTGGTGACCTACCGTAGACAGTAGGCCAGTGAGGCGATTCGGCCTCGAGTTCTGAATTCTTCGAGGAAGTTCTGGTCCAGCACGAATCGGCGCATTAGATAGGCGCCGGTAAAATGGATGTCTCGGATGTCAACTCCGATCCAATTCGCAGACTCGTAATGGATCAAGCCGGGAAGTCGTGCGGCGCAGAGGATGGCATCGTTGAAGTCCGCTCCCTTCACGTCAGCCCCTTTCAGATTGGCGCCAGTCAGGTCGGCCTGGGACACATCGACTCGGGTCAAGTTGGCTTCATGCAGCCGCGCTTGGCGCAGTTGGGCGCAGCGCAGATCGCTATCGCTCAGGTCCGATTTACTGGATGTAGCGTGGTCCATTTCCGCTCCGAAAAGCCTCACCCGTTGCATAGTGGTCATTCCGAAACCAGTTCCCTCGGCTCGGACTCCCTCCAGACAGCAATCACTCAGATCGAGCGCGGAAAGATCCAGTCCGGCAAGTCGGAGCGGGCTCGAATCTAAGGGGCTCTGAGGCTTCGCGCCTTGGCGGAGATTCTCTAGAAGTTCGAGAACTTCTGGAGTGGGGTCCGACAGGTTCCCCTCCCGACCCGACAGCAATGTGATAGAAAGCTTTGCAGGCGCGGTTGATGGAAGGGCTAAGGCTCTAGAATTCATGTGTCTAAGCGTAAACTGGACAGCTTCTGTGTGAGTTACGGGTTCTCGCACTATCTATCGTCACGAAACTTAGTTGGGATTAGTTTAGTTTTAACGGACCGCCCACCCTAACGGTTATTGCTCTAGCAGAACTGTTTCCGATATTCATGTCCAAGATTGTTTAGAATTTGCTGGTTGTGGTTTCGAGTTCGTTTGTATCCTGTCTCTTCTATTGTGTGATTTAGGATCGTCAATGTTGCATCGACACTTACATCTCCTAGCCTTCCTGCTACTGCTGCCAACGTCCCTCGGCGCATCGACTGGGAGCCCGACCCGGGCCCACTCGCCGGCGCAGGAGAAACCAGGGCCCGAGCAGACTGAGGAAGAAACGCCCTGGGATGTCAACGCACCGCCCGGGGAGACCCTCGAGGTTGCGATCGAAACCGACGAAGGTACCTGGATGAGCCTCGACGTCAGCCCAGACGGCTCCGAGGTAGTCTTCGACCTGCTTGGGGACCTCTACGCAATTCCCATTGCGGGGGGTGAGGCCAGAGCCTTGACCGAAGGCATGGCCTGGGACATGCAGCCGTGCTACAGCCCTGACGGACAGTCGATCGCATTCACCAGCGACCGTGGCGGAGGCGACAATCTGTGGATCATGGGCCGCGACGGCTCCGATCCACGGCAGGTCACAAAGGAGGACTTTCGCCTGGTCAACAGCCCGACCTGGTCGCCCGACGGCCAGTTCATCGCCGGCCGCAAGCATTTCACTTCGCGCCGCAGCGCAGGCGCTGGAGAGATCTGGCTCTACCATGTCTCGGGTGGCAAGGGCCTGAAGATGACGGAAAAGCCGAACCTACAAAAGGATCTGGGAGAGCCTGCGTTTTCTCCGGATGGACGCTACCTCTACTTCAGTCAGGACGCCACGCCCGGCAAGTTATTCGAGTACAACAAAGATCCACACGGCCAGATCTACGTGATCAAGCGACTCGACCGCCACACCGGACACATCGAGCCTTTCGTCACGGGAGTGGGCGGTTCGATTCGTCCCACGCCGTCGCGCGACGGGAAGAAGCTCGCGTTTGTGCGTCGCCGTGGGCTCAAGACCGTCCTCTACATTCACGACCTGAAATCGGGTGAGGAGCAACCCTTGTGGGACGGACTCGATCGCGATATGCAGGAGACCTGGGCCGTCCACGGCGTTTACCCAACCATGGCATGGACTCCAGACGATCTGGCGATTGTGGTGTGGGGAGGGGGAAAGCTTCACAAGGTTACCGTCGCTACAGGCGAGGCCGAGCCGATCCCTTTCCGCGTCAAGCACACACGAAAACTGAACCAAGCCCTGCGTTACCCGGTAGCCGTCCACCCTGAGAGCTTCCACACCAGGATGTTGCGCTGGGTGCGGGTTTCTCCAGATGGCAAGTCGGTGGTTTTCCAGGCCTTGGGCCATATCTACCGGCGCAGCCTACCCGAGGGCCCGGCGCGCCGACTCACCAGCGACGAGGATTTCGAGTTCTATCCGTCGTTCTCGCGTGATGGGAAGTGGATTGTCTACGTGTCATGGGATGACGACCGCCTCGGCAGTGTCAGGGTGGTGTCGGCTGACGGGGGGCGCGGCCGGACCGTTAGCACCGATCCAGGTCATTACCTGGAGCCCGTCTTCAGCCCTGATGGCAAGACAATCGTCTATCGCAAGGCCGAAGGGGGCGGCATCCGTTCGCCACGATGGTCTCACGATACCGGACTTTTCAGGGTCTTGGGGAGTGGGGATGGGGATCCCGAGCGGATTGTCCGGGGAGGCTTTGCGCCCCATTTTGGTGACAACAGCGAACGTGTCTTTTTCATGCACCAGAAATCGGGTGGAGACGACTACACCATCGTCCTCAAGAGTATCGAGTTGGATGGAAGCGATGAATTCACTCATCTGGAGAGTGAGCATGCCTCCGAGTTCCAGGTTTCCCCCGACGGGCGGTGGATTGCATTTCGGGAGTATTTCAACGCCTACATCGCTCCCCTTCCTCCCACGGGGAGGACCGTGAAGATCAGTCCCGATAGCAAGGCAATCCCACTGCGGAAGGTCAGCAGGTCGGCCGGCGAGTATCTGCATTGGGCCGGGGATTCGAGTCGGCTCTACTGGGCGCTGGGTCCCGAGCTGTTCTCGCGCGACCTCAGCAGTGCCTTCGCATTCATGGAGGGCGCCCCAGAGGAGCTGCCGGGTCCCGCCGAAATTGGCTCGGGTATCGATCTCGGGTTCTCGACGGCCGCAGACCGTCCGAGGGGAAAACTCGCCCTGGTGGGTGCCCGCATCGTCACCCTGAAGGGTGACCAGGTGCTGCAGGAGGGCACCGTCCTCGTTGACGGTAATCGCATAGTGGCTGTGGGGCCCAGCTCGAGCACGAAGCCCCCGTCTGACGCCCAGGTCATCGATCTCAAGGGGACGACCGTGATCCCAGGATTGGTCGACGTCCACGCCCACGGTCCCCAGGGTCAAGATGGCATTACTCCGCAGCAGAATTGGCTGCACTATGCCTCGCTCGCTTTCGGCGTGACCACCGTCCACGACCCTTCGAATGACACCGCTAGCATTTTCGCTAGCAGTGAAATGGCCCGTGCCGGGCTATTGACAGCCCCGCGCATCTTCTCCACCGGGACCGTCCTCTACGGTGCCAAGGCCCCCTTCAAGGCGATCGTGGATTCGCTGGAGGACGCCCGCGGACATCTGCGCCGTCTGAAGGCGGTGGGTGCCTTTAGCGTGAAGAGCTACAACCAGCCCCGTCGGGATCAGCGTCAGCAGATGATTGCCGCGGCACGTGAGCTGGAAATGATGGTCGTACCCGAGGGAGGTTCGCTCTACCAGCACAACATGTCAATGGTCGTGGACGGCCACACTGGGATCGAACATGCGTTGCCGATTGCCAGAGGCTACAAGGACATGATTCAGCTCTGGGCGGGGTCCGAGGTTGGCTACACGCCCACCATGATCGTCGGGTATGGCGGTCTGTCCGGCGAGTACTACTGGTACCAGCACACCAACGTCCACGAGAACCAGCGGCTCCGTACGTTTGTCCCCCCATTTGCCTACGAGCCAAGGGCCCGCCGCCGAATCCACGCGGACGATGGCGACTGGAACCACTTCGATATCGCTCGACTGTGCAAGCAGCTCAGCGACGCAGGGGTGCTCGTCAACTTGGGCGCCCATGGCCAAAGGGAGGGACTGGGAGCGCATTGGGAGCTGTGGATGTTCGTCCAGGGCGGCATGACGCCGCTGCAAGCGATTCGAGCCTGCACCCTCAATGGGGCCCGCTATCTCGGCCTCGACGCCGACATCGGATCGATAGAGCCGGGTAAGCTGGCCGACCTGGTAGTGATAGAGGGCAATCCGCTGGAGGACATCAGGTCGACAGAGAAGGTGCGCTATACGGTTCTCAACGGCCGTATCTACGAGGCCGCGACCATGAACCAGATTGGCAACCACCCAGACGAACGCAAACCTTTCTTCTGGGAGCGATAGCGATCATACAGGGTCATCCAACCAGGAGGCGCTGTCCCAGCTGAGCGCTCTCGACGACCGCCTGGAACACTCGAAGATTATGCAACTCTTAGGCCACGGTTCCCCCGCTGTAGTCGGCCGATCCTCTTACCGCCTCCAGAAAATGCTGCATCTCTCGCAGGTAGTTGGCTTCGTAGCTGTAGTTGGACAGATCCTCTGCTCCCGCAATGCTTCCGACCTGGCTCTCTTCTGATGCCGCTAAGGAAGTGAATCTTCGGCTCGCCTCGAGGGCCTCATGCCAGTCTGCGGCCTGCGAGAAGGGAAGGTAGCTGGTGATCCCGGTAGTCCCTTCGGAAAGCCGAACCTCTGCCTGGTTCTGGTGCCATTCGATGGTTCCCGTCTCGCCTGCCAGGCGCACGTGTCGCCCCACCGTCCCTTGCTCGATGACGGCGTGATGGAAGATTCCGTCGGCACCCGCTTCGAAAGTCAGCAGCATGTCATGGCTGTCTGGTCCCTCAATTTCAAGGGAGCTGAGTTTGCTGAAGCGGGCATATACGGATTCTACGGGTCCGAGCCACCACTGGATGGCGGCCAGCTCGTGCAAGAGCATGTCCATACCGGCCCCGCCCAGTGTGACGTCACTCGCGTAGAAGCTTCGATAGTCCTCGTAGGGGTGCCAGTCCGGAAGATAGTTTTCCAGGCTGAATTCCAGGTAGAGAGGCTTTCCGATGCGTCCGGCTACGATCGCATCCCGAATGATACGAAAGGGCGGATAGTAGCGCATCGTGTGGCTGATACCGATCACGGACGGATATTCGGTGCCTGACGCAAGTGTCGCGAGTAGCCTTGGGTCGTAGACGAAAGGGACCTCGGCAAAAACGTGGAGCTCGCGCTTGACCGCCTCCTGGACGTAATCGTCGTGGAAAGCCGGTGGGGTCGAAATGACCATCACGTCCGGTCTCTCTTCCAGCGCGCCCTCGAAGCGCGTGTAAGCGGGGATATCGAACTCGGAGACCGCCTCCTGGCTGCGGTCTTTGCGGGGCTCGTGCAGGATGACTGAGCCAGGCTCCAGCGCCGTCAGGTCGCGAAGCCGCCGCCTTCCCATGGAACCCTGCCCCGACTACAAGTATCTTCACAGTGATCCACCTTACACCGCAGGTGTTATTGCGTGTAGCCCAGGGTTGGCGATGCGAAGCGAGCTGCCCTGGGTTCAAATCGCCCTGCCTCTTCTACGCTGAAAGCGTTATTGACAACCCGTTTTCGGTCGGCAATAATCCCTTTTGGCTAGCGCATTTTCTTGAACAAACTTAACCCAGGGTAGCTCGCTTTGCTTCGCATCGCCAACCCTGGGCTACACGCAATAACACCTTCGGTGTAAGGACGTGCTCCCAGGAACTTATAACTGCATTCCCGCTTTCCTTCAGTGTCAGGTTAATCCCGCCCCCAGGAAGCCCTGGCTCCATTCGAGAACGAAACTTGGATCGTCTCTGCCATGATCATCGCTAGCAACCCTGACAGAGCCATGAGCGTGAGGAAGTGGAATCCTGTGCTTCAACGAAGCGCCTGGGGGTATGGTCCCTGTCGGGCCCCGCTCCCTGACAGTCACGGCTCTGTCAACTGCCGAAGGTTGCTTCGCTTCCTCGTGGTTGAAGTTTCAGCTTAGATTAGAGTGCAGGGCAGCAGCCACCCGAGAGGCCTTAGCTCCAGAGCGAGACTGGATCGGGTTTCATTGCTTCGGTATCCTGGGCTTTAAATCACAATGGGTTTATGGAGGCTCGACCGTAGTGAGGTGCCCAGGGGGAGAATCTTGAAGAAGACGCTTTATCTACTCGCCCTGTTTCTGCTACCGACGCTAGTGTTCTTCAGTCTAAGCCGGTTCTGGCAAGAGGAAGAGCCGCCGATGAAGACCGCTCTGATACCCTCAGAGGTCTCCCGAGATCAAGAACCACGCCAGGACCGAGACTCTGGACTCGGAGTGGTGAGGAATCCAGAGAACGGATACCAGACACTACCGGGGGCGGCCGCGCTGGAGAAGAGAGAAGCTATCGTGGCTACGTCGGTGCAGTTCGAGGTCACCGTTATCGATGAGGCAACCGGAGCCCCTATCCCAGGTGTGAAGGTTGCGATTCTGGACTGGGCTGCGAGAACCGAACAGAAGTCAGAAGAGACCAACCTACAAGGGAGAGTGCTCTTGCAGCTGGGTCCCGGCCAATATTGGCTGACCGCGGACCACGCTGACTACCTCTCCGGCGAAACCGGCGTGAGCCTGGACCCGGCGAAAGCGAGGCTCGACAAGACGTTGATCTTGAGAGGCGTGTCGAGAGTGACTGGAACCCTGAAGAACCAAAACGGCGCGGCGGTGGCTAACGTTCTCTAGAATTTTTCAAAAACACGAAGATCTTCGCTGACATATACGAAGAGATTCGTTTAGACTGTTTTCTTATGAGTATATAAACGGTCAAGCCCAACATCCCCCGCCCTAGGCCGGCCGAGCTCGAGATTCTGAGGGTCCTCTGGAAACGGGGGCATAGCACCGTTAGAGAAGTGCAGACTGAGCTCAGCCGTAGTCGCCCTACCGGCTACACCACGGCGCTCAAGTTCTTGCAGATCATGATGCAAAAGGGTCTGGTCCGAAGGGATGAGAGCCAGAGGACCCATATCTATCGAGCTAGCGTACCCAAGGAAGAGACCCCGGGCCATCTGGTAGCAGGCCTTTTAGAGCGGGCCTTTGAGGGTTCAGCAGCGCGACTTGCTGCGCACGCCCTATCGACCCACAAGGCTTCGCCTGAGGAGTGGAAGGAGATCCGAAGACTTTTGGACGAGCTCGAAGGAGGGCAGGATGAGCATTCTTGAACCGATTTCCACTCTTCCGATTTTTCAGGCCTTGGCTGGCTCCGTCCGGTCATCCTGATTCCAACCTCGGCATTGACCGGGATCTCCCCTGCCCATCTGGAGGCGATTCTGCTTCATGAGCTGGCCCACATTCGTCGCTTGGACTACCTCATCAATCTACTGCAGACCATCGTCGAGACACTGCTGTTCTACCATCCTGCTGTCTGGTGGGTTTCTCGCCAGATTCGCATCGAGCGAGAGAACTGCTGTGATGACGTCGCTATGAATGTCCTGGGAGGCAGTCGGGACTACGCCATTGCGCTCACTCGAATGGAAGAGCTACGGGCAGAGGAAGCGGGTGGCTCGGGACAGTTTCGAGGTCTTCTCCATGGGTGGTACGGGCACTACCTGGCGAAGGAAGGGCGACATGCTGCCCCTAGTTCGTATTGTTTTCCCTCCTCGAGCCGGATCCTGATTCCTATCTCATAGCTCTCGTGATCGAGGTTCATCTCTGGAATCGGTTCCATGTCCAGGTAACCCTGTCGGCAATAGGTCTTCCTTAGCTCCTCGTTCGACGTTTTCAGGGTGTGTAGTTGACGACTTCTCCAGGAGTGATATCGCAGATCTGTAGTAGCCGGTTCGGCTGTAAGAGCCTTCGCGCCCTCCAGGTCGAAGGTTCCATAGTGATATTGAGTCCCCTCTTCGATCGGTATCGTCAGCTGGTAGGGCCGCCAGAGTGCCTCCACACCCACAACTGCCATTAGCTCAGCCTCGCCGGCCTTGGCAAGTACGTAACCCTGATCTCGGTATTCATCCAGTAGGTTGACTGCAGGGCGTCCTGGAGGCGTAGGGAGCCTCGAACTACGGATTCCACGCGATGTGGGCGCCGAAATCAGGACCGGGGGTGGGTTCCTTTCGAAGTGTTGCCGGCCCGGTTTCAAGAAGAAAGGTGACACCTACTACAGTGAGAATTTGGAGCGTACGGGGAGAGTGATTAGATTCGATATCCAGAATGGGATCGGCAACGTCAAGGTCAAGTGGATTTGAACCCGCTTTCCGGAGCCGACATTCTGCATAGCCTGCTACCTGAAGGCGACCATGCTGGCTACATCTTCGATTACGATGGGACGCTGGCCGATTCGATGCCGCTGCATTTCCGTTCCTGGTCTCATGCCGATAGGACCCATGGCGCCAGCTTTGTGTTTACCTGGGAGCTTTTCTATTCGATGGCTGGCACTGGGCTGCATGACACTGTGCCGATTCTGAATCAGCGCTATGGGGAAAGCCTCGACCCAGATGCCGTAGTGGCCACCCAAATGGCAAGAGTAGGGAAGCAGCACCATACCCTGAAGCCCATCCTCCCGGTGGTGGACCTGGCGCGTATGCTGGCACAGACACGCCCAATCGCCGTTGCGTCGGGCGGCATCCGTGAGCACGTTCACCGCAGCCTCGAAATCGTAGGTATTTCCGACCTCTTCAGTGTGGTAGTAACACAGGAAGATGTGGCCAACAGCAAGCCGGCTCCTGACAGCTTCCTGCTCGCCGCCGAGAAAATGGGGGTGAGTCCCTCTCAATGTATTGTCTTCGAGGACAGTTCGCTGGGCCTCGAAGCCGCCGAACGGGCTGGCATGCGTGCGGTATACATCGATCCCGAAATCTATTCCGCAAGGGAGGGATGAGAACGGGCGATGCTAACCTGAAACTTCAAGAATTCGTCGCACGTCTCCTGTCCTCCGAAGGTGCCGCCAACGGGTGAACTAGGAGTGTTACGAAGCCAAGTCCGACGAAGCCGCGAACGACTCGGCCCGTTAGCAATCGACCCGTTAGCAACATGAGGCCAGGTTCCGAGGAGAGAGCTGGACAACAACAGAATTCCCCATCCAGACCAGAGTTTCTTTCTCGAATGATCCACCTCGCAGTAGTCGCTTCGTCTGGACATCTGACCGTTCTCGGAGGCTGCTTCAGCAGCCTGGCGCGAAGCGTAACAGACCGGTCCTTCAGGGCCGGGTAGCGGGGTGAGGTTGAACTGGAGCCCGTTTCAGCGGGCTTCTCGAGTGAGGGCTTCAGCCAAAGTCCGGTCCGATTGTCCTTTGCACCTTTGACGACGACCTTAGGGAATCTCGTGTGCCCTTGAGAACTGAATCGAGTCCTGGTAGCGGAGATCGGAACGGATCCTGGCTAAAGCCCTTCCTCGAGAAGCCTGCTGAAGCAGGCTTCTGGATAGGGTCAACCTCAGCCAGGTCCAACAAGTTCTGGTAGGCTCTGGCATTGGGCCTCGCCGATGTGCCGTGCCGCTGGAAGCCAGCGAGGTGTTCGGCATGACTGTCCCCGACAGACTGAAAATATTCGGAAAAGAGATAATCGACGACGGATCGATCGAACAGATCAAGAACTGCATTGGAGAGGAAGACCTCGCCGTACTGACAGCGGACGCACATTACGGCTATGGGCACCCCATTGGTGGAGCGGTAGCATACAAGAAGCATATTTCATTGTCGGGAGTTGGATTTGACATCGCCTGTGGAAATAAGGCGGTGAGAACAGGCATCAAGGCGTCGGAAATTGATACTCCAAAAGTGATGGGCGACATTTTTCAGAGAATCTCATTTGGTGCGGGCAGACGCAATAGAGAGCCGGTGGACCATCCCGTGCTCGAGAAGATGGGAAAAGCTGACTGGCAACCACAAAGAACCTTACTCGACCTCGCAGTTGCCCAACTGGGGACAGTAGGTAGTGGCAACCATTTTGTGGACCTATTCGTCGACGATGAAGGTGACTTATGGATCGGTGTTCATTTTGGTTCGAGAGGTTTCGGATATAAGACAACAACCGGATTTATCTCCCTTGCTCAAGGAAAGTCTTTTTTCGACAGGGGAAAATAAGGGCCCATGAACTCAAAACCGATTCTATTCGACTTAGACTCCGGCCTGGGACAAGCATATATCGCAGCAATGAGTCTCGCTGGAGAATATGCCTGCGCAGGTCGTAATATAGTCATAAACAAGGTTCTTGGAATTCTGGGCATCACAGAGACGACTTTTGAAGTTCATAACCACCACAACTTCGTGTGGGAAGAGGAACATTTTGGACAGAAGTATTGGGTTGTTAGAAAAGGGTGCACACCCGCCTTCCCGGATCAGCTTGGGTTTGTCGGCGCGAACATGGAAGATACTTCAGCAATACTCAAGGGAAAAAAGACAGAGCAATCAAAGCAAGGGCTGTACGCTACCGTTCATGGAGCCGGTAGAGTGATGTCCAGAACGGCGGCGGCTGGCAAGAAGAAGTGGAAGAAGGGAAAGGATGGGATAAAGCGGCCAACGATTGTTTCAAAGGGTGCAGTTGACTTTGAGGCAGTGAGACAAAGGTTGGAAGGTAGAGTTGAGTTAAGAGGATCAGGAGCAGACGAGGCCCCTGAATGCTACAAGAAGCTGGATGAGGTATTGGCCTATCAAGGGGAGACCATCGAGATTTCATACAGACTTCATCCAATCGGAGTAGCAATGGCCGGAGCTGAGACATTCGATCCCTATAAAGATTAGAGAAATAATGGTTGCGATCCGACCCGCTGCAGGTAGGGCACACGATTTCCAAGGAGAATTGCATGGAAGAAAATCCACAGCCAATGAAATTGGGCATGTTTCTAATGCCCGTTCACGACCCTGGTAAGCCTCTGGCCCAGTGCTACGACGAAGATCTGGAGTTGGTCTGTCTCTGCGAAGATCTTGGCTTCAGCGAGTTCTGGGTAGGTGAGCATCATTCCTCTACCTACGAAAACATCGTCATGCCGGAAATCTTCATAGCCAAGGCTCTTGGTATGACGAAAAGCATAAGGCTCGGACCTGCTCCGGTTTGCCTGCAGTATCACCACCCAGCCCACGTAGCCAGCCGGCTGGCCTTTTTGGACCATCTCTCCCAAGGTCGGCTCAACCTCTGCTTTGGCCCTGGGGCGATTCCTACCGACATGGAGATCTACGGAGTCGACCCGAAGGACAGCGGGCGGCGAGTTTCGGAATCCATCGAGGCCATCCTTCAGATCTGGACGAGCGAACCACCCTATGTTTTCGAAGGTGAATTCTGGAACTTTCAACTGCGCGATAACCTGGACCCTGAAATGGGTCTGGGGGTCCTGCACAAGCCTCTCCAGAAGCCTTATCCCCCGGTCATGGTCCCCTGCATTACTCGAGACTCCAAGGGCGTCATGAAGGCGGCGGAAAAAGGTTTCTTTCCCATCAGCCACCACATGGTCTCAACCGAGGTCTTGGCCAATCACTGGAGCACCTACAGCGAGGGGGCTGCTGCCTCCGGACGCCAGATCAGCAAGCGGGATTGGAGGATTTCGCGCAATGTCTTCGTCGGTCAGACGACCCGCGAGGCACGGGATACCGCTCGCAGCAACTCGCTGGGCCAATGCATCGAATACATTCTGGAGCTGAGCCGGAGAGGTCCGGGACTGGAGATCTGGAAGCGCGACATCAGCATGACCAATGCTGAATGCAATCTCGATTACTTTATGGATGAGGTGATCGTGGCGGGGGACCCTGAGGAAGTCACCCTGCAGCTGATAGCCCTGAGAGACCAACTGGGAGATTTTGGCACCTTGGTCCTGGTGGCACATGACTGGGACGACAAACAACGTTGGCTGGAAAATCTGGAACTGTTCGCGCGAGAAGTCGTCCCAGCCGTAAACGGGCAGCTGGGTGCTGTTTCGCCCTCTTCCTCAAACGGCCGGTAGACTCGGCTTTTGGGCATAGGCGCTGACGCAGCTCTAGCCTTGGTGGGTGATCAACACAGGCCAGTGGCCTCAGACCGACAGGCAGTGTGTCGATTGTAGGACGGGCACTCCTGCCCGTCGAGGATATTGATGGGCAAGAGTGCCCACCCTACAGGTCACTGTTTTGTCAGTTGTTATTTTTCCAACGCGCAAGACTTGACTCAAATCTAACGGTGTACTAAGAGTGTCGGGACCGTGGACGGGAAACCCAGAAGGGGTTCTTCGGATGTTTCAAGAAGAGAGGAATCCATGCTGGTGATCCGCTCGAGAAGGCTGATTCTGGGCTGTTTGCTGACTTTTGTGGTCAGCTGTGGCGGCGATGTTAACAAGGATCTGGTCGAGGCAGTTGAATTGGGTGACGCCGCAACGGTGCGGGATCTGATCGCCGATGGAGCCGATGCAAACCTTGGAGTCAAGGGAAACCGAAGCATTTTAATGGCGGCGGCGGAAAAGGGAGACACCGAGGTAGTCAAGGAGCTATTGACGGCTGGGGCCGATCCCAAGGCCAAGGATGCGGTGGGAGTGAATGCTCTCATGTTGGCATCAGAAAACGGTCACACAGAGACGATCAGGACCCTACTGGCTGGGGGAGCCGAGATCGGATACCAGGACGAGCGGGGCGGAAGCGCGCTAATCCTTGCAGCCGGTAATGGACACATCGCGACCATGGAACTGCTACTGGGCAAAGGGGCCGAACTCAAGGCCCAGGACAAGGGTGGCAGAACCGCATTGATGGAGGCTGCGGAGAAGGGCCAGCTCGGGACTGTGCGTGCTCTCCTGGCTCGGGGCGCCAGCGTCGAGGCCAAGGACAGTACCGGAAGGACTGCCCTGATCCGCGCCTCAGGCGGGGGCCATACCGAGACGGTTCAGACACTTCTCGGTAGCGGATCTGCCGTTGGAGACCGCAGCGAATATGGCTGGACCGCCCTGATGGTGGCTTCGGGAGAGGGTCACACCGAAACCATCAAGCTTCTCTTGGAGCAGGGGGCAGAGGTAAACGCAAAGGACAACGAGGGTCGCACGCCACTGCTGTGGGCAGCAGGTAGAGGTCAGACCGCCGCGATCGAAGCCCTGATGGGACGAGGGGCCAAGTTGGATCTGAAGGACCGCGACAGCCGCACTGCCCTGTTCTTGGCGGCGATGCGTGGACACACTGATACCGTACAGGCTCTTATGGTGCTGGGTAAGAAGCGGTGGCCACTGTCTTCTCGCTACTGGTTGGATGGTGCCGATAAGGTAGGACGCACTCCTCTCATGGCCTCGGCGGAGAACGGACACCACGAAACGATGAAGCTTCTGTTAGATACAGGGGCCAGGCTGGAAGCGAAGACGAACAAGGGCTGGACGGCACTCTTCCTGGCAGTCAAGGAGGGACACGTCGAGCTGGAGAAAACCCTCATCGCCAAAGGCTCACGAATCAATGCCAAGGCCAGAGACGGCCTCACGCCTCTGATGATGGCGATCACCGAAAAGCAGGTCCCTTCCGTCGAGGTTCTGCTCGAAGCTGGAGCTCAAGTAAACGTCAAGTATGAGCGTAACTGGACGGCGCTGATGCATGCCGCCTCGAACGGTCAGGTAGAAATCACGAAACTGTTACTCGCCCACGGAGCCGATGCCGATGAGAAAATTGGCGATGGATGGAACGCGCTGCTGCTTGCCGTTGTCGAGGGTCACGAGGACTGCGTAAAGACTCTGCTAACGGCAGGGGCCAAGACCGACGTCAGTACACAGGATGGCAGGACCGCACTAAAGCTGGCGCTCGATCAAGGCCACAACGATGTCGCTCTCATCCTCAAAGGTGCAGGCGCTCAGTAGACCAGCTGTGGGCTATGCGTGTTGGGTATTTTCCGAATGATGGAGAAGACCAGAATCAAATCCAGATCCGAAGATTCTTGGGATTTAAGGGTCTGCGCAAGAATAACTTGGCATTTTAGCATCTCATTTTCACACCATCTTCGGCCGCTCCTCAATCGCGAAATCCTCAACGTAGACCCGGCTATGCCTGCGGTTTTTCTCAATCGTTCGCGGCCAAATCTGGCGCAAATCTGAGCGCCAATTCTACCAAGTTATTCTTGCGCAGACCCTAAGTTCGTGTTAGCTCATCTGGCTGATTTTTTCAACCAGCGGCCAGAAGTCAAGCTGATCCACCGCGTGTCCCCGATACATACCCACGGAGTCAGCACCGTTGTCCTTTGCTCGTCGGGCGGCCTCGAGCATCAACCTGGGATCTTGGAAGCTTCCTACGTGGTAGCAGGACAATTCAACGATCAAAGGACAGCGTCCGCGGACGACATCGGCAACCTGCCGCGTTTGCCGTCCCACCTCTAGCGGATCCGATACGGTCCGAAACCACAGGAACAGTTCGTCTACGACCTTCTTGTCCACCCATGCCCTCAGGTCGTGGAAAACCTTGAGGTAACGATCCCTACCCCGGTTCATCATTTTTGCGGTGAACTCTCTGGCTATGATCGCCGCCGACAAGGGGGCGTCGGGATGCTCTTCTTTCAGCTTCTCCCGAATCTCGGTCAGTGTCTGGGTTACCAGGTCGGCCCTGTATCGCAGCCAGGGAGTATTGTCGCTCTGGAGATTGAAGGGACTGCGACCGTATTTCTCTTCAAATCCCTTCACGACGAGATCTTCGTACCCGTATACCCCGACTCCTCCCTGATCCGTGCTGATGCTGACGAACTCGACCTGGACACCGTTGCCACCGTAGCGGTTTGCGATGTCCAGATAGCGATCCACCTCGTAGGAACGTACCTCGGGGATGGCCAGACTGAGGTTCAGCCGCTGTCCTGGCTCCAGAGTATCTCCGCCGCGCTTGGTCCGGGCCCAGTATTCAGGGTGCTGTTTGGCAAAATCAGAAACGGAAACCGACGTCTTGGGATGGCTCCAAATGGCGCGGTGACGATGTAGTTGGTCTGTACCAGTGGGCGATCCGGGATCGTCTATGTAGTGAACGGACCAGGCATACTGTTCCCGGTTGCTACCATGGTTGTTGAAAGCAAGGTAGGGATGGACGTCAATGTTCTGCTCTCTAGCGGCCTCAACCAGCATTCTCGACCCGCGAGTGGGGACCAGGTGGGTGACGCCGTGCCGAACACACTTCTCTACGAACGCGACGACCTGGGCTTCATCCGAAGGATGCTGTGCATTGATCAGTCCACCGGAAGCACACCACAGGGTGAATCGTCTCTTTCCCTTTTCGTCGGCGTGCGGTTTCTGGGAGCCAGTCAGCGGAGCTCCGATAGCCCGGGGGGCCAAGGAGCCAGCGGCCAGTCCCGCGCCGAGAAAACTCCTTCTAGTGATGTCGCTTGATCTTCTCGCTTTGTTGGTCATCTTCCCCTTCGGCAAATCATTCAGTCAGGCGGCGGCGAAGCTTCAACTTTAAACACAACCAGGAGGCAATCTCAACGCTTTTTTGCCTGGAACCGCAGCGACACTCTGTCAAGAAACGTCAAGTTCCCATTCCGGCTGTGGAGAAAAGTTTATGAAACAATCGCTCTCAATTGACACACATTTTTATGGTTTCTGCGTTTTAACTAATTAGAAACAGCGAGTGTGCAAGCAGACGAAATGCTGCTTCTCGGCTGTGAAGATGAACAAGCGAGTTGGAGGAACAAGAAGATGAAATGCCGAACCGTAGCGACCATCGCCTTGACTGGAGTGCTGTTGACCGGAACTGGGGTCTTCGGCCAAGAGGGTCCAGAACCAGGCAGTGAAGGCTTCATGAAACCCGCAGGACACCATGGCGGCTCCCGAGGAGGCCGGCGAGGTCGGGGAGGGCTGCCTCCTGATCGGATGTTGAGAAACCGGATTGGACTCAGTGAGGAGCAACTCGCTCAGGTGAATCAGTTGAGGGAGGACTTCAAGGCCATCGTGGAGCCCCTTTTCGAGGAGGGGCATGCGATACGTGAGTCTCTGAGAACGGAATTGGAATCAGAGGCACCGTTCGCCGAAACGGTGGGCAACCTCGTCATTGCAGGCCGCGATGTGAGAAAACAGATCCGGGCGAACCACCAGAACCTTCGGGAATCCTTTGAGTCCATCCTCACTCCGGAACAAGCTGAGAAGATGGATGAATTCAAAGAAAGAAGAGGCCGCCACGGCTTTGGCCGGGGTCACGGCAGACGCGGACCACCCCGCGGACCCGGGATTTTTTGATTGCGTGAAGCTGTTCTCGTCGTGTCGCTGTAGCGAGATTTTCTGCAGCGGCACGGCCGCCCTGTGCGACAGACTCTACGTGCCGGATACAGCCGCCCAACTCTGTCGCCAACGACCTCGCGCCACTGCCTTCTTGACTCTTCGCCTATCTCCTCCCCTGTAGCCAAGCTATCCCGCGTCCCAAGAAACTCTCTTCTCAGGTGAATCTCTGACGCGAATGACGGAAACTAGTACGTTGTAACACAGATTTTTACGGGTTTTCCGGTGGGGCTTGTGAGGCGAGATCAAGGCAGGAGGAGGAAGGCGATGCTTGGCCATCTTCGACGACGACCAACGCAGAGATCCACCACAACCCCCATCGTCAAACCCGCCATAATCTGTGTTGCAGCGTACTAGTTCCAAAAACAAGTAGATGGAAGTGGATTAAACCACGTGTAAACACCTGAAATGCCAGACCTGACGGGTATTCTGGAGTTCGACAAAGAATCTTCAGAGAGGCCCGAAAGGAGGCATTTCAGGTGAAGAAAAAGCATAGCGCAATCCTCCGAAAACAGGAAGCAGAGGTGGCCACTCGGTTGAGCCCCAGCTGGAACGGTCAAGCTCGAAAAACGGTCCTTTC
>Ga0310121_10000470_pt1 | contig 44337 bp, 39 predicted proteins | sample CB27_Tmax_986_MG_FD_203504 | JGI IMG/M metagenome (GOLD analysis project Ga0310121, IMG submission 203504) | Marine microbial communities from Western Arctic Ocean, Canada - CB27_Tmax_986 | ecosystem: Environmental > Aquatic > Marine > Oceanic | place: Canada: Western Arctic Ocean | collected... | reverse complement strand
GAAGCGCGAGCGAGGGGTTGGAGGGCAGCGCAATGGGGGAACGAAGGGGCCTGAGGCGCGGCAAGCAGCCAAGCCGGGGGGATTCGGGGTGTTCCCCAACCCCTCGCTTGCGCTTCAGGCTTCCATGGCTCGGGAAGTTTCGCTCTCGAATGGGACAGCGCAGCGGGGGCGGGACTAAGCTGAAACTTCATCGGCTAGAAGATAATTCAGGAGCCGCCACCTGACAGAGCGGTGATCTTCGTAGGATGGGAACTCTTGCCCGTCACTTTCATCGACGGGCAGGAGTGCCCATCCTGCAACGGATAGAGTGCTATCGATGTTCGTGGTTCGAGACAACCCGAAGTTTCTTTCTCGAATGGGGCAGCGTAGCGGGGGCGGGACTGACCTGAAACTTCTAAAATCGAAGGTGCAAGAGTGCATCGCCCTCCTAATCATTCCTAGCCTTATCAATGATCCCGAGATAGCGCCGAAGCGTTTCCTCATAACTGTAGTCAAACGACTCCACCACGATCGCGTGGCCAATCGAAACTTCAAGGATGCCAGGAATAGAAAGGAAGGATCCCAGGTTGTAGAGGTTGAGGTCGTGTCCAGCGTTTACTCCGAGACCGAGCTCCTCTGCATGGCCCGCTGCGACGCGAAAACGATCAAAGACCTCCTGCTCTTCGCTGGTGCCGAAGGCTCTGGCGTATAATTCAGTATACAGTTCCACGCGGTCCGCTCCGATGCTCTTCGCAATATCAATCTGTTCAAGACCTGTTTCCATGAAGAGGCTGACACGAACACCCCTTGCTTGAAGCCCCTGGATGATCGGGAGAAGCCGAGCCTCCTCCTCTCGAAGGTTCCAGCCATGGTCGGAAGTCAACTGATCAGGGGCGTCGGGAACTAGCGTGCATTGCGTTGGCTTCACCTCTTCCACGATATCCAAGAATTCGGGGATCGGATTTCCTTCGATGTTTAACTCCACGGTCGGAGTCTTCTCCAGCAGGGCCGAAAGGTCATACACATCCGAGTACCTGGCATGCCTTTGGTCGGGGCGCGGGTGTAGGGTGAGACCGTGGGCTCCGGCGGCGATAGTGCGCTCCGCCATCTTGACCAGGTTCGGGAAATCCGTTCCGCGGGCATTCCGCAGCAAAGCGAATTTGTTGAGATTTACGCTCAGCTTGGTCATCACTTGCTCCTGCGTCCCTCGTCTGGGCGGAGGGACCCACTAACGGTGAATGCAGTTCATGGGGATTGTATCCTAATCGGTGAGTGCTGTCTGCCGAGACAACACCCTAGTCGAACTCTCGATGCTCCTGTCGGCGGGGCCAGCCACTAATCTAAACACAAGGCATGGTGGAACCACACGAGCGAGAACAAGTCCTGGAGCTGATCCTGAAGGAATCTCGAGGCGAGGTTGCTCATAGGCGACTTATTCTGAGAACTTCTGACTTGAAGCGTTCACACCAGCTACTCGTCGAACTCTTACAGGTTCCCGTGGAGGGTCTTGATGCTTGCGCTGGACGCCTTAGACGGAGTACGCAATGAAACAGATAATCGGCTATGTAGCCCTTGTCGTTCAGGACTACGACGAAGCGCTGAAATTCTACGTCGACACCCTTGGCTTTCGTCTGATCGAAGACACGTTCATTGAAGCTCAAAGCAAACGCTGGGTCTTGGTAGCACCGCCCGTTCTACTGAAACGCGACTGCTGCTCGCACACGCGGTCGGCGCGGAAGAGTCCTCACGCATCGGAAATCAAACTGGTGGGCGCGTGTTTCTGTTCCTTCAGACTGACGACTTCTGGCGCGATTTCAATGCGTTCAGGAGCAAGGGTGTTGTCTTCGTTCGTGACCCCAAAGAGGAAAGCTACGGCACAGTGGCAGTGTTCAGGGACCTGTACGGCAATTTGTGGGACTTGTTTCAACTCAAGCAATAGGGCCAGCGGTTCGAATGCCAACACCCCCCTCAACCTTCGTTCCGGCCCGCGCTCGGCGCTTAAACTCAACCGTTGTGGGTCTGGGCGGGCCCATTTCTCGCCGCCAGTGAGGCCTCGCAGCTCAGGAATTCCAGAGACGAAAGGCAATCAAGAGGCACCGAGAAACAGCCGGGCGGTTTCCGCATATACCCTCGCTACGGCGACCAAACTGTCCTTTTCAACATACTCCCCTGCCATGTGATGATCGTCTCTCTGGGGACCAAAAACAACAGTGGGGATCCCTCCCTCGGCCACGAAAACATTGGCGTCTGTGATTCCACTATGACCCAAGAAGCAGGGATCGCGGCCGGTGATCTGCTTGTAGACCTGGGTGAAAACTCGCAGAACCGCGGTTGATTGGTCCAGACAATAGGCATCATAAGACGGAGGACCGGACGACTACGTCGTGGCGCTTCTGGCGGACTCTTTTGGACTCGGCGTAGTTCCTTACGAGCACAACTTCGCCACCATTGCGGAGCGGCTGCTGCGACAGGCCCTCGTAGACCGATACAAGTGAATAGAGATCCACAACTACGGCCTGCCCGCCATCGGAATGCAGGAGTACGCCCACTTGCTCCAGACGGAAGTGTTGGACCTCAATCCCGCTTGCGTGGCCCTCTGCGTGTACGTGGGAAACGACATCAGCGGAAGCGAAAGACGGAAGACAAAGCGGTACAAGCTACAAAACTGGTGGCTGTGGATCGTCGGTAGCCGAATCCTGACAGTCCTTCGGGAGCCCGACGAGAGAATGTCCCTGGGCAAGATCGGTGAGCCCCTCCCCACGGAGGAATCGGGACTCGACTATGTCCATGATCCCACTAAAGAGCGTCCCAGCTTGTCCGAAGAGACCTTCCTTAGGATCGAGGGCGAGCATCTAGAGTCACTGGCCCAAAGCAATGGTGCCGAGGAGCGGTATCAGGATTTCTTTCATTCTCTTGAGACGATTTACGATCTAGTCGGCAACAAGCTTGTGACAGTTCTGATCCCCGACGAGTTCCAGGCAAGCGATGCTCTCTACGAAAAGCTGATAGTGAACAACAAAGACTTGGCGGAGTTCGATCGGCGGTCGCCTCAGCAACGGGTCCGGGCTTACGGCAGCGAGCACAATATCCCGGTACTGGATCTCATGCCCGCCCTGCGGGAAGCGGAGAAGGACGGTCGCACCTACCACCTCCGTGACACTCATTGGAACGCCCACGGCAATCGAATAGCGAGCAAACAAGTAGCTGACTTCCTGTTGGACCGCCTGTCGTTGGGGCAGGATGAATAGAAGGTGGAGGGGAAGGGTCTTATCCCCTACTAAGCTGAAACTTCAAGAATTCGTCGCACGTCTGAACGTCGCACGTCTCCTGTCCTCCGAAGGTGCCACCAACGGGTGAACTACCAGCGTTACGAAGCCAAGTCCGACAGAGCCGTGAACGACTTGAGCCGTTAGCAAAATGAGCCCAGGTTTCGAGGAGAGAGTCGGACAACTCTTCCCCACGCAGTGACGCACAAATCCCCAATAGCCGGAAGTTTCTTTCTCGAATGGGGCCAGGGCTTCCTGGGGGCGGGACTGAACTGAGCCGTCACTCCGTCACATCGATTTCGCAAGAGACTTCACCTGGTCCCGGAGCTTGCGCTGTTTTCTGTGCAGGAACACAAGAAAGAGGAAGAGCAGGGCAAAAATGGCGATGTAGCCTGCGATAGCATACGGTGTCGAATCGGGGGGCTGGTTTGGCGATGAAATCTGGGTAAACATTGTTACTCTCCGATCGGCGGCCAAAGGGGCCTGCCTCCAATTGCAGATCCGGTCTTACCGAATCCCGTTGCTGGCTTTTCAGCGATAGGTTCGAGCAATTCGTTCATGCTCCTGGACCACACGGCCGCGGACCAACTTGAGCAAAGCCTCCACCAATGTAGAGTTGAGCCCATGCCTGGCCGCCAGGAGGGTAGCTCGACCAAGCTGTTTCCGCTCTCTATCTGGATCAACCGCATTGAGATTGTTCTGTGCCTTAAAATGCCCGACTTCCCTGGTTACACAAAACCGCTCAACAAGATTCTCGGTGATCTCCCTGTCCAGAGCTTCGATTTTTGATCGCAGGGAGTCGATACTCAGGTGTGAGTGTGCTGCTCCCATACAGCCTTCCTGCTCGGATTTTTCGTGTTCGAATATCTGAGTCATGAAACCGTCAAGAAATTCAGCCTCAAGCTTGCCCTCCGACAAGGTGAGGACCCGAGATCGAAGCTCCTCCTCGCGGGCCAGGTCCTCCACCCGAAGACCATTAGACACCTTGGCAGAGCCAATCAATCTGGTTTTTAGAAATCGTTCAGACAGCAGCGAGATCAGCACTTCATCCAGGGAGTCGATCCGAGATCGAAATCGTTCTAGTTCTTGCATAAACGCTTCAATGCGACCTTTTGGGGCCGCCTGCAGCAAGACAGATACATCATAGTTCCGGTGCGATCGCCTCGACGGCTTCTTCCGGCGTCCTCACCGGGACGATCTCGAACTCGACCAGATCATCCCAGCTTTTAGTCCATTTTCTCAGCATCGTTTCGTCCTTGGCCTCCATTACCTGAAAGCACTGCCGAAAGCCCAGGTCGACCCAGCTCGAAATGTAGCGCACACCCTGCGGGCGCATCCTTCCCCGGTCACGGAGACGACGATACACATCAGCGGCCCTTCCTGGACGGAAACGCTCGATCACCATGAATAGCAGGACTCAAGCTCTCTGACGATGGCCAGGTACGTCTTTCCTTGGTAGGTCCTTCAGACGGCCCAACACTCACTGAACGCGGGCTGCGCCTTGGGATCCCTCCTTTAGACTTCCGATATGCGACCCTGAATCGATGCACCGGGGGGACTTCTTGGTCCCAATAATCGTCGAAGGTCTCTTGCTCCAGGTTAAGTCGGATGAACTGACTGAGTTCTTTCTTCGTCAGAGGCCAGGGCATCTCCCCTTCCGCTTCATCCTCCTCCCTTCCCCGAGTCATCACCAACAGCTGGCCCCTGCGATGCGACAAGATCGACAATCGCCTGCATGGCCTGGGGCCGGATTGTGGGTGGTAGAACCTGAAGCGTATAAATCTCGACGATAAGATCAAACCGACAGCGCCAGCCTGCAGGCAGTTTGAACAGATCGGCCGTCCGATAGCTGACACGCGAACTCGGAAACCTTCTTTGGCACCACCGAACCGCTTTCGGAGAAATATCAAAGGCGGTTACCTTGAAGCCAGCATCAGAAAGGAACTCGGCATCATCACCAAGACCACAACCCACCACAATCGCCTCTCTACCCTTGGGTTCAATCGTGTTAGCCTCAAACCACTCCAGAAAATTGGGGTTCGGAGCGAGGTCTGCCCATGGGATTCCCATCGCGTCATTGCGGGATTCAACGTAGAGAACATCAAACCAACCGGTGGGTTCTCCTTGACTCAGGTAACTTCGAGCCAGCTCACGAGCACGGATTCTGTTCACAAGGACCCGAGTATATCAACAAGGTGAGGAAGCTAATAACCTGTGGAAATACTAGCCTCATGCCGAGAGTATCTCAATGATTCTCAAGCCACCTGGGAAACCTGACCGACCAATTCTGCCAGCAGGGGTCCAGCGGCAGCACGGCCTCGCGCCGACCCCAGCCCTGAGCGGCTTTCCATTGCCGCACCCAGCGCCGCACGCTCACCTCTGCCCCCTTGAACTGATGCTCTTCCACCAGCCGGGTGTAGACCCGGCGAGCCGTGTGCCTTTGCTTGCGCGGCTGTTGGCGGTCGCCCATCAGCCACTGCTCGATGATCTTCGCGACGGAATCCATCACCGGTGCCCTCCGCTCTTTCTGCCGACGATACTTGGGTTCGGTCCCGGCCAGTGCTTTGCGAATCGTCGCTCGATGGTGTCCCGTCTCTCGTCGAATCTTCCGGATGCTCTTTCCATACACACGTGACGCCGTTCTGATAAGCTCAAACTGATCCATCCCAATCACCTCCAACCTCCGTTTTGTCTGTCGTTTACCAATCACAACAGACTAAAACAGAGGTCTGATTGGGGTGGGTCACTTTCGCTCGATCATTCGCCCCCAAAACGGGTCACTTTTACGTTATCGAAATCACACGGGCATCCCTGCCCGTGATGACCGATCCGTCGAGCCAAGGGCTCGACAATCACGGCCTGGAAGGCCGTGCCACGGTTGGGAATCCTGAACCTGGAACCAAATGAAGTTTCAGCTTAGGCCTCCGGCTGCGCTGGATCATTCAGGAGAAAACTTCCAAGGCGGAGCTGCCGGGAGCGGGCCCTGATCAGGGCCCGCTCCCTGACGGTCACGGCTCTGTCATCTGGCGATTCTTCATGATCACCTCGCCATTCGAAGTTTTCGTCGGAACCGTTCGCCGCCCTTTCCCGTGAGCAGAGACGTGCGACGTTCCGAAGTTCCGAGGAATCGTTCAAGTTTCAGCTCAGCCTCGAGTCATTTTCCACCTCGAAAAATGAAGATTTCGCGTGCAGACTGGGTCCCGTTTCATATTAGCTCCCGGAGAGGGGATCTGCCCTACAGGTCGTCATGCATACGCTTCAATTCCTAGAGTCCTCAGGTGACCGCACGCTTACCCTTTCGGGGTCCTATGATGTCGTGCTGGTACCCGTGTCTGTGCTGATAGTCTCACTCGCCTCCTATGCTGCATTCGGACTCGCCGGACGGATTGTTGCGGCCAAGACGCAGCGCGCCAAGCGCCTCTGGCTCTTGGCTGGTGCGGGTGCCATGGGGGTGGGGATCTGGGCCATGCACTTTATTGGGATGCTTGCTTTCCAGCTGCCTATTCCCGTTGCCTACGACGTCGGTATCACCCTGGTCTCCGTCGCGCCCGCCGTGCTTGCCAGTTACGTCGTACTCTTCGTGATTGGAAAAGCCGGCATCCAACGGCTCCAACTCGTCCTCTGTGGGACCCTCATGGGACTGGGTATCGGGACGATCCACTACACCGCCATGGGGGCTGCCTATTTCTTTCCGGCGGCAGGTCCAACTGCCCTGGGGGCTGTCCTGGAGCCAACGTTATTGGCGATCCTTGTGAGCCTGGCAGCGGTCATCATCCTGTCCCTGGCGATCTTTGTCGTTATCGTCGACGCTCGGCTGAAGGCAGCGGCAGTCTCAGTGCGCACTAGTCGTGCCCACATGATTTAAGCTATCGAGAGTGTGTCGGAGGGATTCAGTCTCTACGATTCCGAAGACCGGCTGGTGCTTTGCAATAGTCGCTACCGAGAACTACTGTAGTTGGACGAAACTGAAGACTTCCTGGGAAAGCGCTTCGACGAGATCATCCGGGGTGCTGCTGAGCGAGGGCTGGTTCCCGAGGCAGAAGGACGGATCGATGAATGGGTCTCCGAGGCTGTGGGCCAGCATCGTCAGCCCTCCGGTCCCAGACTCTTCTACCAATCCAGAAAAGGACTGTGGATTCAGATAAACGAACAGCGGACCGAAGACGGCGGAACCGTCGCAATCGGCACCAACATCACAGCCCTCAAGACGGCGGAGATTGAGCTATCAGAGGCTCTCCAGAGTCTCAAGACCACACAGTCTCAGCTGGTCCAGACCGAGAAGATGGCCGCATTGGGTCAACTGACGGCTGGAATTTCCCACGAGATGAATACCCTAATTGGCGTAGTCAACAGCAGTGCTGACAACCTCGAGCGCTGCGTCACGCGAATCCTCAAAACGATCGAGAACAGCCAATCGTTGGAGGAAGTCAGATCCGATAGGGGATTCCAGTCATCGATTCAGATCATTCGCGAGAGCAGCCATGTTATCTCGGAAGCGAGCCAGCGAATTGCCACGATCGTAGAGGGCCTGAAGGCTTTCTCGGGAGAGGACTCGTCGGAGGAGTCGGCCGATCTCCAGGAGTGTGTCGAGAACACTCTAGCCCTGCTCAGCCATAGGATGAACGACGAAATCAGCATTTCGAGAGACCTGACTCAAGGTCTCATCGTCGCTTGCGCTCCGGCTACCGTGAACCAGGTATTGATGACGCTACTCACCAACGCCGTGCAAGCGATTCAGGGATCCGGGAAAATCACAGTCGAGACCAGAAAGTGGCAGGGCCGGGCTCACGTCTCGATTTCTGACACGGGTGTTGAAATTCCCGAGGGCGAACTGAAGAGCCTTTTTGAATTCGGTTTTACAACCCAAAGCACACGCGTTGGCGTCGGAATAGGACTGGCGAATGCCTACAGCGCGGTCCAGAGGCATGGCGGAGAACTGACGGTTTCCAGCACCGTGGGTCAGGGTTCGGTCTTCTCTGTGACACTTCCCGTTTCGAAGACCGAGTCCGACAGCTAGACACTGAGGCTGGTCAGGCCATCGTTCATTTGATCCCACCGGCCAGATGTCGGATGGGCTTCGCGCAGATCAGAAAGACGGCGGCGGCAACCAGAGAAATGGTGGCGACGGTCACGAACAGGCCGTACGGCGTCATCGTTTCCAGGCGTCCTGCCATCAAACCAGCGATCAGATTGCCCAACGCTGCTCCCATGAACCAGGTTCCCATCATTTGCCCCACGAGTCGGTCCGGGGACAGTTTGGTGATACTGCTCAAGCCAACCGGGCTCAAGCAGAGCTCTCCCACCGTGTGAAAGAAATAGGTACTGACGAGCCACATGGGGCTCACGCGACCGTCCCCGATGTAGTTGGATCCCCATGCCATGACCAGAAAGCCGACGCCCAGGAAAAGGAGTCCAAGCCCGAACTTGACCCCCAGAGTCGGGTTTCTCCGTCCCAGCCAGACCCACAGCATCCCCATCAGGGGAGCTAGCAGAACGATCAGAAGGGGATTGACCTGCTGCAGCCAACCTGCCGGGACCTCCCAGGAAAAGATCTCGAGGTTGGTATGATCCTTGGCAAAAAGGTTCATGGTCGAGCCTGCCTGCTCGAAGCCTGACCAAAAGAAGGCGGCACCGACGAAGAGGACGAAAATCAACCCGACCCGTCTTCTTTCCAACCCGTCCCGGCAGGCGAAGATGATGACATAGGCAAAATACACGATCGCCAATACGCTGATCACATACCAGATCGCCTCGGCAAACTTGGCGATGGTGAAAGACACCATCCCACTCAAAAACACGGACGCCAGAAGGGCGGCGAGCAACACCACCACTCCGAACCCCTTCAGCAGTTGTCGTCGGGCGCTGGCGAGGGCCTGGGGCTCCTGTGCTTCTGCCTTGAGGAACCCCACAGTGCCCAGATACTTGGCTCCCCGGACGTACTGGATGACCGCGAGGGTCATGCCCAAGCCTGCCACTCCGAAACCGAGATGCCAATCGACCTTCTCACCCAAAAACGAGCAGATACCCGGCCCCATGAAGGCCCCTACATTGATGCCCATGTAGAAAATGGAAAACCCGGCGTCCCGGCGTGCATCCTTTTCGGGATAGAGACCAGCGACGATGGCACTGACGTTGGGCTTCAGGAGTCCGGTGCCAGTGGCTACCAAAATCAGACCCAGATAGAAGGTCCACTCATCGGGAATGGCGAGGACGTAGTGGCCCAGCGCGATGACAACCCCACCAGCCAGGACCGCTCGGCGCTGTCCTGTCAGCCGGTCAGCGATCCAGCCCCCGGGCAACGCCAGTGCGTAGACGCCGAAGGTATAGAGTCCGTAGATAGCCCCGGCCCTGGCGGTCCCCATGCCGAGCCCGCCGCTCACGGTGTCCGTCATGTACAGCACCAGCAGGGCTCGCATGCCGTAATAGCTGAAACGCTCCCACATTTCTGTGAAGAACAGGGTGGAGAGCCCCATGGGGTGCCCCAGGAAGGTCTTGTCCCCGGAAACTGCTGAGTTTGCTTCTCCCATTCGAGTCCCCTTCTCTAGTAGAGCGGTTCCAACCTAAGAGCTCTGTCAAAAATAACTTCACATTCTGGCATCTCATCTTCACACCGTCTTCGGCCGCTCCTCGATCGCGAAATCCTCAATGTAGGCCCGGCTACGCCTGCGGTTTCGCTCAATCGTTCGCGACCAAATCTGGCGTAAATCTGAGCGTCAACTCTGCGAAGTTATTCTTGACAGAGCCCTAAACACCACTTTCAGCTAACGACGGCTTCCGGTAACCTGGTCTCTGTCGGGTGCAGTGTGCTCAGGTCGTTGTAAAAGAGCTGTTAAGAATGAATAAGGTTCATCGGCAAGTCAACCAAGCAATCAAGCTGTGCCTTCTCCTGCTCTGTCTCGGCAGCTCGGGCCTCGCTCAAGACATACCGGTCGCACCGGAGACTCTCGCTGAGAAACGGAAAATCCTGGCTCATGAAACGGACTCTCTTCGTCGGTCCCTGGCATCGGCTGGTCGCCTCTCCGAAGAACAGGTCGAATCTCTGGATCGAGAGATCGCGATTCTGGAACAGACAGATCTGGTCTACGCGCAGCTCGAATCACAGAAACAGCGAATCGAGGAGTTGAAGCTGGCTAGACCACGCCTGCAGGAAGAGCTCGATCGACTTCGACAAAGCGGGCCGTCTGAACCGGAAAGGGATACCTTCTCCTTCTTGGAGTCAGTTCGCATCGATCTGCTGCGAGAACAGGCCCGAGCGGCGAAGGCTGCAGCAGCCCAGACCGTTTTGGAGTCGACTCTCGAGAATGCCCGAAATGTGCTGGAAGCCCGGCAGCGAGAACGCCGCCGAATCAATGAGCTCGTAGAGACGACACCGACCGATGGGAACAGGGTCGCTCTTCGTTTCGCCGAACGCCGGAGTAATCTCGCACGCGAACTGCTTAATCTGCGTTTGACCAAAAACGAAACTCAATCCCTGACGCAAGAGGCGCAGCAGCTACGAATTGCCGCCCTTGACAAAAAGCTAACCTGGGCCCGAGAGAGAGTCCTCTTCTCTGCTGAAGATCTCAAACAGCAGCTGGATCGGATAGCTTCCGAGAGCGCCAAGACACGGGCATCACTGGAAGAAGCCAAGGGCAAGCTGGAAGGCGCCGACCAGAAGCTCTCCCAAGCGAGGATGAGATTGGCTGGGCTGGAGACTCGCCCACCCCTGATCTTGGAAGAGGTAGAAGCCCTGCGATTGGTAAGAGAGAGCCTTCAGGTCCAGACATCGCTGTCGTTAGAGCGATTGCAGTGGCTGGTGATGGAGAGGTCTGTCTGGGAAAAACGCTATCAGCACTCGGCCGGACAAGCGTCAGGCGATTGGCGGGAACAGGCGCAGGCAGAACGGCAGCAGCTTCAGGCCTCCTCCCAACGACTGAGCGAAGAGCTGAATGCTCTCAGAACGGACCTGGCTTCACGCCGACAGAGTCTCGAGGGTTTCACCGGGCAGCGACGATTGAGAAGGTGGATGCAGCAGCAGCTCGATCAGCTGCGTAAACAGACGTTTCTCTACGAGTCGGCTCTCCTCGATCTCGATACCCTGCGCGGACTGTACGGAATCTTTCTTTCTGAGCTGGAAAACCAACCCACCAGTTGGGTCCAGACCTGGTCCGATTTCTGGGATACCCTTGCGGCTGTCTGGCAATTCGAGATCACCACCATCGACGATCGCCCGATCACCGTCCAGAAGATAGTATTGGGATTCCTGCTCATCCTGCTGGGCCTTGTCATTTCCCGGATCCTGAGCAGTGTATTCGCCAGGCGCGTCTTGCTGCGACTGGGAATGAACCAGGCAGGAGTGGCAGCCATCCGGCCGGTGATCTTCTATGTCCTGCTTCTCTCTTTCACCCTGTTGGCCCTTCGACTGGTAAACGTCCCACTCACGGTTTTCACGCTGCTGGGTGGTGCTGCCGCCATCGGAATCGGCTTTGGCAGCCAGAACATCGTCAACAACTTCATCAGCGGCCTCATTCTGCTGGCGGAACGGCCGATACGCATCGGAGATCTGATCGAGGTTGACGACCTCTACGGGACCGTCGAGGAAATTGGAGCTCGAAGCACCCACGTCCGGAGTTCCGAAAATGTGGACATCATTGTGCCAAACAGCTCCTTTCTGGAGAAGAACGTCATCAACTGGACGCTGTCAGATGATCGCTATCGCGCTCAGATCTCGGTGGGGGTTGCCTACGGATCTCCCACCGAAGAGGTTACTCGACTGATTCGAAAAGCGGTCGATGGACACCCCCGGATTCTGAAGCGTCCTGAACCCATCATCTTGTTCGCAGACTTTGGCAACAATTCGCTCGATTTCGAGGCGCACTTCTGGATCCGCATGAGACGACTGATGGATCGCCGCATCATCGCAAGCGATCTCCGCTATCGAATAGACGAGGTGTTTCGAGAAGCGGGTATTGTGATCGCGTTCCCGCAGCGGGACGTCCACTTGGATAGCTCCGAGCCGCTGAACGTACGGCTTTTGAACGAGCCGTGACCGCGGCTAACCCGTGGCACGGCCTTCCAAGGCCGTGATTGTGGAGCCTCTGGCTCCACGGGCCGGTCATCACGGGCAGGAATGCCCGTGCCACTGCAGGACACTGGAGTTTTTTCTCGAATGGGGCCAGGGCTTCCTGGGGGCGTGACTAAGCTGAAACTTCATTCGGTCCCTGCGGTTGCGGGACGTGGGGTCAGCCCCCAGGCCGGAGTATTCTTCTTTGTCGAGCCTTTGGCTCGATACACGGCGGCCTGGAAACCACCGCCCCATCCCTCGACTTAAGGGTTCGGTCAAGAATAAGTTCTCTGAGTTCGTGCTCAGGTTTGCGCCAGATTTGGTCGCGAACGATTGAGAGAAACCGCAGGCGTAGCCAGGTCTACGTTGAAGATTTAGCGATTGCGGAGCGGCCGAAGATGGTGGTAAAGATGAGCGCGAGAATGTGAAGTTATTCTTGACCGAACCCTAAGTTAAGTTTTCCCTTGAATGATCCCGCGCGGCTGGGGGCGCTACTGGCCGGGAACTGAAAGCGTCTCTCCCCCAGCACGCACCCTGTGGATCGATCGGGCCTTTCCGCTCTCTTCATCGATGTCCACGACGACCGCGGCAAGAACAGGGGACTCCTTGGCAGACTCGAATCGGGAGGGAATTCCAGTCAGGAATCGGGAGAGCGAGCCTTCAACCTTCATCCCAATCACGGAATTATAAGATCCGGTCATTCCGACATCCGAGATGTACGCCGTGCCTTGGGGTAGGATGCGTTCGTCGGCAGTAGGAACGTGGGTATGGGTACCGATCACAGCGGAGACCTTGCCGTCCAAGAACCAGGAGAAGGCCATTTTCTCTGACGTGGCCTCCGCGTGAAAATCGACGATGATGACCTTAGCTTGGCGCGACAGCCTCTCTACCTGCGCCTCAGCCCGTCGAAAAGGACAATCGATGATGGGCATGAAGACCCGGCCCTGCAGGTTGAGGACGGCTACCATGGCCCCCATCGGAGTGCCTGTCACAAAAAAGTCCTTGCCGGGCAGCCCGGGAGGATAGTTTCCCGGACGAAGTAGGCGCGGCTCCTTCGAAAAGTAGGGCATGACCTCCCTCTTGTCCCAGATGTGATTGCCCGAAGTCATGACATCGACTCCATAGCCGAGAATGTCCTCAGCAATATCAACTGTGATGCCGAAACCTCCCGCCGCATTCTCTACGTTGGCAATGGTGAAATCGATCTCGTGCTCCTGCTGAAGCCCGGGCAGGTACCTTCGCAGGACCTTTCTTCCTCCGCTCCCAACAATATCCCCGACGAACAATATTCTCATTTTGCGTAGTCGACCACTCGCATCTCACGGATCAGGGTCACTTTCACCTGCCCCGGGTACTGCATCTCGTTCTCGATCTTCTTGGCGATATCCTTCGTGAGCCAGAAGGCTTGCTCATCGGACACTTCGCTACTTTCTACGATGACTCTGATCTCCCGGCCGGCCTGTAGAGCAAAGGCCTTGGCCACACCGGAAAAGGAGGAGGCAATCGCTTCTAACGTTTCCAACCGCTTGATATAGCTTTCCAACATCTCCCGCCGAGCCCCTGGCCGCGCGGCCGAGGTCGCGTCAGCGGCCTGGACCAGAACCGCCTCCAGCGTCCGGAACTCGACATCGAAGTGATGCGCCTCGATGGCATGGATGACTTCCTCACTCTGACCGTGTTTGCGCGCCAACTCGACACCCAGCTGCAGGTGAGTGCCTTCCATATCTCGATCGACAGCCTTTCCGATATCGTGCATCAGACCGGCCCGTTTGCACACCTCGACATCGGCACCTACCTCACGGGCCATGATGCCCGCCAGGTACGCCACCTCCCGACTATGGCTGAGGACGTTCTGACCATAGCTGGTGCGAAACCTGAGCCGTCCGAGATAACGCAGGATCTCGTCCGGGAAATCGTGTATGGCGATCTCGAAGGCGGCCTGCTCACCCTCGTCGTGCAGCCGCTTGTCCATCTCTTTTTGGACCTGTCGCACCACTTCTTCGATGCGTGCTGGATGGATTCGGCCGTCTTGGATCAGGCGCTCTATCGCCATTTTTGCAATCTCGCGGCGGAAGGGATCGAAGGCGGAGAGAATCACCGCTTCAGGCGTGTCATCGACGATCAACTCGACGCCCGTTGCCTGTTCCAGGGCCCTTATATTGCGGCCCTCTCTACCGATGATCCGTCCCTTCATATCGTCGGATGGAAGATCTACAACGGACACGGTCGTCGATACGACATGTTCTCCTGCACACCGCTGAATCGCCTGGGTGATGATCTTGCGGGCCTCTTGCTCGGCTTTCTCGCGTGCCTCCTCTTCAATCCTCCGCGCCAGGTGCGCAGACTCCTTCAGCGCCTCCTGCTCCACCGAGCGGAGTAGCGCCTGCTTCGCCTCCTGTGAACTCATGCCAGCAACGGTTTCCAATTGGCGGCTTGCTTCCTTCGCCAACTCCTCGACATTCGTTTCTGCCTCGGATAGCTTCTGTTCTCGCTGCTGGAACTGTTGACGTCGTTGCTCCTGATCTCGCTCGCTTCGCCGCAGCTCTCGTTCCTTCTCTTCCAGATCATCCTCTTTTCGGGACAAGCGGTGCTCCATGACCTGGACCTCCTGTCTCCGTCCCTGCAGCTCCTTCTCAGCGTCCGAGCGCCAATTGAAAATCTGGTCTTTAGCCTCTAGGAGCCTTTCCTTCTTGAGTCTTTCCGCCTCCTTCCGGACGGTACGCTTTTCTTCCTCAATCCGTGTCCTAGCCTCAGCAGCCTTCCGATCGAGAACCCGAGCCTTCAGGACATACCACAAACCCAGCAGCGCCACCCCAACCAGGGCGAGCGCAATGATGGTAACGTCTGGCATACGATCTACTCCTCCAGGCTATTGTGGAGTCCAGCGAGAGGGAGGGGGACTGCGTTATTACCCCCGCTTGGCCGTGTAGTTCGCGAGATTGAACCTACTTAAAGCAGGTGGGTACCCTGCCCCCCACCCTGCGTCCTGTTACCAGGAGCGCCGGTGAGGAGACGCGAGTTCCCGTTATTGAGGTGTTGACTCAAATCTCACTTACAATCACGAACGTCGCAGGGGCGGTGAAGTCTTCACGGAATCACTGTCAGGAACCTTCCCGAGAGAGGTGTGCTTCCAGCAATTCGACTAGTTCAGTGCTCTTACGGCAGACTTGATCTTCTGCAGCCTCAAGTCTCTTCTTGTTTAAGAAATACTTATCGGCGATGTTCAGCGCTGCCAAAATCGCTATCTTAAGTGTGTCTACCGTAGGGGTCTCTTCGGAAATCCTCAACATCTGCTCGTCCACGTGACGAGCCAGCTGTTCGACATACTCAACGTCGCCTCCCGTACGCAGCTGATAGCTACGATGGTAGATTGTGACGGACGTGATCGTTTCCGAATCGAAATCCACTGTAAGCCTACATCCCGCCTTTCTCAGCTCTCTTCCAGGGCAACTACCTTCTGAAGGATTCCTTCTACCCTGGCTCGCATCGTCAGGCGATCCCCTTTCAAACGCTCAATGGCTCCATTCTTTGCCTGAGTCTCTTGTGTGAGCTCCTCCAACCGTTTATTCAACTCTTCGTTTCGGTCTTTAAGCGAGGCATTCTCGATCTGGACTCGCTCCAAAAGCTCGACGACTGCAACTGCAGACTTCTCCAGCCGTGACAATGCCCGATCACTCTCCGTCATCGATGACATCCAGAGTCAATGAAACACCTCGCTAACGTCCCTCCGCACCAAAGTCTCGCTGCAGGACCGAAAAGACCCTTTGGCTCTGCTGATTGACTTCAGGCAGAGTCAGAGTCCTTTTCGCATCCGCAAAGACTAGACGCAGAGTCAGACTTACCTTCTCTTTGGGAACCTTCGGGCCTTGGTAGAGATCGATGAGCTGGATTCTCCGCAATTGCGGAACCTCCAGCCAATGAACAGCATCTATAAGTTTACCGTAATCCTGGTTCTTGTCAATGAGAAATGAAAGATCCTGCTCGATTGAAGGCAGTTTCTTCAACTCCACGTAGGTCGGATCACACAGGCTGTCCGCATCCAAAAGACCGGACTGAAGCTCCGCCAGAAATACATCCTGACGAAACTTGTAGAGCTCCTGGAGTCGTGGATGGACCCTCCCTAGAAAGCCTACTGACTGCTCGCCCAGAAGGAACTCGGCGGCGTGACCGGGGTGCAGAAACGGGTAAGCCGAAGTTTTCCGAAACTCGACCCGAGTCCCGAAACTCTCAAGCAAACTCTCGATCACACCCTTGAGATGATAGAAGTTGAAGTCTTCCTCGGAGGTACCCCAAAAAGGTCGATAGAAGTCTCCGGTCGCTGCCAAAGCCAGACGCCCCTCCTCCTTCACCTCTTCAAGGTCGCCGGACACATCGGGGAGGAACACGCTTCCCATCTCATAGAGCCGAACATCCAGGTTACCCTGGTTGAGGTTGCGCTGGATTGACTCAACCAGCCCCGACACCAGACTGCTGCGCAGGTGGGAGTCCTCTTCCGTCAGGGGATTGGCAATCGGTAACAGGGGTGGGCTCTCGCCCCAGAAGCGAGCCTCCCGCTGTCGATTGGTGAAGGCGTAGTTGATGGCTTCGAAAAAACCAAATCCCTCAAGTGTTGACGAGAGCAACTGCTCCTTGCGCTGGGAGGATCGACAGGTCCCACTGAACTGCGGAGCTGGATAAGTGCTCGCGATCTGGTCATAGCCATGGTGCCTGGCCACTTCTTCAACCAAATCTTCCTCAAGCTCCACATCCGCACGAAAACCGGGAACCACCACCTGCCAACTATGATTCTTCTGCTCTTCGACTTCGAACCCGAGACGTCCCAATACCCCGGTCACGAAAATCGGGTCGATTGAGATGCCTAGAACCTGGAGAATCCGCTCGGCTCGAAGCTGGATCACCCTCCGGGCCACAGGGCTCGGATTTTCGTCAATGACAGGGCCGACACAGGACCCTCCCGTAATCTCTTCAATCAGCCTGCAGGCTCGATTGAGAGCCATCCTGGGCGCTTCAGGGTCCGCTCCCCTCTCGAAACGGTATGAAGCCTCCGTCCGCATTCCAAGCTGCTTGGCGGTCCGGCGAATCGACGCCGGAGCGAAATAGCCACTTTCCAGCAAAATCGTCCGAGTACTCTCCGAGATTTCGCTGTTGCTTCCGCCCATTACCCCGCCCAAAGCCACCGGCTTGCCGGCGTCGCATATCATAACCATTGACGAGTCCAACTCGCGCTGGACACCGTCGAGTGTCGTCAGAGACTCTCCTTCGTGCGGAGTGCGGACGACGATGCGATTTTCGGCGAGTTTATCGTAGTCGAAAGCGTGAAGGGGCTGTCCCATCTCGTAGAGCACGTAGTTCGTGATGTCCACCATGCTATTGATAGGTCTTTGGCCTAATGCCTCGAGCCGCCTTTGCATCCAAGCTGGAGACTCACTCATGGTGACGTTCGTTATAACCCTTGCGGTGTAGCGGGAACAAAGCTCAGGATTCTGAATGGCCACAGCTGCTTCGAGAGACTGAGAGCCGTTCGCACCAGGAGGTTCAGAAAAATCCGGCGGCCGCAGCTTGAGACTGAACTGAGCCGCTATTTCCCTCGCCACACCCAGGTGGTTGAGACAATCCGAGCGGTTTGCAGTCACCTCAAGTTCCAGGATACACTCCTCTCCCTCTCCTTCGACCCCCTCTACCGGCAGCCCAATCATCGCGAGGGCATCGGAGAGCTGATCGACGTCAAAAAGGTCGATGTCGACAAAGTCCTGGAGCCATAGGTAACTGATTTTCATAAGTGAAAACGGCCTCCCCGCGCTAGCTGCTTGAGATCCTTTAGATCAAAACTGGCCTAGAAATCGGATATCGTTCTCGAAGAAAAGACGTAGATCGTTGACCTGGTACTTCAGTATTGCGATCCTATCGATTCCCATTCCCCAGGCAAAACCCGTATATCGCTCCGTGTCATAGCCGACCATCTCAAAAACGCGCGGGTGTACCATGCCGGCTCCCATGATCTCGATCCAACCGGTCTTCTTGCACACTCTACAGCCTTGGCCGGAACAGAAAATACAACTGATGTCCACCTCGGCACCGGGTTCGACAAACGGGAAATAGCTCGGTCTAAAGCGCACTCCCAAATCCGGGGAAAACAGCTCCCGGAGAAACCGCTCAAGTGTACCCTTCAAGTCAGCCATCGTAATTCCCTCACCCACAACGAGGCCTTCCATCTGGTGAAACATGGGACTGTGAGTGGCATCCACTGAATCCCGACGGTAAACCCGGCCGGGCACCACGATACGGATTGGAGGCTGATGCCCCTCCATGGTTCGGATCTGCACCGGTGACGTGTGAGTTCTCAGCAGAAGGTTCTCGGTGATGTAGAGGGTGTCCTGGGCATCCCTGGCCGGATGTCCCTTGGGGAGATTCAAGGCTTCAAAGTTGTAATAGTCCGACTCCAGCTCTGGTCCCGTTAGAACGCTGAAACCCATTCGTACGGAGATTTCTTCCATTTCCTGCTGTACCCGCCGCAAGGGATGCGGACGCCCCTGAGGGAAAATATAGCCGGGCAGAGTGACGTCGATTGCTTCCCCACCCAACTCTGACAGTTGCGCCTTCTCTGTGAGCTCCTCCTGAAACCGCTCCAAAGCTTCCTCAACCCGAATCTTGAGAAGGTTCAGATCTTTTCCGGATTGAGGGCGCTCCTCGGCTGGTAAGGAGCCTAACTTACGCAGTTGCAGGGTGAGCAAACCACGCTGGCGACTCAGGTACTTATCCCTGACCTGGGCCAGCTCGGCAGCAGAGCCCACCATTCCCAGTTCCTTTTGGAACTCCTCCCAGAGAGGAGCTACGAGATCTCCGGCTGCGTTCATGCTTTCCTCAGCAACGTGCGACTGCTCAGAGATTCGGACGAATTCTATGAAGTTTCAAGTCCGTCTCGCTCCCAACCACGCTGGCCCCATTCGAGCGCTGGCCCCATTCGAGAAAAGAAACTTCCGTCAGAGCCAGGATGTAGGTCAACAGGCCTTTCCTTCGGCGTTCGCTTGTTCGATATCCTGCGGCTTTTCATTGAACGGTTGCCGCCTTCAAAGGGTTGACAGCTCAATTTCGAATGCCAGAACAGCGAACAGTTAAAGGTCAGGAAATTCTCGGATCGAAATTCGCCGTTTGATATTCTACGGTTCGACGTTTAGCGGTTACCCTCTCCAGAAAAACGGGAGAACTCCGAAGTATCTTGTCGCGGGCCAATGACGTCTTGACGAACAGACCTCAACCTTCCCGCAGGACTCGTGAGGACGGCATCGAAGAGGGAGTGCTAAGAGAGGCAATCTACTGGAGGGCGTTTCGAGCGACCTCGGCAACCTTTGCAAAGGCTTGCGGTTCCCGCACAGCCAGGTCCGCCAGCGTTTTCCGACTCAGTTCCAGCCCCGCTTTCCGTAGGCCATGGATAAACTGGCTGTACGAAAGATCGTGGGTTCGCGCCGCCGCGTTGACGCGAATAATCCAGAGACTTCGAAAATCACGCTTCCTCTGACGGCGATCTCGGTAGGCATAGGAGAGAGACTTCATCACCTGCTCCTTGGCAGAGCGGTGAAGCTTACTCTTGGTTCCCCAGTAGCCCTTTGCCAAGCGAAGAATCTTCTTGCGCCTCTTAAGTCTCCGATTTCCTCTCTTTACTCTCGGCATTTCGCGTCTTCCTTATTCGCGTCTTCCTTAGAGGTTAAGCATCTTCCGCACGCGCGGGGTATCCGCTGAGGACACCTCTGACCACTTGTTCAGATTTCGCTTTCTCTTGCGGCTCTTCTTGGTAAGAATATGGCTATGGTGGCTGCCTCTCCTTGCAATCTTGCCAGTCCCCGTAATCTTGAAGCGCTTCGCGGCAGCCCGGTTTGTCTTTAGTTTCATTTCGTCACACTCCGAGTATGATTCTAACAGATCTCGTCCCGTCTTACGTCCGAGGGGTTAAGGGTTCAGCTTCCGGTGGCCCCGGGCTGCTTCTTCGGGGTAAGGATCATGGTCATGGTATGTCCTTCGAGCCTCGGGTGTCCTTCCGCATCCGCGATCTCGCTTAGCTCGCCCTGAAGCCGCTTCAATATCTCTCGTCCCAGCTCCGAATGGGTGATTTCGCGGCCTCGAAAAATCACAGTCGCCTTGACCCGGGCTTCATCCTTCAAGAAACGGATAATGTGGTTTCGCTTGAATTCGTAGTCATGGCGATCAATCTTGGGTCGAAACTTGACCTCCTTCACCTGAATGATCTTCTGGTGCTTTCTCGCCTCCTGGGCCTTCTTCCCCTGCTGGTATAGATATTTCCCATAATCCATGATCCGGCAGACTGGAGGTCGAGCCGTCGGTGCAACTTCCACCAGATCCAGGCCTTTATCCTGTGCTAGCTGACGTGCTTCCGGCGGGCCCATGACACCCAATTGAGCGCCGTCCTCGTCGATGACTCGAATTTCCCGTGCCCTGACTCTGAAATTAACCCGTACCCGTTGTTGGATAAGTCAGCCTCCTGAGTGTTCGTACCCGTCCCAATTCTTCTTCTACAAGGAACAGATGGTCCCCAACTATGCTTGGGTTGCCTTCTCTCTTATCAAGTCTTGAACCATCGCAACAAAACTGTCAAGTCCCGAACTTCCCTGATCTCCTCCGAGTCGACTCCTTACAGACACTGTGCCTAACTCCACTTCCCGATCGCCAACGATCAGCATGTAGGGAATCTTGTTCACTTGAGCTGACCGAATCTTGTAGCCAAGCTTCTCGTTTCTCAGGTCCGCATCGACCCGCAGAGATTCCAATCTAAGCTTATCGCGGACTTCCTCGGCGTAAGCCTGATGCCTTTCGCTCACAGGGAGAACCAGAGCTTGTACTGGCGCCAGCCATAGCGGAAAGGCACCTCCGTAGTGCTCTATCAAAATCCCCACAAAGCGCTCCATCGATCCCAGAAGGGCCCGATGAAGCATGATCACCTGCTGCTCCTTGGAATCAGGCCCCACGTAGGTAATGTTGAAGCGCTCTGGCAGATTAAAATCGAATTGAAGCGTCGTCACCTGCCAGGATCGGCCCAAGGCGTCGATCAGACTGATGTCGATCTTGGGGCCGTAGAAGGCGGCCTCCCCTTCATGCCGCTCGTAGTCCCAACCCTTTTCAGTCAGCGCCCGCAGCAACACTGATTCAGCGCGTTCCCAGTCCTCCGGAGCGCCTGCGTAATGGCCTGGATCGTTCGGATCCCACACCGACAGCATCACCTGCTGCCGCTCGAAACCGAAACTCTGGAGAATGTGCTCCGCCAGATTCAAAGTCTCCACTACCTCGGTGAAGACGTGATCGGGATGGCAAAAGATGTGGGCGTCGTCCTGGGTAAAACCACGTACCCGCAACATGCCGTGAAGAGTGCCGGATTTCTCGTAGCGATAAACGGTCCCGAACTCAGCCAGTCGGACCGGCAGCTCTCGATAGCTCCGCTTAGTCGACTGATAGATCAGGATGTGACCCGGACAATTCATCGGCTTGAGTACGTATTCCTGCTTATCCACCGGGAAGGTGTACATGTTCTCAAGGAAGTAGTCGTAATGTCCCGAAGTCTTCCAGAGATCACTCTTGGCGATATGGGGCGTATAGACGAAGCTGTAACCACGGTCCTCGTGCTCGGTGCGCAGGAATTCCTCGATTAGGGCACGAACCTTGGCCCCTTTCGGATGCCAGAAGATAAGCCCTGGCGCCACGTGATCCTGGATCGTATACAGATCCAGGTCTTTTCCCAGACGTCGGTGATCGCGCTTCTTCGCCTCCTCCCTTCTGCTCAGATAATCGTCCAGTTCCTCCTGGGTGAAAAAAGAGGTCCCGTAGATGCGCTGCAACTGCTCCCGGCGTTCGTCGCCCTTCCAATAGGATCCCGCGATGGACAGTAGCTTGAAGGCCCCTAGCTGAGAAGTGGAAACCACATGCGGACCAGTGCAAAAATCTTCCAACTGTCCCAATCGAAAGTGCGAAAGAACCTCTCCCGCTCGGTCTTGCACCAGTTCCACCTTCAATCGCTCCCTTTTACCCTGAAAAAACGCAAGCGACTTTGCTTGTTCGACAATTTCGGGCTCGAAGGCAAGATCCTGCTGTCTCAAGACCTCCATTTTCTCTTCAATTTTCGCAAGATCGTCCTCGGCGAGACGATCAGACATCTCGAAATCATAGTAGAAGCCCTCACTCGTGGGAGGGCCTATGCCAAGATGCACTTCGGGGTAAAGCTCTATCACAGCCAGAGCCAGCAAGTGGGAGGTGGAATGACGGAGGATTGTCAAGGCCTCGTCAGGGTCCGGAACTTCTTGAATCGTTCCGTCCCTCCTGACGGTTCGGAGACTTCTTACCGGGACCACTGTGATCTAAATTCCTGGTCTTTCATCGCCGTAGCAGTGCTTTCGACGCTCTCGCAACTCGCATTTCCGGGAGGCAAAAATGGTAGGTGCGAGCGGATTTGAACCGCTGACCCCTTCCGTGTCAGGGAAGTGCTCTCCCCCTGAGCTACGCACCTACATAAAAAAAACATCGACAGAATCAGTTCCCCCGTCTCAGAGTCTCGAAAAACCAGCAGGGCGACGACTCGGCGGTGATTCGCCCCTTTCGGATCATCGAAACAATCGAGATCTACTGCACTCCATCCTTCAGAGATTTTCCGGCCGCGAACTTCACTACCTTCTTGGCTGCAATCTGGATAGAGGCGCCTGTCTGAGGGTTGCGCCCGACCCTCGCTTCTCTATTGCTCGTCGAAAATGCACCGAAACCTACAACAGTGACCTTATCCCCTCCCTTTAACGCACTCTGCACGTTGTCTACAAAAGAATCCAGCGCACTCTGAGCCTGAGTCTTGGTAATAACAGCATCGCGGGCGATCACATCGATCAAGTCCCCTTTGTTCATCTCTTTCCTCCTGCGGATTAGAAAGCGTTCAATTGGTTTACGCCGCCTTTTTCAGAAGGAGGCTTCGCAGCTGCTCAATTCCCCGATCAAACTGCTGGGATCGAGTCGCCTGGGTCAACCGTCTATAGAAGTCGGAGCCTAGCACTGCATCAGGATCATCGGAGACATTCTCAGATAAAAATTTGGTGACGAACTCCGCACTGGGTGATTGAACATCGGGAACGATCCCGGAGTTTCTGAGCGTCCGAGCCTGGATCGGCTTGCCATTCGGCCGAAGATAGAGTTGCGTTGAGACGAAGACAACCGAACCTCCTTCTAGCTTGAAGAGCTCCTGCAGCGACCCTCGCCCATCCGTCTTGCTCCCCACAACCTCCGCGACTTCATTATCCCGCAAAGCGGCCGTAAAGATCTCCGCAGCCCCACTGGTCCCGCCGTCTGTCAACACCACGATAGGAATCTGAGAGACAATTGGCTCCTCTGCTGATCGATGTTCGGTGGATTCACTCTTCCGGTCCTTCAGCGTCGTAAGGATCTTGTCCTTCGCTACCAGCAGATCTGAAACCTGAATCGCTTCCTCAATCTCTCCTTGCGCCGTGTTTCTGACATCGATCAGAAGGCCCTTGATCCCAGATGAGGCCAACATTCGGAGCTTTGACTCGACGAAGTTGCTGATCCCCGGCCCAAAGTGGGGTACGCGGACCACTCCGATTCCGGGCTCATGGATTCGGGCTTGAACCTCGCTCAGCGCCAGCTCCTGGCGCACCAACTCAAGCGCCGCGGGCGACTTTCTGGCGCGAATGACTCTCAGCTCCACCGACGTATCCGGTGTCCCTAGAAGCATCCGTCTGGCCTCCCACTGACTCATCTGAGTCGTGAGCCGCCCATCGATCGACTCGATCATATCCCCCGATCGTAGTCCGACCTGGTCGGCCGGACCACCAGGCTGGCTGGAGACAATGTACACGTAGCTATAGCGCTTGGACACCTCCAGGCCGACCGACCCAGCCTCGTCGCGAGTGCTCAGCTTTTCGTACTCTTCCTTGGAAACGAAACTGGAATAGGGATCAAGCGCCTCCATCATTCCATGCAAAGCACCCAACATGGCCATCTCCATGCTGGGCGGCTCCACGTAATCTTCGCTGACCTTGCTCAAAACGCTAGTAAAAATCGCAAGGTTTTTATAGGCCCCATCTTTGGCCGAAACCTTGTCCATGATTCCACCCACGAGGCCGTAGACCACCACCAGAGCGGATAGAAACAGGATCGTCAGCTTACCCTTGGCAAACACAACCATAGCCGATACTCTCAAGTTCTAAGTGCGCTAAGATTATAACCTAGGCGCAAGAGCGCTGGAAAGAAGAAATATGGGCTCGGAGCCTGCGCGGCAACAATTGACCTACTGCGAAAACGGTAGATTTGGCGCATAGTGCCCAGATTTTTCGGCTATAGAATAATAATGCACCTCGAAACCGAGAACACTTGCCTTGATTCCCCGCTTTCCCGCTGTGGTCAGCTCTATCGTGCGGACTCCCAGCGCGATCTCCAGGCTGATCTTTGATGAAACGATGGATGGCGCTCGATGTGGGATCCAGGAACGTTGGCGTCGCCGTCTCGGATCCACTCAAACTTACCGCCCGCCCCCTGACGACCCTGAAGAGAAGGGATCTCGAGACGGATGTAGAGGCTCTTCGCGACCTTATGCAGCGGCACGCGGTAGAACGCCTGATCGTGGGCTTACCTCTCCGTCTCAGCGGGGACCGCAGCTCGACTCTGGACAAAATAGAACCGCTCGTGAAACGTATACAAGAGACCACTTCGATCCTTGTCGAGTGGAAGGACGAGCGCTTATCCACCAAAGAAGCAGAACAGCTGATGAAGGAGCTGGGGCTATCGCAATCGGAACGCCGCCGGAAGAGAAATGAGTTCGCGGCAGCTTTGATCCTGAAATGGTATCTGGAGGAAGAAACCTCACAAAGGAGCCCCGTCGTCCCAGGCTGAAGCTCGCCGTTTCCGGCCTCACCTTGAGCCTGGCATTGGGCCTGGGTCTGGGCTGGGTTCGCTTTCAGCTCTTCCAACCTTATCGTGGCTATGACACTTCGGAGAGCCTCATCCTGATTCCCCGCGGCTCGACCGGTTCGACTATCGGAAGGTTGCTTCAGTCGCGTGGGATCATTCGCTCGCAGCCACTTTTCGGCGCCTATGTGAGCTTCCACTATCCAACCTCGCTGAAGGCTGGCGAATACCTCTTCAGCCAACCGATGAGTCTGGTTGATGTCGCCGATAGGCTTTACCAGGGAGAGACTCACCAATACAGGGTCACGGTGCCTGAAGGTGAGACGATGAAGGAAGTTCTGGGGCGATTCGCAGAGAGGGGTTTCGGGCAGAGAGCACGTTTGTGGAAAGCAGGACGCCGCACAGATCTCGTGTCAGATCTGGATCCTCTAGCAGACAACCTGGAAGGCTACCTTTTCCCCGACACCTACTATGTCACCCAGGCGATGGACGAGGACCAGATCGTCCAGACCATGGTGCACACCTTTCGCAGTAAATGGACGGCCGAACGGAGAGCGCGGGCTGAGGAGCTCCACATGACTACTCGAGAGGTCATCACATTGGCTTCCCTGATTGAAGAAGAAGCCCGTCTTGCCGAAGAACGTCCGTTGGTATCAGCCGTTTTTCACAACCGCCTTGACAAGAAGGTGAAGCTGGCCTGCGATCCCACAGTGATCTATGCCGTCCAGTTGGTGAAGGAATACGATGGAATCATTCATCGTAGTGATCTTCAGTTGGACTCTCCCTATAACACCTATCTGTATCCCGGTCTACCACCGGGACCCATCGCTAATCCTGGGCTGGCCTCGATTGACGCGGCCCTCTATCCGGCCCCTGTGGAGTATCTGTACTTCGTCTCCAGAAACGACGGCAGTCATGTTTTCTCGACTCATTACAGAGATCATTCGCGCGCAGTTCTCCGCTACCAGCGATAATCGTCAGCACTCCTTTGCCTCTGCCTTTGCTTTGGACCTAGAAGCGGACATTCAAGTTTTCCTCGGCACGTCGAGTAATACGTCCAAGTGACCGTGGCCTGAATAGCTCGGTAGCACCGACGCTTAGCACTTATGGTAGATGATTCGTGCAGGCCTTCCGTACATCAAGTGAGGTTAGCGAGGCCAGCCAATCGAAATCGGTATTGGTATTGGTATCGGTATCGGTATCGGTATCGGTATCGGTATCGGTATCGGTATCGGTATCGGTATCGGTATCGGTATCGGTATCGGTATCGGTATCGGTATCGGTATCGAAATAGACCACCATGAGTTTTGGACATGCGAAACTTGATGTCTACCGCCTCTCGATAGGCTACGTGGCATGGGTCTATAAGAAGGCTGGAAGCCTGACTGGAGTCCATCGATCTGCGCGGGATCAGTGGCTTCGCTCCAGTCAGTCGATCCCGCTGAACATCGCGGAAGGCATCGGGAAGACGGCGGCGGTATTTCGAGATCGCGCGTGGCTCCGTTTTCGAATATGCGGCGATCCAGGATGTTCTGGTGGTCGGGAAGGCGCTGAATGAACGAGAGAGCACTGAGCGGAAAGTCGAACTGGATCGGATGGCCGCTATGCTGATTCGATTGGGCGGAAGAGGATACTGTATCGAGGAAACTCCGCTGATTTATGGAGATTCGGATTTCGATACCGATACCGATAGGAGACAGTAGAGCCCAGGCGCTAAACAAAAGTTAGCGGGTCCACGTCATCGAAATCGGGATCGGTATCGAAATCGAACCGCCATGGGCTTAGGACACGGTAAAACTTGAACGTCCGTTTCTCGAAAGCGGTCAGCACTGGCCTGATTTCAATCCGTGTCTTGCTATAGATTGCCATCCGGTGTCCCATTCAAAACGCCCGCGGGCAAAGGCAAGCGCACGGGCAAGGGGGAGAGAGCAGAGCCCACTGAATAGGCACACAATGGACTAGAACCGAAAATGCGAGCTAGAGACGAATGTTTTACACTAGGAGTCTGCCCGCCATCCCTGAAGGTTTGCGCGGCTTACAATGATTGTCGTGAAGAGGGCCACTTGCCGTTGAAAAGAAGCTCTGAGTGGAAGTCAGCCCTCCGTTTTGCCATCCCTCGCCGCGGCTGGCTTGCGGTAGCCGTGCTCTCGATCCTCTGGGGAAACCTCCTCTGCCTCAGCCCCGCCGGCAAGCAGGAGAAGCGATTTATTCCTCCCTTACGGGTGCACAGTCCCTTCGAAGCTACCTGGGAGGGGATGCTCCGGATCCTGAAAGAAGAGGGGTGGACGGTCACCCGGGAGGCACGAGCCAAGGGTAAAATCCGCACCGGCCCCCGAAAATACATTTCGGGGCCATTGACCGACGATCACATGGATAAGATTGGCAAGCGGCCTCGTCTGTCCGGTGCCCAGTGGAAGCAGGTGAACTATGACTACGAAATCTCGATCCAACTCGTCTCCGCCCGGGAAACGCTGATCACGGTGGACACCAACATTACGGCTTTGAAGAGAGGCTTTCTGGGAGAGGAAAGTTGGGTCGCAATCCCATCCAACGGACGTTTGGAGGAGGGCCTTCTCACACGCTTTGGACAATCCCTTTTCGGACAGACCTTTTCCCTAACCAAATCGAAGAAGGGACTCTGGGGCTGGTTGCCCGAGATCAGGGGAGGACGATCCCCCTCCACCGATCCGACTCGGACCGATAGCGACTAGATGCCAAATCCTAACGCCACATTTCGCACAAATCTCAGGTCAGTACCGCCCCCACTGTGCTGGGTCATTCCGGGGGAGACTTCCAAGGCGGAGCTGCCAGGTTCGGCCCCTGATCAGGGCCCGCTCCCTCACGGTCACAGCTCTGTCAACTGGCGATTCTTCATGATTGCCTCGCCATTCGAAGTTCCCGTTGGAACCGTTCGCCGGACTTTCCCGGGAGCAGAGACGTGCGACGTTCAGACGTGCAGACGTTCCGACGAATCACTCAAGTTTCAGCTTAGGGAGCAGGGAACATTGAGTAGGAGACGAGTTTGACAATGGACGCAGCGATCCTGGAAATCATGGAACGATCCCTTGAGTATTCTCTCTGGGCCTTTTCGGCTGTTTTTCTCCTATCCCTGCTGCTGATCCGACAGCGCCTGCGCTCAAGGATGAAGGGGCTTCAGGACCTGCGCGCGGATCTAGATCGCGAATACCAGCAGAAATGGACAGGTCTCGTCCAGACAACTCCACGCAGCGAGCGCTTCGTCCCTTCCAAGGATGAGTCACGAATGGCCTTCCATGCGCTATTGCTTTCCACCTGTCTTGCCACCGTTTGCTTCCTGGCTCTCACCCTGATTCCGCTTCCCTTCCTGGATAACCTTACAACCTTGGATCCCCGTAGCACCGTGCCACTGCGGGTGACCGCCCTCAACTATGACCGATTTCATGAAGGCTTTTCCCTGAAGGGAGAAATTTGGAATCAGGAGGAGGAACCCCTCGGAGAGCTGACAGCCGTCGTCAAAATCTGGGGATCCGATGAGGAACTCCTGGACGAGCTTTCGGTCGACGTCAAACCCAAGACTTTGAAGCCCAAGTCCCCAGGAAACTTTAGTCTGAGGTACGCCAAGAATTCGCCTTTCCTGTTTGGCTACGAGATCCATTTTCTCGACCAGACGGGCGACGAAGTCCCTCACGTCAAGGGTTTCGATGTTCAGTGAAACTAGCAGGTTGAATCCCCGAAAGTGGTCTCTGATCACTCTGCTTCCCTACCTGAAAAGATACCGAAACAGAATCCTGCTGGGAGCCCTGATGGTGCTCCTCACCAATCTGGCGGTCGTCACCCTTCCGACCGTCCTGGGAAGAGCGATTGATGGCCTTTCAAGTGCGACTCGATCTGATCTCGTTCTGTTTGCGGCCTTGATTCTGGCTGTCGGCGTCGTTGAGGGCTTCTTTCGCTTCTGGATGAGGCGTGTTCTGATCGGGGTTTCACGACACATCGAGTACGACCTACGCAACGATCTGTTCCGTCACCTTCAGCGCCTTACTCCGCGCTTTTACCAAGAACATTCAACCGGCGACGTCATGTCACGGTCTACCAACGACCTGAGCGCGGTCCGGATGGTCCTTGGCCCCGGCATCATGTATTCCTTCAACACCATCTCCATGACAGTGTTGACCATTGGAATTCTGCTCCAGATTGATCCCAAGCTGGCCGCCCTTACCCTGGTCCCCCTGTTACTGGTGTCCTACAGCGCCACCTATTTCGGAAGAAAGATTCACCAGAGATTCGAGAGAATCCAGGAACAGTTCTCCGCGATTACGACCCTTGCCCAGGAGAACGTGTCCGGAATCCGAGTCGTAAAAGCCTACGGCCAGGAGAAAGCCTCCGTCCGTCGCTTTCAGGAAGCCAACCAGGAATACATCAAAAGAAGCCTTGCGCTGGTCAGAATCTGGGGAGTCTTTTACCCCCTCCTCACCTTCCTGCTGGGTCTCTCTGGGATCTGCCTTCTGTGGTATGGAGGTCGCAGGGTTGTCTCCGGTTCAATCTCCATGGGTGAGCTCGTCGCGTTCATGGTCTATGTAACCAGGCTTACCTGGCCCACGATCGCCCTGGGATGGGTCATCAACGTCGTGGAGAGAGGCTCTGCCTCCATGGCTCGCATTAATCGCATCCTGGCACAGAAGCCCGATATTCTGGACGAACAGACACTTCCCATTGAGAAGCTGAAAGGCAAGCTTGAGGTCCGGAATCTAAGCTTTTCCTACGGTGAGATCAATGCGCTGAAGGATGTGAGTTTCAAGGTCGATCCGGGACAGACGGTCGCAATTGTGGGGAGAACGGGAAGCGGAAAATCGACCCTTGTGAACCTGTTGTGTCGGCTTTATCCGATTCCGCGGGAGACGATGTTCATTGACGACATGGACATCAACGATCTTCCCCTGTTGAAACTTCGCTCCCGCATCGGCTCTGTCCCGCAGGACAGCTTTCTGTTTTCCGAGACGATTCGCCAAAACATATCCTTTGGCCGGCCCGACTCGGATCTGGAACTGGTCCGCGAGGCAGCCTGGACCAGCAATATCCTCGATGACATCGATGAGTTCCCAGAGCAGATGTCGACGTTTGTCGGCGAGCGGGGCATCACATTGTCCGGAGGCCAGAAACAGCGCATCGCGATCAGCCGGGCACTGCTGCTGGACCCGGACATTCTCGTCCTCGACGATTCCCTCTCCAGCGTAGACACCTACACCGAGGAGCGCATTCTGGAAAGACTTTCGCAGAAACTATCAGACCGGACTTCGATTCTGATCTCTCACCGGATTTCAACCGTCCAGAAATCTGATCTGATTCTGGTGTTAGAAGACGGCCAGATCATAGAACGAGGCACCCATAGGGAGCTCCTTGAAGCGGGAGGTTCCTACGCCGATCTCTACCAGAAGCAGCTGCTGAGGGAAGAGCTGGAAAGCGAATGAGCGACTACCACGAAGAAGAGGTTCTAGGAAAGGCATACGACAGCCGACTGGCGCGACGGCTTTTAAGCTATCTTCGCCCCTATTGGTTGATCGTGACGATTTCCGTCTTCTTGCTGCTGCTGATCGCCGGTCTCCAGCTGGTGGGGCCGCTGCTTACAGAGATCGCCATCGACGAGCATATTCGAAACGGTGACGTGGACGGACTGGACCGGATCGCCCTGATCTTTCTGAGCGTTCTCGTGCTGCAGTTCTTTCTCTCCTTTGCCCAGACCTATCTGATGAACTGGACCGGCCAGAGAATCATGCACGACCTGCGACTCCAGATTTTCTCGCATATCCAGACCCTGCACGTGGGCTATTTCGATAAGAACCCGGTAGGGCGCATCATCACCCGAATAACCAGCGACGTCGATGTGTTGAACGAGCTGTTCACGGCTGGAGTCGTGAGCATCTTTGGAGACATCTTCGTGCTGACCGGCATCGTTGGTGCCATGCTCTGGCTGGATTGGAAGCTGGCCCTGGTCTGTTTCTCGGTGCTACCTCTGCTGGCCCTGACTACTGCCGTCTTCAAGGTGAAGGTGCGCGGTTCCTTCCGTTGGGTCCGCACCTGTATTGCCAAGATCAACGCGTTTCTGCAGGAAAACATCACCGGGATGTCCGTGGTTCAACTCTTCGTCCAGGAGGAGCGCAAATACAACGAGTTCGAAGAGCGAAACCGCGAGCACCTCAACGCAAACCTGAAGTCGATCTTCTACTACGCCCTCTTCTACCCAGTCGTCAGCTTCATCGGATCCCTCGCCGTCGGTTTGATTATCTGGTACGGAGGCGGCCAGATCATCCAGAACACACTCACCCTCGGCGTCCTGGTCGCCTTCATCCAATACTCAGATCGTTTCTTCAAACCCATCAGCGACCTGAGTGAGAAGTTTAATATTCTGCTGAACGCCATGGTCAGCTCGGAGCGTATTTTCAGGCTGCTGGACACGCAGCCAGAAATCCAGCCGCCGAGCCATCCGATTGCTTCTTCGTCCATTCAGGGCAGGATCGAATTCAGAAACGTCAGCTTTCACTACAATGAAGGGAATCCGGTTCTGAGCAACGTGAACCTCACCATTGGAGCCGGGGAGAAGGTGGCAATCGTGGGACCGACAGGCTCCGGAAAGTCGACCCTTATCAACCTTCTCTGTCGCTTCTACGATGTCCAGGCCGGCGAAATCCTGATTGACGGGATCGATGTGAGAAGGATGGACCTGGAAGAGCTGAGACAGCTTACCTCAGTGGTTCTTCAGGATGTTTTTCTCTTCAGCGGAACGATCGAAGAAAATATCCGCCTGTGGCAGCGGGACATCAATCGACAACAAGTAGAGTCGGCAGCAAAATTCGTCAATGCAAGCCGCTTTGTGGAGCGAATGCCGAAAGGACTGGATTCCCACGTGGCGGAACGAGGCAGTTCACTCTCAGTGGGTCAGCGGCAATTGCTGGCCTTTGCGCGTGCGGTGGCCCATGACCCCCAGATCCTGGTCCTGGATGAGGCCACATCCTCAGTCGACACAGATACTGAGCTGCTGATCCAGGACGCCCTGGATAAGCTCCTCAAGAACCGAACCGCCCTGATCATTGCCCACCGCCTTTCCACGATACAGAACTGCGATCGCATCGTGGTGCTGTCGAAGGGGAAAATCAGGGAAGAAGGCTCTCACGATGAGCTGTTGAAACACCGCGGGATCTACTACAAGCTCTACCAGCTCCAGTACAAGGAGCAGCTGGGACATCTGGCCCTCGCCCAGGGCGGAAATACCGAATCCAAAGCACCAGAATACAAGTGAGTCGTCACTGATCTTCTGCGACGCTACCTTCGGCTGTTTCCGGACTGCTCACTATTCAAGGTCTGTCAGCTCGCCCCTCTTCCCTTCAGAACAGCGGGTATGGTCTTCAACAGGATCACTAGATCCAATCCCAGAGACCACTGGTCGATATAGCGCAAGTCCAGGTCCATCCAGCGTTGGAAGTCGATTTCGTTGCGTCCGGAGACCTGCCAGAGACAGGTTATTCCGGGCTTTACACTGAGGCGGCGTCTCTGCTTTAGGGAGTAGTACTTTACCTCCTCGGGAAGGGGCGCGCGTGGCCCCACGAGACTCATCTCTCCCTTGAGCACGTTGGCAAGTTGAGGCAGCTCATCGATACTGAATTTACGAAGGATTCGACCCAGCGGAGTCACCCGTGGATCGTTACGCATTTTGAAGACGGGTCCATCCATCTCATTGAGGTGCTTGATCTCCCAGAGCTTATCTTCGGCCCCCTCAATCATCGTCCTGAACTTGGTCAAGGTGAACCGTCGACCGTAGAGGCCGCAACGGATCTGGTGGTAGAAGATGGAGCCGGGCGAGGTGAACTTGATCAGCAGCATGACCACCAGCATGATCGGAGTCGTGAGCACCAGAAGACATGCTGCGGCTGAGCAATCCAGCAGCCGTTTCGCCACCAGCGACAGGCTGTGGTCCGGAACCGTCGAGTAGGTGATCAGAGGCAAGCCCTCCAGAAACTCCAGGGAAGGTTTGGCACCAGCTTTGGGGAATCCATCCAACGCCAGCCGCGTCTTGATCCCCAGATCCTCACACAGGCTCATCAACTCCTCGATATTCTCCTGGCGGCACCCCTGCTCTTCTACGAAGATAATTTCGTCGACTACCACTTCGTCCAACAGAAGCCGGGGAAGATCCCTCAGACTACCGAGAACGTTCAAACTCGAATCGGCAACCGATTCAGCTCCACAGCTCACATGCCCCACCACGTAATATCCATATTTCTGGGAGTTCTCCAAGACCTCCCCCACCCTTGTAGAACGGCTGTCCGTCCCCACGACGACGATCTTGATCTGATTATGCTCGTTGATGTTCCTGCTTCTGAGCACCCATTGGATAAGAACACGGTTAAGAGCAACAAAACTGCTGCAGATCACTACAAAGCCAAAAAGGATGGGACGGCTCACCACCAACTTCAGGGAAAAAGTGAAGAAGCTGGTGATCACGCAGCCGGCCAGAGCAAAATGGGAAGCACGGATAAGCTGCTGCCGAAGAGGGAGATATACCAGTTCGGAGTACCTTTGAGTAATCAGGAGCAGAAGCACCCATAAGGGGAGCAGGGCCAGGAAATAGAGCAGGTACTGGCGAAAAGGAAGCAGCTCCGGGTTGAAGAGGCCCGCGGCGCCAAAAGGAATCAACTCGTCAGCATGGCTACGCAAGAAGTAGGCAAGGAACAGCGCCGGCACTCCCACTGCCAGATCAGCGACTAGAAGAAGATGGGAGTACACCCGATACTGACGATCAAACACCGGTTAGCAATCTAACCAATCCGAGGTCTCAAAGTCCAGTCGTTGTGAGCAGTGAGCAGTGAGCAGTGAGCAGTAGTGAAGTGAGCAGTAGTGAAGTGAGCAGTAGTGGAGTGAGTAGTAGTGAAGTGAGCAGTAGTGGAGTGAGTAGTAGTGGAGTGAGTGGTCTTTTGATGTAATTAGCGGTTCTGGAAAGAGTCCCACCGATTTAATGGCCTCGCCACGGTAAAGGGCGGTAGTCTCGGGGTAGGTATCGTCCTCCATGGTTCGGAATGGATTCGCCACAACGCTAATCTTTCCGAAGGTACTGCAGAACGACTGATAAGTTACGTTTGGCTTCCACGAAATCGGGACGAATTTCGAGGGCAGCGGAATAATGATCGATTGACTCCTCGAGCTTGCCTTGTTCCACCAGAGCGTTAGCCCAATTATTGTGAGCGTCGGCGTTATCTGGATGAGCTTGCAGGGCCTTGAAATAGTGTTCAATCGCTTCATCCAGCCTCTTTTGCTTGGCTAGAACATTACCCAGATTATTGTGGGCCTCAGCGAAGCTTGGCCGAATTCGCAGAACCTCCGAGAAGTGTTGAATTGCTTCCTGTAACTGGTTTTGCTGGGCCAGGGCCGTTGCCATATTGTAGTGAGCATCCGCGTATCCTGGATTGAGCTGCAGGGCCTTGGAAAAATAAGGCAGTGACTCTGCCACACGTCCCGACTTCAAGAGGGCATCGCCCAGGTTGTTGTGGGCTGTGGTGTAACCGGGACGGATCCGCAAAACCTCGGTGTAGTGTTTGATGGCCTGCTCGAACTCACTCCGGCGAACCAAGGCCGAACCCATATCAAAATGGGCGTTTACGGAGCCGGGATTGGTTTTCAGCCACTGCCGGCTGAAGCTGGCGTCATCGCGAAAATAACTGGCTCGATGGTGGCTTATGGCAGCAGAGCAGGCTACCAGCACCAGTCCCGAGATCAGAAGCAATCGAGCTGCCGGCTCTCTACTCCAGAACCCCGAGGCGATCGATGCTGTCATCGCGAACACCGAAAGCGAGGCCAGGAAAACGTAGCGATCGTCGAAGGGTGCCTCCTGCTTGAGCAAATTGGCGGTAGGCAGAAGGTTCACCACAAACCAACCCAGCCAAAACCAAGCGACACGATGGATGGATGGCCACAGCCGAATCGCCAGGAGAATCATGAGGATCAACAAGCTCAAGGAGACCGCAAGCCGGGGCCAGGATAGCCAGATCGCGGTCGTTGGCTCATAGTGCAGTTCTACGAAGGGCAGGAAAATGTCCTGCAGGGCATAGGCAATTGAGAGAAACGGCCCGCCCAGGCTGCCGAAGGTGAACTCCGTGCCTTCGAAAAGCAGGCGGCGAACCCCGATGTAGATCAACATGATGGGTGTGATTGGCAGGTACCGCAGCATCCACTGGCTAAGTACACTGGAACGTAAATACGGCAACGTTTGCAGATGGGGCTTGCGAGGCGAGATCAAGGCAGGAGGAGGAAGACGATGCTTGGCCATCTTCGACGACGACCAACGCAGAGATCGTCCGCAAGCCCCATCTGCCCTCCGGGTGGCGACGGGACGCGCCGATTTCTTTGTCGCGCCTCCTCCAAGATTCGGGGCATCGAGTTCGTCGTCGCTTCGCGAACTCGACCCGCCCCGCTCGCCACAAACGTTGCCGTATTTACGTTCCAGTGTACTAAGAGTCCGCCCCGGTGGCTCGCCAGACAGACCCAGCAGATCGGCCAGGAGGAACAGCGCGGGAACGATCACCGCCTGCTCCTTGCTGAACAGAGCGGCCGCAAATGCAAACAAAGCCAGGCCGTACCACTTCCTGCCCGGACGCAGGTAGGCATAGACCGCCAGCAGAGTCAAAGCAGAAGGCAGGAGAGTCTCTCGCCCTGAAGACGCGGGGTAGACCACCGACGAAGCAATTGGGTGCAGGCAGAACAAGGCTGACGCAAGCAGCGCGGGAATCTTCTCAACGTTAAAGGCCGGCAGGCGCAAAAGAGCATAGGTGAGCAGGGCAGCTACCCCGATCAACAGGATATTGAATAGGTGGTAGGGCGCCGGATTGTCTCCGTGAACGGCTCTTTGCAGCATCAACGTGGTGGTCGTTACGGGGCGGTAGTAGGGAAGATTGGGAAAGGATGGCTCAGCAAATAGGCCGGCCACGTCAGCTACGGAACTAGCCCCTTTGCGGCTCAGGATCATCTGAAAATCGTCATAGACGAAACCGTTCTCCAGGGATGATGTGGCGTATGTTGCCGCGACCAGGAAGAGCAGCAGAAGGATCACCCATAGCTGCCGGCCTGACTTATTGCTGCTCGGTCTAGATTGCGGCTTGCTCGTCGTAGATTTTCGGAAAGCAGACCTGGTCTTTTTCACAGCAGAACCACGGGCTCGAGAGTGAGCGAAGCCGATTCTAACACGGGGTTCTCCGCGGCAATTAGTTCGGTGCCCAGAATCCCCATGTCTGACCCCGCTGTTTCAACGGCCGTCATAGAGGGCCCCCAGTATCTCGGAGATCTTGCGATGCGCCTGGAGCTGTCGTGCCGTGCCCTCTCGGCTCTATCGCGGTATCTGGGCTCGCTCCCTGGATGCAAGCACGTGCTCTATTTCTCGCGGGGTTATCCGCTGAACGCGGCTCAAGGGAAGTCGGATTGAGCATGACAGGGCGGGTATTGAACGCATCGAGCAAGCCTATGCGCGACAGCAAGCATCCGCTCAGTTCAGCTACTTCATCGAGCCCGATACGGGGCACGTCCTGTCCGACGAAATGTGCCGTCGCATTCGAGACTTTTTTTCCCGGAATCTGTAAGCCAGCGGCTGTTTTGTGGATCTTGACCAACTTGAGGCTGGAGCACGGTTCCGCCCAAGAATCTATTCGGGATTGGCCGGCACCATCTCAAAGCGATTCACCATCGATCCTTCGTGGTAGCGCATGTAGCCGCCGATTCGAGCCATCGGGCGAGTGTGCCCCAGGCCAGCCACATCGTGAAACATCGTCCGTGATGCTTGATGTCGAGGAATACACCTCGGGGATTCGTCGTCGGGAGACGTGGCGCGGTTCTATCTCGGCTATGAAGCAGTCGAAATGCGTCGGGCGGCGAGCGGCCCGACTCTTGCCAGATTGTCGAAATCGCGATCGTGATGAAGTACCGTCAGGTCGTTGCGGATCGCGCACGCAGCGATCAGACAGTCGACTCAGGACCGACACTCGAGTCGCTGTTTTTCCACGGAGAACAGCGACGCTCTGAGGGTCGAAGCCATAGTCAGAGACCAGAATATCGCGGATATCGCGGGCGTCAGTTTCGGCAAATCTTAGAGGAGGCCACTCTCTATACCCGTCAATACCAATAATCAGCGCATAGTAGTTACCCAGAGAGGCGGTAGATCGCGGGCCCTCATGCTGCTGCGTACTACCAGCGCCGCGCTGGCTGGAAGCTACCTGCACCGACAGAATCGCGCACATCGAAGCGGCTAGAAGGGCTCTCAAGGCCCTTGAACCTGCGATACTCAGCCACATAGTTAAGTTCCCCATCTTCTAGGATAGACAACTCCCCAAAACTCCCTATTTGAATCTCTCCAACTTGTGGTTCAATGAGGGATCGAGTTGGACCGCCCTCTTCATGTGCCTTGACGCTTCTTGCTTCTCTCCGGTGCTTAGGAGTATTTCAGCAAGGGTGTCCAAGAAGTTGGCCTCGTCGGATAGCAGTTACACTGCCAATCGAGAGAGCGGTAAGGCTTCCTCTACCTTTCCTTTACCTTTCCTTGTTGTAGATAGAGCCAAGCCAGATGGTTCATCGGTGCTGCCATCGCTGTCACCGCCTCTCGGTAGGCAGCGATGGCCCGATCCGTTTCCTCACTGCCCATATAGTAGTCGCCTTGTTGAGTCATGGCCTTCAGCGAATCGGAGTCTCCACCTCTAAGCCCCAACCTCTTCACGACCGACTCATCTGGGCCTTCCACCTCACCTGATTTTCCCAGCATATCTAGCGTCAATTCGGGACTACCTGAGGCGAACATGACAACAATGATAACCACTCCAAAAAGGGAAAAACACGTGCCAGGGGCCGCATTCTTGACCGTAAGACTGGAGCCAGCAATCTTGGCGTCAACGTCGGTCCCTTGGCCACCAACGATATCGGGCCAGACTCCCTTAACGAAAAGACGGTAGCCCAGGAAGATGCTGACGATCCCGGCCCCAATAATCTCTAGACGGAAAAGGGTCACGTAAATCAGGAATGCTGACGTGACTTCCATTGTCGCCTCCTTTGGTGTTTGAAGTGTGCTCGGAAGCCGAAAGAATCGTGGCTCTGAGTGTATCAAACCCTCTTTCGCGCAAGCTATGGCGGAGATCAGATTGCAAACAATCTCGCAGATTTGCAGCCTGGATCGTCATTAGTAGAAGAGGTCAAGCACTTTCGAGTGTCAGCGGAAAAGGTCGATTGAATTCCGCTTATCCTTCCAATTTCTATATATGTCGTCCCCTGTTTCTATATATGTCGTCCCCTGAGATTGCCCTTCCAGACCCAAAGATCTAGTATTCTCCAACAGCGTGTGCAGTCTGGAGACGGGCCAGAGAGAACTGAATTTTGAACGATCGAGGACTTTATCGAGGTTAACCTGGACCATCTTTTCCAGTCGAAGCAGGAGCCGTCCCACTTAGTACACTGGAACATAAATACGGCAACGTTTGCAGATGGGACTTGCGAGGCGCGATCAAGGCAGGAGGAGGAAGACGATGTTTGGCCATCTTCGACGACCACCAACGCAGAGATCGTCCGCAACCGCCGTCTGCCCTACGGGTGGCGACGGTACGCGCCGATTTCTTTGTCGCGCCTTCTCCACTATGGCAAGGCATGGCGTTCGGCGGCGCTTCGCGAACTCGACCCGTCGCGCTCGCCACAAGCGTTGCCGTATTTACGTTCCAGTGTACTTAGTTACTGCTGACACCGCTGACCTCAAACTAGAGGCTTTCCGGTAGCACCATGGACCATCGAGCCTCGGCCAAGCTCACAGTAACGGCAGTGCTGACCCTGCTTGCCCTTTCGATCGTGTCGGATCCAGCAGGAGCAGCGGATATCAGGTCCTGGACTACGTCGAGCTTCTTGGACCTGGTCGACGGAAGCTTCAGTGACGGGGGCGCCAACACCTATGTCACCGTAACCGGCGAAGTGGTACTGATCAATCGCACGGACTTGAACGGCGATGGTAGTATCGACCTCGTGCTTCCCAACGAACACGATTCCGACGAGAGGCCGGACCTGTTGATCTACTGGGGAGGCGACCGATTCTCGTCCCAGCGTCGGCTGCAGCTCCCGACAAATGGCGGGAACGACGGAGCCGTGGCCGACCTCAACCAGGACGGCCTCCCCGATCTGATCGTCGCCAACAACTTCAATGGCACCCGGACCGACCTGGACTCCTACATCTATTGGGGAGGCAAAGCGGGTCTGGACGCCTCCAGGCGGAGCGGACTTCCCACCGTCGGCGCCCAGGCCGTGGCCGTAGGGGATTTGAACCAGGACGGCCATCCCGACGTCGTATTCGCCAACAGCGGCCTTGGCTATCACGTCACAGTAGATCGCGCCAATGAGTCCTTCGTTTATTGGGGATCCTCCGAAGGCTACTCGGCCGACCGCAGGATGGTGCTCAGGACCATCAATGCTAAAGACGTCAGAACAGCGGACTTGAACGGAGACGGGTATCCCGAGGTGATCTTCGCCAACGAGGGGAACAGCGATGAGGAGGCAGGGGCGCTTATCTACTGGGGTGGGGCCTCCGGAGACCATACCGAGCGCTCCAGTACCCACCTGCCTGGGGAGCGGACGTCAGCCTTGACCGTGGCCGACCTGAATGGGGACGCCTATCCGGAGATCGTACTGGCCAATGCCTACCGCTTGAAGATCAGAGAACTGGGCATGTACAACACTGTCGACACGGTGTCCGTGAACTCCTACGTCTACTGGGGATCCAGACAGGGTTACTCGGTCGAAGCGAGGACCTCGCTCCCCACCGTTGGAGCCTCCGACGTCGAGACTTCCGACCTCAACCGGGATGGGAAACCCGACCTCGTTTTTGCCAACCGCTCAGGCAACGTATCCTATATCTATTGGGCCACGACCGAAGGCTACCGTCCCTACAAGCGTACTGCCTTACCTACCCACAACCCTACCAGCTGCACTGTCGAGGACCTGGATCAGGATGGGTACCCGGACCTGGTCTTTGCCCAACGATGGGCGGCCCAATACCAGAGGCCAAAGGCCTATCTCTACTGGGGAGGAGAGGACGGTTTCAGCACCGAAAGGCGATCTGAGCTACCCACCTCGGACGCCACCGGGGTCCAGACGGGTGACTTGAATGGAGACGGGGCCACGGATCTGGTCTTCATCCATGCTGCCGACACCAACCTTCCCACCCCGAGCTATATCTACTGGGGCGATCAGAACGGTGGGTTCGAAGTCGGCCGACGCAAGGCCTTGCCCAGCGGCTACGGCTTCTGCTCCAGCGCCGATCTCAACCAGGACGGTCACGTGGACCTGCTCTTTGGAGCAATTCCTGACGACCGAAACGGCGCCGGAATCTACTGGGGCTATCGTGGGAGCTATTCATCGCGCAACCGCAGCAGTCTAGGGGACGTGCCGGTTTTCGGGACCCGGGCCGCCGATTTCAACCGGGACGGCTACCTGGACGTTTCCCTGGGCCTGTTTGCACCCGGCAGGGCCTCATCGACCGAGATCTACTGGGGTGGCCCCTCGGGCTTCTCGAGCGAGAACCGGTTCGTGTCCCAGGTTGGAGGTATCCGCGGTCACGCCCTCGGAGATCTGAACCGCGACGATTGGCTGGATATCATCTTCAGCACTACCGACAACCAGGTCGTCATCTACTGGAACAGCGCCTTGGGTTTTGACAAAGACCACACCACTGCTCTGCCTGCAAGAGCCTCCGTTTCCGTCGAAGTGGCAGATCTCGATGGAGACGGTTTCCTGGAGGTCATCGTCCCCAACCTCTTCGACGCTGATCCAGCCCCTGACAAGGCCCAATCTTTCGGGGGATCTCCTCAAGGAGACACGTTTGTCTACTGGGGCGGAAGCAAGGGATACGACGTGTCCCGTAGGACGGTCCTTCCTTCGGTGGGAAACGCCGATGTGGCAGTGGCAGACTTGAACAACAACGGTCTGCTCGACATGGTCCTCAGCAGCTACCACGCCGGCTACACCCGGAGCCATCCTTCTACCATCTACTGGAACAGTAGCTCCGGGTTCGATATCTCTCGGGCTACCCAGTTGCCCACCAACTCGGCCTCAGGCGTCTACGTCAGCGACTTCGACCGGGACGGTCACGCCGACATCTTCTTTGCTTGTCACTCCAGAGAGGGCAAGCACCGCAACGATTCCTTCTTGTATTGGGGAGGCGACGCTGGATTCTCGACTGAGCGCAGGACCCACCTGCCGGGTCTGGGCCCCCATCAGCTGACCTCCGACGCAGGCCATCTCTACGATCGGGGAGATCGCTACGACTACGTTTCACCCCCCTTCGATGCGGGATCCAAGGCTCGCTTGGATAGTATCAACTGGGAGGGCGACACACCCTTCGAGACCGGGCTGGAGTTTCAGGTCCGCTGGGCCGACTCGAAGGAAGCACTGGCCTCGGTTCCCTGGATGGGACCGAGCGGGCTCCAGAGCTTCTATACCGTCTCCGGGAGCAGTCTGGCCCGGGAAGAAGGGGAGGCGCGCTGGATCCAGTACAAGGCGACTCTCGTCAGCCCTGGCTCGGCCAGCTCGCCGGTTCTTCGATCGGTGTCCATCCATTACTTCCCTGCCGGGGGTAGTTCCAACTCTTACTAGTCGTCGATCCTCCACAACCCCCTATCGGCCCTTCAGGTGGCGACGGCCGGGCCAATGGCTTTGTCAGGTGGTTGTCCTGATTCTCTTTTAGTCGCCCCAGGACCTCCGATCTCGCTGCAGGAGTTGTCAAGATCTGCTATCGGAAGGATGATCGATGTCAAGGTCAAGAAAGCTCACTCGCCGAGAATTCGAAAAGCAGGCTGGTAGTGCCCTCACGGGTTCTGTCCTTCTTGTTTCCTCGATCGCCCGGGGCGAGCTTGTGACACCTGGATTGACCCCTCCCCAGAAGCGGTTGGATTCTCCCTCCCTCCTTTTAAGGGCGACCCAGGGTAGGGGGCAGACCTGGTGATCCCACCCAGCATGCCTCCCAACGAGATCTGGCGTTACGGAGTGGCCTATCCTTTTCAACTGGCAGCCGGGAAAGCGGCCCCCTTCTGAAACATCCGGGGACTGGGAAGACACGATTTCTCGATGGGCAGCGACCTGGTCCTTTTTGACGATCTGAATAGGGTTGGGGCGGGGGAGATCATGGTGCGCCCACGCCTTGTGCGACGGACGCCTGCGCTGCTCCTTCGGCCGGGACCGGAGTTACCGGTAGCGTCGTGAACTCTCCGGCGTCACCCAGCTCCAAGGCCAGGGCACTGATGGAATTCGCACTCTCCAGGGACACCGTCCCTTGAAATCCTTCTGTATTGCGTCTGGGAAGATCTCATTGATAAATTGGGAGTTGCGTGCGTTGGGATCCAGGGTAACCGCGGCCTGGCCTGCGAGGACTCCGCTCCCCTGCAGATTGCGCAAAGTCATGTTCACCACGGCCTGCTCGTCGGAGCTGGTGTTGCGAGCGGCGATCCCGGTGTTGATGGATCCCATCCTATGCACCGGTACGATGGCCTTTTTGAACGGGGTCCCGGGACCGACTCCGGCCACACCGGTTCCGGCGATCTCGAAACGGATCACGCCTCCCACGGCACCCGAAGTCACCACCAACACCGATCCGACGCTGAGGGGACCTAGGCCGTCGGTCTCGATCCGAACCGAGCCCAAGGGAGGGATGCTGAAGAGGGGCATCACCTTCGTCACATCCACGCCCGCCGTCCCAGAGAGGTTGTTCCGCAGATCCAGAACCGGTCCACCCGCATCGAACAGGGTAACCTCGCCGGTGACCGTTTGAATCGGGTGAGGATTGGTGAGAACGATTTCCAATTTCAGGCCGCTGCCATTGCCGAATTGAGCGAAATGGAGGGCAAAAGCAAAGACGAGCCTCTGACCGAAGATCTCAAACTCGTCGTCAACGATCTCGGTTGTATCCGGGTCGTCCGCCTGCCACGCCACCAGATACTGGTTGTTGATCGAGCTATAGCCTACCCTCGGACGGAAAATGCGGACAGACGCATCGCCCGTTCCCCCAACGTCGCTGATGCGAAAGTCGTCCCCGATCTCGCCGCCTGTGGTGGCCTCCAGCCGTTGCCCGAAAACCTCAAACTCCTCATCGACGATCCTAGGCGTGTCAGTGTCGTCTGCTTGCCAGACCACCAGGTACTCGTTGTTGGTCGAGTTGTAGGCGACGGCCGGAGCGAACGTTTCAACGGACGCATCCCCCGTTCCCCCGGTGTCGCTGATACGGAAGTCGTTGGCTCCGATCTCCTAGCCGACTGCATTGGTGAGAAGGATCAGGGCAAGCTGGCGGAAAGCAGAAGTCGAAACATACACAACTCCGGGAAGAAAGCAGCGATTCTATCGATTCAGGTTGCTTGCGGCTAGACGTGGATCCGAATTAGACGTCTCCGGGCCCAAAGATACGGGCGCTGTTCTGACACTGGAGAATGCTCCTGCACCGGAGCAAGGAGACCGACAACAAAAAGACATGAGCGGCTTGGTACCAGCGGGGGAACAATTTCTACAGCAGCGGACGTTTGGCCTGGCGAGAGCTCATGCTCGGCAAGGCCTGCCCAATCGTCGGTTCGCTCCCTGCCTGTTACCTAGCCTTCCTCGGATATCTGGCGATAGTTATGGGACTCGCCTTACTGGGCAGGACAAACTCGGCGCCACGCCTGTTCTATACGGGCGTCGCAACTGCAGGCGAATTGGCTCCAGGGGGGGAATATCTGCCCACGAGCCGGAGGCGTGCCAATGTGCGACGTGTCGCTCGCCATGAGCATTGTGATTGGCGCGCTGTTTCGGAACAGGTTGATTGCCGCTGCTTCCGGTGCTGCTCGCTGATCACTATCTGCTCTTAGGGTTCTGTCAAGAATAACTTCGCAGAGTTGGCCGCGAACGATTGAGCGAAACCGCAGGCGTAGCGGGGTCTACGTTGAGGATTTAGCGATTGAGGAGCGGCCGAAGATGGTGTGAAGATGAGATGCCAGAGTGTGAAGTTATTCTTGACAGAGCTCTAAAGTCTCAGCCCAGGCCCTACAGATTCAGCAGCCGCTTGGCGTTGAGGCCGAGGATCTTCTGCTTTTCCTCCGCAGAGATGCCGGCAATCACGATCTTGGCGATCTGCTGCGCACCGTCCAG